>Ga0065165_1001056_pt1 | contig 32996 bp, 38 predicted proteins | sample AraplaMF_Cvi_mMF_FD_63813 | JGI IMG/M metagenome (GOLD analysis project Ga0065165, IMG submission 63813) | Arabidopsis root microbial communities from the University of North Carolina, USA - plate scrape MF_Cvi_mMF (version 2) (version 3) | ecosystem: Host-associated > Plants > Roots >... | reverse complement strand
ATGACACGTCGATTCCGGCATAATACTCCATGGTCGTTCCTCCTCGATGCTTGGAGCAAGGCTTAGGCCCTGACTCCGTTACACCATCAATGTGAGGGACGACCGCCTGCCTTCCAGCCTAGCCGCGCGACGCGCGCCACATACAGCGCCGTAGCTAGCGCGGCTTGGCTGGAAGGCCTCGCGGGGCCCGTTACCCCATCTACGATTTCATCTCCGACCCGAGGCCGCCATGAGCGTATCCGTCATCGAACAGGCGAAGATCCAGGCGAAGGTGCTGGTGCCGCTGGTCAAAGCGCTTCAAGCCGAGCTGGGCGAGGCGCGCGCCAACGCGCTGGTGCGCAAAGCGCTCGGCGATCTCTATCGCGGCTTCGGCGAGGAATTCTGGAAGGCCAAGAACAAGGCCGAGAATGAGACCGATCTCGGCACAGCCGTCTCCTCGGCGTTCAAGACCTATGCCCGCGACGACGCGCTCGCCTATGACGTCATCGAGCAGACCCGGAATTCCCTGGCGTTTGACGTGAAGCGTTGTGCCTACGCCGAGTTCTACAAGGCGCTGGGCGAGCCGGAGCTCGGCTTCCTCCTGGTCTGCACCGCGGATTTTGCGACCGCGGAGGGGTTTGGCCCCGATGTCAGGCTGACGCGCACGCAGACCATCATGCAAGGCGCGCCGCATTGCGATTTCCGCTACCGGCGCGATGCGGGCGGAACGTGATGAAAGAAATGCGGATGATGCGGACGATGTGTCTTGCCGCAGCGGCCTCGGTGCTCATCGCATCGAGCGCTGACGCCGCGAGCATTGACTGGCAGGCCGAAATGGAGCGCTGCCGCGCGGTGCGTGAGAGCATCGCGCCGCTGCTTCAGGCCGGCGAAGGTATATCCGCCGTCGGCCGTTCCAACCGTTCGGTCCGTCGCTGCATCTGGATCCAGCGCATGGCGGTGCGCAAGAAGATTCCCGGCGCGGAAGCGTGGTAGCGTAGGTGGCCAGGCGGCGTTGTCTCCGCATTCGGCATTGCGAGCCACCGGGTCCGCGCGAAGCGCGGCCCGATGACAGGCTCCGCGAAGCAATCCAGAGTCTTTCCGCGGGGACAGTCTGGATTGTTTCGCTGCGCTCGCAATGACAATGGGGCGGTAGAGCGCCGCAATCTCAGACCCTCACCCCGAGGCGGCCGCTTCTTCAGCGGCCCTCGAAGGGCGACGGCCCCGCTGCATCCGGGCTCGCGACCAGCAACTCCTTCAACCCGGCCGGGTAGAGGCTTGGTCCGCCCTCAACATCGAGATCGGCAAGATCGAACCAGCGGGCGATGATCTGCTGGCCGTTATCCTCGCGGAAATCGATCCGGTCCTGGCCTGCGAAGGCGCGTTGCGGAAAGACCACCTCCGCGATGAACATCACCTCGTGCCCGGTCGATCCCTCGTGCGCAAAGATGTTCTCCATCACCAGCGGTTCGCTCATGATGGTGACGTCGACGCCGAGCTCTTCGTTGAATTCACGGACGAGGGCAGCCCGCCAGCTTTCGCCGAATTCGACCTCGCCGCCAAGCGGACGCACGCCCTTGATCTGGCCCGCATCGTCGCGCACCTCGGCCGCGAGCAGGCGTCCGTCGCGCCAGTGCAGACCGATCGCGACGACGCGGATGTGGGGGTGCGGACGCCATGTGGTCATGGCGCATCGTTAGTCCGCTTGCCACGCCGGCGCAACGATCTGCCTGCACTGGCGCCAGCCGCCTCGCCGGTCAACCGACCAGGTACTTCCTCACCGCAACCTCGTCCCACGCGATCCCGTTCCCCGGCTCCTCGCCTGGCAAGGCAAAGCCGTCCTTGATCCTCAGCCGCGTGGACAGCACCGCGTCGGCCCAGTCGACATATTCCAGCCAATGCGCGGTCGGCGTCACGCAGAGCAGGTGCGCGCTCACTTCCGAGAACAGGTGCGTCGACATCTCGATGCCGGCGGCTTGCGCCAGCGCGGCGGCGCGGAGCCAGCCGGTGACGCCGCCGATGCGCTGCACGTCGGGCATTACATAGTCGCAGGCCTCGGCGGAGAGCGCAGTCTGCATCGCGAACGCGCTGTCGAAATTCTCGCCGATCTGGACCGGCGTCCGCAGCGCGTCGGCAATGCGGGCGTTCCCTGCATAGTCGTCATGGCGGATCGGCTCCTCGATCCAGGTCAGCCCCTCGTCGTCGAGCATCTCGCCGCGGCGGATCGCTTCGGTGACTGTGAGCGCCTGATTGTAGTCGCACATCAGCGTCACGTCATCGCCGACGGCCTTGCGCACCGCGCGCACCACGGCGAGATCGTCCCGCGCATCGGGCCGGCCGACGCGGATCTTGGCGGCCTGAAAACCCTCGGCCAGCAACTTGTGGGCTTCCTCCACTGCGGCAGCGGCCGGCATGATGCCGAGACCCTTCGAATTGTAGGCCTTGACCGGCTTCGGCGCGCCGCCGAGCAGGCGGGCGAGCGGCAGGCCCTTGCTGCGCGCCAGCGCATCCCACGCCGCCATGTCGATGCCGGACTGCGCCAGCCGCTGCAGTCCCGCGAGCCCGAGCAAGGTGAAGCGCTGGGTCAGCTTGCGCTCGATCTCGAACGGCAGCAGCTCATCGCCGGCGACGAGCTCTGACATTTCCGTGACCATCGCGGTCAGCGGCTTCAGGGCCGAGGGCGTGATCGTGAACAGATAGGCATGCCCGACGGCGCCCTGGTCGGTCTCGCAGTCGATCAGCACCAGCGGCGCCTTCGCGACCGCCCCGGTCGAGGTCTGAAGCGCCAAATTCATCGGCGCGATCACGGGCCGCGCGTTGAAGCGCCTGATGCGGATGGTCTCGGTCATGGGATCTCCCGGCGGAGTGAATAGAGTTAACGCCGATCTTAAACATTCGTCATGAAACGAAAAGCCGCTTGCCGAGACCACCATAAAATGGGGTTGCGCGGGGGGCGCGTTTATGGGCTCTGTGCCGCCGCATGGCTTGCCGCAAATCTCGCGAGGTTTGCGACAAAAACGCACACAACGGAGCCACAGAGTGAAACAAGAGATCTCCGAAGAGCAGCGCAAGAGCGGCCTCCTCACCGGCGCCGTGATCGCTTTCCTCCTGCTCGCTCTGCCGCTCGCGGTGTGGCTGGACCTGACCGAGCTCTCCAAGACGGCGCTGCGCCGCCAGGCGGTCGATCTCAACTCGGTCATCACCAGCGTGCGCAGCTATTACGCGACCAACGTGGTCGGGCGGGTGCTGGCCAATCCGAACGGCACCACCAAAGTCGTGCACAATTACGAATCCGTCCCCGGCGCGATCCCGATCCCGGCGACGCTGTCGCTCGAGCTCGGCCGGGTGATCGGCGCCCAGCAGGAGAACATCACCTACCGCTTCGTCTCCGACTTCCCGTTCCAGAACCGCGCCCCGCATCAGCTCGACAAGTTCGAGAAGGACGCGCTCGATGCGCTTCGGAAGGATCCCGAGCAGAAGATCGTCGAGACCGAGACCTCGCTGTTCAACGACAAGGTCCGCCTGGTCGCGCCTGTCACCATGGGCCCGGCCTGCGTCAGCTGCCACAACAGCCACCCCGAAAGCCCGAAGAAGGACTGGAAGGTCGGCGATGTCAGGGGCATTCAGGAGGTGATCATCGCCCAGCCGATCGCCGCCAATATCTTCTCGTTCAAGTTCCTGCTGGCCTATTTCCTGATCGCGGCCGGCAGCGGATTGTCGTTCCTGTCGCTCCAGCGCCGCCAGGCGAGCCGCATCAAGGGCATGAACAAGGAGCTCGAATCCGCCAACGACTTCCTCGCCTCGCTGTCGATGAAGATCTCGCGCTACATTCCGCCGCAGGTCTACAAGAGCATCTTCTCCGGCCAGAAGGACGTCACCATCCACACCGAGCGCAAGAAGCTCACCATCTTCTTCTCCGACATCCAGAACTTTACCGCGACCGCCGAGCGGCTCCAGCCGGAGCAGCTGACCCAGCTGCTCAACGAATACTTCACCGAGATGTCGGCGATCGCCCACGAATATGGCGGCACCATCGACAAGTTCATCGGCGACGCCATGCTGATCTTCTTCGGCGACCCCGAGACCAAGGGCGACCGCGCCGACGCGGAAGCCTGCCTCCAGATGGCGTGGCGCATGCAGCAGCGCCTGGCCGAGCTCAATGCGAAATGGCGGGCGTCCGGCATCGAGCAGCCGTTCCGCTCGCGCATGGGCATCAATTCCGGCTATTGCAATGTCGGCAATTTCGGCAGCAGCGACCGCATGGACTACACCATCATCGGCGCGGAGGCGAACCTCGCCGCCCGCCTGCAATCGATCGCCGAGCCCGGCGGCATCGTGCTGAGCTACGAGACTTTTGCCCTGGTCAGCGACATCGTCCGCGCCCATGCCCTGCCGGCGATCACGATGAAGGGCATCAGCCGCGAGGTGATTCCGTACTCGGTCGATGCGCTGAACGATGCCGCGGCGGAGCGCAGCGGCGTCATCACCGAGCGCGCGCCTGGCCTGGAGCTGTATCTCGATCCCGCCGTGGTGAAATCCGGCGATGCCGCGCGCGTGCGCGCGATGCTGGAGAGCGCGCTCGCCTCGCTGAAGCCGGCGTGAGGGGGTCTCTTACCCTCCCCCTCCAGGACCCTCCAGGGGAGGGTAAGAGGTGCACCTCACCTCGCCGCCCCCTCCGTGAACGCCGTCTCGATTACATCCCCGAACGGCTGCCACGACCGCCCATCAAACTGTACCAGCCGCATTTGCCTGATCGGCAGATAGGTCCCCGGCGAGGTGTTCATCCTGATGTTGGGCAGCGCAACGGAGGGCTGATAATTCCTGACCGACGCCGCCTGCCGCATGATGTTCTCGCGCGAAAAATCGTCGCCGCATTGCTTCAGCACCAGCGTCAGCGCCTCGGCTGCGGCGTAGCCATAGAGCGCGGCGCTGTTGTTGGTGCTATCGACGTGATGATACTGGTCCATGAAGGCGAACCAGTCCTTCATGGCGGGATCGTCCTTCCATGCGGGATCGCTGGGATCCTTCAGGAACGCCGCCGAGATCACGCCGGCCGAATTCTCCAGGCCCGCGGGCGCCATCGCATTGGCGATCGAGGCCGAGGCGTCGTTGACGATGAAGACCGGGCGCCATTTCATCGACGCCGCCAGCTTGATCACCTTGGACGCCGTCGACGGCACGCCGAGGAAGACGAAAATGTCGGCGCCCGTGCGCTTGAGGATCGAGACGTGCCCGTCGAGATGCTCGTCGTCGATGTCGAAGGCGATGTCGACAAGGACATGATGGTTCAGGTCGCCAAGACCTTCCTGGATGCCCTTGTAGAGCATGCGCCCGAACTGGTCGTTCTGCCAGAGCACCACGATCTTCTTCTGCGGATAATAAGCCTGGATGTAATTGGCATAGATGCGCCCCTCCGCGCGGTACGACGGCTGCCAGCCCATGGTCCAGGGAAACGCCCTGGCCTGGCTCAGCTCCTCGTCGCCGGAGGCGACGAACAGCTGCGGGATCTTCTTCTCGTTCAGATACCAGCGCGAGGCGAGATTTCCGGGCGTGCCGAACGACCCGAACATCAGATGCACTTCGTCGGTCTCGACCAGATTGCGCGTCAGCTCCAGCGCGGTTGCCGGATCGGAATTGTCGTCGCGCGAGATGAAGCGGATCTTGCGGCCGTTGATGCCGCCGCGCGCATTGACCATGTCGAAATAGGCGGCCTCCGCCTGGCCGATCGCGCCGAACTCGGACAGCGGCCCCGAATACGGCATGACATTGCCGATGCGAATTTCGCCGTCGGCCGCGGGTTGATCCGAATGCTGTTGCTGCGACATGGCGCCGAGCGAGACGAAGCCGACGATCAGAAGGAACAGCATCCTGCCGGTGACGCACATGTTCGACACCTTGTCGTTGGTCCGGAGCGAGGACGGCTTGATCTGCACCAAGGCGGGTGATCTAGGTCAAGCGTTTGGCAAAGGTGTGGCTTGATGGCGCGCTTCGATGAAAGCGCGGCTCGAACAAAACGGCAGGCGTACTGACACGCCGCCTGCATCTAACCCCGTCATCCTGAGGCGCTCTCCATGGGACGCAACGCGCCCCATGGAGAGCCTCGAAGGATGCACGGCCACCGCTGCAACCGCGCGGAGGAAGCAGGGCCGTCGTCCTTCGAGGGCCGCTGAAGAAGCGGCCGCCTCAGGATGACGGTGATGGACTGAGTGCCGCGGCGGAGGACTCGTAGCCGCATGAGCGCAGCGAGATGCGGGGGCGATCAGGACGCTGCGGAGCCTCAGTGCTCGCAATAGACCGCTACGGCAGCCCTCGCGCCTCCAGCTGATGCACCAGCAGCAGCGTCGGCTCGGCGAGACTGTCGCCCGAGCCGTCGAGCCCGAAGGCGCTCGCGATGCCGTCGCGGCTGCGCAAAAGTGCGGCGCGCGGGCAGTGGCCGGTGCCGCAGAGCGTCTTCTTCAGGGTCTCGCCCTGCGCCACGATGCCGGCGGAATCGTCCGTCGCCCAGGCCAGCACGATCGGCACGTCGACATTGAGGATGCCCGGGAAAACCGACCGCTTGTCATATTGGCTGGCATCGGTGCCGAGATAGGCCTTCACGCTGTCGCTCGCATCCTTGCCGGCGCGATAGATGCCCGACACCAGCACGACGCCCGCGACGTCGGCGCGGTCGGTCTGGAACTCGGGATGCGCCAGCAGGGTGCCGACGTGAAAGGCGCCGGCGCCGTATCCGACCGCGACGATCTCGCGGGCATCGCCGTTGAACAGGTCGATATTGCCGTGCACCCAGGACAGCGCCGCCGCAACGTCGGTCGCGCCGGTCGGCCACGCCGCAGACGGCGCCAGGCGATAATTGACGCGCACGCCGATCATGTCGTTGCGCGCGGCAAAGCACATGGCCTGGTCCTGCATCTCGCGCGAGATGTCCGGCGCGCCGTGGTCGCCGGTAAACGTGTCGCCGGCCACGAACAGCAGCACCGGCCGTGGCGTGTCCGCCTTGGTGCTGCTTGCGGCGACGTCGAGCACATTGGCTTCGCTCTCGCCGTAGCGCAGGCCGCGCGAGAACGTGACCTGCTCGCACAGCCGCGCGGTGCCGCCGGCAGTGGTGTCGGAATCGGTGAGGCCCGTCAGGACAATGTCGGACGGCGCCGTCCGCCCCATAGGCACCGGCCCATGCGCGGAGGCTGTCGTGACGGTCAGAACAAGCAAAAATGCGAGATAATTCTTCATGATGTCGGCGGCCTCGCGCGCCATATTGGCTCGCTTCTGGGGCCTGTCTTCTCTATTCGCCTTATTAGTTGGCTGGTCTCGATTGGTCGGCCGGGCTTGATTAGTCGGCCGGTCTTGGGGCGATTTGACGGCGTTCGTGGTTCTCGCGCGGTCCGGCTCAATTCCCCGGCTGGAACGTGCAATCCGCCCCGCTGCCGTCCCTCCGCCTGATCGCGTTGGGGTCGATCGTGCAGCTGAGCTTGCTCAGGCTCTCGAAGTTCGATCCCGCCGCGCCGTCTGCGGCAATGCCGGCCAGCGCTTCGGTGGCGAAGATCTCGTTGGCGGTGGAGCCGTTCACGGTCTTCGCCTTCTTGCCGAAGGTTACCTCGCAACTGCGAACGGTGATGTCGACATTGCCGGTTCGGCAGACGATCCGGCCGGCGGTCACCACGATCGGCTTCTTGTAGGGGATGTCGGGGTTGGCGGCGAACAACATCGCCACCGCCTTCTTCTCAGGCCCGGTCAGGTCCGGCGACAGCGGCGCGATCACCCCCGCCAGCGCCAGCGCGGTCGAGCCCGAGACTTTTGTGGGCGCATCGGCGGCCGCGGCAACGCTGGACGCGGTTGCGGCCACAAGGGTGCAGGCCAGGATCAGCTGAACGGATTTCATCTTGGCTCCACGGTCACCCAAGTCTTATCTTAAGCGTCTTAAGCGGCTTTCTCGGGCGGCTTACTCAGGCCGCCTTCTTCCGCTTGGCGACCTTCTTCGGGGCCTTCTTAGCCTTCTCCGCCGCCTTTTGCGCCGCGAGATAGGCTTCGACCTTCCTGGCGGAATGGCCGGCGGCGGCCACGGCGGCCTTCAGCTTGGCCGGGGTGATCTTGAACTTCTTCGACCAGTAGCGGACCTCATAGGTCTCGCCGAGCGCGATCCGGCTCTTGTCGGCGGCGCGGTGCTTCTGGAGCTTGATATAGGCCTCGACCTTCCTGGCGGAGTGGCCGACCTTCTTGACGGCGTATTTCAGCTTGGCCGGCGTCACCTTGAACTTCTTCGACCAGTAGGCGACTTCGTATGTCTCGGTGAGCGCGATCCGCGCCCGATCCGCGCCGCCCCGCTTTGCCTTGTCGTCGGCCATGCGTCCCTCCTGCCGTGGATGGCATCCAGTCTAGCATGCCACCCGATTTGGAAGGCAAGGCGGGAGCGGGCGGCGATGGCGCGAGAGGTGCGTTTTGCACCGGTGTGTCAGATGCTTGCGCGACCCGGCCTCGCCCCAGGCCGGAAAGCGGCTTCTACTGTGCATGGGGTTGTTTTCGCGGTTTTGGTTGTTCGCGCGTCCGTGACGGAACCTTTTGCCGGCTGAAGCGACTTATCCATGACACGGGGAAACACGTGCGAGGCAGTCATGGCACAGAAGCATACCGCCGATCCCACCGAGATCATGCGGGCGACCGGTCATCCTGAACTTGAGTACGCGGCCGGCTGGACCATCGCGGGTCTGGTCACCATCGGCACCATCGTCGCCGCCTGGGTGTTCGCGATCTAGGCGACAAGGAACTGGAACTCGAAGGCGGCGCCGTCGTCGGTCGGCACTAGCCTTTCGCGAACTGGCGGTAGTCCGGTTCGCGATGAAACCAGAATTCGTAGCCGGTGATGGCCTTCTGCATGGCGACGTCGTGGATCGGCTGGTTGAGCGGGACGACGGGGACATCGCGCATGCAGAGCGCGATGAAATCCTTCACGCACGTGTCGTACTCGGCCGCATCCGTGGTGAAGCGCGCCTTGTCGATCAGCGCATCCATCGCTTTGTTCTGGTAGGACGAGATGTTGAAGATCGAATTGTTGCCGTGGAAATTCCAGTAGAAGTAATATTCGGGATAATCCAGCCAGCCGCTGAAGCGGTTGAGCGCGAGCGGCAGCTCCTTCTTGTTCAGCGTCGTGCGCCAGTTCGCGCCGGGGATCTTTTCGATTGCCGCCTTGATGCCGATCTTGGCGAGGCTCTCCTGAATCAGGATCGCTGTCGGCTCGCCGACCGTCGCGGTGCCGGTGTCGAGCGACAACGTCGTCTCCAGGCCGGACTCGAAGCCTGCCTCCTTCATCAACGCCTTGGCTTTGTCGAGATCGGTGACGTAAGGAAAGGGCTGCGGCCAGACCGGCTTTGAGACCACGGCCGCTCCGCCATACATCGGAACGGCGCGGCCGAAGAACGCGCTGCTCTGGATCTGCTCATACGGCATCGCCCAGGCGATGGCCTGGCGCAGCTTCACATTGTCGAATGGCGGCTTCGCCGTGTTCAGCGCGACGTACCAGAGCGCATTCGGGATCGGCACACCCGAGACCTTGATCTTTCCTTCCTTGATGATCTGCTCGAAATCGCGTGGCGCAAAGCCGCTCGAGATATCCGCATCGCCCCGCTCCAGCATGGCGCGGCGGGTGCCGGCAGAGGGAACGTCGCGTGCGATCACCCGCTTCACCTTCGGCAGCGGCCCGCTCTTCCAGTCGTCGAACCGCGCCAGCACGGTCTCGCTGCCGGGCTTCCAGCTCTCGATCCTGTAGGCACCGCCGCCGGCCTCGTTGGTCTTCAGCCAGGCCAGCGCCCAGGGATCTTCAGTCGTCGCGTTCTTCTTCGCGAGGTCGGAGTTGATGATGAAGGGCACGACGACCGCGACGTTGAACAGCAGCATCTTGTCCTTGCGGACATAGTCGATGCGGAAAGTGTGATCGTCGACCACGACGAACTGCTCGGGCTTCTCCAGCGATCCCGCCGACATCTGGAAGGTCGGGAAGCCGCCGACCTTCACCGCGCGGTCGAATGACCATTTGACGTCCTTCGCCGTCACAGGCGCGCCGTCGTGGAATTTTGCATCCTTGCGAAGCTTGAAGGTGCAGGACATGCCGTCGGCCGCCACCTCCCAGCTTTCGGCGAGTTCAGGCGCGAGCTTTTCGCGATCATATGAGATCGTCCCGTCGGGGAGCGTCTTTGACGCGTAGGTCAGCAGGCGATCGTAGCAATTCCAGGACAGGCCGTTCACGGTCTGGTTGGAGCCGACGCCTTGCATGTCGAGCGAGTTCGGCCCGAGCTCCTGCACCACCAGCAGCGTCTCCGCGCGTCCCTGCGCAGAGGCAAAGCGCGGTCCGAGGGCCGTCAATCCGGCCGCGCCGAGGCCGCCCAGCACCACGTTACGGCGGCTGATGTCGAAGGGTGATGCGCTCATCGGTGGTGCCTCTTTGCAGGAATCTGCGATTTAAAGAGGCAAGGCGCATGCCATCAGCCGCGCTTCATGGCGTCGCATCCCAAGCGAGTCGCGTTCTTAAGGCGTCACCGCTCCGCGTGTGACCGCACGCGGGGCGGTCAGCTCTTTCCAGGTCGAATTGGCGACGTGCACCGGCGGGAACGCGGGACGTTCGACGTAGCGGCCGTCGCCGGCTTCGGCGCGCAGATCGCCGTCCTTCCAGACGATGCGGCCGCGCGAAAGCGTTGCGGCCGGGCCGCCGGTGCAGGCAAAGCCTTCGAACACGTTGTAATCGATCCGGCTCATCTGGCGCTTGGCGCTGATGGTCTTGCTCGCCTTGGGATCCCACACGACGACATCGGCATCCGAGCCGACGGCGACCGCCCCCTTGCGCGGATAGATGTTGAGGATGCGGGCGATGTTCGCCGACGTCACCGCGACGAATTCTTCCTTCGTCAGCCGACCCGTGGCGACGCCCGCGGTCCATAACAGCGCGAGGCGATCTTCCAGTCCGCCGGTGCCGTTCGGGATCTTTCGGAAGTCCCCGAGCCCGAACCGCTTCTGCTCGGTGGTGAAGGCGCAGTGGTCGGTCGCAACCACCTGGAGCGAGCCGGATTGCAGTCCGGCCCAGAGGCTGTCCTGATGCGATCTGTCGCGGAACGGCGGCGACATCACGCGCTGGGCGGAGTGGTTCCAGTCCTTGTTCTGGTACTCGCTCTCATCGAGCAGCAGATGCTGGATCAGCGGCTCGCCATAGACACGCTTTCCCGCAGCTCGCGCGCGGGCGATCGCCTCATGGGCCTCGCGGCAGCTGGTGTGCACGATATAGACCGGCGTGCCCGTCATATCGGCGATCATGATGGCGCGGTTGGTGGCCTCGCCCTCGACCTCCGGCGGCCGCGAATAGGCGTGGCCTTCAGGGCCGGTGACGCCGCGCGCGATCAGCGCCTCCTGCATCAGGGCGACGACGTCGCCATTCTCTGCATGCACGACAGGCATGGCGCCGAGATGGGCGCAGCGCGCGAACGAATTGTAAAGCTCGTCGTCGTTCACCATCAGCGCGCCCTTGTAGGCCATGAAGTGCTTGAAGGTGTTGATGCCGTAGGTTTTGACCACGGTCTCCATCTCGTCATAAATCTGCTTCGACCACGACGTCACCGCCATGTGGAAGCCGTAGTCAGTCGCCGCCTTCTCGGATTTGTGCCGCCATTCCTGATAGGCCGCGAGCATCGACTGGCCGGGATCGGGCAGGCAGAAATCCACCACCATGGTGGTGCCGCCGGTCAGCGCGGCTTTCGTCCCGGATTCGAAATCATCCGCGGTCACAGTGCCCATGAACGGCATTTCGAGATGGGTGTGCGGATCGATCCCGCCGGGGATGATGTAGGCGCCGCCGGCGTCGAGGATCTCGGCACCGGTCGGTGCGTCGAGCGACGCGCCGACCGCCACGATGGTCTCACCATCGATCAGCACGTCCGCGCGGCGCGAATGATCATGATTGACGACAGTGCCGCCGCGGATGAGGAGGGGCATGGGAGACTCCGGGAAGAGGACGAGACGCCGCGAAAGCTAGGCGTGCCGCCCGCGATGCGACAGGCGAAATTTTAGTCAGACGCCGCCGGCAGTCTCGCTGCGTTCTCCCGTGCTTCTAATCCGTGCGTGCGATCAATCCGTCGATCATCGCGCGCACGAGGATGGCGATCTCCTTGCGTAGCGCCGGCAGCGGCACGGCGACCAGCCTCTGCTCGAGCCCCAGCGCTACCATGCCGTGCACGGCCGAGAACAGGCTGCGTGCGGTGATGCTGAGTTCCTCCGCCCCTCGCTTGGGAAACAACGCCGCTAGCGGCGCGTAGATGTGACGGAACAGCTGCATCTGGTCGTCAACGGACCAGTCGGGGACATCCTTGTCGGGCTCCATGCGATGCTCGAACATTGCGCGCCAGAGCTCGAGATTTTCCGCGGCGAAATCGCAATAAGCGATCGCGATGCGGACCAGCGTCTCCTGCGGCGATGGATTGCCCGCGCGTACCGCCGCGCTGAGCGCCTCGTCGAGCCGGAGCAGCGTGCGCGAGCCGACCCGCAGGACCAGCTCATCCACGTCGGCGACAAGATTATAGACCGCGCCATTGGCGCAGCCGATCTCGCGGGCCAGATCGCGGGTTTTCAGACCTGCCAACCCCCGCTCAGCGATCATCCGCTCCGCCGCCCGGATCAGATCTGCCCGTAATTTCTCTCGCCGGTCCAAGGTTTTAGTCATTTGTTAACCAAATTCGTGAGCGTCGCTCAAATAATTATTGAACGATGTTCAAGGTCCCTGCTACAAACCATCTGTGAGCAACGCTCATAACAGGGAGCAGCAGATGTTCAAGACCGTAGTGACACTTTTCCGCGGCAGCGTTGCCGCCGCCGGCGAGGAGCTGGAGGACAGGACGGCCCTTCTGATCCTCGACCAGCAGATGCGCGATGCGGCTGCGGCCGTCGAGCGCAGCAAGCGCACGCTGGCGCTGGCGATCGCCCAGGACCAGCAGGAAGGCCGCAAGCTCGAGGCGACCGTCGCCCGCATCGCCGATCTCGAGACCCGCGCGATTGCGGCGCTAGACGGCGGCCGCGAGGATCTCGCCAAGGAAGCGGCCGAAGCGATCGCAGGGCTCGAGGCCGACCGCGATGCGGCGCTGACGGCACGCGCGCTGTTCGCGACCGAAATCGCACGACTGAAGCGCCATGTCGCAAGCGCGCAGGCCCGCATCACCGAGCTCGACCGCGGTCGCCGCCTTGCCCGCGCCTCGGAAGCGGTGCGCTCGCTTCGCCGCAGCGGCATCGAGGCGGCTCGCCCCTATGAGTCCACGCTGCCTGAGGCGGAGAGCACGTTGAAGCGCCTGCGTGACCGGCAGATCGAAGCCCAGGCTGCCGACGATGCGCTGTTCGAGCTCGATGCGACCACCGGTCCACTCGCGACTGCCGAGAAACTCGCCGAGCAGGGCTTTGGCCCCCGGATCAAGACGACCGCAGACCACGTGCTGGCGCGGTTGAAATCCAAGCCCATGCCGGCTGCCTGATCCCAACCCGGGCCTTTCAAATCCCAATCATCATTCGTAGCAACAGGAGACCATCATGAACCAGAACGGCCAACCCCACAGCGGCGCCTGGGTGACCTTTACCTACGTTTCCTTCGCAGCCTCAGCTTTCCTCGTCGCTATCGGCATTTTCTTCCTGCCGATCGACCTCTGGATGAAGGGCTATCTCACCATGGGCATCGTGATGCTGATCCAGACCTGTATTACCCTGACCAAGACGGTCCGCGACAATCATGAGAGCAGCCGACTGGTCAATCGCATCGAGGATGCCAAGGCCGAGCGCCTGCTGATGGAAGTCTCGAAGGCGGCTTGAAGCCAGCGCGCATGGACGTGTGAAGCCATCTGCAACACGAGGGCGGTGGACGCCGAAGCATCCGCCGCCCGCGCCGTGCGGTCGGCGCGCGATGATGACAGAGATTCATATCGCGCCTGCGAAATGCAACCGAGCCATGACGGATCGCGCGGGCGTGCGCCCTTGCGCAGCGGCGACGGCCGGAGCACTCTGCACAAGCGGTGCACAACGCCGCCAATAAGATCTCGGCGAGGAAGCTCATGGCGGTGACGCGGATCGACTGCGACATCCATCCGGCGGTTGGCGGCACGCGCACGACGCTGCTGCCCTATCTCAGCGATCACTGGAAAGAGCAGGTGGTGAGCCGCGCCATCGACGGCCTCGATCTCACCTCCTATCCGCCGAGCATGCCGCTGTCAGGCCGCGCCGATTGGCGGCCGGCCAATGGCGCCAGGCCCGGATCCGACCTTGCGATGGTGCAGAAGGGCGCGTTCGATCAGCTCGGCGCCAGCCACGCCATCCTCAACGTTCTCTATGGCGCGCAGGCCGTGTTCGACGCCTACATGGCGGCTGATTTCTGCAAGGCCATCAACGACTGGATCGCCGCCGAATGGCTGTCGCGCGATCCGCGGCTGCGGGCCTCCATCGTGGTGCCGATGCAGGACGCGGATCTTGCCATCGAGGAGATCGAGCGCCGCGCCGGAGACGTCAGGTTCGTCTCGATCCTGGTGCTGGCGCAGGGCGAGACGCTATTGGGACGGCGGCATTTCTGGCCGGTCTACCGGCTCGCGGAGAAGTACAAGCTGCCGCTCGCGATCCACGCCGGCACGCAATATCGGCAGGCGCCGAGCTCGGCCGGTTGGCCGTCGCATCGTTACGAGTATTACTTCGTCGAGGCCCAGGCGTTTCAGGCGCAGATCCTGAGCCTGATCTACGAAGGCGTGTTCGGAAAGTTTCCGGACCTCAAGGTCGTACTGATGGAGTCGGGCGTGAGCTGGCTGCCGGCCTTCATGTGGCGTGCCAACAAGACCTGGCGCGGAGTGCGCGTCGAGGTGCCCTGGGTCGAGCGCGAGCCGGCCGCGATCATCCGCGACAATTTCCGCGTCACCATGCAGCCGTTCGATGCGCCGGCCGATGCGAAGAGTGTCGAGGAGATCATTGACCAGATCGGCTCGGAGAAGATGTTCCTGTTCGCGTCCGACTACCCGCACTGGCAGTTCGACGGCAACGATCCGATTCCACCGAACCTGCCGAAGAGCATTATCGCGAAGATGTGTGTCGACAACCCGCTGGAGACGTTTCCGCGGCTGTCGATCAACTAGTCATTGGAGGATCGCGCATGAGCGACGTCATCGACCGCCCGCTGCTCGACGAGGAAAAATCCGCCGCGACGCGGCTGCGCATCGTCGATTGTGACGTGCATCCCAGCCTGCGCTCGACCGACGACCTCAACGAGTTCCTGCCAAAACGCTGGCAGCAGCATCTGAACGAATATGGCAGCCATCTGCGCACGCCGTATCTGTTCACCACGCCCTATCCACGCTCCTCGCCGCTGATCGCGCGGCGCGACGCCTGGCCGCCCACTGGCGGAGTGCCGGGTTCCGATCTCGCCTTCATGCAGAAGCAGCATCTCGATCCGCTCGACGTCGAGTTCGGCATTTTGCAGGTGCTCGACCTCTTCATCTTCTCGCAGCAAAATCTCGAATTCGGCGCTGCGATCCAGCGTGCGATTAACGATTGGCAGCTGGCGTTCTGGTCGCGTCGCGATCCCCGCCTGAAGGCCTCGATCCTGGTTGGGCAGGACGGCGTGGATCTTGCGATTGCCGAGATCGAGCGCTGCGCGAAGATCGGCGAATACATCCAGATCAACGTCTCGCCGCGCGCCAACGAGCCGCTCGGCCGCCGTCGCTACTGGCCGATCTATGAGCGCGCGCAAGAGCTCGACCTGCCGCTCGGCATCCATGTCGGCGGCTATGGCGGCCACGCGCCGACCGGCGGTGGCTGGCCGTCGTATTATGTCGAGGAGCACCAGTCCAACGCGCACACGATTGCGGCGCAGCTCGCAAGCCTCGTCATCGAGGGCGTACCGGAGCGGTTTCCAAAGCTGAAGATCGTCTTCATCGAGGGCGGCTTCGGCTGGATCCCGTCGGCGGTGTGGCGCATGGACCAGCACTTCGAACGCTTCCGCAGCGAGGTGCCGCATCTCAAGCGCAAGCCGTCCGAATATGTTCGCGAGCACTTCTGGTTCACGACGCAGCCGATCGACGAGCCGGACGAGGCGCGGCATCTGCGGTCGTTGATCGAGTGGGTCGGCATCGACCGGCTGCTGTTCTCGTCGGACTATCCGCATTGGGACTTCGACGACCCGCGCTTCGCCTTCAAGACGCCGCTGACCGAGGCCGAGCGGAAGAAGATCTTCAGCACCAACGCCCGCGCGGTCTACAAATTCTGAAAGCAGCATGGCCCGTCACATCGTCGCGTCCATCTCGGAGATCCCGCCCGGCGGCAACAAGGTCGTCGATGTCGCCGGCCGCGACATCGTCGTGTTCCATGTCAATGGCGAGTTCTTTGCGCTGTTGAACCGCTGCCCGCACGAGGGCGCGCCGCTGCAGAAAGCCGCCTGCGTGGCGCGGCTGACCTCGCCGGAGCCCGGCGTCTACGAGCGCTCGCGGGTTGGCGAGATGCTGCGCTGTCCCTGGCACGGCTGGGAGTTCGACATGCGCAACGGCCAGTCCTGGTTCGACCCGAAACGCGTCAAGATCCGGTCATATCCCGTCGCGGTCGAGCGCGGCGAGGAATTGCAGAAAGGACCGTATGTAGCCGAGACGTTTCCGGTCCATGTCGAAGACTCTTATGTGATTGTCGAGGTCTGAGTCGGCATTGCCGATTGAGATTCGAACCTAGGTGCGATATGGCTCTCGCGCTTTCCAGAGGCGGAGACGAGCTTTGTCGAAACAATCCCTGCGTGAAGAGGCCGAGCGCCTGATCCGCGAATCGATGGAAAAGAAGTCCATCGTCGTCAAGCAGGGCGCGACCCGCATCGAGGCCGTCTGCGGCAAGTGCGGCGCGCCAAACCGGGTCCAGGCGGAAAAAGGCCAGAGCCGCGTCAAATTCGCCTGCAAGAATTGCGGGCATCAGCAAGAGACGCTGTAGAGGCGCTTGCGGTTTTACCCTCTCCCCTTGTGGGGGAGGGTGGCTTCGCAGAGCGAAGCCGGGTGAGGGGTTCTTTCCTCACGAACAGTCGCGCGAGTGGAAAGAACCCCTCATCCGGCGCTTCGCGCCACCTTCTCCCGCAAGGGGAGAATTTTTACCAGATCGTATAGCTGTATAGAGCCGTAGATAGCTGCATAAGCCATTGAAAAAACTTCACTTTATTGATTTGATCTCTCCCTCCCTGTATGCTGCTTTCCAGCCCCTATACCCCGCTGCTTTTGATACTGGCGGGGTACTGCTGATCGCCGGAGAGCAACATGCCGAAGCCCAGATCATCCGCGCTCGAAAGTGCTACCGCCCGCCGAAGATTGGTGGTGCGCAAGAAGCCCTACTGGCTGAAGCTGTCGCCTGGAATCGCGCTCGGATATCGCCGCAATGAAGGCCCCGGCACGTGGAGCGTTCGCGGCACCGATGGCCATGGCAGGCTTTGGGAGAAGCGCCTCGCGCTGGCCGATGATCTGGAGCCCGCCGCGCCGCCGCATGTGCTGAATTTCTGGGATGCGCAGGAGGTGGCGTTGAAGCTGGCGCGCAAGCAGCCGCATGCCAGCGATGAGGGCCGACCGATCACCGTCGCTGAAGCGCTCGACCGCTACGCCAATGATCTAAAGGCGCGCGGCGGATCGCCTTACAATGCCTCAGGGGTCCGCAAGCATCTCAGCGCCGTGCTGCTCGCAAAGCCGGTGATGCTGCTCGGAGCCAATGAGCTGAAGCTGTGGCGCGATAGCCTGATCGGCGGCGGGCTACAGGCTTCGAGCATCAACCGCTTGCTGAAATCATTGCGCGCCGCGCTCGCGCTGGCGGCGCGGCTCGATCCTCGAATCCAGAATGCTGAGGCTCGCAAGACCGGCCTGCAGGCGCTGCCCGATGCTGATCGCGACCGCAATGTGATCCTGCCTGATGATCAGGTCAGCGCTCTGGTCACCGCCGCCTATGCGCATGATGCAGCGCTTGGCCTGTACGTTGACGTGCTGGCGATCACTGGCGCGCGACCGTCGCAGGCATCGCGGCTCTTGGTAGCCGATTTGATCACCACCAACCTCAAAAGCCCGCGTCTATCGATGCCGAAGAGCGGCAAGGGCGGCTCGCTCAATCGCGCGGGCCGCAAGGCCGAGCGCGTGCCCGTGCCGATTACGCCCGCGCTGGCGGCCCAGCTGAAGCAGGCAGTTAAGGGCCGCGCCGCCGATGCGCCGCTGCTGCTGCAGGCCGATGGTAGATCATGGGGCGATCGGCCCTCGGAGAATTACCGCGATGCCATGCGAGAGATCGTCGCGGGAATCGGCCTCGATCCCGAGCTGGTGACCGCATACGCGCTGCGGCATTCGAGCATTGTCCGGTCGCTGTTGCTGAACGTGCCGATCAGAATTGTCGCGGTCAGCCATGACACCAGCACCACGTACATCGAGAAAAACTACAGTAGGCTCATCGCTGATCACGCCGATGAGGTCACGCGCGGCGGGCTGTTGCATCACAAGCCGCGCGTCGTCGCGCTGGCGTCCTGATTAATGGCGAAGAAGCTGCGCAAGCAAGGGCGCAGCTCGCCGCGCAAGACGCGGCGCAGACTTCCTTCGCCTGATGATGCGCGCTGGCTGACGATGGCCGCTGCGCACCGCTCGCTGACAGAGCGAACCGGCAGCCCGCACCTCGCCGCCGCTGATCTCACTGAGGCGCTGGCGCGAAGGCGTGTGCGCTCGATTTGCCGTTCGGCTGACGGAGAGCGATGGCGGATACCGCTCCGGTTCTGGGCGGATTACCGGCTGGAGCACTGGTCGGATGGCCTGCACGTCATGAAGCGCCCTCCGCCGCGCGCCTCAGGGCCTCGCATCATCACGCCGGTTCGCGGCTATGTGTTCTACGCTTGGCAGCCGGATATCGACGCCATCTGGCCTCCCGCGCCGAGCGCCGATGACAGCGAGCGGCGCAAGCCGGGGCCGCAGCCGACTAAAAACTGGAAAGTTTTTTTGGCTGCCGAACTGGCGCGCCGCATCGAGGCAAAGGAGCGGGTGCCCGCCGCTTCCGAACTGGCGCAGTGGTGCGAAAATGAGCTGGGTTTCCAGCCTGACCTCCGGCAAATTCATCGGCTAATCAAGCAGCTGCTGTAACTCGCAGCATCTTACCGCATCGTACCGCAGGGAATTGGGGAAGCAGCGCTATCCTTTGAGCTGTCCATTTGCAGCAGCAAGGAGAGACGCTGATGCCGAAGCCCAAAAGCGCCGCCGCGCGCCAAGAGAATTCCCGCGCCGAGCTGACGCCAATGCCGCCCCAGAAGCTGGCGATGAGCATTCCGGAATTTTGCCAAGCGCACGGATTCTCGACCGCACTGTTCTTCAAGCTGAAGCGAAAGGGCCTGACGCCGCGAACAATGAAAGTCGGCACGCGCACGTTGATCTCACTGGAAGCCGCAGCCGCTTGGCGCGAAGGCCGTGAGAGCGCCAGCAACTACTTCAGCGGCTGAGTCAAAGCCAAAAAAAGACCCCGGATGTCCACCGGGGCCTGAATCATTTTTCCGACCGGGCGGTCGGGTCGTCGATTAGAGAGCCGACCAGATACGCCCGATCCTGCTTCCGCACAAGGGAGAGGACCGAGCATGAGCGCAAGCTATTCTGAAACCTGTTTCAAAAAAGGTCGGGGCATGGCCCAGCGGTCCCTCGATCTGATCGAGGCAATGCGCGTGGTGGCTGAGGCCGCGCAGCCGATTACGGGCCGGGGCGTCGGCTATAAGCTGTTCACCCAAGGGCTCATCTCCTCAATGGCAAGATCGGAAATGCAGCGCGTGTACCGCCTGCTGAAGGAGGCGCGCGAGCGAGGTGTCATTCCGTGGGACTGGATCGTTGATGAAACCCGCGCTATCGAGCGCGTTTCAACTTGGGCTGATCCCGCCACCTACGCCCGCTGCGTAGCACAGTCCTATCGCCGCGATTTTTGGGATCAGCAGCCTTATCGAGTCCAGGTCTGGTCTGAGAAGGGCACTGTGCGAGGCGTCCTTGCCCCCGTGCTCGATCACTACGCTGTTGGTTTCCTTCCGGTGCATGGTTTCAGCAGCGCCACGTCTGTCCATGACAGTGCCGGGGACGATGACGGGCGTGCTCTGATCGTACTGTATGTTGGAGACTTCGACCCAAGCGGTTTGTTCATGTCTGAGCAGGACCTGCCCAACCGCTTTGCCAAGTATGATGGCGATCACATCATCCTGACGCGGATTGCCCTGACCATTGAGCAGCTGGATGGATTGCCATCATTCCCTGCAGCCGACAAAAGGAAAGACCCCCGATACAAGTGGTTCGTTGCCAACCATGGCCAACATTGTTGGGAACTTGACGCCATGGACCCGAACGATCTCCGCTCGTGCGTCGAACAGGAAATCAAGAAGCTGATCGAGCCTGTCGCTTGGCAACGTTGCGAGAGGGTCAACGATGCCGAGCAGGAGTCGCTTAGGTCTATCCTTGAAAGGTGGCCTGCACGGTGAGCCAGCATCCGAGCGAAGAAACTGAAAGCCGAGACAAGCGTGAGGCTGACCGACATCAGCCAGACGATCTCAAGGTAATCGACTTCTCGGCGCTTCGGGACGACTGGATCAGGAGATGCATTAAAAGCGATAGCGGCAAGCCTTTAGCAAACGTTGCAAATGTGCTGCTCGCCTTGCGTTTGGATTGTGGCTTGAGAGACGTTTTCGCATACGACGAGATGGCACGCCAAGTAATACTGACGCACCAGATCGGTAGCCCTCTCGCGCCGTTTGAGCCTCGTGCAGTCACTGACGAAGACGTGGTATTTGTCGCTGAGTACCTTCAACAGGCGGGTCTCAAGAATGTCGGCAGCGGAGTCGTCCGCGAGGGTATAGGGGCGCGCGCCAGAGAAAGCAGCTTCCACCCGGTACGGCAATATCTCGACAGCCTTCAATGGGACGGCCAAAAGCGCGTCAATGTTTGGTTGACGACCAGGCTTGGCGCTGAACTCAGCGCATACAGTTCAGGCGTGGGCAAGATGTTCTTGATCGCTATGGTCGCGCGCATCTACGAGCCGGGCTGTAAGGCCGATTATATGCTGGTGCTTGAAGGTCACCAAGGCACACTAAAATCAACAGCCTGTGCCGTACTCGGCGGTCCGTGGTTTTCGGACGCATTGCCGGACGTTACTGGCGGCAAGGATGTCAGCCAGCATCTGCGTGGCAAGTGGCTGATCGAGGTTGGCGAGATGCACGCGATGAACCGCGCTGAGACGACGCTGCTGAAGTCCTTCATCACTCGCCAAGTAGAAAAGTACAGACCAAGTTACGGGCATTTCGAGGTAGAGGAGCCGCGTCAATGTCTTTTCATCGGCACAACAAACCGTGAAGCCTACCTTAAGGATGAGAGCGGCGGGCGTCGGTTCTGGCCTGTAAAGACAGGCATCATCGACATTGATGGTTTGGAAGAAGATCGGGACCAGCTGCTGGCGGAGGCGGTTCGTTTGTATCACAGCGGCGAACCATGGTGGCCAGATCGCAACTTTGAGCAAGAGCACGTCAAGCCCGAGCAGGAAGCGCGGTTCGAGGCCGACGCTTGGCAAGAGTTGATCGTCGCCTATTTGGCGACTCAGCAAAAGGTGACGGTTTGGCAGGTTGCGCGAGAGGCGCTGTTCATTGAGACACCACGGATCGGGACCGCTGATCAGCGCCGAATTACGAGCATCATGGAGATGCTCGGATGGCGTCGGCAGCCACCAAATTGGGAAAAGAAGCGATGGTGGTTCCCGCCATGATCGGTGCCTCCGGCCACTACGCACTACGCACCACTACGCATTTCCCCATATGGCTCTGGAAATGAATTGGAGGCCTATATGGAAAGTGCGTAGTGGTGCGCCGGTGGTGTTCCACGCCAATGAGAGCACCTGCGGAATCAGAAACAAAAACAGCGCTGGGAGTCCTATATGAGGGGCGTCCCACGCCAAACCACGGCGTTGCCAGAGCAGCGTAGACGAAGACGCGAGCAACAGCGCCGCCATAGGCAGCGCCAGCGCGAAGGTCGGCGGGTCTACCCGGTCGAATTGGACGGGGAGATTCTCGATATGCTGGTCCGTTTCCGCTGGCTCGATAAGAGCGCGGTTGATAACGATCAGGAGGTAGCGCGTGCTGCTCGGTCAGCCCTTCTCGAAGCGGCGAAAAATTCCTAGGTCGCCGTAAGCCTACGACACCGAACCCCGCAGCGCGTGTCATCCTCCCGGTGACGGAGGTCCGCCATGAACACGCACAGCAGCCCGATCCCTCTGCGACCTGATCCAGCCGCGCTCGCCAGCTCGCAGCGCCGTTCGTTCATCCGCGCCTGCACGGCCTTGGCGCGCGCCAACGTAGACCGGCAGCGGCCCGAAACGATCCTGAAAGCGTGGCCTGACGATGTCATCGCAGGGCGCATCCTGAAAGCTGCGCAAGAGCCGACCACGTCCGAAAGTTTTGCGTGGATGCAGGCGACGAAAGTGTTGCCGCTGCTGGCTCCATCCGCCGCCTCGATGAAGCTGCTCGCGCTCGCCGAGCCAATCGACCTTTCCGGCGTCGTCAGCGTCGGAATTCCGTACATCGGTCAGGCTGGCCGTCCGGCTGTGGTGCCGTTCGTCTCAGAGGGCAAGCCGATGCCCATCGTCAATATGCGCGCATCAACTTTGCGGGTCGGCCCCACCAAGAAATTGCTGATCGGCTCGGCGCTAACCAACGAGCTGCAGAGCGGCAGCGCTGACAACGCGGCGCGGATCATCGGCGATGCGCTCGCGGTGAGTTGCGAGCAGAGTATGGATGGGCTGCTGTTCAGCGACACAGCGGCCACCGAAGCCGCGCCAGCAGGCATCCTCGACGGCGTCGTCGCGATTCCCGCGAGCGGCACGTCCGGGCTGCAGGGCATCGCCGACGATCTCGCGCTGCTCGCTCAGGCCATAGCTAACGTGGGCATCAGCGCAGACGACATGATCGTCGTCACCACGCCGAGCCTCGCAACCAAGCTGCGCGTGCTGGCATCGCCGAAGCTCGACAATGTCGTGCTGTCGTCGCCTTCGATCCCAGCCGGTGAGGTGATCGCCATCGCGCAGAACGGGCTGGCGACCGGTTATGACGGCGGCGTCTCCATCGAGATCAGCGATCAAGCCACGCTGCACATGGAGGATACCGCGCCGATCGACATCAGCATCCCCGGTGCGCCAGCGGTGGTGGCTTCGCCGGTCAAGAGTACCTGGCAAACCGACAGTCTCGCAGTGAAAGTTCGCGGCTGGGTCGCATGGGCGGTTCATACCGGCGCGGTTGCCTACCTGACAGGAGCGGCATGGTGATGAGCAAATTCTCAGACGAACAACGGCACCGCATTGTTGCCGAAACCCGCGCCATCTTGCAGCGCGGCCAAGCGGAGCGCGTGCATGACACCTATGAATTACCGCCAGCCGAGGACGAGGACCTGCTGCTCGCCGCGCTATCTGCGCCGCTCGAAAGCACCAACGACCGCCATCGTCGCGAGATCGAGCAGGAGGAGCGGCGCTGGGCTCGTCGGCGCGAACGCGAACAATCAACGCAGCAGCGCGTGCTCGCCAACCGGATCGACCAGGCGATTGAGACATTGCGCGGTGAGATGCGGCGCGAGATCGAGGCTGTGCGCGCTGACCTCCTCGACGTTGTTCTCGGCTGCGTCCAAGCCGTCGAGCAGATCGACGGCACGCTTGACCATCTGGCACGCGAGCCCGCGCGGGCAGCGAGCGAGCGCGTTGAGGCATTGTTCAAGCGGATGGAAGAGCGGCTCGACGAGATCGCGCCGCCTCGTGGCACGGCGGTTGACCTGCCACCATTGCCGCTGCGTGGCAGCCGCGCGAACTAATCGATACGCCTGCCGCCGAAGCCGCTTGAGCGTTGGTGCTAACTGAGACGTTCTGGCCCAATCAGAGACGGAACCCTCTGCGAAGGCCACTGGTGCATTCGAGCCGCTCGCCACCTGTTGGCATCGGCCACGGCAAAATGGCCAACCTACACCGGCCCTGCGGTTGGGGCTGGGCTGTTTCAGGGGCCGGGGGGCGGCGACCACCACGGAGGAGCAAGCATCTCCGAGCGCTGGCGGCGGCTCAAATGTAGCGCCCGCACTTCGCGGTTTTTGCCCCGGAAAATAATTCTACCGGTCCCCTCGTGTCCCGGCTCCGAACCGAGCAAACTTGCCGACAACGCGCGCGGAGAATGTGCCATGCCCAACCCACCAGTGCCGTTTGAGCTGCGAAAGCTGCGAGGCAACCCCAGCAAGCGGCCAATGCGGCCCGAGCCGCAGCCGCAGATCGCCGCGAGCTGCCCGGAGCCGCCGGCGCACATCACTGGCTTTGCCGCCGATGAATGGTGGAGCACCGGCCCCGAGCTGCATCGGCTCGGCTTGCTGACCCAGTGCGATGTCGCCGCCTTCGCCTGCTACTGCCATGCCTTTGGACAATGGCGCATGGCCGCCGAATCGCTGGCAAAGATGCAGGCCAGCGATCCGATCATGAACGGAATGATCATCAAGACCAAGTACGGCGATGCGGTAGCGAACCCATTGACGAGCATCACGCGCAAACTTGCCAGTGATGTGGTGCGCTACGCGGGCGAATTTGGTTTGACCGCACTTGCTAGGACCCGCATCAGTGCTGGCGTCAGCCAGCCACATGGCGGTGGCAAGTTCGATGGCCTCATCGCATAGGCAACAGCACTGCTACGCCTTGCGGCGAGGCGCTCCAGTATCCTGATGCGGCGCTGGTTTGCGCCGCCAGCTGCCGCGCAGCGCCTCCATCAGATCGATGACGTTGCCGCCTGCAGGCGAGATCGCAGGTTTGGCCCCTTCTTGTGAGACCTTTTTCCGCTTTTTCGGTCGCGCTTTCTGAGGATCGAAATGCCCTGCCATCTGCTTCACGATGTGCGTGGCGAGATCGATCATGTCCTTCGTGACATTGACGTTCTGAATTGAATTGAAGAGATCGCGCGGATCGCGGACCTGATCAACGTTCCTCAAAAGCATACAGACCATGCCTGTTCCCCGAGGTTCTATCGTCATCATGTGCTTACCAATGCGAGCGATGGCGATCATTTTGGTGGCGGATAGGGTCTCGCGGATGACCGCATAAGCGTCGTGTCCTACTGCTCCAGAAGGCACAAGGTAGTAAGGGGCCGACAAGTAGACCGGATCAATCTCGCTCTTTGGAGCGAAGTGCTCAATCTCGATAGTGGCTTCCTCATCGTCATCGAGGTGGAGATGATGGTCGTCCTCCGCAGCGGGATGGAGCCTGATCGGGCATGTCACAAGCGAAAGACGCAAAAAGCCATCGAAAGGCGGATGCGTGACCTGTGCGTGATCGTTCGCGAATGCTGTCGGCGCAAGTTTATCTTCCAAGGCAGCGATGACATAAGCGTTGAGCGTCACGTCCCCGCTCGCGGCAGCGTAGGCCGCCTGCTTGTGCAACTCGGGCGGGACGCGGACGTTGAAGAGGCCTTTGAATGGTTTGCTGGGCTCCTTGCCCAGCTCGCCGCAAGTGGCGATATAGTCCTCTACCAGTTCTGCAAATGCTGCCTCAACCTCCGACGCGCGGTCCACTTCAGTTGTGATCAGATCATCGATATGAAGTATCCGAATCAGAAGTTTGTCGCTGTCGAACTCGACCGCGCCTTGATAGTCGCGATATCGAATGGTGTTCATAGCAGCCCCAATTCTCTCAGGTATTGTTGTTGATCGCGTACCATCAAGCGCCGCATCTCACCGTCATGGGGCTCGTGAAGCCATATCTGCTTGCCGGTAACTCGGTGCATAAATTTCCTCCTCGCCCCACCTGTCTTCCCGGCTTTCAGGGGTTCAAAACCGATGGCACGGATCAATCTCTCGAACTCCCGATAGGGAAAAGTGCCGTGGCAGTCCCGGAACGCTTGCTTCAGCTTGTCGATCTGGGACATGGACCCCGCCAGTTGTAACTAGAATTCAGTTACACCGTTTTCGGCGGGTTGGCAATGCTGAATCAGGACCATCCGAATGCACCGGGCACGCGGCGAAAGCCGGGGATAGCTTCCCTCGGTGGTTGCCCATCGCTGGTGGCCATCCCCTTAATGGCGGGCATGAGGGCAAAATGACCGATGAGCAGTGGATGATCTTTGTCGTGGTCGGCGTGCTGGCGGCGATGATCATGGCTCGGCTGGACCGGCTGGGAAACCAACTGGAAGCCGTTAGCGTGCTCATCAGATCCGATCTGGCGCGCAGCGAGGAAGAGCGCGACGAGATCATCGGCGAATGGAAGGACAACAAGCAGCAAGCGGCCAAGGATGCGCGGCAGTTTTGGACGTTCTGGGGCCTCGTCAGTGCGGGAGCGCTGGGGTGGTACCTGATCACCCACTATCGGTGATCGTCGCGATGGATATGCAAGAGGAATGGCTGAGCGGCCTTCGCTCGTGGGCGAGCAACAATGGCAGCGTGCGCGAACTTTGGCTATTTGGCAGCCGCGCAACCGGGCGATCAAGGCCAGACAGCGATGTCGATATTGCCATCGCGCTGATGCCCCCGACAGACGGGACCGACTGGGCGCTGGGAAACTTTTTCGCGCTTGACGGCGACTGGAGACGCGAACTTGAGGCCATTGTAGGCCGCCACGTCAGCCTCGAAGTAATTGTGCCAGACACCCCTGAGGATGAAGCGGTGAGGCGCTGCGGTGCCCTCCTTTGGCCAGCTCCTGCGATGGAAGATGAGGACGAAGGCCTCGAAGGGCTGGTCGAATATCTCGATGCGCAGAATCGCGCGCTCGCGATCCACGAAGCTGGCCACGCTGCCGTCGCGCACGCGCTCGGTGCCGATGTCGCGTTCGTCGAGATCGACTTGGCGACCGGCAACGGCGGCTCAAATAGCTGCACCTTCGACGACGATGAAGCCAAGAACATCGCGGTCTGCGTTGCAGGCTGTAGGGCCGAGCACGCCTTCGATGCGCGATCACCGCGAGCGACTAAGATGGGTGACTTCAGAGCGATGCGAAAGCTGCTTGCGCGCATCCCGGAGGCCGAGCGCCGCGCGGTCCGCGCGGAGGGCTACCGCCTGGCGGACACGGCACTGAAAGCGAACGCGGATGTCGTGCTCAGGATCGCGGATGCGCTGCTGTCGCAGGGGCGCTTCAATGCGCGCATGGAACGCGAAGAATTGGCTGGGCTGTTTGTAGGAAGTGGGCCCGCGTAAAGACGATCAGCGCGTCGATCTGGGCTGGCGGATTCCGAGCGCGCCCCTATGGCTCCTGACGTTGGAACCAGTTGGCTGCAGGTAAGGCGTGCAATTAACCCCGTACTACCGGCGCTGAAACAGAGCATGCTGCCTGCGGCTGGGCGCGAGGCTCGGCGGAAGGGCCCAAAATGCCGTCAGCCAAACAATGCCGAGCCTTTGCGGCGGAATATAAAAAGCTGGCCATCGATCCGAACAATTCGGCTCGCCGATCCAGCGTGCTCAAAAGCATCTCCAACAGCTGGACCGCGCTAGGGCATCAGCTGGAGAGCCTTGCGATGGTGGCGAAAGAGGAGCAGCGGTGATTCGGAATGCCCGCCTTGGATCACGAGCGCCGAGCGGAGACGCCGCGCGAGATGCCGCAAGCCTCCAGTACCTGCCAAGCCGCGTCGTTTTCATCAGGCAGCGCGACAGCCGCGCGCGTCAATTCGCGGACGGCCTCGACGGGCGGCAACCATGAGCGCCACAAGCGATCCCTGATCGCATCGAATTCCTGCTGCTCGTCCTTGCTCAGCGGGTCGTCTTCCGGGAATTGATAATGCCGCTTGTTGAGCGCCCGATAGCGCTCGATCTCGGCGTCTGAAAGCACGCCGAAAAAATGATCATCAGCGATGCGGCCATCCCCGCCGATCAAGTAGCGATGCGGGATGATGTTGTAGAGGCGACCGTCCTCGACTGCGCAGACGACGAAGTGGTGCTCGCCAGCAGTCACGTAAGGCAGCGGCGCAAAGGAGCTGCCCACCTCGCGAAACTTCATCCAATCTTGCCAAGCGATGCGATGCCACGCGCCGCCGAGCCAGTGCAGCACCTGTTGTCCCTCATCAAGCGCAACCATCTCGCTGAATCCTTTTTGCCCAGCCGCGCTGCTAGGTATTTGGCGGCTGCTCCAGCTTGACAGAGCCCCATCCCGGATCACAGGCTTACACAGAAATTTCCGGCCAGCAGCGCCCGCCGCGCGTGTCTTGATACTGGTGGGGCACCAATGCCGCTTCGCTTTGATATCATTGGCCTTTTAAGGTGATCCCTTCTCCCGCAAGGGGAGAAGGAAAAAGACCTAGCTCGCCTCCACGAATCTCTTGAACGCATCTGCATAATCCGGATGCCAGCGTGACAGCGGCGGGCGGTTCTCGACGATGTCACCGGCCGCCCACAGCATGCGCTTCTCGTCGAGGGGGCGCGGCACGTCATTGTCCGGGCACAGGATGTAGAAATCGCCGGCTTCCAGCCGAGCCAGCATGAAATCCACCGTCTGCTCCGGCGTCCAGGCGCCGGCCGGCTTTTCGGTGCGGCCCTTTGCGGTCAGCCCGGTGAAGACGAAGCCGGGGATCAAGAGATGCGCGCTGATGTGGCAATCCCCGGTGTTGCGCAGCTCGTGCTGGAGCGCTTCCGTAAACGCCTTCACGCCGGCTTTGGACACATTGTAGGCGGGATCGCCCGGCGGGGTGGTGATGCCCTGCTTGGAGCCGGTGTTGATGATGAGGCCGCACCTGCCGCGCGCGATCATGGCGGGGGCGAAGATGCGCGCGCCGTTGATGATGCCCCACATGTTGACGGCGATGATGCGCTGCCAATTGTCGGGCTCGGCGAACAGGGTGCTGCCGGGCTGGATGCCGGCATTGTTCATTAGCAGGTCGGTGCCGCCGAAATGCGCGCCCACCGCGCGTTCCAGTTCCCTGATGCTCTCCGCCTTGCCGACGTCGACCGCGAAGGTCATCACATGTGTGGCAGACGTGACGGATGACAGTTTTGTTGCGGCCTCGGCCAATCGCGCCTCATCGACATCGGCGATGCACACTCTCATGCCCGCGCGCGCGAAGGCTGTGGCGGCGGCAAGGCCAATGCCGGACGCGCCACCCGTGATCACGGCGACATTGTCCTTGACGATGGCGGGGTGCGGCATGGTTCGTCTCCGGGCAGGGGCTTGGTCGAGCTATAACATGGCGCGCGCACGACCCTGCACAAGTCGGCATGGGAGGTCTTCGTTCCACGCCGCCTTTACGCCCCTTCGGCAGCGCTGTATTCTCTTCGACTTAACGATCCCGCCCAGATCGAACCAATCAATCATTTGACAGGGAGTGCAGCCATGGCTGTGTCGCAGGCTATTCCGATCACGCGCCATCCGTTCGCCAACGGGTCCTACAAGCAGATGCTGATCGACGGGAAGTGGGTCGATGCGGCCTCCGGCAAGCGCTTCGAGACCCACAATCCCGCCACCGGCGAATTGCTCGCAACCGTCGCCGAAGGCGACAAGGAAGACATCGATCGTGCGGTCGCCGCGGCCCGCCGCGCCTTCGAAGGCTCCTGGAGCAAGGTAAAACCCTTCGAGCGGCAGAACCTGCTCCTGAAGCTTGCCGACCTCGTCGAGAAGAATTTCGACGAATTGTCGCAGCTCGACACGCTCGACATGGGTGCGCCGCTCAGCCGCACCCGCGCCTATCGCCTGCGCGCCGTCGGCATGCTGCGCTATTACGCGGGACAGACCACTGCGATCCATGGCGAGACCATCGAGAACTCGCTGCCCGGCGAAATCTTCTCCTACACGCTGAAGGAGCCCGTCGGCGTCGTCGGCGCCATCATCCCCTGGAACGGCCCGCTCACCGCGACGCTCTGGAAGATCGGTCCCGCGATCGCGACCGGCTGCACCGTGGTGCTCAAGCCCGCCGAAGAGGCGCCACTGACCTCGCTGCGCATCGCCGAGCTCGCGATGGAAGCCGGCATCCCGCCCGGCGTCGTCAACGTCGTGCCGGGCTACGGCGAGACCGCGGGCGCCGCGCTCGCCTCGCATCACGACGTCGACAAGGTCGCCTTCACCGGCTCGCACGTCACGGGACAGTCGATCATCCGGGCGTCGGCCGGCAACCTCAAGCGCGTCTCGCTCGAGCTCGGCGGCAAGTCGCCGGACATCGTGTTCGCGGACGCCGATCTCGATGCCGCAGTTCCCGGCGCGGCGATGGCGGTGTTCGCCAACTCAGGCCAGATCTGTAGTGCCGGCACGCGCCTGTTCGTCGAGCAGTCGATCTACGAAGAGTTCGTCGGCCGCGTCGCCGAATTCGGCAAGAAGCTCCAGGTCGGCAACGGCCTCGATCCCAACACCCAGATCGGTCCGCTGGTCTCCGAGCAGCAGCTCGAACGCGTCACCGGTTATCTCGATATTGGCCAGAAGGAAGGCGCGCGGGCGCTCGCCGGCGGCGGCCGCGTTACCGAAGGCGCGTTGGCAAAGGGCTTCTTCGTCTCGCCGACCGTGTTCGCGGGCGTGCAGGACAACATGCGCATCGCGCAGGAAGAGATCTTTGGTCCCGTCATCTCCGCGATCGCGTTCAAGGACATGGACGAGCTGGTCAAGCGCGCCAACAACACCACGTTCGGCCTCGGCTCCGGCCTGTGGACGCGCGACGTCAGCAAGGCGCACGCGGTGGCGAAGAGCCTGCGCGCCGGCTCGGTGTGGGTGAACTGCTACCAGGCGATGGACCCCGCCGTGCCGTTCGGCGGCTACAAGATGAGCGGCTACGGCCGCGAGTCCGGCAAGCAGCACGTCGAAGAATATCTCAACGTGAAGGCCGTCTGGATCAAGACGGCATAAGGCCTGCTCTCTCCCGCGTTCCGTGCGAGGGAATATCTGCTTTTAGAGGGGGCGGCGCCTTTTCCGGCGGCCGCCCCTCGCTATATGATCCGCATCCTTTCAGTGACATCCGGGGATCCCATGAAATTCGAGGCGTTGTTCAAGCCGTTGCAGGTCGGTCCGTACAAGCTCGCGCATCGCGTCGCGATGGCGCCGCTGACGCGGATGCGCGCCGAGCGCGAGAGCTTTTCGCCGCGGCCGCTCAACGCCGAATATTACGGCCAGCGTGCAACGCCGGGCGGCCTGCTGATCGCCGAGGCTTCGCCAGTGCTTTCGCACGGCCGCGGCAATCCGGCGACGCCGGGCATCTATTCCGAGGCGCAAGTAGCCGGCTGGCGGAAGGTGACGGATGCCGTGCACGCCAAGGGCGGCATCATCTTCCTCCAGCTCTGGCATGTCGGCCGCGTCTCGCATTCCTCCTTCCATGGCGGTGAGCTGCCGGTCTCGGCTTCGGCGATCCCGATCAAGGCCGAGGGCATGAAGGCGATGACGGCCGACGGCAAGATCGCCGACTATGAGACGCCGCGCGCGCTGGAGACGGACGAGGTCAAGAGCATCGTCGAGGCTTTCCGGCAGGGCGCGAAGAACGCGCTCGCGGCCGGGTTCGACGGCGTCGAGATCCATGGCGCCAACGGCTATCTGCTCGAGCAGTTCTTGCAGTCGCGCAGCAACCAGCGCACCGACCAGTATGGCGGATCGATCGAAAATCGCGCACGGCTGCTGCTCGAAGTCACGCAGGCCGCGATCGACGTCTGGGGCGCGAACCGCGTCGCCGTCCGGCTGTCGCCGCACGGCATCGCCAATGATTCCGGCGAGCCCGATCCGATGCCGCTTTACACGCATGTCGTGAAGGCGCTGGACGAGCTCGGTCTTGCCTATCTGCACTTCATCGAGCCGCGCTCCAGCGGCGCGGGCCGCGCCGACGTTCACTGGGAGAACGTGCCCTCGGCGATGGTGCTGTTCCGCCCGCTCTACAGCGGCGTGCTGATGACGGCCGGGGGCTTCACCGGCGAGACCGCGAATGCGGCGATCGCCGAGGGACACGCCGACATCATCGCCTTCGGCCGCATCTTCATCTCCAACCCGGATCTGCCCCGGCGCCTCGAGCACGGCTACCCGATCACGCCGTACAACCGCGCAACGTTCTATGGCGGCGAGGAGAAGGGGTACACGGATTATCCTGCTTATGACGAGCTGACGCCTGCCTGACGGATCTACGTTACTCGCTCACACGGACGCCACGAACTCCGTCATTGCGAGCGGAGCGAAGCAATCCAGAATCCTTCCACGGTGACAGTCTGGATTGCTTCGTCGCAAGGGCTCCTCGCGATGACGGTGCAAGGACCAGCACCATGGCCAAAGCCGCAGCCGCCGCAGGAACCGCCACCGGCCAATGCCTCTGCGGCAAGGTCACCTTCGAGATCGACGTTCCCGCGCGCTGGGCCTGGCACGATCACTCCGCCGCCAGCCGCCGCGCCCATGGCGCGGCTTATGCCACCTATGTCGGCAGCTGGAAGAAGCGCTTTCGCATCACCTCCGGCAAGACCGCTCTGACCCGCTATGAGGACAAGGCGACCAAGACCGCGCGCAGCTTCTGCTCGCATTGCGGCACGCCGATCGCCTATGAGCGCCCGCGCGGCCCGCACATGGTCAACATCCCCCGCGCCCTGTTCAAGGAGCGCACCGGCCGCCAGCCGCTCTATCACATCGCGATCGAGGAGCTCCAGGAATGGGCCTATACCGGCGAGCCGCTGGTGCCGCTGAAGGGTTTTCCGGGCGTGGTCTGGCAGCGCTCGAAAAAGAAGAAGCGCACGAACGGTGAGGATCCGTTCGAAATGGGGCGGGCGGAGATGTAGCGCGCCCGCGCACCTCGCTCTCGTGCCCCGGACGCTGCGCAGCGCGAGGCGGTACGCTTGCAGAGCCGGGGCCCATGCCGCCGCGTGCTCGTAGTGTCCTGCGTCCCGGCTCTGGGAAGCAGCACTGCGTGCTGCATCGCGTCCGGGACACGCGGCCGTCACACGCAACGCAGCCATGACCGCGCTTCCTTGCGTGGCTCCCCTGAGTTCGGCCATCATGTGATCCGTCCTTGCGGCAACGTCCGCTCCTGGAGGAAACATGAAGAACAAGATCACCGGCCGCTCCGCCTTTCTCGCGCTGCTCAAGGACGAGGGCATCACGCATCT
>Ga0065165_1001053_pt1 | contig 33142 bp, 49 predicted proteins | sample AraplaMF_Cvi_mMF_FD_63813 | JGI IMG/M metagenome (GOLD analysis project Ga0065165, IMG submission 63813) | Arabidopsis root microbial communities from the University of North Carolina, USA - plate scrape MF_Cvi_mMF (version 2) (version 3) | ecosystem: Host-associated > Plants > Roots >... | reverse complement strand
CCCAGGTCTCGGAGAAGATCGTCGAGAAGCTGGTCGAGCGCATCATCGTGATGCGCGAGCGCGAGAAGATGCCGGATCGCCGCAAGGGCTACACCCAGAAGGCGGTCGTCGGCGGCCACAAGGTCTATCTGCGCACCGGCGAATATGACGACGGCCGTCTCGGCGAAATCTTCATCGACATGCACAAGGAAGGCGCGGCCTTGCGCTCCTTCATCAACAACTTCGCGATCGCGGTCTCGCTCGGCCTGCAATACGGCGTGCCGCTCGAGGAATATGTCGACGCCTTCACCTTCACCCGCTTCGAGCCGGCTGGCCCCGTGCAGGGCAACGACAGCATCAAGTACGCGACCTCGATCCTCGACTATGTCTTCCGCGAGCTGGCGGTGAGCTACATGTCGCGCTTCGACCTCGCCCATGTCGATCCGACCGAGTCGAACTTCGACGCGCTCGGCAAGGGCGTCGAGGAAGGCAAGGAGCCGGAGGAGCCGAACCACCAGGCGACAAGGCTGGTCTCGCGCGGCCTCACCCGCTCCCGCACCGACAATCTGTTCGTGATGCGCAGCGGCTCCGCCGCGGTCGCATCCGGCAATGACAGCGCACCCTCAGGCGGCAGCAAGGTCACCGCCCTCGCCGGCCACGGCGCCAGCGCCCGGGTCGGCGACGTCCTGGAAGGCGCGGTCGCGCTGAAGCAGGAAGTGGCCCACGACCTCTCGCCGACCGAGAAGCTCGAAGCCCTCCAGTGGAGCAAGTCCGGCAGCGCCGCAACGGTCGCCGCTCCCAGCAAGGCCGAGCGCCGCGCGGAAGCCAAGGCCAAGGGCTACGAAGGCGAGATGTGCAGCGAGTGCGGCAACTTCACGCTGGTGCGGAATGGCACGTGCATGAAGTGCGATACTTGCGGCAGCACGACGGGGTGTAGCTGATACCAACAGCGCAAGCCGCCCGGAGGCATCGATGCCGGTTGCATTACGCCAAGGCGGCTTGCGCTACTACTTCTTCTCAAATGAGGGGCAGCCGCCCGAACCGCCGCATGTCCACGTCAAAGGTGGCGGCCGCGACGCCAAGATCTGGCTTGAACCCGCCATATCGATTGCAGATAGTTATGGCTTCAATCCGCGGGACCTTTCGAATATCCTGCGCGTCGTCGAGGACAACCGCGATCTTCTCCTGAAGGCTTGGCATGACCATTTCGGCAACTAGCGTTCGCTTTGACGAACACACGATGTGGGTCGAACTGTCGGACGGCCGGACGCTGGGCGTGCCGCTCGCGTGGTTTCCACGGCTGCTGCACGCGACATCCACCGAACGCGATCAGGTCGAACTCAGCCGCGTTGGGCTGCACTGGGAAGCGCTCGACGAGGATATCTCGATTGCCGGCCTTCTCGCGGGACGCGGCGACGTCACCCGATCCGCCGAGCACGCGGCGTAGGCTCAGGTCCGCCCCACCAACGCTGGAAGCGAAGTGCGATTTGACATCCCCGGAGAGCTCGAAGCTAGTGTGAGCTCGTAGGATGGGTTGAGCCGTTGCGAAACCCATCACCTTGCTCCCGGGTCCCCAGGCGGCACGCAACGACCATCGTCGCCCAGGGCCGACAGAGCGATTGGTTTCGCAGCGCCCTAGCCATCCTTTCGAGCTTCTCCGTTAAATGAACCTGTACCTGGCGCTCGTCCAACCGGGTCGCGCGCAGCGCCCAACGTTAACGCAGCCGCTTCCGGCATCAGCCCGCATTGCACGTTTAAGGCGCATTGAAGTCAGACGCCACCTGATGCATATTTTGCGTCGTACTTAAGCATTGTTCTCATTGGATAGATCCTCGCGCAAATGCGCGATGCGGGGTGAGACATGACAGAGGCTCCAGACCAGACTGAGCCGCCCGGCAAGGCGCCCCCATCGTTTCTCGATCAGGCTGACAAGATCGCGAAAATCTTTGCGACCGTCGCAATTCCGATCATTGCTGGCGTCGGCGGCTGGATCATTCAGACGACAATCGAGCATGACAAACAAGCGGCCGCGCGAATTCAGCAGGATCAACAGCTGGCGGTCGACAAAGACAAGATATCGCTCGAATACGTGAAGATCGCCAAAGAGATCCTGACATCGACGGAAAAGGATATCCCTCCGGAATTGACGACATGGTCCTGGCGGCTGATCGACGGAGTCTCGCCAGTCAAATTTGACAAGAAGGATCTCGATAACCTCATAAAGCGTAACGAACGAATTCCCACTCCGACAACTGGTTCAACATTTCAGTCCCTGGCAGACGAATACAATCGGATGTTCAAGGAACTGAAACCGGCCGTCGAGAATCAGAAGGTAGACGGCATCGTCGATAAGATTGTTGCAAATAAAGCTCGATATTCGGAGGTTGAAAACAAAACAGGCGCACCGTGGTTTTTTGTCGGTGTGGTGCACTATCTGGAGAGCGGACTGGATTTCCAGAAGTACCTGGCGAACAATGAGCCTCTCACCGCCGTAACGGAGACTGTGCCTAAAGGCAGAGGACCTTTTGCGACTTGGGAAGATGGAGCTTGGGATACGTTCCGAATAGAGAACTTCGCTGGAGCCGCAGACTGGAGCATTGCCCGAATTCTGTGGCGACTGGAATCGTTGAATGGGTTTGGGTATCGGCGACGCCAAATCAACAGCCCGTTTCTTTGGAATTGCACATCGTATTACAAGACAGGCTATTTCGTCGGCGACGGGACATTTGATCCGGCGGCCATTCCGGAACGGTGCGGCGGCGCTGTCTTGATCAAGCGCTTGATGGATCGTCAGCTCATAGCGAGTCAGAGCCCGTAGGACGGGTCGATCACTTGCGAAACTCATCATGTCGCGTAGGCTGTCGATGGGTTTCGCTAACCGCTCAACCCATCCTATGCGCCGTTTTCGCGGGGACCCTTGTGGTCCCATTTCTGTCGCGTAGAGTTCCGGTATCCGCAACCGGGGAAATCACCAATGAAGATGGCACTATCTGTCACAACACTCCTTGGCCTGCTCATCACAACTCCTGCTTCAGCCACGTCTTGCTCGGACTTCAAGGCCATTTGCGTGTCCAGAGCCGCCAAGCCCGAACGCTGCGACGGCGCCTGGAAGCGTTGCATGAAGACCGGCACCTATATCGGCCCCGAGAGCGGCACGAACCACGGCCAGGCCGAAAAGCGCTGATAAGACGAATCTACGGATTTGCCTTTGCGATCGCCCCCTTCCCTCCTAAACTCCCAACCCCGCCGACATAAGTTCCGACGGCCCCGGTAAGAGCGGAGTCAGATTATGCCCAAACCGGAAAGCTTCCCAATCGAGAAGATCTTCGTTCCCACGAAGCAGAAGAAGGCCCTTAAGCCCGAAACCGTTGCAGAGATCGCGGAAAGCATGCTCGACATCGGACAACAGGAACCGATTTGCGTTCGGGTGGACAGAGACCGCCTCGTGCTGGTCGAGGGACTGCATCGGCTGGAGGCCTGCAAGGCGCTCGGCGAGACGACAATTCTCGGTGTTCTGGTTCCGGCCGAGCTTGCTCAACCCAAGCCGCTGCTCGCCGAACGACCCGAAGTCGAGGCTGAGCGCATCAAGATGGCGCGATTGAAGCAGTTGCGTCTGGAGAAGGAAGCCGCGGAGGCAGCGACGGCTAGCTTGAAGCGCGTCAGCGCAACGGACGCGCAGCGCACCCGTTCGACGAAAGGCAGCCGCGACAATCCGAAGGCATCACCGGGCCGGATTGCGAAGCCGGCGCCGAGAACATTGTCGGACTGGATCACGCAGCAAAAGGGCAGCGGCGGCCGCTATTGATAGGCGGGGTGGGTTACGCCTTGCGGCTAACCCACCCTACGCGCTGCACCGTCACTGCCATTTACGCCGCGTTGCTGCGCTGGGTGTGGCAGCCTTCCTTCACCTCTTCAATGATCTTGGCGCTGAAGGCCTTGAGGTCACCGGGGTTGCGCGAGGTGATGATTCCCTGGTCGACGACGACCTCGGAATCCTCCCACTTCGCCCCGGCATTGGCGACGTCGGTCTTGATCGATTTGTAGGACGTCATCCTGCGGCCCTTCGCGATGCCGGTCTCGATCAGCAGCCAGGGCGCATGGCAGACCGCGGCGACGACCTTCTTGGCATCGAAGATGCTCTTGATGAAGCTGAGCGCCTTGGGCTCGACGCGCAGCAGATCAGGGTTGATCTGGCCACCGGGCAACACCAGTGCGTCATAGTCGCCGGCCTTGGCCTGATCGAGGGTCTTGTCGACCTTGACCGGGCGGCCCCAGTCCTTCAGGTCCCAGCCCGTGATCTCGCCGGGCTGGAGCGAAATGATCTCGACGGTCGCGCCGGCGGCCTTGAGGGCATCGCGCGGCACTTCGAGTTCCGATTGCTCGAACCCGTTGGTCGCCAGAATGGCGATCTTTTTTCCGGACAGTTCCATCCGTGTCTCCGTTCATGGTGAGGTGATGCCAACCAATCGAATGATTTCGCATTCGTTCCTCACGCCCACATTACGGTGACAACTCCTGGAGTGGATGAGCGAGGCGTACTCCACGTCCCTCGTTCGGAACACGCGGTGTGAGTTACGCTTGCAGCGGAACCCACCCTGCGCTACGCGCCGAAGCGACAGCCGCAATCCTGAGATCGCGGCCATCTCTCTTCGCCGATCACTTCGTTCTTCTCACGCCGCCTTCGCCTGCTCCGGCGATGCCGTTTCCATCGCGCGCATGTAGAGGTCGAGCAGGCTTTCGCGCTCGTCGCGCTCGTTCTTGTCTTCCTTGCGCAGCTTGATGATCTCCTTGAGGATCTTCACGTCGAAGCCGTCGCCCTTGGCTTCCGCGAAAACTTCCTTCTTCTGTTCGCTCAACTCCTGCATTTCGCTGTCGAGGTTCTCGATCCGCTCGACGAAGGAACGGATCTTGCCGCCGGGAATGGTGATGTCGGACATGGTGCCTCTTTGCTGACTGAGGTCGTGAAAATGACCGCAAAGAAATGACCAATGTATTAACCTCGCCGCCGCGCATGGCCACTGAAACGCCGGGGTGTAGCGTTAACCGCGACCGCCCATCCGGTGGACCAATGGCCTCAACACACCACGAGGTCGGTGTGGCCGAATCCCTTGGCGTAATCGAGCAGCGAGATCACGGTCGGCGTCAGGCCGACCAGGCGAACCTCCGACGGGTCCGGCATCGGCAGGCCGGCGGCCTTCTGCTCCGGATAACGCGACACCAGCAGGCCGATCGCCTTGTCGATTTCGGTCGGGTCGGTCAGGAATCGCGCCCGTGCCGCCATGGAGAGGCCGGTGATTTCCATCACCTGCGCCGGGTCATCATCGATCGCGAGCGAAACCCGATCGTCCCGGGACAGGTTTTGCGCCTTTTGGCTGTCGAGGCCGCACAGGAAATAGATGGTGAGCCCTTCGTTCGCATAGCCGACGGTCGTCACCTGCGGCCAACCGTCCGCGCGCAAGGTTGCAATCCGCATGGTGCGGTGCTGGTCCAGCAAGGCCTGGATCTTTTGCTTGGTCAGATTGTCCATCGTGCGCCTCTGCAATTCGCCCTCTCAGGAAGAATATCCAGTCGCACGCACGATGCTGTTGATGCGCGTCAAATCTCGAAGCTCAACGTGCAACGAAGCGACACCCATCAACTCCGGCTAGTCGCGCCGCAAGCTCAGGATGTAGCCCACCAGCGCATCGGCCTGATCGGGCGCGACGATCAAATTCGGCATGTTCTGGTGGCTGGTCTTCAAGAACACCTTCAGCGAAAGCGCGGTGGTGCCGCTGCGGTTTGCGATGGCTTCGAAGCTCGGGGCCGTATCGAACAGTCCGGCCATGCCGGGCTCGACCGCGTGGCACGTCTGGCACCACGCTTGCGCAAGACGATGCCCCTCCGATGCCGTGCGCACGGCTGCCCTGGAGGCCCCGCCGGCGCTGTGGACGATCATGACGAGAAACAGTGCCGACAACGCAACCAGGATGCCGAGGCCGACATAACTGCGAATGGTCCGCGACATAACCATACCTCGCCATTGCTAGGCAGTTTCGCGAGCGTAGGCCGGCGCGAGCAGACAGAATTGATCCCGATCAAGAATGACGACGGCGGTGCCGTCCAGTGCACTTAATTCATTTGCCTGCGCCGCCTGCGGGATTTGCGCTATCGGTCATGTTTCGTGTCCGGTATCGATTGAACACACCGGCAATCGGCGCGCCCTCCAACTGCGCCACCCTACTCTCGCGCCCGACGCACCGCCTCTTGCAGCTTGATCCGCTGCTTGCCCCAACGTGATTCCTCCGCCCCGGCACGTTCATCGAGCGCAGCGCGCTCGGCTTCGATCGCCTCGGCACGCGCTTGATGGTCCCGCCTCGCCTTCTCCAGCGTAGCCTCTGCGGCCGCGACCGCTTTCTCCCGGCGCGCGCGCTCCTTGGCGCGAGCGGCCTCCTCCTTGCGGCGCGCGGTCTCGCGTCGCTGCTCTTCCTTCGCGAAGGCCGCGGCAGCCGCGCGCGCTTGGCGATCGTCGACCGCGGATTTTGCGGCACGCTTGGTCGCGCTCTTGGCCGAACCTTTAGCCGGACGCTTGGTCAAACCCTTCTTCGGCCTGGCCCTCGACTTCGGCTTGTCCTCGTCTCCGGCAAGATCGGTCGGCAGCTCGGAGTGTTCGGTGAATGCGCCGTCGACCCGACCGGCCGCCTCAGCACGATTCCGGGCGCGGCCATGGTCGCCGCGACAATGTCGGGATCGTCGGTCTCCTTGGCCACGCCCTGATGGAGCAGGTTGGACTTGGCGCCCCAGGCGTCCAGCGCCGCCTTCATCGAGGGCGCGGCGACCGCCTCGTCATAGAAACCGAGCGAGGTCTGATAGGTCTTCAGCTTTCTTGACGGCTTTCTTGTCGGCTTGCTTGATGGCTTTCTTGACGGCTTTCTTGGCATCTCGCCTCACGGCCTGATATTGCGATGCGGAGCGGGCCGCGGAGTCCTGCCCGGCGCCGAAACGATGCCATCACCCAGTCGACTGATGGATCTCGCAAGCGCGCATCCCATCCTACCCGCTCCCACAAGTCCCATGCCAAGGAAAAACAAGCGCCTGCTTCCTCGCCTTCGCAGCGTCCGGCGCGGTGCTCGGTGGGTACGCAAGACGTTCGTACGCGCCCCGCGCATGGTTCGCATCGCGAGCGGCGTGGCGATCCTGCTTGTGGCCATCGCGCTTCTCAACACCGCCTATCAAATCATCCGCAAGCCAACCGAGCTGTTCGCCCTTGTCGGCAATGCCCTCGACAAGGAGCCCACAGAGACCTGGCGCCACTACGGCCCCCTCTTCCGCACCTATTCCACCGCGACGATCCCGCCCGAATTGCTGGCCGCGCTGGCGCAGGTGGAGAGTTCTGGCAATCCGGTGGCGCGCACCTATTGGCGCTGGCGATGGAGCTTCAATCCGCTGGCGATCTACAAGCCGGCCTCCAGCGCGGTCGGTCTGTTTCAGATGACCGATCCCGCGCTCAGCGAGGCCGCGCGGTTCTGTATCCGCGGCAACGCGGTCATTGTGTCAGGCTGCGGGCCGGCCTTCCTCTACATCCGCGCGATCCCGAGTCACGCCATCGAGCTGGCGTCGGTGTATCTGGACCGCAATGTCGGGCTGGTGCTCTCGCTCGCGGGCGATGTGAAGCCGAACGCGCAGCAGAGGCAGGATCTGGCGACCGTCATCCATCTCTGCGGCGCGGGTCCTGCCACAGCCTTTGCGCGCCGCAAGTTTCAGACGATCGCGGGCGAGCGCTGCGGCGATCATCTCGTCGCGGGCTATCTCGCCAGGGTCAATGCGATGAAGCGGCAGTTTGCGCGGCTTGCGGCGGAGGACGGCGGCTAGCTTGTAGCCCGGATGGAGCGCAGCGTAATCCGGGGCCGAACCTTCCCCATTGCACGATCACCCGCGTGGCACGATTCCCGGATTGCGCTGCGCTCCATCCGGGCTACGATCTCAATCAATTCCGCGTCCCCTCGGCAGCCTTCACCACCAATACGGCCAGCGCCACCCCTCGTAGCGGACATACGACGGCACCAACGGCGGGCCGTAGGGATCGACACGATCGTCTTCAGGGCGATAACGATAGCGTGGAACGACGTTGTAATCCCACGGTGTCGGCCGGATCACCGGGACGTCCACCCTCAGCCGCGGTTCGCTCACGACTCGCACCTTCCGCACCTTGGCTTCGGCGCCCGACGTTCCAAGGCTCGACAGCATCAGCGCTGTTCCAAGCGCGCACGCGACGGTCATGATCTTCATGCTCTGATCTCCTTCCCCGAAAGAGTGCAAAAGGACGCGAAGCAAGGCAAGTCAATTCGCGCCTCCCCTTTGCGTGAACGACCGCCGGCGTCGTGCGAAGTCGGCCGCCACGCCATCTGCCGGCGGCCCGTCCGCACCGTTTCCGCTGAACTTTTTTGGCGCCCGCTCGTTCTCTGTGCCAACGGAGGACGGCGACAATGATCTTTGATTTGCGGGCAGCGGTGATCGCGGCGAGTTTCATCCTGGCCTCCATTGCGGTCGCCGCGGCGGAGGGCGCAAAGGACCAGCCCCCGCGGATCGCCGCGGCCGCGACTGATCATGTTGGCGAGGCACGCCCGGTCCGCGTCATCCTTCCTGCACCCTGGGAGCCCGCACCGGCCGCGTCGGGAACGCAGACGGTGGTGCAGAAATAGGCCTTGGACAGTCCCCGCCATGCGCAGCGCGAAGCTCCGGCCCGTCTTGTTCACAAGTGAACATACGCTGCCGCGCCGCCCCGTTATCGGGAGTAACAGCTATTCGCGGGGAGAATCGGGCTGATGCAGTCCACTTGGCCGTTGGTGAAACGTTGGACGGCCGAGGAACACGCGCGGCTGAAGGCTCTGGCGGAGTCCGGCGTGCGCGCCGATGAGATTGCCAGCATGCTCGCGCGCAGCGAAAAGGCCGTGCGAGCCCGCGCTTGGCAGCATGGCATCACGCTGAAGCTTCTGGCTGCGAAATCGGCGTCGCCGAAGCGCTCGCGCGTCAAGGGGCCGTGACCCCCGCCGCGGCACGTTCCGCAAACCGCCTTATCCCTCGCCCTCGCCGTTCAGCAGCGCGAGCGCGCGCGGCACCTGATCGCGGTTTGTCACCAGCACGTATTCCTGTCGCGTCAGGCTGGCGCCGCTCGCGACCACGATGGATTTTTTCGGGCAGAGCCCGAAGCAGCCGGTCATGACCAGCTTGGCCGCCTTGCGGCCCTCACGCCTGTCCGCCTTCAACCCGGTCTTCAGCGCACGCCTGACGTCGGCGCCCGCGTCGCTGCGCTTGAGGCATTTGCGGCACACCAGCACCGGCGCTGCGCGGCGCGCGCGCACGATGGCGGGATTTTCGGATTTCGCAGATCTTTCGGGCATGGCATTCCTGTATGGGCTTGCGCTCATATAGGAATGGAACCGCGATTATGCTGCCGGGCGCGCCCCTTGCACCGGGTTGATATCCCGCAGGCTCGCATCGCTCTGGTGCACGGCAAGAATGTTGATGCCGAGCGTCATCGACTGATAGCCGTTGTCGCGCAGCCATTGATCGAGCAGCCGGTTGTCGGTCTTGATCTTCTCGATCAGCAGGATCGGCCGATATTTGTTGATCGTCGCCCGGCCGCCCGCAAGCGCCTCCAGCTCCATGCCCTCGATGTCGATCTTGATGAAATCGAGGCGCGGCAGGTTGAGCTCGTCCAGCGTCATGGTCCGGACCAGGACGGTGTTGTCGGCATAGTCGATCGGCTGGCCGATGAACTCGTTGCCCGGGCTCTGCCGCAGCTCCAGGCTGCCGAAGCTCGAGGGCAGGAAATAGTTCGGGCTCGGAATCTGCATCGTGCCCGACTCGGACGACACGGCCGCATTCACCGCCAGCGCGTTGAAGCAGTTGTTGATGGCGATGTTGCCGGCCAGCGCGTAGTAGATCCGCTCCTGGGCCTCGATCGCGATCACCGAGCCCCAGCCCGTCATCGCCGAGGCCCATTCGACCGTGTGCACGCCGATATTGGCGCCGCAATCGACCGCGATCACCCCGTCGCCGAAATGCTTGCGCCGCAACGCCAGCAGCTCGAGCGCGATCTTGACCTCGTTCGGATCGAACGCGGCCGTCTCCAGGATCTGGAAGCCCACGCCGTAGCCGCGGTCGGGACCGACCATGCGGTAGTCGAAGCGATTGACGATCATCGTGCCATGGTTGGACGACGTCAGCACGAAGGCCAGCTTTTGCCCCGCGATCGGCATGGTGGAATCTCCCCTTCAGCAGAAGTAGATGCCACTATCCCAGTGCCTGCTTACGCGAGGCTTGTCCCGGCGCCGACCCGCCGACCGGGGCTTGCCAACCATGCCATAGTACCCCTGTTTTGCCCGATGGAGCAACCAGATTTCGTAAAATCAGCAATCGCGTGCGAATTCAACGACGTGGCTACTGTGCATGGGGTTGTTTTCGAATTTTTGTTTGGGACGGTCCTAAGCCGCGTCGACGTCCTCCGGCGCCGACCCGGCCACCAGCCCGTCGAGACCGACCATCAGCAGATCGGCGATATGCATCAGCTGATACAGCGGAATGTCCGCCTCGCCCTGCTCGGCCAGGGCCAGGAAGCCTGCCGTGACGCCGATGCGCTCGGCGAGCTGGGCCTCGGTGTAGCCGCGCGTCTCGCGCGCCGCCTTGACGCGCGCGCCGATGCCGAGCCGGTGCCGCGACTGCTCGTCCGCGGTCATCATCGCGGCCTGCTCGTCGGGGCTCGCATAGCCGTCCGCGAACGCGCCGCCGATCAGTCTCTCCTTGCGCCAGGCGAGCCGGCAGTCCTTGCGCAGTCCGCTGGAGAAGATCACCGCAAACAGCTCCGGCACCCAGGCCGAACTGTTGAGCTGGAGGCGCGCGCCGGTGGCGGAGACATCGCGGATCGTGCAGGGCACGCTGACAATGCTGCCGGCGCCGTTGTCGAACTCGACCAGTCCGGTCCTGTGCGTGTGATGTCTGACGGCTGCGCGATGCTCGCTCATGACAGCTCCAATGATTTGCGGCCGCGTCCAACGGCGTGTCCGGCGCGTCCGCGATGTCCGGACATGGATACCGCGGAATTTTTCCTGAACTCCTAAGGTTCCAGCACTTCAAACCCGACCGGACGCCATGGTAAAGGAATTGCTCCCAATCCATCTTTTCCGGCGGAAAGCGTGCGGCGCGCCCGTGACGGGTGACGAGGCAAGCGATGACCGAACCGATGAAATGCCCGAATTGCAGCTCGGAGCACGCCTACCAGGACCGCGATCTCTGGGTCTGCCCGGAATGCGCCCATGAATGGAGTGGCGATGCAGCCGCGCCGGTGGCCCAGGAAGCCGGCGTGCGCGATGCCCATGGCAATGCGCTCGCCGACCGCGACAGCGTCATCGTGATGAAAGACCTCAAGGTCAAGGGCTCGTCCTCGGTCGTCAAGGGCGGCACCAAGGTCCGCAACATTCGCCTCCAGGAGGCCACCGACGGCCACAACATCGCCTGCAAGATCGACGGCATCGGCGCGATGAACCTGAAGTCGGAGTTCGTCAAGAAGGCGTGATCGAGCTCACGGCTGCCGCTGCGCCAGATAGAAGCCGCACAGCACCGTCACGAGGCCCGCGGCCTGCAACATCGTCGGCGGCTCGCCGAGCAGCAGCCAGCCGGTGAGCAGCGTCAGCGCCGGCACGCAGGCCGGAAACACCGCCGCGCGGGCGACGCCGAGGTGCTGGACCGATACCGCGTAGAGATAGAGCGCGGCGGGGCCGGCGAGCACGCCCTGCGCCAGCGCCTGGATGGCGTTTTCACCGAGGCCGATCGCCGTGATGCGGGCGAGCCCGCCGCTCAAGAGATAGACCGGCAGCAGCAGCAGCGACAGCACGTTGATGACGAGCGCGGCCGACACGGCGGAGACGCGCCAGCCGCGCAGCAGCGCGCCGAAGCCGGCGAACATCAATCCGGTCATCACGAAGATCAGGTCGCCCTGCACGCCGTCGGCGCCGATATGGCCGATCGATTCCGCGCCGATCACGCCGAGGCCGCCGACGATCACCAGCGCGCCCATCAAGCGCGAGGCGGAGATCCTCTCCTTCAGGAACAGGGCTGCGAGCAGCAAGCCGCCGAGCGTGGCGCAGGAGGGCTGGATCACGCTGCCATGGCCGAGTGGAACGAACAGAAAGCCGGTATAGGAGATCAGCGACATCACGGGGCCGCCGAGCACCATCAGCACGAGGCCCCTGCCCCAGCCGATGCCGCAGAGATCGGAGATCCCTGCGCGCGCGACCAATGGCAGGAACGCAATTCCCGACCAGACATAGCGGTGCACGAGCAGATCGACCGGCGTGAAGCCGATCTTGAGGCCGTGTCGCGTGCCGGCAAAGCCCAGCGCCCAGAACAGCGCCGCCGATAGGCCGCAGACGACGCCGAGAAGCGCCGGCGCCGCATCGCTTTTGTGAGTGAGAGCGTCAGCGCCGCTCGTCCGCTGATCCATGGATCAAGCGATAATTCGGCAGCGGCCGCGGCTCAACCCATTTGCTTGCAGGGCTGGCACGCGGCGCAGCCCGGATGAGCCGGCGATCAGAAAAATCCGGGGCTGAGATCGAGGCCGTAAGTGAGGCTGAGCACGAACACGAACAATGCGGCCGCTGCGAACAGCGCGAGATGCCTGACGATGAATGCACGCGGCGAGGTGCTGACGACAACGGCTTTTTGCGCAACGGGCATGACGGCTCCAGTATGATTCCAGAATTGGCCGCTCAATATGCGGCGCGCGCATCAGGCGCCGCGATCTCCGAAACAACTATTAAGAAGATCACACTCGTCTTGAACCGCCGTACACAAGGAAGGCATTGCGCGATTCTTTTTCCACGCCGGCTTCTCGCTGCGCGCACGTTCGACGAGATCCGCGCGGTTCCCGCGCAAAGAAAAAACCGCGCTCCCCCGAAGGGAACGCGGCTTCAATCCGATACGAGGCCTTCTAAAAACCCGAATCGTGCGGTAGGTAGGTTCAGTCCGGTCTAGCGGGCCGATCCCGTGGTCACCGTCGCGGTCTTCAGCTTGCGCGGCGTCAGGACGCTGGCCTGAAGCGCCGTCAGGCTGGTGGCGGGCGCCGTCACCAGTTGCTCCACGCTATTGGCGCCGAGCACGCGGACCTGCACGGGCGAAGCCGGAATGCCATTGGCCTCATAGGCCGGCAGCTCGGCGGCGAAGGTGGCAGTCGAGCCCGCGATGACGAGGGCGGCGGCTGCGATCGACAAAGTCTTCTTGTTCATTGGTGATGCTCCAAAGCTAAGTTCGGAGCACATGTAATCCTGATTTGCTGCATTGCGACATGCATTGCTGCATCGCAATATCGCGCCACGCGCATGGGCGCGATGGTTAACTGTCACAACGATTCGCTTCGGCAAGCCACGCGCCCGGACCGCGAGGGGGTGGCGTGCCCTGCCCTATTTCAGAGCAGCCGCCAGCGCTTGCAGCTTTGCCACCAGATTGGTGCCGAGCGCATAGATAACCTCGATGATGGCAAGCGCGATGCCCGCTGCGATCAGGCCGTATTCAATCGCGGTGGCGCCGGATTCATCGGCGGCAAATTCGGCCAATAGGCATTTCAATTTCACAACCCGCATCCTTTCCAGTTCCACCGAACGTTGTCGGCGCGAGAGGAATGCCAGACTGCACGCCAAGATTGAGTCAATCCGGCTACTTCAATTTGACGACAATGAAGGCTGCATTTGCCGGCGTCTTCAGGTCGCGCCGCCCCTCTGGAACCGGAGCGGAACCCGCGTTGCATTTGCGCCACATCTGCCTGAAAAGCCTGCTTTCGCCGAATTGCGCCATTGCACCGCCACATCGTCCTCCGAACAATGGATGTACCGCGTGGGCTAGCTGTGCAAACTGGTTCGGTCAGAACCTTTTGGAGGCAGGGATCATGAATGATCGGCGGTCTCTTCTGGTGGCAGTCTCGTGCCCCTCGGCCGTGATGGCGGGCTGGCTGGCACTGTCTCTGTCTGCCTACGCTCCGGCCCTCATCGAAAACAGCGGCGCCAATGCAGCCACCGTCCTGCGCGCGAAAGATGTCGGCCGTCTCGAGCTCGCCGACGTCCCGCGCGCCGCAACCATCGAGGATGGCATCGCGCTGACCGCCGACATCGCGGCTGCCGTCGCTGCAGCACCGGCGCCTGTTGAAGCGGTGCCCGAAACTCCCGCCCCTGCGATCAAGCTCGCATCCGCCGACCCGGCGCTGATCTTGCCGGCGGAGCCGCCGCCAGCGCCGCAGATCTCACCTGAGCCAGAGGCCGCCGTCAGCGAGACGGCACCGGCTGCGACACCTGAGCCCGCGATAAAACTCGCATCCGCCGATCCCGCCGAGATCGTGACGACGGATTCGCTGTCGCCCGCCGCTCTCGCGACCGGGCCTGCGCCAGCCGAGAGCAAGGCATCCCCGTCCGCGGACACCGTCGCGGTGCTCGACGAATGCTTCGTCATGGACGCCTGCATCGACCGCTATCTCTGGGCGCTGTACCAGCGCACGCCCAAGGAGGACTCGATCAAGGTCGAGGACCGCCGCGCCGTCACCGTCAAGCGCAAGGGCAAGATGGTCACGGTGATGCGCAGCTTCACCAAACTCGTCGACGAGGATTTTGGCTGGAAGGACCCGAAGGCGGCCGACCACGCCGGCATGTCGATGATGGACTACGTCATCGGCGGCATGGACAAGAGCTTCAAGCAGAAGCTGTTTCGCACGCTGCTCGCCGCGGAAGCCGCCGGCCTCTCGCCGGGCATCACCAGCGCATTCCGCGACGATTACCGCCAGTCGATCGCGAGCGGCCTGAAGGCGGCGTCCGACCGCTCCTATCATGGCGGCAGCACGCGCGGCGGCTACGGCCACGGCATGGCCGCAGATATCGTCTCGACCGCCGGCAACAACCGCGCGCAGCGCTGGGTCTCGACCGAGGTGCTGTGGAAATGGGTGGACGCCAACGGCAAGGCGCTCGGCATCGGCCGGCCCTATCTCGGCCGCGATCCGCCGCATGTCGGCCCGATCGACGGCGCCGAATACATCTCCAAGCGCGGCGTCGCGACCGACCGCAAGGAAGCCGCCAACGCCAAGCCGAAGAAGGCGCGGGCCGTTGCCAGCGCCAAGCCGACGAGCAAGCCGCCGAAGGCACAGGCTGCGCGCGAGCAGAAGAGCCCGGCCAAGCCGCAAAAATCGGCGCAATCGACCGGCAAGCGCGCGACTTGAGGAACTGCTGCTACCGCCCCGGCGTCGGAAGCGGCACGAGGCGCATCTCGGCTGTCCCTGCTTCCTGTGTACGCACCAGCACGGCGAAGATGGTCTCGACTGCGAGCCGCACCGCCGCCTCCATCGCCTTGCCTTTGGCGAGATGCGCCGCGATCAGGCCGGTGAGGAGATCACCGGTACCTGAGGGGCGAATCGGCAGGCGCGGCGTCGCGAAGCGCGACAGCTGGCCATCGGCACAGAGGATCGTCTCCACCTGCCCGTTCGGCGTGTCGGTGAGCGTGCAGCCGGTGGCAACGACATCGATCCGGCCGGTGCCTGCGAGCGCGGTGCACGCTGCGCGCAGGCCCTGCGCGTCCGCGATCGTGATGCCGGAGAGCAGCTCGAGCTCGAACTGGTTCGGCGTCGTCAGGTTGGCAGCCGGCAGCAGGCGGTGCTGCACCACGTCCAAAATGCCGTCGGCGACATAGACGCGGCCATCGTCGCCGATCACGGGATCGCAGAGATAGACGAGCTTCGAATTGCGCATCAAGGCCCGCTCGACGAAGTCCGCGACGACCGCGGCATTGCCGGGCGAGCCGAGATAGCCGGTCAGCAGCACCGCCGCCTCGTCGACGAGATCGCGTTCCTCGACGCCCCTGAGGAGGTCGGCGACGAGCTCGGTCTCCAGCACGCGTCCGCGCAAGCTCGGATAGCGCGGATGGTTCGACAGCAGCGTCGTCGGCACCGCCGCGACATTCACGCCCTCTGCCTGCATGGCATAGGCGGCTGCGCTGTTGCCGACATGGCCGTGGACCACCTGGCTTTGAATGGAGATGACGAGCATTGAGAGGTCCGTAAGATTAAATTGTTGGATGTGGCAAGAGCCCGGATGGAGCGCAGTGTAATCCGGGCTACGGGACTTCGTAATCAAGCCCCGGCCGCAGCGTCTGCATCTTCTTCGCCAGCCGCCGGTGCCCGCTCTCCTCCGAACGTGCAAGCTGATTTGCGACCGCGACATGATCGGCATCGCTCTTGTGCTGGTTGAGCTTGGCCTGTCCTTCGATTTGATCAACCACCAGATCGACGACACGGATCGCGGCCAGCATGCTTTCGCGTTTCTCCGGCTCCATCTGCGCGAGATCCCACGGCGCCTTCGGCAACCGCGCCTCCGCGACCGCCAGCAGCGCATCGCCGTGGCCGCGGTTGTCATCCAGCCCGCGCAGATACGCCACGCCCGAGAGGTGCACGGCCTCGTAGAGCCAGGTCGAGACGTTGTCGCGCGAGGCGTACCAGTCATTGGAGACATAGGCATCGTCGCCGGCCACGATCAGCAGGAAGCGCCGCGCGCCGTCAGCGAGCGGCACCAGCGGATTCTTCGCCGTGAAATGGATCTGCACGATCGCCTGCCCGTCACGCTGGTCCTGCACGAACGGCACATGTGAGGCCCGCGGGCCGCGCTCGTCGGCCGCCACGATCATGCCGAAACCGCGCCGACTTGCGAATTCCAGCGCGTGCTGCTGCTCGATGCGAAACTGGGGCCGAAGGACATGCATGAGGCGGGCACTCGAACTGGGCGAAGGACGATGCGAGGCTAACCCATCATCCGGCCAAATCAGAAACGATATTGGCCTGCAAACGCGGAGGTCAGGAATGTTTTCGGCGGCCGGCAAGCTCACCGAGATAGGCGCAGAACATGTCGGCCATCCCGTCCGCATGGCGCGCTATCTCCGCCTCGCTGTGCGGCGTCTCCGAGAACTGCTTGCCAACCTCGCTCAGCGTCGTCTTGATCAGCTCGCCGGCAAGCTCGCGCGTCGCATCCGGAGCCTTTGGCAACGCCTCCCGCATGAAGGCCGCGACGATCCCCTGGCCTGCCGCCCGCGCATCCTGCGCCTCGGGCGCGTCGCGATAGAGCGGCGCGGCGTCACTGAGCGCGCCACGGATCGCGGCCTCCTCGCATTCCGAACGAATGAAGGCATGGACCAATGCGCGCAGCCGCACCGGTGGCGGCTTCATCCGGTCCGCGAGAATGCCGCGCAAGAGTTCGCTCGTCCGTTGCCACTCGTCGCTCTGGAGGCGGAACAGGATCGCCGCCTTGTTCGGAAAATATTGATAAAGCGATCCGACGCTCACCCCGGCCCGCTCGGCCACCCGCGCGGTGGTGAAACGCTGGGCGCCTTCCTTCGCCAGAACCTGAACAGCGGCATCCAGGATGGCCGCCACCAACTCGTTGGAGCGGGCCTGCTGCGGCTGTTTTCGTGAGGAAACTGAACGGCTTCGACGATCGGCCATAACGCCCTCGGGCAATGCGAATAGCGAATGCGACGAATTAGTCGTATTTCGAGCTCCACGCAAGCACGCGCTTGATCGCGAACCCGGAGACTTCCAATGACTACCCCAACCATCACGTTGCTTGCGCCGCTGCTGGATCGCCTGTTCGATCAGGACGAAGCAGCACGCGGCGCGACGCGAGCCGCCTTCGCCGATGTGACCGATGCCGACCGCACGCGGATGATGCGGAGCAAGACCGGCTACCGCGACCTCTACGGACGCCTGAAGGATGCCCCGCTCGCGGTCTCGCGCGAGACCGGCCACCTGCTCTACATGCTGGCGCGTAGCTCGCATGCCAGGACCATCGTCGAATTCGGCACCTCATTCGGCATCTCGACGCTGCACCTCGCCGCCGGCTTGCGCGACAATGGCGGCGGCTGCCTCATCACCAGCGAGTTCGAGCCGTCCAAAGCGGCACGCGCGCGCGAGAATCTCTCGGCCGGCGGACTGATCGATCTGGTCGAAATTCGCGAAGGCGATGCGCTGATGACGCTCGCAGCCGATCTGCCTGACACGATCGATCTCGTGCTGCTGGACGGCGCGAAGGCACTCTACCCGGACATTCTGGACCTGGTCGAAGGCCATCTCAGGCCCGGCGCAATCATCGTAGCCGACAACGCCGACGACAGCCCCGACTATCTGGCGCGGGTGCGCGCGCCCGGGAGCGGTTTTCTGTCCACGCCCTTCGCCGACGACGTCGAGCTCTCCGTGCGGATCAACTAACGCCAGACGGAACCGCGAGGATCATTCAGAGCCGCCGTGCGATTCATCGCTCGGCGGCTTCCTGCTGTGTTCCCTGATGTCGCAGGCTCGTCACCCACACGTGATACCTGCTCCCGTGAAAAGCCATGTTCTGCGTGCTAAACATACCTACCGCGCGGTATCTTTCCGCGTGCCACGCCCGGGCCCGTCATGACCTCCGCCTTCAATGCCTACGCAGCGCTTGCCCTCGCCATCGTCTTCGAGGTCACCGCGTCCGCCTTCCTCCAGCAGTCCGCTCAGTTCACGCGGCCGTGGCCGACGCTGGCCATGGTGCTGTTCTACCTCGCCTCGTTCTATGCGTTGTCTGTGGCGATCCGGGTCATCCCCTTGAGCATTGCCTATGCGATCTGGGGCGGCGTCGGCATCATCCTGACCGCGACCGTCTCCTTCGTGCTGTTCCGCCAGATGCTGGACGCGGCGGCCTTCGTCGGCATTGCCCTGATCGTCTCGGGCGTCGTGGTGATCAACCTGTTCTCGCAGACGACGGCGCATTGATGCCGGCGAGCGCCTACACCCGCGCCAAGCAGCCCGAACAGGTGCGGCGCGCCCTGCTCGACCATGCCGCCGCCATCGCCATGGACCATGGCGTCGCCGGCGTCACGGTGCAGGCCGTTGCCGCGGCGGCCGGCGTCACCAAGGGTGGGCTGTTTCATCATTTCGGCAGCAAGCAGGCGCTGATCGAGGGCCTGTTTGCCGACCTGCTCGGCCGCGTCGATGCCGAGATCGACGCCGCCATCGAGGCCGACCCCAAGCCGCGCGGCAGCTTTACGCGCGCCTATGTCAATGCGGTGTTCACCGGAAAAACCTTCGGCTTCGCCACGCCCTGGGCGGCGCTCAGCATGGTCGTCGTCACCGATCCGTCCCTGCGCCGGCTCTGGAACAACTGGATGAAGGCGCGCATGAAACGTCATCGTGCCACCGACGCCGCGCCCGAGCTCCATGTCGTGCGCCTCGCCGCCGACGGCGCCTGGCTGTCGTTTGTCACCACGGGGCAGACGCGGATGAATGCCGAGCTGCGCGCCGTGCACGACCGGCTGATCGCGCAGACCTATCGACGCGCGTAGCCGGAAGCTGACCCGCCGCTAGTGGCTCTGCGCTGGCTTCGGCGGGCGCGGCGCAGATTTCGACCGCTTTGTGCCGGGCTTGGCCGCGGCACCCGGCGGCGGTCCATCGACGGACTGCAAATAGACAGCCAGCGCCTTGGCGGTGTCGGAGCTGGTCGCGTAATGGTCCGCCAGGAACCAGGACAGCGTCAGGCTCATGCGCCCCTTGGCGAGACCGCGCGGACTCTTGTGGCAGGTCGCGCAACCGTCGGCGAACAGCTTTTCGGGCGGCTTGCCCGCATCGAGATTTTGCGCGGATGCAATCGTCGTCGCTAGCGCCGCCACTGCAAGAATCATCAGGGGCGCGATCAGGCCGCGCCCCGGTCGAAACAGCGTCGCCAAATCTCGTCCCCTAGCCCCGTCGCGCGGTCAGGCCGCCAGCAACTGATCGAATTCGGGCGGCGTATAGGCCTTGCCGTCCTGGTCGGTGATGACGACCCGCCATCCCTCGCTCGCCCACACCTTTGCCTTCGCCACGATGAGCAGACGGCTCTCGCGGGCGAAACTGCACTTCTCATTATCGCGTTCTGCGATCATTTTATAGGCCAATGCGCATCCCCTTGCGTTGCCCGCACCCGTCTCCCTCGTGGCAGCGGGCTTTGGCGGCAATTCGCCGGGAGCGTGGCAATTTGGTGCCATCCGCGGCAGCATTGTGCTTGGGTTCCGACTGAGCGACGGAGGTCGATCGTGCCGGACATCATGAAGGCGATTCCGCTTGCCGCGGGCTTGCTTGGTGCAGGCCTGTCCGGCGCGATGCCGGCGGCAGCACAGACCTATGATAGGCGCTATCCCGTCTGCATCGAGGTCTACACCTTGGACGGCAGCTCCATCGATTGCAGTTTCACGACGATGGCGCAGTGCACGGCGACCGCGTCCGGGCAATCCGCCCAGTGTTACGCCAATCCCTACGCCATGCAAAACCGGCAGCCGGGCCCATCGCCGCCGCGACGGAACCGCTAGCGCCGGCGCTCAATGCACGCGGATGACGTGCGGGCGGCCGAGATCGATCAGTCCCTGCACCGCCGAGAGGCGGTCGTCCAGAGCTGCGATGGTCAGCAGCAGATTGTTGCGACGCTCGTCGAGCAGACCCATCTCGGCGCCCGAGAGCTTGGTGCTTGTCCGTTCCTTGTGGATGCCATCAAGGGATTTGCGCAATCCGGCGATCAGGCCGGACAGCTGCTTGGCCTCTTTGGTCATCGACCGCTTCGCGACATTTTGGCGGCGTGTATCCGCTTGGCTCTGTCTCATGTCATCCTCCCGTGCCCCGCTGCCCCGAGTGGATGATTGCATCTTTGGGTACACATCTTACGATCGATGAAATCTGCCCGCGAAGAACTTTCTTAAATTCGACGCGACGGGAACCGGGTCCGCAGCAACAGAAAGCCCGGCGCGAGGGCCGGGCTTTCGTCGGCAATGCTAGTGCTTCCGAGGCCCGCCGCCGGGAGCACCGGCCGGCGCACCACCAGCATGCGGAGCAGCGTTGATGTGCGGAGCGCCGCCGCCGGGATGGGCCATCGCAGGAGTAGGCGCAGTCGCGCGCGGCGCGGGCATCTGCGCATGTGCATTCATCGGCGCACCATGGCTCACGTTCGGCTGCGCCATATGCGGCATCGCAGGCCGCGCGGCAGGCGCCGCCGACATCCGCGGCGCTTCATGCGCACGCGCCATCGGTTGCGCGCGCACCGCGGCAGCGCGGCTCGCCGCATGATCATGCATCATCCGCGCCTGCGCATCGCGCGGGCTGCGGTTCTGCGCGGCGGTCCGTTCGTTCACGACGCGGTCGCGCTGCCCGGCAGGAGTCCGGTCGGCGGCCACCGCGGCATCGCGCTTGGCGATCGCCGCATCATGTCTTGCCGTTGCGGCGTCGCGTCCCGAGATCGTGGCATTGCCCTTGGTATTCGCGCCGTTGCGTCCCAGCGCGATCGCGGCATCGCGCGTCGCCGCGCGGCCGATACGCGCCGCATGCGGATCGATGGTCATCCGCGCAGCAACGCTCTGATGCGAGGTCCAGTAATTATTCCAGTAGGCGTGTCGGCGATACCAGGGCCGCGCCTCGTAGTAGCTCGACCAGTACGAGCTCAGCACGAAGGGGACGACGGGCACGTCGATCTCGTCGACATAGTCGGGGAGATAGACGTAATGATTGAGGTAGAGATATTCGAGATATTGCGACGACACCCAGCCGCGATCGTCCGAGAAGCTCACGTCGCACCAGGCATTGCCGCGCAGGCAGCCATGGACATTGACGCGTGCACCCTCGGGGATGCGATCGACCAGGGGAAAGCCCGCCCCCGGCCCGGCACGCAGGCCGGTCGAGACGGTGACGATGCCCGGCGCGGCCAGCGCGGCCGTCGGGGCAAGCAGCAATGCTGCAACTAAAGCGGTTCTGAGCCTCATGGCGTATTCCTCCTCGTTCAAATCGGAACGCGCAAACAGATCGGGCGTTCCGCGCAATGAGGCCGCATCCGTCGAAAGATCGAGACGCACGCCGCGCGCGGTTCAATATTCATTCGACGTTCATCGACGCGACGCGCCGAGAACGCTGACCGTCAATTCGCTTGCAGCATGAAGCCGTCGAAGTACGACGCAAGCGCAGCAAAGTCATGGAGCGGCAGCACGGTCGCAATATACTGATCCGGCCGCACCACGACCATGCAGCCCGCCTTGCGATCGATGCCCCGCATCGCGAAGACGTCGTGGCCGCTCTTGAGGTCCGGACAGAACATCTTCTCGTAGTCGAGCAAGCCATAGCGCCCCTTGCGCGGGAGCAACAGCGGCGGCATCGCCTCGATGGCGAGCTCGCGATGAGGCTGCTGAAACACCGCGCGCAGATCGATCACGCTGTCGATGTCGGCTCCAGCTGGCGTATAGCGCCTCACCGGCGATTCCCCGGCCTCGGCGAGGAAATTGCACAACGCACGAATGGCCGAGCCCGGCGCTGCGGGATCCTCGGCGGGAGAAAACGCGTAGATACGGAAGCGTCCGTCGGCCTGCGCCGCGTGGCCGAGATGGACCGGCTTGGCGTCCCCAAGCCGGATCACCGGCGCGGAATGAAAGCGCGTCCCGATCACGAGACCTTGCGCGAGATGTTGATGCGCGGCCGTGCCCGTGAGAGCGGACGGACGGTAGTGCGTCGCCGTCCCCGCGGTGTAGCGACCGTGCCGGACGAAATAGTCTTGCGTCTTGGCCGCATCGGCACCTCCCGCTTTCGCCGCGGAAGCCAGGATTCCGGCCCACTCGCGGTCGAAGTCGATCAGCTCCTTCGCGACGGACTGCCGCTCGGCCGAATAGGAATGCAGCAGGTGCGGTGCACACTGCTTGCGCAGCACGGCGGCGAGCTTCCAGCCGAGATTGAAGGCGTCCTGCATCGAGACGTTCATGCCCTGCCCCGCCTTCGGACTGTGGGTGTGGCAGGCATCGCCGGCAATGAAGATGCGCGGCAGCCGCGACTTGATCTCGGCCTCCGGCACGTCGTCGAACTTGTCGGTCAGGCGCTGGCCGATCTCGTAGACCGACCACCAGGCGATCTCCTTCACGTCAAGGGTATGCGGCTTCAGGATCCGCCGTGCTTTCGCAATCACGTCCTCGGCGGTGATGTTGCGGCTCGCGACGCGCTCGCCGACATCGAGCTTTGCAAGCTCGACATAGAGCCGGACCATGTAGCCACCCTCGCGCGGAATGATCAGCAGGCTGCCGTCCTTGGCCGACTGGATCAGGCTCTTGAAGCGGATATCGGGAAAGTCCGTCACCGCGAGCACGTCCATCACGCCCCAGGCATGGTTGGCGGAATCGCCGTGCAGCTCGCGGCCGATCGACTTGCGCACGGTGCTGCGCGCACCGTCGCAACCGACCACATAGCGCGCCTTGACCGTCTCGACCCTGCCTTCGTTCGCGGCATCGATACGTTCGAGGCGGACGGTCACGGCATGATCGTTGGGACCTGCGAGCGGATCGACCTCGAGGTCCAGCAGACGCCGGTTGTAATGGGGCTCGAGCCTGGCCGGTGCCTTGCGCATGACATCGAGAAAGCCGTCATGGATGCGCGCCTGATTCAGAATGACGTGCGGGAATTCGGACAACCCGTCCTCGACGTCCTGCACCCGGCCGCTGCGGACGATGGCCTCGGGCTTGCGCTCGTCCGGCTTCCAGAACGTCGTCTCGTTGACCCAGCAGGCTTCCTTCAGCACGCGCTCGCTGAAACCGTAGGCGTGGAACATCTCCATAGTACGGCAGGCAATGCCGTCGGCCTGCCCGACCAGCAGCCGGCCCGGCTTCTGCTCGACGATGCAGGTCTTGATGTCAGGAAATTGCGCAAGCTGGGCGGCAAGCGTCAGGCCCGCGGGGCCGCAGCCGACGATGAGGACATCGACCTCCGCAGGCACTGTGCCCGCGGCGCCTGAAGCCTGAATCCGTTCGGCGGGATCGGCGATCTCAGGGTCGCCCGGCTGAAATCCATTGAGATGGAATTGCATGAGCAGCTCTCCCGGCAAACGTTCTGCTTGGATATTGATCAGTATGCTGACTATCAGTATACTTGTCAACGAGCCACGCCGTCCCTGCCCCAGAGGAGAATTCGGTGAAAGACAACAATGACATGCCCGGGCATCTGGCGCGCCGGTTCCAGCAGATCGCGGTCGCGGTGTTTCTCGCCGAGGTCGGCGATGCCGGCTTCGATCTCACGCCGGTGCAATACGCAGCCCTTGCGACCATCAAGGCCAATCCGGGGCTCGACCAGGTGACGCTCGCGGGTCTGATCGCCTACGACCGCACCACCATCACCGGCGTGATCGATCGCCTCGTGCAGAAAGGCCTTGCCGAGCGCCGCGCCTCGAGCCGCGACCGCCGGGCCCGCGAGCTCGAGATCACCGACGAAGGCAAGCGCACGCTGCGCAAGATCACGCCGGCGGTGGAGTCGGCCCAGCGCATCATGCTGCGCGGCCTCAGTGCGAAGGAAGGCGAGGAGCTGATGCGGCTGCTCCGCAAGGCGATCGCCGCCGGCAACGCGCTCAGCCGCGCGCCCTTGCGCGAGACGCAGGCATAACCCCGTATTTCTATCAGTATTCGTCGCAGATCCGTGAAACCTGGAACTAACCTTCGGCTGTTACGGTCGGCAACATTCTGCGCTTAACGCGCCATTAACTTTGCCGGTTCGGGAGTTCTGGATGTTCAGGTTCACCATCGCGGCCGCGGTCATCGCGCTCTCGACCGTTCCTGTCCTCGCAAACGGCCATGGCGGCGGTGATGCCCCTCCTCCGCCCAAGCCCGAGGCGACGACCGCGCCGGCTAAGGTGGTCCTGACCAAGCAGGGTCCCAAGCTCGTCGATCTCAAGGGCATGACGCTCTACACCTACGAGCGCGACACCAACGGCAAGAGCTCGAACTGCAACGCCAAGTGCACCGAGAGCTGGGTCCCGCTCGCCGCGACGGGCGATGCCAAGGCCGTCGGCGACTTCACCGTGATCAGCCGCAACGACGGCAGCAAGATGTGGGCCTACCGCTACCGCCCGCTCTACACATCGCCCGCCGACAAGGCGCCGGGCGATGCCAACGGCAATGCCACGACGCTGCAATGGCGCGTTGCCCGGCCCGAACAGTAGCGCGCGAACGAGTCCGGCCGCATCAATGTTTCGGTGTGCTCACGGAGACCTTCCCGTGCACGCCGGGATCGACCGAGGCGTAGTTCACCTCGCCATTCCAATGCAGTGCGCCATAAAGCGCCATTCCGGCCAGGATTGAGCCGTAGAAGCCCAGTGTGGCCAACCGCCATTTACGCACAATCCGGCGGTCGTTCTCGTTCAATGGATGAAAGAATTTTTGCATGATGCCTCCAATGGCAACCGGCCATGGAGACATAGCGCAAGACCAGCGGATCTCCTGTGAAGCAATTCACCCTTCTGGAATCGCTGGTCCCAGGCGCGTTCACGCCTGAGTGAGCGCGCCTAGCCGCGCCAGCTCCTGCCCGCCTCGACCTGTGCGCTCTGTCCGGGCGGCAGCACGACGACGGTCGAGTTGAGCTTCACGCGGTCGTAGAGATCGATCACGTCCTCGTTGCGCATCCGGATGCAGCCCGACGAGATCGCCTGTCCGATATATTCGGGCTGGTTGGTGCCGTGGATGCGGTAGAGCGTGTCCTTGTTGCCGGCATAGAGATAGATGCCGCGCGCGCCCAGCGGATTGGCGGGACCACCGGCGACGCGCGCCGGATAGGGTCCGAGGCGCGCCTGGATGTCCGCCGTCGGAACCCAGTCCGGCCATTCGGCGAGGCGGCCGACGCGCGCGACGCCCGAGAACGCCATGGCCTCCTCGCCGACCGCGACGCCGTAGCGGATCGCCTTGCCGTCGGGCAGCACGAAATAGAGATAGCGTGCATCGGTATCGACCAGGATCGTGCCCGGCTGCTCCTTGCGCGGATAGTCGACGATGTGGCGGAGAAATTGCTCGGGCACCTCGGCCTTGGCGTAAGGCGTGTGCGCGAGCAACTGACGGTCGCGTGCCGTCATGCTCGCATCCGTCGATGGCGAAAGCGTCGTCTGCATGCAGCCGCCCAATGGCAGCAAGGCAATGACGAACAAAACGAGTAGAGATCTTGGCACCGCCGGCCCCCGATAGCGAATGGCAGCGCCCCCAGCGGCGCCAGATAGTGCCAAAATCGTGCTGAAAACAAGGCAGCGCGGAACACGTGCGCGTGTTTGGCCGGCGGAGTTCCATCACCACAAACGGCGGAAGAGCGGTCGCATCATCTCCATCCCCTCGCCTTGCTTTGGTCAAACCCGACTGGACTCGTGCGTCATCGGGCAAACCTCATCACATCGGGATGGGCCCACTTCAACAGATCGGCTCGCGCCAATGCGGACGAACAAAGCTTCAAAGGAGCTGCGATGCTCGCGACGCTGAACTCCAGGCAAATCGTCGATGAGATCGTGAAGGACACGGTCAAGGACAATGATCCGCACGACGCCGTGCAGATTTCGCCCGAAATGGTGCTGGCCTCGCGTCCCACCGGCGCTGCGCCCGCGCTGGCGCCGGAGATCGCAAGCCGACCGGAGCCACCGGAGCCCAAGATCAACAAGATCGATCTGAAATTCGCGCCGGAGCCGGCGCGCGGGCAGCCCACAATCAACGTGGTCTACGAGAAGCCCGCGCCAGCTGCGCCGCCGGTCGACGCGGCGGTCCGCGTGACGGCGAGCGATGGTCATGTCAGGCCCAAACGATCCGCCGCCGGCAAGTGGCTGCGCGGCGCGTTCGTGACGTTCCTGTTTGCGGGCGGCAGCGCGGCCGCGACGATCGCCTGGGAGCAGCACGGCGACACGGCGAAGCAGATGCTCGCCGAATGGACGCCGGCATTGGCATCGCTGCTGCCGTCGACGTCGCAGACGGCTCCGGTCGCCGCCGCGCAGGCCGCCTCGCCCGCAGCGGAGGCGGCAACCGATCAGGCAGTCGCCCCATCTCCGACGCCGCCTGCGGCTCAGGCCGCGGCCGTGCCCGCAGCAACGCCGGCCGATGCAACGCAGTCGGTGCAATCGATGACGCGCGATCTCGCAGCGATGGCGCTACAGATCGAAACGCTCAGGGCGAGCATCGCCGAACTGAAGGCCGGACAGGAGCAGATGGCGCGCGAGATGGCGAAGCCGCCTGCACCGAAGCCGGTCGTCGAAGCCAAGCCGCCGATCGATCCGCGTGCGCGCGTCTCGGCGCTGCCGCCGCGTCCCGCGCCGCCGCCGGTGCGCAAGCCGAAGCCGGCCGTGTCGCAAACCTACATGCCGGCATATCCGCCGACACAGCTCGCACCTCCGCCGCCGCAGGCCGCCGCGGTGCCGCCGCCTGCCGCACCTGTCGCAACGACACAGGCCGTTGCCGATGACGACGGACCGGTCGTGCGTCCGCCGATGCCGGTGCACTAAAGGCTGCGCCAAGAGACAGCATAGAGCGACGACGCTCGTGCAAGCTGTCCGACTCGATGTGATGCGTTGAGTCCGGGCGACTACGGAGATGGATGCGTCGATCGTCATCCATGAGAAAAGGCCGTCGGGATCTATGCCGGCGGCCTTCTCTTGCAGCTGCCGGTTCCCGGAGCCCGGTTCTGCTGCAATTCCATGCCTTATGATCGCGCCGATATATTTAATAAAATCTTAATGCGCCCGCGTGTTGCACATCATTTCTGCGCCATAGGCACAGAGATTGTGCGGCCCGTTCATTCGATAGATATCGACTCAGTGGTACCATCCGTCATGTGCTGAGACTTCCATTGAAGCTCAAATCGTCACACCGGGGAATTCGGATGCCTTACTACTCCTTCGATCTCGTGGTTGGTGAAGAGTTCAAGAACCAGGGCGGAATCATTCTCGAGGATATCGAGGTTGCTTCCGATCGCGCCGATCAACTGGCCTGTGAGCTGTCTCAAGTGAAGCCGGAGTTGCAGCAGAAAGGCTGCGCGGTGCGCGTCACCGACCGCGATCACAACGAGGTCTATCGCACGCCGCTCGATCCCGTGCCGGCCTGGCAGCGCTAGGCTACTTGTCCAGGACGGGCGCTTCGAACCAGTTCGTCAGCGACAACCCGCCGTCGACGACGAAGGCTGCGCCGGTCACGTACGCCGAGAGCCTGTTCGAGAGCACCGTGAGCGCCATCGGCGCGAGGTCATTTGCCGCGCCGAGACGCCCGAGCGGAATGTGTTTCGCCAGCGAAGCATCCGCGACGAATCCGCCGGCCGCGATCGCACCCGGCACCAGCGCATTGACGCGGATGCCGTGACGGCCGAACGTCTTCGCGAGCTCCTTCACCAGCATCGCCATCCCCGCCTTCGCCGTGGAGTAATGCGGCAGGTTGCGCGGCGTGCCCGCATGCAGCGAGGTGAGGAACAGGAACGAGCCGGGGCGCTTGGCCGCGATCAGCCGTCTTGCAAGCTCGCGCGCCAGATGAAAGCCGGCATCGAGATTGACGGCATGCATGTCCTGCCAGGTCCTGCGATCGACCGCGAGCGCGTGGTCGGCCTCCCGCCGCGGCGGCGAGGCGCTGTGCACGAAATGCGTGACGTCGCCCAGCGCTTCATGTGAGGCGGCCAGCAGCGCGTCGCAGGCATCCAGCGTGGCGAGATCGCCGATCCACGGCACCGCCAATTCGGGCCTGCTGCTCGCGGCGATCGCCGCCTCCACCCGCTCCGCGCTGATATCGGCGAATACGGTCCGGACGCCCTCGCCGACCAGGCCGAGCGCGATGGCGCGTCCGATGCCGTTGCCGGCGCCGGTGACGAGCGCGGTATCGTATGCGGGATCGAACGGCGTGCTGAACAGGCTCATGTCGCGCTCCGGGTTCGGAAACGGCCAATTTAGCCCACCGCACCAGCTAACGACAATTCCGCCCCGGCACCATTGCGGAGCGGCGCGGCGGACGCTAGCCTCCCCAAAAAATCGAGGAGGATACTCTAGGATGCGCACCCGTTTTCTGATGGCAAACCCGCTTCTGATCGCGGGCCTTTTGCTGATCGCAGCTCCAGCCCAGGCGGCCGACGACCACCCGCGTTCGACCTATGTGACGATGGTTTTGCAGGCCTTCGCCGCCAAGGTCGAATGCCCCGGCACCGACGTCGTCTACCAGGATCTGGTGCAGAAGGCGCAGCAGATGCAGCTGCCCGACGGCACCACCGAGCAGGTGCGCAAGGCGATCGCCTGGATGCACACCGGCGGCAAGATGGGCGAGAAGCAGGCCGACGACATCATGGCGGAGGTCGCGGTTGCGACCCAGATGACCGATCTCGACCAGCGCCGGCTCGGCATGAGCAATTGGTGCGAGAAGCAGAAGACCGCCGGCCTGATCCGCAGCAAGGGCGGCTAGCAAGCCGATTTTCGCAACGTTAAGCACGCGACGGCGGAAACGCCGTCTCGGCTAACAATTGTCACAATTTTTGCCAGCATGCGGGCCTCTTCGAAATCGAAAAGGAGAACCTCATGCGGATTGTCCATGTCGTTTTCGCCGGCGCATTCGCAGCCGCTATGGCGCTGACCGCCCCGGCATTGGCAAAGAGTTCCGACCCTCAGAGGAGCGAGGACAAATCGACTTCCCCGTCATCGTGCAGCGCCTATCAGCAGGGGCCGGACGGCTCGTGGGAGCCGCTCCCCTGCAAGGAGACGGGCGAACGTGACCAGCCGCAGACGCGCAATCGCAGTTCGCAGCAAGGCGCCGATCGCGGGGAGCGCTGAGCGCGCCCGGACTCCCCGGGTATCAGCTATGATGCGGCCCGCGCATGATCTTCATGGCATCGGCGATGTGACGCCATTCCCGGGCCTCATCGGCCTCGCCGCGGCCCTCGCAGGCCTGCGCCTGTTCGGCGGCCTTCGCGATCGCCGCAAAACCGTGCTGCTCCAGCATCTGCCGCGCGACGGTATGGACCTGGACCTCGGACATCATGGGCGCTCTCCCGTGCAATGGAAGCCGCGGCGCCCGGCTCGGCGCTCCGCGGTTTCGGGATAACGATCGGCCGCTTGTGCCGTTCCGCCTACCCAAACGACAAAGGCGGCCCGCTATGCCCAGCGGACCGCCTTCTCACCCACCCCAAAACGGGTCGTCGTCGGCCGCGTCGCTTACGCGACCGCCGCTTTCTTGCGTTCGAAATCGTTGGGCACCTCGATATCGACCTCGAGGGTCGAGACCTCGTCGCCGCGCTCGAGACGCACGATCACCTTGGTCGGATCCAGCGTAACGTGCCTGGACACGACGGCCAGAATTTCCTCACGCAGCACGCCCAGCAGATCGGGCTGGCCGCGTAGTCCGCGTTCATGGGCAAGCAGGATCTGCAACCGTTCGCGAGCGACGGGAGCAGACGAGGCCTTGTTGCCGCGGAGAAGCCGGAGCAGACCCATGCTCATGCAGCCCTCCGTCGCAGCAGACGATCCATGAACCCCTTGCGCTCGGCCGGCACCTGCATGGCGACGGTCTCGCCGCACAGCCGCCGCGCCGCGTCGATATAGGCCCGGGCGGGTGCGCCTTCGGCGTTCGACAGCGTCACGGGCGTGCCGACATTGGAGGCACGCAACACGTCCTGGCTCTCGGGGATGATGCCGAGCAGGGGCGTCGCGAGGATTTCCAGGATGTCGTCGATGGTCAGCATCTCGCCGCGCGCGGCGCGCGAGGGATCGTAGCGGGTGATGAGAATGTGCTTCTCGACCCGCTCGCCCTTCTCGGCCCGCACGGTCTTGGAATCGAGCATGCCGATGATGCGGTCGGAATCGCGCACCGAGGAGACTTCCGGGTTGGTCACGATCACGGCCTCGTCGGCAAAGCGCATCGCCATGGAGGCGCCGCGCTCGATACCGGCCGGGCTGTCGCAGATCACCCAGTCGAAGCGGCTGCGCAGGTCGGCGATGACCTTGCCGACTCCCTCTTCCGTCAGCGCGTCCTTGTCGCGGGTCTGCGAGGCCGGCAGCAGCCACAGATTCTCCAGCCGCTTGTCCTTGATCAGCGCCTGCGGGAGCTTCGCGACGCCCTGCACCACGTTGATGAGGTCGAACACGACGCGGCGTTCGGCGCCCATCACGAGGTCGAGGTTGCGCAAGCCGACGTCGAAATCGACGACGACGACCTTGTCGCCGCGCTGCGCCAGCGCAGCCCCCAGCGCGGCGGTCGTCGTCGTCTTGCCGACGCCCCCCTTGCCTGATGTCACGACCAGTACCTTGGCCATCTCGAATATCTCCTTCTGGTCAGTTCAGCGCGGTAATTCGCATGGTGTTGCCTTGCAGCCAGGCCTGGGCCGGCTTGCCGCGCAAGGCTTCGTCGATATCGTCGGCGGTTTGATAAAACCCATCGATTGCAAGCAGTTCGGCCTCGATCTTCTGGCAATAGATGCGCGCGCTGGTGTGACCGTTCACGCCCGCCATGGCACGGCCGCGCAGTGCGCCGTAGATGTGGATCGAGCCGCCGGCGACGACTTCGGCGCCGGAGCCGACAGAGCCCAGAATGGTGACGTCGCCTTCCGGGAAGATCACGGTCTGGCCGGAGCGCACGGGGCTATCGAGCAGCAGCGAGGTCGGCTTGGTCTCGACCTTGGCCTCGGGCTTTTTCGGCGCGCTCGGCTCGACCACGCAGCTGCGCCCGCCCGACAGCAGCGGCGGCATCATCGGTGTCAGCCTTCCTTCGTCCACCCCCTCGATGCCGAGCACGCGAATGTTGCGGTCCTGCAAGCTGGTGAGGAGGTGGCCGATGCCGGCCTGGCTGAGATCGACCGAGGACAGGTCGATCACCACGGGACGGCCGGCAAAGAAACCCGGCGAGCGGGCGATGGTGGCGTCGATCTCCTGGAGCCAGTCCTGGATCGGAACCGTCGGCACGAACACGAAGGCCACATAGGAGCGCCCGCGCAGGCGCACCATTTGGCGTTGGACTTTGGCTTGGGCCTCCATAGCGGCCGACTCGTTCCCTGTTATTGAATGGTTAACGATGCGGCGGATATGGTTAACGCGCGGTTAATTTCTCCGTGGGGTTACGTGGGCGGTGGCTGGAAGGGTGCTTTCGTGTCCCGGACGCGCTGCAACGCGTTAGCGTTGCTGCGCAGAGCCGGGACCCAGCCCGCGGCACGGAAAGACGCAGAGAGACGGCCCCGGCTCAGCAGCGCACCGTCGAAGGGACGCTGCGCTGCGTCCGGGGCACGAGACAAGACGCTGACCGCGCAGCCTCATTGTGATCGCAGGCCCGATTGACACGGTCCTGCCATCTGGCTTCGATCCCCTCCCCGCAGATGGAGCACGAGCATGTCAATTCAGTCCCCCATCAGACGCAAGACCGCGCCGGATATCCGTGCACGCAAGCGGGGTGAGCCGATCGTCATGCTGACCTCCTATCACGCGCATACGGCCGCGCTGGTGGACCGGCATTGCGACGTCATTCTGGTTGGCGATTCCCTTGGCAACGTCATGCACGGCTTCGAGACGACGGTGCCTGTTACGCTTGACATGATGATCCTTCAGGGCGCCGCAGTGATGCGTGGCTCGCAGCAGGCACTGGTCGTCGTCGACATGCCATTCGGATCTTATGAAGCCTCCCGGGAGCAGGCGTTCGGCTCCGCCGTGCGGATCATGAAGGAAACGCAATGCGGCGCGGTGAAGCTTGAAGGCGGCGTTCGCATGGCGGAGACGATTGCGTTCCTGTCCGGTCGCGGGATCCCGGTGATGGGTCATATTGGCCTCACGCCGCAATCCATCAACACGCTCGGCTCGTTCCGGGCCCAGGGGCGCAATGAGGTGGATTGGGGTCCGATCGAGCACGACGCCAAAGCGGTCGCCGATGCCGGCGCCTTCTCGGTCGTCGTCGAAGCCGTGGCCGAACCGCTGGCGCGCAAAATCACGGAGACGATTGCCATCCCCACCATCGGCATCGGTGCAAGCGCCGCCTGCGACGGCCAGGTGCTCGTGCTCGAGGATATGCTCGGGCTGTCGCCACGAACCCCGAAATTCGTCAGGCGTTACGGCAATCTTGGTCCGGCCATCGAAGCGGCGATCGAAGGGTACGCAGCCGACGTGCGGTCGCGCACCTTTCCCGGGCCGGAGCACGTCTACGACATGAAGAAAAGCTGACGAGACGCACCGTAGCCCGGCTGGAGCGCAGCGTAATCCGGGACAGCGCATCCCCAGCGGCAAGTCTCCCGGATTGCGCTGCGCTCCATCCGGGCTTCTGTAACGGGCCCTGGTTAGTCAATCCCTTTTTGCGTCATCCACTCGCCGGGAACCTGCTTCTGTACGGGATCGACGCGATGATCGTCCCTTGATGGGGTTCT
>Ga0065165_1001052_pt1 | contig 33179 bp, 34 predicted proteins | sample AraplaMF_Cvi_mMF_FD_63813 | JGI IMG/M metagenome (GOLD analysis project Ga0065165, IMG submission 63813) | Arabidopsis root microbial communities from the University of North Carolina, USA - plate scrape MF_Cvi_mMF (version 2) (version 3) | ecosystem: Host-associated > Plants > Roots >... | reverse complement strand
TGCTGTGGCAGGGTTCCTGCCTGGTGCACGACGAATTCAAGGGCATCGAACTGGACCTGCTGCGCGCCGAATACCCGGACGCGAAGGTGCTGGTGCACCCGGAGTCGCCGGAAAACGTGGTGGCGCAGGCCGACGTGGTCGGCTCGACCACCCAGCTGATCGATGCCGCCCGCAGCATGGACGCGACCCACTTCATCGTCGCCACCGACAACGGCATCCTGCACAAGATGCGCACCGCCGCGCCGGGCAAGCACTTCATCGACGCGCCGACCGCCGGCAACGGCGCCACTTGCAAGAGCTGCGCCCACTGCCCGTGGATGGCGATGAACGGCCTGGTCAACCTGGCCGCCGTGCTGGAAGCGGCGGATGGCCGCAACCAGATCCACGTCGATCCGCAGATCGGCAAGCAAGCCAAACACGCGATCGACCGCATGCTGGATTTCGCGGCGGCGAAGAAAGCGAAAGTCCTGCCGACCGGTCCGCTGGAGCAGGAAGGCAAACTCTTCTCGGGAATTGGCCCTGCATGAGCAATCTGAAGAACCCACACGCCGAAGAAGGCGCATTCGACGACAAACTGCAGGCGGCCTTCGAGCAGAACCTGCTGGCGGCGCTGCTGGAAGACGTCGGCACCGGCGACCTGACCGGCAAGCTGGTGCCGGAAGAGCCGCGTGCGAAAGCCCGCGTGATCGTCCGCGAAGAAGCCGTGCTGTGCGGCGCTCCCTGGTTCGAAGGCATCATGCTGGCCGTCGACCAGGACATCGAGATCGACTGGCAGTATGCCGAAGGCGACGTGATGGCGGCCGACTCGGTCGTCTGCACCATCGAGGGCTCGCCGCGCTCGCTGCTGACGGCCGAGCGCTCGGCGCTGAACTTCCTGCAGCTGCTGTCCGGCGTTGCCTCCGCCACCCGCAAGTACGTGGACGTGGTGGCCGGCACCCGTGCGAAGATCCTCGACACCCGCAAGACCCTGCCGGGCCTGCGCCAGGCGCAGAAGTACGCGGTGCGCGTGGGCGGCGGCGCCAACCAGCGCATGGCGCTGTATGACGGCATCCTGATCAAGGAAAACCACATTGCGGCGGCCGGCGGCATCACGCCGGCGCTGCAGGCGGCGTCCGCGCTGAACGCCGGCGTGACGATCCAGGTGGAAGTCGAGTCGATTGCCGAGCTCCAGGAGGCGCTGGCGGCCGGTGCCGTGTCGGTGCTGCTGGATAACTTCGACCTCGATATGATGCGCGAAGCAGTGCGCATCAACGACGGCCGCGCACTGCTGGAAGCGTCCGGCGGCATCAATATGCAGACCGTGCGGGCGATCGCCGAAACCGGCGTCGACCGGATTTCGATCGGCAGCCTGACCAAGGATGTGAAGGCCACCGACTACTCCCTGCGTATCGTTGGCTGAATCCCTGGCTGAATAAGACCATCGTCGCATTGCGGCCTGCGTGCCGCCGCGCCATGCTCCGCACATGGAAGAGGCAATGTATGCGGCGGCCCACTACCTGGTCCTGGCCCTCGAGGCGCTTGCGCTGCTGTTGGTCGCCGGCGGTGCGGGCCGGGCGGTGTCCGCAATCGGCCTGGCGCTGATGCACCGGCAGCTGACCGACGCCCGCCTGCGGGCCATCTTCAGTGAATTCGCCCGCTGGCTGGTGGCCGGACTGAGCTTTCAACTCGCAGCGGACATCGCCGCGACGACGGTCGCGCCGGACTGGGAAGACCTGGGCTGGCTGGTGTCGGTCGCCTTGCTCCGGACCCTGCTCACGTATTCCCTCGAGCGCGACCTGGAGCGCGCCCGTGCCGAGCGGGCGGCCCCGTCCGAGCGCCGGCATGCGCAAGCGCTCCCTGACTGATGGCAAGCCCCCGCGCTAGACCCCGCTATTGCTGGCAGCCGCCATCGCTTCCGCCTGCGGACTGCGCCTGAACACCTGCTCGCCCACCCGCGCTGCGATCGAATCGACCGCCGCCATCACCTGTTCCGGATGTGCGTAATGCGTCATGTGGCCGACGCCGGGCTGCAGCTGCAGCTCGCTGTCCGGGAGGCGCTCGCTCAGGCGCTCGGAATTGTGGCCGGAGTCGGCGATCAGGTCCTGGGTGCCTGCCATGATCACGGCAGGCACCTTCAGCTCCGGATAGCGCTTGGCCAGCGCCATCGCAGAGGGGATCATCAGCGCGGCTTCGGCGGCGCTGGCGCGCAGTTGCTTGGGACGGAGCATCATCCATACCGGCAGTGCGCGGAAGCGGGCGTCGACCTCCATGGGCGCGAAGGCGCGCTTGGCGATCGGTCGCCACAGCATGCGGCCGACGATCGGCGACACCGTGTAGCGCAGCAGGTCGCCGACGATCGGGATCGCCGGACCGGAGCTGAGGACATCGGCGCGAAGGCTCGGATAGTAGTAGCCTGACAGCAGCACCAGGCCGCGCACGAAATCCGGCGCGTCCAGTGCCATCGCCAGCGCCACCAGGGTGCCCCATGAGTGGCCAAGCACGATCGCCGAATCGATGCCGAGCTCCTGCAGTGCATGGCGCAGCAGGCGCGCCTGGGCCTGCGGCGTCCACACCTTGCTGCGCGGGCGTTCGCTGTAGCCGAAGCCGGGACGGTCGAAGGCGATCACGCGGTATTGCTGGGCCGCGCGGTCCAGCAGGCCGCTGTGGTCGAAGTCGTCGGCGTAAACCCCGTTGCCGTGCAGCAGAACCAATGCCGGACCTTCGCCGCGTTCGATGTAGTGCAGGCGCACACCGTCGGCCGTGACGAAACGCCCCTGCGGCGGGTTCTCTGCCTCCGCCTGCCGTGTTTTTTTACGAACGTAAAAAAAAGATGCCGCCAGACCCAGGCCGGCGGCGATCGCGCCAAGCTGCCAGCCTTTGATACCCGTATGTCCAATGTTCCTGGTGCTGCCGATGTTGCCGATACTGTCAGCGATCTTGGTCACAATGTTCCCCCGTCGAGTTGAATGGATGGTGTGACTCTTTCAGTCCCTGCCTGAGCTTGCTGGAGGAGCTCGACTACGAGCGGTAGCACCCGCTCGCTGGATTCTTCGATTTTTATGTCGAGCAGATCGTCGGCCCGCGTGCGGCCGAGGTTGATCGCGGCGATCGGCTTGCCGCTGGCTTGTGCCATGCGGGCGAAGCGGAAGCCGGAATACACCATCAGCGAGGAGCCGACGACCAGCAGGGCGTCGGCGCGCGCCATCTGGTCGAGGGCGATGGCGGTGCGGGCCGGCGGCACGTTATCGCCGAAAAACACGACGTTCGGCATCAGGGTGCCGGCGCAGCAGACGCAGTGGGGCAGCCGGAACCCGGCCAGCTCGGCCGGCTCGACCGAGGCGTCGCCATCCGGCAGCGGGGTGGCGTCCGCGTGCAGCATGTGCGGGTTGGCGTCGGCCAATTGTCCCTGCACAAAGGCACGCGGGAACAGTGCCGAGCATTCCAGGCAGACCACCGAATGGATATTGCCGTGCAACTCCAGCACACTGTGGCTGCCGGCCTGGCCGTGCAGACCGTCGACGTTCTGGGTCAGCACCGAGCCGATCTTGCCGATCTTTTCCAATGCTGCGATCGCAACATGCCCGGGATTCGGGCGCGCACGGGACAACACCGGCCAGCCGATCATGCTGCGTGCCCAATAGCGTTTCTGCACGTGCTCGTACTTGCGGAAATCCGGCCCGTGGATGGGCGGACGGCCGCGCCGGGTGCCGTCGCGGTCGCGGTAATCCGGGATGCCCGAGGCCGTGGACAGTCCGGCGCCGGTCAAGACGAGGGCGCGTGGGTGCCTGTCGAGAAATTCCGCGAGTTTTGCCGCGTGGTCGTGGACGGTAAAACCTTCTGCCATTGTGCTTCCTCGTTGTGCTGCTTTCCCTGAGATCGTAACACCCTTACGGACGGGGCGGACACACGATACCGACGCGTGCGCTGCACTGCAGCATTGCCGCAACGGACGGGGGCTAGTGGCTGGAATCGGCTCAGCGCCGGCTGGAAACGACGATGCCGCCGACGATCAGGGCGAACGCGATGGCGTGATACGAATGCGGCAGCTCGCCCAGGAAGGCGGACGACAGCAGCGCCGCGAACAGCGGCGTCAGGTTGACGAAAAAGGCGCCGATGCCCGGCCCGGCACGCCGGATACCGGCGCCCCACAGCGCGTAGGCCAGCACGGCCGGACCGGCGGCCACGAACAGCAGCGCCGCCCCCAGTTTTCCGCTCCAGCTGATCACCGGCGTACCCACGCTCCACTCGACGCCCGTAAAGGCCGCCGACCATAGCAGACCGTACATCACCTGGGTGGCGAGGAAGGCGGCCCAGTCGGCGCGCAGCTGCGGCGCATCCTTGGGCTGCAGCAGCATCCAGCTGTAGAAAGACCAGGCGATGGTCGCCAGGATCATGTACAGGTCGCCGGCCACCAGGCGCAGGGCCAGCAGCTGGTGGATATCGCCGCGGCACAGCACCACCAGCACGCCCAGGATCGACAGCACCGCGCCCGCCACCTGCCAGCGCCGCACCGGCACGCCGAAGAACAGGCGCCCGACCAGCATCATCCACACCGGCATGCCGGACGCGACCAGGGTCACGTTGATCGGGGTCGAGCTCTGCAGCGCCAGGTATTGCAGCGAGTTGTACATGCCGATGCCGACCAGGCCCAGCAAGGCGTAGCGGCGCCAGTTGGCCAACGCGCCGCTGCCTGGCCTGAACGCAACGCGGGCCAAAGGCAGCAGGATGAGGAGTGCGATGGCCCAGCGCAGCAGGTTCAGCGTCATCGGCGGCACCGCCTCGCGCACCATGCGGCCGACGATGGCGTTGCCGGCCCAGAGGAGGGGCGGGATCGTCAGGAGGAGGATGGTGCTGGGGGTGAGCTTTTGGTTCATTGACGGCGGGGGTACTAGCGTCGCCGCGGCGTCAACACACTCGGCAAGGCCTTCGGCAAGGTATCCGGATAATCCCGCGAAAAATGCAGCCCGCGGCTCTCGCGCCGCGACAAGGCGCTGCGCACGATCAGGTCCGCTACCTCGACCAGGTTGCGCAGCTCCAGCAAATCGTTGGTGACGCGGAAGTTGCGGTAGTACTCGTCGATCTCTTCCTTCAGCAGGCGGATGCGGTGGAGGGCCCGCTCCAGGCGCTTGGTGGTACGGACGATGCCGACGTAATTCCACATGAAGCGGCGCAGTTCGTCCCAGTTGTGGGCAATCACGACCTCTTCGTCGGCGTTGGTGACGCGGCTTTCGTCCCAGGCCGGCAGCGCCGGCAGCTCGGCGGCCGGTGCGGCGGCGATCTGGTGGGCGCAGGCGCGGCCCACCACCAGGCATTCCAGCAGCGAATTACTCGCCAGGCGGTTCGCGCCGTGCAGGCCGGTATAGGCCGTTTCGCCGACCGCATACAGGCCCGGAATGTCGGTGCGGCCTGCCAGGTCGGTCACCACGCCGCCGCAGGTGAAGTGCACCGCCGGCACCACCGGGATCGGCTGCTTCGTGATGTCGATGCCCAGCTCCAGGCAGCGCGCGTAAATGGTCGGGAAGTGCTCCTTGATGAATTCGGGCGGCTGGTGCGAAATGTCCAGGTGGACGTAATCGAGGCCGCGCTTCTTCATCTCGAAGTCGATGGCGCGCGCCACCACGTCGCGCGGGGCCAGTTCGCCGCGCTCGTCGTGGGCCGGCATGAAGCGGGTTCCGGCCGCCGTGCCCGCTTCCGGCGGCAGCTTCAGCAGGCCACCTTCGCCGCGCACCGCTTCGGTGATCAGGAAGGATTTTGCATAGGGGTGGTACAGGCAGGTCGGGTGGAACTGGATGAATTCCATGTTTGACACCCGGCAGCCGGCGCGCCAGGCCATGGCGATGCCGTCGCCGGTGGCGGTATCCGGATTGGTCGTGTACAGATAGACCTTGCCGGCGCCGCCGGTGGCCAGCACCGTGTGCTCCGCTTCGAAGGTCAGCACCTTGCCGCTCTTTTCGTCCTGCACATACAGGCCGTAGCAGCGCGGCTGCCCGACCAGGCTCGGGGCGCCGCTGTGGACACCGTCCGGGGCCAGTTTGTCCGACGTGATGACGTCGATCGCGCAGTGATGCTCGAACAGCGAGATGTTCGGGTGCGCGCGCACCTTCTGCTCCAGCGTCACCTGGACCGCGTGGCCGGTGGCGTCGGCGGCGTGGATGATGCGGCGCTGGCTGTGGCCGCCTTCGCGGGTCAGGTGGAAGCCCAGTTCCGCGCTCTCGTCGCGGGTGAAGGGCACGCCCTGTTCGATCAGCCATTCGATCGCTTCGCGGCCATGCTCGACGATGAAGCGGGTGGCCGCCTCGTCGCACAGGCCGGCGCCGGCCACCAGGGTGTCGGCGATGTGCTGGTCGTGGCTGTCGCCGGAATCCAGCACGGCGGCGATCCCGCCTTGCGCCCAGTTGCTGGCGCCGTCGAGGAGTTCGCGTTTGGAGATGATCGCGACCTTGCGGGTCTGCGCCAGGTGGAGGGCGACGGAGAGGCCGGCCAGGCCGCTGCCGACGATGACGACGTCATACTTCATGGGATGGAGTGAGACTCAGGTTTTGTAAAGAGGCATCACTATAGACGATTTGGCGGCAGCCTGCGGGCGCGGCTTATCGTGATGCGTCACAATAAATTCTTAACGGCGCCGGCTGTCGGCCAGCACGCGCTCGTACAGGTGGCGGTAGCGGGCGGCGGTGGCGCTCCAGCTGCGCCGGCTGTCGACGAAGGCAGCCGCTTCCGTGCCGAGGGCCGCCAGCCTGCGCGGCGCCGCCAGCAGCCCGGCGATGGCCTCCACCAGCGCAGCGCGGCTGCCGGACTGGAACAGCATGCCGCTGTGGCCGTGCACCAGCAGCTCGCGGTGGCAGTCGACGTCCGAGGCGACGATCGCGCAGCCCTGGGCCATCGCATTCAGCAAATGACGCGACGGCGCCAGCATGCCCGCTGCCCGCATCGCCGGAAACACGGCGATGTCCGCGCGCGGCAGCAGGTCGGCGGCGCGGCGGTAGCTGAGCGTACCGGTGAACACGACGTGCCCGCGCAAGGCCGCTGCGCCGAGCCGCCCGACCAGCCTGGCGTCAAGCTCGCCGGCAATCACCAGCCGCAGGGTCGGCCAGCGGCGCCGCAACACGGCCACTGCTGCGAGCAGCAGTTCGATGCCATCTTCGGCAGCCATGCCGCCGGCGTAGACCAGCAGCGGCGCGTCTTCCAGCCCGGCGGGCACCAGGCCGGGGCGCAGCGCGGCCGGCTGGCGGCAGGCGCCAAGATCCGGCGACGGCGGAATCACGGCGATGCGCTTGCCGCCGACCCCATCCGCACGCAGGGAGGCGCGCACCTGGGCGGTACCGGCGGCAATCGCCTGGGCGCGGCCCAGCGCGTGGCGCTCCATCCAGCCGACCAGCGGCGCCGGCGGCGGGACCGCGGCGCCGGCACGGCGTTCCGCTTCCACGACCAGCGGCACGCGCGCCAGCCGCGCCACCGGGATGGCCGCCAGCGCATGCCAGGTCGGCAGGTGCACGTGGATGAGATCGGGGCGGGTCATGCGCGCCACCTGGCGCAGCCGCAGGGCCAGCGCGGCGGTGCGCGCCGCCGTACCCAGCAAGGGGCCGAAGTGTTCGGCGCGCGCAGGCAGCTTCGTGCGATAGAAATGCCAGCCGGACGCATCGGCCTCCAGGCTCTGGCCGGGGCCGGTCAGGTGCACGGTCTGCACACCCTGGGTGCGTAGGCCCTGCAGCAGCGCCTGCGCACGGCGGCTATAGTCGCTGCGCCGCGGCGCGGAGTGGTCGAGCAGGTGGAGAACGCGCATCGGACTTTTCGCTCAGGCCCGCTTTTCAGGCTCGCCGCGCTGGCGCTCCGGCATGTCGGCGCCGGTCAGCGCATCGTAGACGGCCAGGTAGTCGCGCGCCATGGCCGGCATGCTGTGCCGGGCGATCACCTGGCTGCGCGCGCGTGCGCCATGGCGGGCCGCCATTTCCGGGATCCGGCAGTAATCGGAGACGGCCGCCGCCAGCAGTTCGACAGACATCGGCGGCACCAGGATGCCGGTGAAGCCAGGGTGCACCAGCTCGGTATTCGCGCCCACTGCCGTCGCCACCACCGGCAGTCCGCTCGCCATCGCTTCGAGAATGGCGTTCGAGCGGTCCTCCAGCAGCGATGGCAGGACGAACAGGTCCATCGCCCGCAGCAGCTGCGCGGTGTCCGGGCGTGCGCCGGGCAGCCAGGCGCGCGCGGCTGCACCGGCGCGGTTCAGCATGGCCTGGCATTCGGCACGCGCCGGCCCGTCGCCGACGATCAGCAGGCGCAGGCGCTGGTGCGCGGGATGGGGCGAGGCGATCAGCCGCAGGAAGGCGTCGACCAGGGCCACGTGGCTGGCGGCATCGGTCATCTGGCCGGCGCTGCCGATCACGAAGACGCCATCGTGCATGAAGCCGGGCGGGCCGACCGCCGCGGCGGGTCCCAGGCGCGGGTGGAATTGCACGCTGTCGACCCCGCTGGCGATCTGGGTGACGCGCGCCGGTTCCGCGCCCACGGATTCGACCAGCCACTGCGCAAGTTCGCCGCTGACGGCGATGAAGTGGTCGATCAGCGGACGCAGCAGGCGGCGCATCGCCCGGCCGCGCAAGCCGGCCCGGCCGGCCCTCGCCAGTTCGCGGCCGTGCTCGGCATGCACGCGCAGCCGCACCCCGGCCAGCGCCGCCACCAGCTGGGCCGGAAGGCCGGCGCCGTCGCGGGTGTGGAGCAGATCGGGCTGCAGGATGCGCAGCACCCGGTACAGGCGCAGGAACAAGCTTAAATTCGCACCCACACCACGCAGTCCGCCTTCCTGCTGGTGCAGGTTGACGATGTCGACGCCCTGTTCGCGCAGGCCGGCTTCATAGTCGCCGTGGTCGCGCAGGCAGACGATGGCATGCCGGTAGCGCTCGCCCGGCAGATGGCGGATCAGGTTCAGCAGGCCGCTTTCCATGTGGGCGCTGTCCAGCGCTTCGACCAGGTGCACCACCAGGCGCATGCGTTCGCCCGCGCCGGCGCCGGGCAGGGCATCGGGTTCAGGGACAGCGGCACGGTGCTCCGCTCCCAGGCCGGCCACGTCCGGAAACGACTGCGCTTGGCGGTGGGTGGGATTCATCTCGCGGCTGCTCCAGGCACGTTGGCGGCGCGGCTAAAAACCCAATTATATTTCTCCCCAAACCCCGCATTTTTGCGCTTTCCGGCATGGTTGACTGGCCTCAAAAAACCTCGCTTTCGGTGTTCGTCGGCGCACCGACCGTGCCCGACGCGCAGCGATAAGATGCGCACACCATCAAGCATCCAGGAGAACCACCCATGACCACCCACCACGCCGCCGAAGTGGCCAAACTGGCCGAGAAAGTCAAGCACGTACGCTTCCCGATGTTCACCTGGCAGGACCAGCATGGCCACCTGCTGAGCCAGCCGATGACGCAGCAGCAGGTCGACGACGAGGGCGGCATCTGGTTCTACACCTCGACCCTGACCTCGCTGTGGGACTGCATCGCGCATCGGCCGCAGGTCAACCTCGGCTTCGCCGACCAGGACAACAGCCTGTACGTGTCCGTCAGCGGCACCGCCGAGCGCGTGGTCGACCGCGAACGCATCCGCGCCATGTGGAATACCGGCGTGCAGGCCTGGTTCCCGGCCGGCCCCGAGGACGAGCACGTGGTGCTGATCCGCGTCGATCCGCACTCGGCCGAATACTGGGATTCGAACGACAGCAAGATGGTCCGCATCTTCGCCATGGCCAAGGCCGCGATCACCGGCGACAAGCCGGACCTGGACAGCGAGCACAAGACCATCAGGCTGGACTGAGAAGCGCCAGAACCTTCCTCTCTTGCAATATTCCATCCTGCTGGCGTACATTACACGCTTCTCGTGAAGGAGCGGTGATGGAGCAGGAAGGGCAGGGCAGGGCGCAATGATCGGCGCCCTGGAGTTGGCGGCAGACGTCCATGCCGCACTGGCGAGCACGGCGCCGCTGGAGCTGGCGGCCAATGTGTTCACAAGCGCCGCCATCGTCCTGGCCGGCCGCAATAACGTCCACACCTGGTGGACCGGCGTGGTCGGCACCGCGCTGTTCGGCCTGCTGTTCGCGCAGAACCGCCTGTATGCCGACGTCGCCTTGCAGGTGTTCTTCATTATCACCGGGCTGCTCGGCTGGTGGAAATGGCTGCGCGGCCAGGAAGGCGAGCCGCTGCCGGTGACGCACGCCGGCCTGCCCAGCATGCTGTGGATCGTGCCGCTCGGCGCCGCCGCCACCGCCGCCTACGGCGCCATGCTGCATCACTTCACGAACGCCTACGCGCCCTTTCCCGATTCCGCCGTGCTCGTCTTCAGCATCATCGGCCAGCTGCTGATGATGCAGCGCCGTGTCGAGAACTGGGGTTTCTGGCTGCTGGTGAACACCATCGCCACGCCGCTGTACTTCAGCCGCGGCCTGCACCTGACCGCCGTGCTCTACGCCGGTTTCTGGATCAACGCCCTCGTTTCCTGGCGCAGCTGGCACAAGCTGGCGGCGCCATCCACCACCCCCGAACCCGTCCGACCATGACCCTGAAACCGATCGCCGCCGCGCTGGCCATCCTGAGCCTTGCCGCTTCCGTCCACGCCGAGTCCACTGCCGAAACCAGCAGCACGGCCCCGCGCATCACCGCCGTCCGCGCCGGCAAGCTGGTCGACGTCGTCGCCGGCAAGGTGCTCGACAACCAGACCATCCTGATCAGCGGCGAACGCATCACCGCCGTCGGTCCCACCGGTTCCGTCAATGTGCCGGCCGGCGCCGCCATCGTCGACCTGTCGGGCGCCACCGTGCTGCCGGGCCTGGTCGATGCGCACACCCACCTGACCGGCGATCCGCACCAGCACGGCTATGCCTCGCTGGGCGTGTCCGACATCCGCGCCGCCATGTACGGCGCCCGCTCGGCACGGGTCACGCTGGAAGCCGGCTTCACCACCGTCCGCAACGTCGGCGCCAGCGGCTTCGGCGACGTTGCCCTGCGCGACGCCATCAACGACGGCGAGCTGCCGGGCCCGCGCATGCGCGTGGCCGGCTACGCGCTGGGGATCAAGGGCGGCCACTGCGACAACAACCTGCTGCCGCACGATTTCCATTACACCGAAAACGGCGTGGCCGACGGCCCGTGGGCGGCGCGCGCCAAGGTGCGCGAGATGGCCAAGTACGGCGCCGACACCATCAAGATCTGCGCCTCGGGCGGTGTGCTCTCGAAAGGCGACGAGCCGGGCGCCCAGCAGTTCACGCTCGAAGAGATGAAAGCCATCGTGGAAGAGGCCCATAAGCTGGGGCGCCGCGTGGCAGCCCACGCGCACGGCGCCAGCAGCATCCGCGATGCCATCCTGGCCGGCGTCGATTCGGTCGAGCATGCCAGCCTGGTCGACGACGAGGGCATCCGCCTGGCGCGCGAGAAGGGCACCTACTTTGTGATGGACATCTACAACGACGACTACATCCTGCAGGAAGGCGCCAAGGCCGGCATGCTGCAGGAGTCGCTCGACAAGGAGCGCGCGCTCGGCCAGCTCCAGCGCGACAATTTCCGCAAGGCCTTCAAGGGCGGTGTCAAGATGGCCTTCGGCACCGATGCCGGCGTCTACCCGCATGGCGACAATGCGCGCCAGTTCCACTATATGGTCCAGTACGGCATGACGCCGATGCAGGCGATCCAGGCCGCCACCATCAATGCCGCCGACCTGCTGGGCTGGAAGGACCGCATCGGTTCGGTCTCGCCGGGCAAGTACGCGGACCTGGTGGCCGTCAGCGGCGACCCGCTGAAGGATCCGGCGGAACTGACCCGCGTGAAGTTCGTCATGAAGGGCGGGGCGGTCGTGAAGGGTGCGGCACCGGCCCGCTGAGCCGTACTCCATTCGGACGAATGCTTTTTTCGTCGCGTGCTAGGCTGAATGCTGAACACATTGACGGAGGAAGCGATGGCGGAATTTCAGCACCCGGAATACCAGGCCTGCATCGAGGCCTGCTACGCCTGCGCGGCGGCCTGCGACAACTGCTCGACCGCCTGCCTGCAGGAAGACGACGTCAAGATGATGGCGCGCTGCATCGCGCTCGACATGGATTGCGCGGCGATCTGCCGGCTGGCTGCCGCCACCATGGCGCGCGGCAGCGAGTTCGCGGCGCAAGTCTGCCGGCTGTGCGCGGCCGTGTGCACGGCATGCGCCGACGAATGCGGCAAGCACCAGATGGACCATTGCCAGGCCTGCGCGCAGGCTTGCCGCCGCTGCGCGGATGCCTGCCTGGCGATGGATAGCACGCCCTGATCAGGGCTTGCGCGGCGGCGCCAGGTCCCGTTCCGACTGGTTGCCGCCCGTTTCAGGCGTACCCAGGCCGGTCGGCTGGATGCCGGACTGCTGGCTGCGCGTGTCCTGGGCGCCGCGTGCGGTCGCGGTGGCGGCCGTGCCGGCGCCTTCCGCTCCCGATGCGGCATCCACTGCATGCTGCATGGCGTCGCCCTGGCGCTTGCCGGCATCGCCGCGCTGGCTGGATTGCATCGATGCCGACTCCTCCCTGCGTGGCTTGGTCAGGGGCGCGCCGCCGCTACCGCCGGTCTCGGCCATCGTCTCGTGAGTGGGGGTGGCGCCGGCTTCACCGCTGGTCGGACCGCCGACCCCGATCGTCGGCGAATCTCCGCTTTGATTCGATTGCGTACTCATATGACCTCCCTTGGGCATGATGAGCGATTATCGCCAGAGCATCGGACCAAGGCTGTCGGCGCACGCAGGGCGCTTCTGTAGGACCATGAGCCTATCCAGCCGATATTGTTGTTGAAGCAATTCCTTCGTCCCGGTAGCATGGTCGTAGAGAAAAACACGTCCACGACGGCGGGAGGGGAAACACATGGCAACAGCGAACGCGGCGCACATCCACGAGGTGCTGATCGTCGGCGGGGGCTTCGGCGGCGTCGGCATGGCCATCGCGCTCAAGCGTGCCGGCATCGAGGACTTCCTCATCCTCGAGCGCGGCAGTGAAGTGGGAGGCGTCTGGCGCGACAATACCTACCCGGGCGCGGCCTGCGACGTACCATCCCATCTGTATTCGTTCTCTTTTGAGCCGAACCCTAACTGGTCGCGCAGCTTCGCCAGCCAGGACGAGATCCACGCCTACCTGCGCCAGTGCGCGGCCAAGTATGGGCTGGCGGCGCACTTGCGCTGCCATGCGGAAGTCCTCGAAGCGGACTTCGACACGGACGCCGGGCTGTGGCGGGTACGCCTGGCCGATGGTGCCGCGCTGGCCGCGCGCATCTTCGTCACCGCCACCGGCCAGTTGAGCAACCCGGTCGTGCCGCAGATCGACGGCCTGGAAAGCTTCCGTGGGCCGGCCTTCCACTCGTCGCGCTGGGACCATGACGTCGACCTGGCCGGCAAGCGCGTCGCCGTCATCGGCACGGGGGCCTCCGCCACCCAGTTCGTACCGGCGATCGCCGCGAAGGCGTCCCAATTGACCGTGTTCCAGCGCTCGCCGGCCTGGATCATGCCGCGGCAGGACAAACCCTATCGCGCCTGGCAGCAGCGCTTGTTCAAGGCCTGGCCCTGGACCATGCGCCTGCACCGCGGCTTCATCTATACCGTGTACGAATCGCGCGCGCTGGCGTTTACGCGCGCCAAGTGGATGCTCAAAGTCGCGGCCGGGCTGCCATTCCGGCGCATGCTCGCGCGGCAAGTTGCGGATCCCGCGCTGCGCGAACGGCTCACCCCGCGCTATCCGATCGGCTGCAAACGCATCCTGCTCTCGAGCGACTACCTGGCCAGCTTCGCCCGCCCGAACGTCGAGCTGGTCACCGAGGGCATTGTCCGCGTGACGCCGGAGGGCATCGAGACCGCGGATGGACGGACCCATGCGGCGGACGCGATCGTCTACGGCACCGGTTTCGCGGCGACCCGCTTCCTGGCGCCGATGCGGATCACGGGCCGGGACGGACTCGACCTGAACACGGCGTGGCGCGACGGCGCGGCGAGCTACCTCGGGATCAGCGTGCCCGGCTTCCCGAACTTCTTCATGCTGTACGGACCGAACACCAATCTCGGCCACAACTCCATCGTCTACATGCTGGAAAGCCAGTTCGCCCACGTGCTGCGCTGCCTGCGGGCGCTGCGCCGCACCGGGGCGTCCGGGATGGAAGTCACGGCGACGCCTTACCGCGCCTTCAACACCAGGATCCAGGCCAGGCTGGCGAAGTCAAGCTGGGTCGGCTGCCGTAGCTGGTATCTCGACGAGCAGGGCCGCAACACGGTCAATTGGCCGGGTTTTACCCTGACTTACCGCTGGCTGGCGAAGCATGCCAGCCTGTCCGCCTACCGCTTCACGCATCCCGGCCTGCAGCCCGGCGAGACGATCGTGCTGCCGCCGCCCTCGCGCCTGGAGAGCGTCTTCGCCTGGCAGAACCGCCTGCTGCTGCGCGGCCTGTTCCGGCCGCTCGTCGGCCCGCCGCTCGGCTTGCGCGCGCAAAGGCGCGTGGTGGGGTGGCTGGGCTGGCTCATGCCGGCGGCGCGCGGCGTGCAGCGGCAGCCACGTTCGGTCGGCAAGCTGGCGGTCGAGCTGGCGCTGCCGGCCGGGTCTGCCACCAGGACATCCGTGGGGGCCGTCCTGTACCTGCATGGCGGCGCGTTCTGCCTCGGCTCGTCCTGGAGCCACCGCGGCCTGACGACCCGGCTGGCGCGCGCCGCCGGCATGCCCGTGTGGACGCCCGACTACCGGCTGGCGCCGGAACATCCGTATCCCGCCGCCCTGGACGATGCCACCGCCTGCTGGGACGCGATGCTGGCCGAAGGGCTGCGCCCGGAGCAGATCGTGGTCGCCGGCGACTCGGCCGGCGGAGCGCTGGCGATGGCGCTGGTCTTGCGCCTGCGGGCACGCGGGGCAGCGCTGCCGGCCGGCCTGGCGCTGCTGTCTCCGCTCCTTGACCTGGGCTTGTCCGATCCCGGATTGCAGACCAGGGCAGGGGACGACCCGATGCTGCGTGCAGCCTGGCTGCGCCAGACGCTCGCGGCCTACGCCTGCCCGCCGGAGGCGCTCGAACACCGGCCTTTGGCCGCGAACCTGTCCGGCCTGCCGCCGCTGCTGGTGCAGGTGGGCGCCGACGAAATCCTCCTGGGCGACGCACTGCGCCTGGCCGAACGCGCGCGCGCCTGCTGCCTTCCCTGCCGGCTGGAAGTCCATCACCGGCGCTGGCACGTATTCCAGCTGCAGGCGACGCAATTGCAGGGTGCGCGTGCAGCGATCGATGCGGTGGCGGAGTATGCGCGGCAGCGAATCGAGGTGGCGGAGCGAAGCGCCCGCAGCGCCGGGGCCGGAAACGATGGCGGTGTGGAGGGAGCTAAAGGCCCGGCCGCGCAGCGGAACGAGGCCGCGCCGGTATCCGCCTGAGCGCCGCGGGTTGTGGCGCAATTGCTGCGCCAGCCCGATAACGCGCCTCCCATTGTTGACACTGCACAGCAAAAGTGCAATTATTGTTTCTTAGATAACAATACTATCGGGGGGCATGTCAGCCCCCCCTCGGATCTCCCAAAACGAGGACGCAACGTGTTCCAACAACTCAAAAACATCAAGAACCGTTTTTCCCGGCCCCAGCTGAGCGACCTGGCCAAGGCCGAGCTGGCCAGCGACAAGCGCGGCCTGCCGGCCGCCGATCCCGGCCCGGAAGCCGTGATCGCCGCCTGCACCGCCTGGCTGTGCGCGGCACAGGACAATTCGGCCTCGAAGGACGGCGGCGTGGCCCGCGACTTCAACCTGCAGAGGGGCTGGTCGACCTCGTATCCGGAGACCACCGGCTACATCATTCCGACCATCATCGCGTTGGCACACCGCAACAATGACCCGCTGCTGCACGCGCGTGCGCGCCGCATGCTGGACTGGTGCGTGGCGATCCAGTTCAAGGAAGGTGGCTTCCAGGGCGGCAAGATCGATGCGACGCCCAAGGTGCCGGTCACCTTCAACACCGGCCAGATCCTGATCGGCCTCTCCGCCGGCGCGGCCGAATACCAGGATGCAGCCTACCTGGATGCAATGCACCGCGCCGCCGCCTGGCTGCGCGACAGCCTGGACGCCGATGGCTGCTGGCGCAAGTATCCAACGCCCTTTGCGAAGCCGGGCGAAAAGGCCTACGAGACCCACGTGTCCTGGGGCCTGTTCGAAGCCGAGCGCGTGGCGCCGGGCCACGGCTACGGCGAAGCCGGCCTGCGCCAGGTCGACTGGGCGATCTCCAAGCAGCTGCCGAACGGCTGGTTCGGCTCGAACTGCCTGACCGACCCGGACCGGCCTCTGACCCATACCATCGGCTACGTGCTGCGCGGCGTGCTGGAAGCCCATCTGCTGTCCGGCCGCGCCGACCTGCTGCAGGCCGCTGTCGTTACCGGCAAGAGCCTGGTCGAAGCGATCGGTCCGGACGGTTACCTGGCCGGCCGCCTGGACCGCAACTTCCGCCCGGGCGGCAAGTTCGTGTGCCTCACCGGTTCGGTACAGATCGCGCACTGCCTGTTCCTGCTGTACCGCCTGACCGGCGAGCAGCGCTTCCTGGCAGCCGGACGCAAACTGACCGCCTACGTGCGCCGCACCGTGCGTTTCGACGGCGAAGCCGGCATGGTCGGCGGTATCAAGGGTTCCTTCCCGGTGGATGGGGAGTACGGCCAGTGGCAGTACCTGAACTGGGCCGCCAAGTTCTGCATCGACGCCAACCTGCTGGAACGCGAGCTCGTCTCGGAACTGAGCGCCAATGCTTAAGCCTCTCAAGCGCAGCGTCAAGGCGGCGCTGGAAAGCCTGCGCCGCCGGCGCAGCGCGCGCCAGCTTCGCCAATCAGGCCGCCACGTGACGCGGGCGGACCTGGCGCAGGACCTGGCACGGCTGGGGATAGAGCAGGGCGATACCGTATTCCTGCATTCCTCGCTGAAGAGCCTCGGCTATGTCGAAGGCGGCGCATCCAGCGTGATCAAGGCCTTGCAGGACGCGGTGGGCCCAAACGGCACGCTGCTGGTGCCGACCTATTATCTGCCGGCAGGCACGGTCAAGGCCACCTGCGAGATGGAAGGCTATGTCTTCGATCCGCGCAAGCACGGCACGAACATGGGCCGGCTGCCGGAAACCTTCCTGGCCGAGGCGGCCACGCATCGCAGCGTGCATCCGACGCATTCGGTCTCCGCCTGGGGCCGCCATGCGGCCTATCTGACCGAAGCCCATCACCTGGCGCCGTCGATCTTCGGCGAGGGCTCGCCGTGGCAGCGTTTCGTCGGCCTGGAGGGCGCGAAGGTGCTGGGCCTGGGCGTGTCGATGGGGCCGGTCACCTTCTACCACGTGGTCGAAGATGCGCTCGGCGACCGCTTCCCGGAACCGGTCTGGGAAGAGGGCAGCTACCGCCTGCCGTGCGTGGACCAGGACGGAAAGCGCTGCGAAGTTCCGGTGCGGGCGTTCGCGCCAAACGTCTCGGCAAGGCGCATCGATTACGCCGCCCGCGAAGACCTGCGCGCGTACTTCCGCGCCGAGTTCGAGCGCGCCGGCCTGCGCACCAACGGCAAGGTCGGCGAAGCCGACTCCTGGTTCATTCCCGCCCGCGGCTTCTTCGATCACCTGCACGCGCTGGCGGAGCAGGGCATCACCATCTACTCGACGCCCGAACAGCTGGCCGCCAGGCCGCTGCGCTGATCCGCTAGACAGGAATCTCCGACTCGCCACCGCCCGCGCTGCCGTAGCTTTGCAGCTGGTCGAGGGTGAGGCGGCGATCGTTCAGGGCAGCGACGATCGCCTTCAGCTGCTCGGGATCCGGCTGGATATAAATCATCCGCTGTTCGAGCTGCTGTTCCCAGTAGGGCGTGTAGGGGACATCGGTTTCCGGCATGACCTTGGCCTTGAAGCTGCCGTCCTGCAGTTCGCCGACGAGGGTGATGCGCGTCGTGTCCGGAGTCGTGTTCTTTACCGTGATGTTCATGCTGCGCCTTTCGGAGTGGTACGAGCTGTTCATTCTCCCGCACACAGTCCGAGGGCGCCAACACGGTTCGGCGACCGAATTTTTCGGTAATCCTTAACTCGACATTACCAAATATATTGTCGAGTTCAATATTCAAGCGTCCGATTTGCTATACTGTACATAGATACAGCCCTTTTCGACCGGATTCAGCCACAGCAATGCCCAACTTTACCCCAATCGACCTCGGACCGTCGCAACCGGAAGAGATCAGCACCGGGCCGAGCGGCCGCATGCACGTCAAGATGTACCGCCTTGCCGAGGACGCGATCACGGAAGCCACCACCGACATCGAACTGGCACGCGAATTCATCGCCCACGGCGAATTGAGCGCGAAATCGATCCAGAACTCGCAAAAAGAGCTGTACCGCTTCCTGACCTGGTGCCGTGAAGAGGCAAAGAAAACCCTGGCCCAGCTGAACGTCGCCGATCTCAACGCCTACAAGGAATTCCTGAAGAATCCGCCGCCGGACTGGGTCTCGAAGACCAAGTGGCCGCGCAATGATTCGCGCTACCGGCCGTTCACCGGGCCGTTGTCCGATCCGAGCCGGCGCCAGGCGATGATCGCCGTGAAGGGCCTGATGGGCTTTGCCGAGCAGACCGGCTACCTGCGCCGCAATCCGGGCGCGCTGGTTCGCAACGTCAAGGCACCGTCCGCCAGCCGGATTACGCGCTATCTGACCCAGGGCGCGATCGCGCTCGCGCTCGAAACGGTTTCCAGCCGCCCGGCCGACACGCCGGCGGCGTTCAGGCGCCGCGCGCGCGACCGCTTCCTCCTGATCGCCTTTGCGCACACGGGCGCCCGCCTGAACGAGATCGTCAGCGCCTCGATGGGCTCGATCTACACGGAAGGAAACGGCCGCTGGTGGCTGGACGTGCTTGGCAAGGGCAACAAGCCGCGCCGCCTGCCGGTCCCGCCCGAGATGCTGGAGGCCTTCCAATCCTACCGCCAGGCTTTCGAACTGCTGCCACAGACCAGCCGCACCGACCGCACGCCGCTGGTGCTGTCCAGCCGATCGCGCGAACTGGCGCGCATCACGGACGAAGCCGCGGCGGAAGCGATCAAGGCGGTTTTCGCCGACGCCGCGCGCGCGGCCGATGCGAAAGGCGACCAGGACACGGCGGCGACGCTGCGCCAGGCTTCGGCGCACTGGCTACGCCACAGCATGCTGACCAACCACGCGAACAACGGGGTGCAATTGAAGACGCTGCAGGACACGGCGGGGCATGAAAATATCGCGACCACGGCGGCCTATCTGCACAAGACCGACAACGAGCGGCACGACGAGATCATCCGCTCGGTGAACGGGAAGAGCATCCTGTAGGCGGTGCTGCCCGGGGTTACGCTTCCTTGGGCAGCTTTACGGATACCGCATTTGACATAATATAGATTATGCGCGATTACCCTGTGCTCAATGACACCTGCTTTTGCCGGCGAAATACGCAATGATTGGATGATTCGAATGGCGCCCAGGCCAGGTGTGCGACGAGGCTTGAACACCTGCCGTGAACAGGCGTCTCGTCCTGAAGAGCCGGTGCGCCGCTGAACCTGCGCACCGGATTTGATTGCAGCACCGCCGGGATAAGCCGGCGGCATTCAGGTTTCAGCGTTTCTTGCCCTCAGCATCTTGCTGGTCGAATGCCTGAGCGGCGTCCTGTGCCGATTCACCCTTCTGTTTGCCGCCGAGGTCATCCAGGGCCGGCGTGCCGCCGGACGCATGCTGGCCGCCATGCTGCTGGTTGCCTTGTTGCCCGGATTGCTGGCCTTGCTGGTCCTTGGAGCCGGCGGCATTCCGGTTCTGATCGTCTTTTCCTTGATTCTGAGCCATCTTGGTCTCCTCAATGAAGTGGTCGAAGCCCGATCATACGCCTGACAACGAGCCCAGCAAGCGGCGATCCGGTACCGTGCGGCAACGATGTCCCCGGCAAGGACCGGATAAAAACTCTTGAGGACGCTTCAAACGCAGTCGCGGCTCGGGGCGTTCAAGTGGCGGCGCCCTCACCCGCGCGTCAGCAATGCCACGCAAAAAACGGGTAGTCGGACGATCTCGTAACGCGAGACCGTTTCCATTTATCATTGCAGCCATGATTACCTGTTTCGATATCGGCGGCAGCGCCATCAAAGGCGCCATCGCGACCGCCGACGGCCAGATCCGCACTCTGCAACGCGTGCCCACGCCCGCCCATGACTTCGCGGCATTCACCGCCGCCATGCAGGCGCTGATCGATGCCGGCGGTACGCCGCGCGGCGTCGCCATCTCGATTGCCGGCGTAATCGACCCAGCGAATGGCCGGATCAAGTGCGCCAACATTCCCTGCATCGACGGCCGCACGCTGGCTGCCGATCTGGGCGATGTGTTCAAGCTGCCGGTCTGGATCATCAACGATGCCGACAGCTTCGCCCTGGCCGAAGCCCAGGCCGGCGCCGGACGCGGCCACGCCAATGTCTTCGGGCTGATCCTGGGTACGGGCGTCGGCGGCGGCCTGGTGATTGGCGGCCGGCTGGTCGGTGGTCCGGGCGGCTTTGCCGGCGAATGGGGCCACGGTCCGGTGGTCGGCAGTCCGCGCTTTCCGTGCGGCTGCGGCCAGACGGGCTGCCTGGACACGGTCGGCGGCGCGCGCGGCCTGGAACGCCTGCACCGCGCCCTGCACGGACGCTCGCTGGATAGCCGCGACATCATCGCCGCCTGGCAGGACGGCGACGCCGGCGCCGAACGCACGGTGGCCTGCTGGACCGACCTGCTCAGCGGACCATTGGCCATGCTGGTCAACACGGTCGGCGCCTCGATCCTGCCGGTCGGCGGCGGCCTGGCCAACAGCGCAGCCCTCATCGCGCGCCTCGACCAGGCCGTACGCGCCCAGATCCTGCGCAAGACGGATGCCCCGATCGTCGTGCCGGGCCAATCGGGTGCAGAACCGGGCTTGATCGGCGCCGCCTGGCTGGGACTGGAAAAACTAGGACGCTCGCATGCCTAGCGCGATCACGCTGGAAGTCTGCGTCGACAGCGTCCACGGACTGGCTGCGGCACTGGAAGGCGGTGCCGAACGCATCGAGCTGTGCGGCGCCCTCGAAACCGGTGGCCTGACCCCAAGCGCCGGCCTGCTGCGCGTGGCCTCCCGCAGCCCGGTGCCAGTGGTGGCCATGATCCGCCCGCGCGCCGGCGACTTCTGTTTCGACGACGCAGAAACCGCGCTGATGCTGGAGGAGATCGACGCGGTCGCCGCCGCCGGCCTGCAGGGGGTGGTGCTGGGCGCCTCGCTGCCGGACGGCCAGCTGGACCGGCGCACGCTGGAACGCCTGGTGCGCCGCGCTGCCGATCACGGACTGCGCTGCACACTGCACCGGGCCATCGATCTGTGTCCCGACCTGGCGCAGGCCACCGGGCTGGCCATCGACCTGGGTTTCGAACGCATCCTGAGTTCGGGCGCTGCCAGGAGCGCGCCTGCAGGCCTGGCGGGATTGCAGCGCTGCTTCGACGCCGCCGCCGGCCGCATCGCCATCATGCCCGGCGCCGGCATCCATGCCGATAACGTGGACCTGCTGCGTGAGCGTCTGCCGCTGACCGACGTGCACGCGTCCTGCTCGGAAGCGCTTCCGGCGCCGGCGCCGGAAGTCGCGGCCTTTGGCTTCGATGCCGGCGGCCGCCGCCGGACCAGCAGTACTAAAGTCGCGGCCCTGAAAGCTAAACTACGGGCCTGAAGCGGTCTTTCGCTTGAAATGCGCGGCAGCGTGTGTGACACTCGATCGGATGAGTTTGACGTTCGATCCGACCACGCTTGCGCCCTACCTCGGCTTCCTCGCTGCCGGCGCACGGCTGACCGCCCTCGCCTGCGCCCTGGCACTGGCCGGCGGCCTGGCGCTCGGCATCGTCGTCGCCCTGATGCGGACCGCGGCATCGCCGCTGGCCCGGCGCGCGGCCGGCATCTATGTCGACGTCTTCCGCAACGTTCCCTTCATCGTCCAGCTGTTCTTCCTGTTTTACGGCCTGCCCGAAATCGGCATCATGCTGAGCGCTTTCGCCACCGGCGTACTGGCCTTGTCGCTGGCAGGCGGCGCCTTCAGCTCCGACGTGATCCGCGCCGGCATCCTGGCAGTCGAGCCGGGCGTGCTGGAGGCGGCGCAGGTCAGCGGCCTGCCGCGGCTCGCGATCGTGCGGCGCATCGTGCTGCCGATTGCGCTGCGCAGTTCCGTGCGTCCGCTCGGCTCGGTGTTCGTCAACCTGGTGCTGACCTCGTCGATCCTGTCGGCCATCACGCTCAATGAACTGACCGGCAGCGCGAAGATCGTCGCGTCCGACACCTTCCAGCCCTTCGAGGTCTACGCCCTGCTCTTGCTGCTGTATGCGATGCTCACCTGGCTGGTGTCGCTGTCGGCCGGCGTTCTTCACCGCCGGCTGAACCGGAGCCATCGCTGATGCGCTACGCCGATTTCACATCGCTGGATCTGCTCCTGCTGCTGCAGGGTCTGGGCGTTTCCGCAGCCCTGTTCGCGGCGACCACCGTCATCGGTACGGCGATCGGCCTGGCCTGGGCACTGCTGCGCTACTACCGCACGCCGCTGCTGGCGCCGGGCGTCGCCGTGCTTGCCGAACTGCTGAAGAATTCCCCGGTGCTGGTGCAGCTGTTCCTGGTGTTCTTCGGCCTTCCGGTGCTGCTGGAGACCGATCTGAGCCCGGAGCAGGCCGCGCTCATCACGCTGTCCGCCAACACGGCGGCCTTTATTTATGTGATCGCAGTGTCCGCCATCGAATCCGTGGGGCGCGACCAGCTGGAGACGGCGCGCGTGTTCGGCTTGAACCGCTGGCAGACGCTGCGCCGCGTCGTCGCGCCGCAGGCGGCTGCCTTCGGCCTCGGACCGCTGGCCGGGCTGCTGGTCAACCAGCTGCAGGTAACTTCGCTGATTTCGGTGATTGGCGTGATCGACCTGACCAAGGCCGGCGCGATCCTGAACCAGCGCACACTCAAGCCCTTCATCGTCTGGACCGTGATCGGCCTGCTGTACTACCTGATGGCGCGCCTGATCGCCAGGACCTGCGCCAGAGCCGAGTCGCGTCTGCGTGGACATAGCCAATGGAAGGGTCTGTAGAGTGATAGAGATGCAAAGCGTGGCCAAGCGCTTCGGCGCCAACACGGTGCTGGATGGGATCGACCTGCGCATCGCGCCCGGTGAAGTGGTGTCCATCCTCGGCGCCAGCGGCTCCGGCAAATCGACCCTGATCCGCTGCATCAACGGCCTCGAAAAGCTCGATGGCGGCACGATCTCCGTCGATGGCCACCGCGTCGACGATCCGAGGCAGCTCCAGCACGTCCGCCGCTGCTGCGGCACCGTGTTCCAGCTGTTTAATCTCTACCCGCACATGACGGCGCTGCAGAACCTCACGCTGGCGCCGATCGAAGTCCTGAAGCTGCCGCGGCGCCAGGCCGAAGAGGAAGCGCGCGCACTGCTGGCCTCCGTCGGCCTGCTCGAGCGCGCGGACGCTTATCCGGCCCAGCTCTCCGGCGGACAGCGCCAGCGCGTCGGCATCTGCCGCGCCTTGGCGATGAAGCCGCGCTACCTGCTGCTGGACGAAGTCACCAGCGCGCTTGACCCCGAAATGACGGCCGAGGTGCTGACCATCCTGGCCAAACTGGCGGCCGAAGGCACGACCATGCTGTTCGTGACGCACGAAATCGAATTCGCCCGCCAGATCTCGAACCGCATCGTGTTCCTGGACCAGGGACGGCTGCTGGCCGATCTCCCGACCGCGCGCTTCTTCGCCGCCGACGGCGGCCTGGCGCAGCCGCGCATCGCCCAATTCCTTTCCAAAATGAGCAAGTCATGAAAATGCTGCTAGCGAACGCCGAAGCCTGGCCCGGCTTCGACACCACGGTCGAACTGCTGAAACAGGGCGGCGCCAGCATCGAGTCCATGGTCAGCGGCATCGCAAAAGTCGAGCGCGAAGCGAAGGTGCGCAGTGTCGGCTACGGCGGCTGGCCGAACATGCTGGGCGAGATGGAATTCGACGCCGGGGTCATGGACGGCACGACGCGCCAGGTCGGCGCGGTCGGCGCGGTGCCGGCCATCCTGCCCGTCTCGGCGCTGGCACATGAAGTCATGAAGCACCTGCCGCACGTGATGCTGACGGGCGCCGGTGCGCGCCGCTTCGCCACCGAGCGCGGTTTCGCGGTCGACGAGGTGCTGCATCCCGACAGCCAGCGGGTCTGGTGGGAGCGGCTGCAGAAGGAGATGTCGCCGGATCAGCTGGCAGGCTTTCCCGATATTCCGCTGGCGCCCCTCAGCCACGCCATCACCGACCCGGAGCGCGTGCGCGACACCACGGTGTTCCTGGGCCGCGACGCCGGCGATAATATCGGCGTGGTCACCTCCACCTCGGGCTGGGCCTGGAAGTATCCCGGCCGGCTGGGCGATTCACCGATTCCGGGCGCGGGCTTTTACGCGGACAGCCGCTACGGCGCCGCCGCCTGCACCCACACCGGCGAAATGACGATGCGCTGCGGCACCTCGCGCAGCATCGTGCTGGCGATGCGGCTGGGTCACACGCTGGAAGATGCGATCAAGCTGGCGGTCGAGGAACTGTCGGAACTGAAGACGGGCTTCCTGGCCGGCGTCGTCATCCACGCCATCGACGCCAAGGGCCATCACCAGGTGCTCAACTACCGCTGCGATGAAGAGATCCGCTACTGGTACTGGGACGAGCGCATGGCCGCGCCGGAATTGCGCGTCGCCGCCGCCGTCAAGATTTGAAAGGACACAGTATGCAGCATCGACTTAAACGCTTGGCCGCCGCAGCGGCACTCATGCTGGCCGCGGGGTCCGCAATGGCCGGCCGCATCGAAGACATCAAGGCGCGCGGCTACGTGCGCATCGGCGTTTCGCTGGGCGGCGAGCCAGTCGGCTTTCGCAATACCGCCAATGAACCGGCCGGCTATGACGTCGACGTGGCCAGGCAGCTTGCCGCCAGGCTTGGCGTGCCGGTGCGTTTTTCCGACGTCTCCGGCGATGCGCGCATCTCGATGCTGATGTCGAAGCAGCTCGACCTGGTCGTGGCGAATGTCTCGATCACGCCGCAACGCGCGCGCGTGGTGGCCTTTTCCATTCCCTACAACCTGGCCGGCCTGCGCGTGATTGCCCAGAAGAGCGCACACGTCAAATCGCTGGCGGACCTGAACGGCAAGCGGGTCGTGGTCGGCCGCGGCACCACGGCGGACGCCTTCCTGCGACAGTCGGCGCCGCAGGCGGTGCCTGTCTACACGGATAATTTCGCGCCGGACGGTGTCCTGCTGCTGCAGCAGAAGCGGGCCGATGCCGGCATCGAGGATTCCTCGTTGCTCGACTACCTGGCCAGCAAGAACGAGCAGCTGGAGACCCTGCCGGCGATGTACGGCAATACGCCGATCGGCATCGCGATGGCCAAGGGCGATCCGGCCCTGCTGAACTTCGTGAACGGCTTCGTCGCGGACTACGTCAAGTCCGGCGCTTATGCCGCCAATTACCGTAAGTGGTGGGGCGGCAAAGCCGTGCCACCGGTGCTGCCGGCGCGCTAAGACCTGCGTTACCGCGTCCAGACAGTTTTGTGGAGCGTTCCAGGCGGCGCTAAAAGGAGGCCGGGAACAATCTTTTGCTCGCTTTGGACGACGACGAAATCAGGTCGAGCGAGATTCCTTTTTGAACGAATGTGAGCTTCCTCACCTGGTTGACGTTGCGATGCTTGCCACTCTTGTCGACCGTTTCAACCTCGACGCTGCCAACACTCTGACACTGTAAGCTGGCAACCCGGCAGACGACCAGCTTTACCTCTCCTGCCCGGCTCCGGGACAGGAACGCCAGCCGGCCGTCATTCGACCACGTGAGCGCGGGATACAGAAGAATTTCTTCCGAGGGCGCATGGAACAACACCACGCCAGCCTCCTTGTCGAATTCACCTGGCGGCGCCATCATGCGGATAGCATTCGTCATTTTCATAAGGCGAACGGTTCCCTGGTCCGGATCGAGCGCCATTCTTGGATAGAACTGGATCCAGGCAAGATAATCCGCTCCGGGATCGACTGAAAAACCGTGGCCGATCATGATGCTGTCTGGCGTGGCATCCCCGGCATGCAGGGCGAAGGAGGCGCCGAACTCGAACATTCCGGTTGATCCGACCAGAAGAGCGCGATGTTCGCCCACATATAGTTTCGAGACCGAGCTGGCGGCAAACGGCAGTTGGTAGCGTATCGCTTCCGCTGCGGCGCCCTTGAACGATACAACGCTGCTCGCCGAGCTTGTCGTTTGCAGGTCGAGCGTTTCGCCTACGAGCGGATGTGCCACCGTCTGCGCCTCAACCTCAGCCGCGATACATGCTATGAGCAGCCCGAACCGAACAACACGCCTTGCGCCAGCGCGTACGAGAGCGTTTTTTATGTCCTGATACATTGCTACCTCGGTCAATCAGCTCAGATTGCTTAACCCGAAAACAAGAAAATTCCGTAGGGCGTGAGCGTACTGAACCACGGTAGTGTCTCCGAGAAGGAAATAGCATGGTAATTGCAGGCGTCGACGACATCAAGGCGCACGGCCACGGGCGACCATCGCCCGCATCTTTTCCAGCCGCCCGGCATCCAGCAGGAAGGCATTGCCCGCCGCACCCTGCGCCACCATCTTCTCGTGCAAAGCCAGCCCGGCGCGCGGATTCATGCCCAGTTGACGCATATGCTGGAAGGCCCATGCATCCGCGCGGTCGAAGGCGCCCGCCGCGACGCGGCTGACGCCATGCAAGGAAGCGCTGTTGGCCGCCGACTGCGCCATCAGCGATGCAGCCTGTCCCGCAAGCTGGGTCGCGGCGACCTGGCCGCTGGCCGAGGTGCCTGCCGAGGCCGCCGATGCGCGCGCCGAAGCGGTCGCGCTGCCCGTCGCCAAGCCGAGGCCAAGCACGGACAGCCATTTGAAGCTGCCCGTGATGAAGGCATAGGTTTTCATGCTGGCGCCGGCCTCTTCAGAGAGCCCTTGGGTCCACAGCACGATCCATTCCGCCTCATCCGCCGTCAGCGCATGGTGAAAGATCTCGAGCGGATGCACGGATTCGCGCCAGTGATAGCGCTGCAGTGCCGGATCGAGCGGCGGCGCCACCATCACGTGGCCGCGGCATAGGTGGATCGGCGAAACCACGACGTCCTCGCCAGAAGCCAGCTTCAGCTGGAAGGGCTCGCCGCGGTCCCGCGCCACCAGCAGGGTTTCCGCCATCCTGGCCGTGTTACGGCCTTTATAGCCATCCACTTCGGCGATGATCTCGCCTGGACGCAGTCCGGACGACTTGTCGGCGGCAATGACGGTCAGGTTTTCGTCCACGCCCAGTGCGCGGGCCCAGGCGATGCGGGTATCGGCATCGGCGATGCCATAGGTCGTGAAAACGTCGAAGGGCAGCTCGTACTGGCTGCTGCAGTTATTGTCAGCGATGGCAGCCGAGCGCACGATGGCCGGCCGGATCGCCGCGGCGGCGTCGCCGAAATCCTGCATCTCCGCAACCAGTTGTGCGTTCAGCGGGCGGCCGTCGTCCTCGGTCAGCGTCGTCGCGCAACCGCCCAGTCCGGCAAGCACGCCCGCGGCAACAATGGCCCTGGCTGATTTACTGAACACGGTTACCACCTCCCCGCCGTCCACGATAGATACGAGCCTGTTTGCAAACAATTGGACCAAAGCCCTATCTCTTGTCGCATTGCCAAGCTTGAAAGATCGACGATATCAAACGTGATGCGTCACGAAAAAGACGCCGACCGTGGCGGGATACAGACACACTCGTCCATTCTGGGCAGTTTGAGCTCATGCATGTACCATAGGTGCTATTCAGCTCTTCAACGAATACCGCATATGACTACTCGCCTCCTTTCCAGCGCCCTGCTGCTGGCTTCGCTCGCCGCCGCCGTTTCCCTTCCTGCACACGCGGACAGCGTCGCGTCCTCGGCCTCCAGCGCAGGTTCCGCCTCGTCCGGCAGCATTTCCGACTCGATTGGGGGCTCCAGCAACAGCTCGAACCGCGACAAGCGTGTCGCCGCCGGCGATTACGAGGTGATCGACATTGCCCAGGCTCCGGCCAAGGCCAACACCACGCGCCTGACCCTGCGCGCGGTGGCCGCCGGCGCCGGCCATGACTTCACGCTCGACGTGCCGGACCGCGCACTGGCCGCACGCCAGGTCGCCGCCGGTGCCATCGTGCACGTGAATGAACGCGTGTACGGCTACGAATTCGCCTACGCCGACAGCAAACAGCCGTTCTTCCTGGCCCTGCAGGACGACTGGTACCGCGAACTCGGTTCGCGCCAGGTCACTATCTGATGTTGCTGCGCACGGCGCTGGCGGCCCTGACGCTGTGCGCTAGTGCGGCAGCCTCGGCCGGCATCCCGACCTTCTGCGAGCGCGGCAAGCAAGTCAGCGCCGCCGACCAGGACCGCGTGCTGCGCTTCGCAGGCGCCGTCAAGCAGGAACTGGAACGCTCCGGCCAGCCGGTTGCGCTGATTTCGCGCGCGGGACTGGACCTGAGCCGCTTCGGGCTGCTGTATTCCCATTCCGGCGTCGCGCTCAAGGAGGCAGACACAGGCTGGAACGTGCGCCAGCTGTATTACGCCTGCGAGGAATCGCGTCCGCGCCTGTTCGACCAGGGCGTGGCCGGCTTTGCGCTCGGCGCCGATGCGCCCGGCCAGGGCCATGTGTCGCTGGTTTTCCTCGACGATGTGAACGGCGCGCTCCTCGAACGCGCGGCCGAGGACAAGCGCCTGGCGCTCGCCCTGCTGGCCGGGCAGTACAGCGCCAACGCCTACGCCTTCGGCACCCGCTACCAGAATTGCAACCAGTGGGTGGCCGAGATCCTCGCCAGCGCCTGGGGCCGGCTCGACGGCAAGGAAGCTCCACGCGAGCGCGCCCAGGAGTGGCTGCGCGAGCAGGGGTATGCGGCAGGCCCCGTCAAGGTACCTTCGCACTGGCTGATGTTCGCCGGCCAGTTCGTGCCGCTGGTGCACGTCGGCGACCACCCGGTCGACGATATTTATGCGATGGCGCTGCGCGTCAGCGTACCGGCCTCCATCGAGGACTTCGTGCGCCGCCGCGTACCGGATGCGCGCCGCGTCGAGCTGTGCCACGACCGCCGGCACATCGTCGTGCACCGCGGCTGGGAAGCGCTGGGGCCGGACTGCACGCCGCGCCCGGGCGACGAAGTGATTCCCCTGGACTCCTGACCATTTAACGTGATGCGTCACAAGAAGATCGCCGCCATGCTTGCCTCCGCCGCCTTGTCGATTGCCGCCGGCGCCGCTTCAGCCGCAACCCTGCCCGAAGCGCAGGCAAGCGCCCTCACCCGCCAGCTGCAAGCCATCGTCGACGATCCCGCCATGCCGCTGCCGGGCCTGTCGGTGGTGGCGATCCGCCATGGCGAGATCGTCTACCGCCGGCATTTCGGCAGCAAGCGCCTCTCCACAAGCACCGCGCCGGCCCAGGCGATCGATGACGACACCATGTTCCGGGTGGCCTCGGTGTCGAAGTTCGTCACCGCGCTCGGCGCCATGAAACTGGTCGAACAGGGAAAGCTGTCGCTGGACGCCGACATCGGCGACTATCTCGGCTACCGCGTGCGCAATCCGCATTTTCCGGACCAGCCGGTCACGCTGCGCATGCTGCTGATGCACACGTCCTCGCTGCGCGACGAGGGCGGCTTCAAGTTCGCCCCGGACGTCGATCTGAAGGAGGTGCTCTTGCCGGGCGGGCGCCACTACGGGAAAGGCGAAATGTGGGCCGCCGATCATCCTCCGGGCAGCTGGTTCGAGTACGTGAACTTCAATTGGGGCGTGCTGGCGACCGTCATGGAGCGGGCCGGCGGCGAGCGCTTCGACCGCCTGATGCGCCGGCTGATCTTCGCTCCGATGGGTCTGAAAGCCGGCTTCTACCTGGCCGGCTTTGCGCCGGCGAAGCTAAGCGACGTCGCGACCCTGTACCGCAAGCGCGAGAAGGATGGCGCGGAAGTGTGGGACCCGAAGGGGTCATGGATCGCCCAGGCCGACGATTTCGGCGTCCAGCCACCGGTGGCGCCGGCGGGACTCGACACCTACAAGACCGGCACCAACGGCAGCATCTTCGGCCCGCAGGGCAGCCTGCGGATCTCGACCGGCGAACTCGCGCAGATCATGCTGATGCTGATGCAGGGCGGACGCGTGGGCGACAAGCAGATCCTGGCGCCGCAGACCGTCGCCACCATGTTCAGCCGCCAGTGGACCCTGCATCCGGCCGGGGCGAACGGCAGCGCCAACGGCGACGGCGGCAGCTACCGCGGCCTGTACCACGCCTGGGGTCTCGGCAACCAGCACTTCACGGACACCAGTATCATCAAGAGCGGCCGCGCGAGCGGCGACCGCCTGGTCGAGCGCGGCGGCTTCACGGGCGTCGGCCACCTGGGCTGGTCCTGGGGTTTGAACGCCCTGTTCGTGTTCGACCCGGCCAGCCAGGACGGGATGATCTACGTGAGCAGCGGCGTCGGCGCGGATCCGGACAGGCAGCCCGGCCGCTTTTCGTCGGAAGCGCGCTTCCAGGAGCGCATTACCGATGCCGTCTACCGCGCCGCGATCCGCGGCGAAGTCTTGCCCTAACTGCTCCTAGTCAACGTCGACGTTCAGCAGGCGGTCGAGATCATCCAGCGACAGCTCCCAATAATCGTCCAGCACTTCTTCGGCGCGTTCCTTCAGGATTTTCTGCTGGGTCGGGGTCAGGTCATTCAATTGCGCCAGCGCGCCGCTGATGATCTGGTGCGCATGCACCGGGTCGCCGCTGCTGAGGGCGCCAATCTTGTCCAGCATCTCTTCGAAGTCGTCGTTGCGCATCGCTGCCTCCGTGAATGACAAGCGACAAGCTTGCACTGAAGATATTTCTTTGAATTGAGCAAGATCAAGGCTTGCACAATCGTGACGCATCACGAATAATGTTGAATAAGAGCAAACTTTAAGAGCGTCTAACAAAGTCCCAGGGCAAGGCGCGCCGTCGAAGACAGTACGCCAGTACGGCGAGACGGTGCAACGCCGCCATGGGGCTTTGTTAGACGCTCGTCATTATGAAACAGCCAGAAGACCTGCGTACTATCGAACTCGCTCTCGATCCAGCCGCCGCCCGCAAGCGGGGCCGTCCGCCCAAGGCCGACAAGCTCAGCGATGCCGAACGGGCCCGCCGCTACCGGGCGCGCCAGAAGATGATGCCGAAGGACGACTGGAATTACGAGCAGCTGACCGCCCTCACCCGCGCCGAAATCCTGCGCCTGACGGACGGTTCCGCAGCCAAGCCGGCGTCCGAGAGCGAGCTGGTGGCCAACTGGGCCTACGGCATGTTCCTGCTGTGGGACCGCACGACGGCACAATGCCAGCGCGCCGACGACCGCAGCGAACTGCTGGCGCTGGTCAGCGCCTGAGCAAGCGAATTCAGGCGTCCAGCCCGATTCCCGCGGGGTGGGTATAGCAGACGAAGCCTTGCGCGCGTACGAATGCCAGCAAGCTCATCCCTGCATCCTCGGCGGCCTCGATGGCGGCCAGCGTCGGCGCCGACATCCCGGCCACCAGGCCGATGCCCGCCATGGCCGCCTTCTGCGCCATTTCCATGCTGACGCGGCTGGTCAGCAGCAGGAAACCGTCGTCCGCCCGCAAGCCGGTGCGCGCCATCGTACCAATCAGTTTATCGAGGGCATTGTGGCGGCCGACATCCTCGCGCAGCGTCAATAGCCTGCCGTCCGGCGCACACCAGGCAGCCGCATGGGCGGCGCCGGTCCGCTGCGTCAGCGCTTGTCCACCGCCGATTTCCGCCAAAGCCCGCGCCACCCCCGCGGCATCGATACCAGACGGCGCACGTACCGCCGGCAGCTTGCGGCGCACCTGGGCCAGGCTGTCGACGCCGCACAGGCCGCAGCCGGTACGGCCCGCCATGCTGCGCCGCTTTTCCTTCAGGCGCGCGAAAGCAGCGCTGGCCACCTCGAGCATCACCGCGATCCCGTCCGGGCCCGGTTCGACCTCGATGCCATAGCACTGGCCGGGGTGGTCGAGGATGCCTTCGCTGAGCGAGAAGCCGAGCGCGAAATCCTCCAGGTCCGCCGGCGTGGCCAGCATCACGGCATGCGACACACCGTTGTAGACCAGCGCCACCGGCACCTCATCCGCCACCACATCCTCGGCAGCCATGGCCGCGCCCGCGCGCACACGCCAGACCCGGCGCACGGCGGCGGCACTGGATGCATCCGCGCCCTCGCCAAGTCCGGGGTCGGAGACGCTGTTCATTTCAGGCCGTCGACGCTGGTCGGCTCGACGATGTCGACACCGTTTCGTTCGGCGCGGAAGCGCTTCGACATCGCATACACGTCCTTGCGTACGCGCATGATGGAACCGATCGGCCGGTGCGCGGCCAGGGCATGCCAGGGATTGAACTGCATGCCTTCGTCGATGGACTTGGCGCGCGCTTCGGACCAGGCCTGCTGCGGCTCGACGCGCAGGCGCGCCACCGTCACGTAGGGGCTCAGTTCCTGTGGCCACTCGCTTGATGCATCCTCGATCGGCATCTTGTCGAGATCGGTGCAGAGCTGGATCCGCAGCTCCCATTCGCCGCCCTGGGCAGCGAAATAGTCGACCACGGCGTCGCGCAGGCCGTCCGGTTTGCCTTTCAGGTCCACCGGCGCATCGGTGAGCGCAGTCAGTGAGGACGAGACGGGTGCCACCGACACCTTGGCCATGTAATCGCCGTACAGGATCGGGGCCTGGCTGAAATAAGTTTCGCCCAGCGGATGGGTTTCCGGATGGCCCCCCAGGGCCTTGATGGTCGCGCTTTCACCGCCCACTGCTTCAATCGCCTTCTCCGCGCCGCGCGCCACCGCCGAAAACAGGCGCTTCAGGTTCGGCGCCTTGTCGGTCGTCGCAGCCAGCAGTTTGGCGTTGCCGGCGAATTTCTTCGCGGTGGGCGCCGAGAACGCTGGGCCATTGACCAGCACGAAGTCCTGGGTGCTGTCGTTCTCGCTGCCATCCACCCGCTCGCCCTGCACGCCGACCACCTTCAGCGCCATCCCACGCGGGGTCGAGACGTCATCGGCGAGGATGTCGCCGGGGGTCGTCGACAGCCGGATCACGACGGGATAGCTGCCGGGCTTCGCGAACAGGCCCTGGGCATAGGCCGCGGGCAGGCCGTCCGCCACGCTCAGCTCCCCGATCAGCAGGCCGTGCGTCTTGGCGTGCACGCTGCGGATCGCATG
>Ga0065165_1001051_pt1 | contig 33237 bp, 21 predicted proteins | sample AraplaMF_Cvi_mMF_FD_63813 | JGI IMG/M metagenome (GOLD analysis project Ga0065165, IMG submission 63813) | Arabidopsis root microbial communities from the University of North Carolina, USA - plate scrape MF_Cvi_mMF (version 2) (version 3) | ecosystem: Host-associated > Plants > Roots >... | reverse complement strand
AAGGTCAGATTTCGGTAGATGAGCTTTCGGCCAAGGTTAAGCGGGCTGCTCACCTTATTCGGATCTGTAAAACGCGCCTAACGGCTACCGAGGCCGATGTAAGCCAGATTTTGAAAGAACTTGAAGCGGGTACAGATCTCCGTACAACGGCAGGTTAACGTCGTCAGAAAAGTACCACAATTCGTGGGGATGGACTCATCAAATTTATTAATTTGCGTTAAATCCAACCCTTTTGACTGGCTTTGTAACTTACGTACGAAGGCTGGCCTTACCTGCTTTAATGCCGCTGGTGTTGTTGCTAGTTTCGGCAACGGCGGTTGCGGTATTTGGTCAGCATCACGCGGGCAACAGCCTTTCGGTAGACGATGGGTTACCACAGGGATTCGTTTCCGGTATTGTACAGGATAATGAAGGGTTTATCTGGATTGGCACACGCGATGGCCTGGCGCGTTATGACGGTACTCGTTTTAAGACATTTCGATTCACTAACGATACTTTTCCGGGTATTTCTTCGAATGTTATTCTGAATCTTTATCATGATCCGCGTAATCGTATCTGGGTGTTTCATGAGTCGGGTGCGATAGATTGCCTTGATCCGCGGCGCGAGCGCTTTACTCATTTTACAGAAGACCCAGCATTCCGAAAGGTTTATAATAATTTTGGTCCGTCGGGTATGTACGTGGATTCGCGCGACAATCTATGGTTGCCGAATACGGGCAAGGGGCTTTGGCGTTGTGATGTTCGTGGCAGGAAAGCTACGTTGCTTACGCGTGCCACGCATGGTTTGCTGAGCGATACGGTTCGCGGCGTTGTGGAAGATCGGGCAAAACGGTATTGGGTGTTTTCGAACCGCGGGATTCAGATTCTTGATGCGAACAACCGGATTGTTAAGACTAAGCTTTACGATTTTACGGTAACCGATTCGGATTTCAAACGGGCGGTATATCCGCAATTCTCTTTCGGTCTCAGGCTTCGTAATGATCGCGAGATCATGATCCGGGAGTGGAAACGGGTTCTTATTCTGGATATGGAAACCCTGCAGTTGCAGGAGTACAAAGCGAACCTTCCTTATTACGTTTATGATGTGTCGGGTAATAATCCACAGGTAACTCCCGATGGTACGGAGTATATCGAAATGCTCGGAGAGATCTATCGGTTTGCTCCACAGCACCCGCTTTATAAGGTATGGCGAGGGGCTCCCGACAGTATAACGACGTTTCTTATAGACCGTTCCGGTGTGATGTGGATCGGTACCAACGATACGGGTGTACGTACAGCAGATATGAATACAACGCCGTTTCATTCGGAGCCTTATCACTATGGTTTTTTCAGAGATATGGTTCGTGACGAGATGTTGGTACCGGAGTCTGAAATGGCGTGGATGAGTTATTCTGCGAGGCATCGTTTTGAATTCGACATCGAGATGCGTTTTGCTTATGACCAGCATGAACAGTTGTGGATGACGGATGGCAACAATCTGGTTCGGTATGACCCGTTTCAACGCCGGGCTACTTTGCTCCCTGGCATTCCAGATGCAGGGGCGTGTCCGGATGCACGGTATGGTCCGCTGGCAGTTGATAAGCAAAATGTTGTGTGGCGTATGCATATGGCAACCGGTAATCCGGTTTACTGGAACGAACGCCAGCACCGTTGGGTATTTCCTTTAGGCAAGGGCTGGACATTTCCTGCGAAAGTTCGTGTACAAAATATTGTCAAGACCGGCAAGGCTATCTGGGCCAGTACAGAGCATCATGGTTTGTTTTCCGTATCGATCGATAGTGGTTATGTCCGGCAATACGAGAGTCGTCCAGGATTTTATTCTTTACCGACGAATGAATTGCTGGATATTGTACTTGATCCTGAAGACACTACTATTCTTTGGATTGGCAGCCACAATGGGCTTGCACGCTTCGATACCAAAACGGGGCGTTGTCGTACCTTTAACGTTGCAGACGGTTTGCCGAATAACACTGTTTACTGTGTACAGCCCGACAGCCATGGATTTCTATGGCTATCTACCAACTCGGGGATTTGCCGGTTTGATCGGATCAAGTCTGTAGCGCGGAGTTTTTCACGCGCAGATGGTTTACAGTCCAACGAGTTTAACCGTTTTCATAAACTACGGCTGCCCGATAACCGTATTGCGCTTGGTGGTATAGAGGGGTGGACGATTTTCGATCCGAAGCATATACAGGAAGATGTATTCAAACCTACGGTGGCGATTACCGGGTTGAAGATCAACAACGAGCCGGTTGAGTTTCAAGCGGGTCGTGGTGTGTTAACGGAACCCTTGAATGCAACGCACCGGCTAACGTTAAAGCCCGATCAGAACTTTCTTACGTTTGAGTTTTCAGCGCTTCAATTCAACGATGCTAAAAAGCTAACCTATCGTTATCGGTTAAAGGGGTTTGACGATGACTGGGTTTACGCGAATAACCTGGGTTTGGCCAATTATACAAAGATATCACCCGGTCGGTATACGTTCGAGGTCAACGCGGCGAATACTTCGGGTGCGTGGAGTCCTGAGATAAAATCCATTCACCTGGTTATTGAACAGCCGATGTGGCGGACTAACTGGGCCTTTATAGCGTATGCTTTGATTCTTGCGGCAATGCTATCGGGATACATCCGGTATCGCAGGGGGCAGGCTCACTTGCATGAGCTTGTGGAGATGAAACACAAGGAAGCGGGGCATCTGCGTGAGCTTGATGATGTAAAGAACCGCTTCTTCTCAAACATTACGCACGAGTTCCGTACGCCGTTAACGCTAATCCTTTCGCCGGTAGAGCAGATGTTGAAAGCGCCAGGGGTAACCGAAGAGCAACGGCGCGAGCTTACGCTTGTGCAGCAGAACGCCGGGCAGTTACTGGGGCTTGTGAATCAGCTTATGGACCTTTCGCGTCTGGAGGCTGGGGTTATGCGTGTTACGGAGTTTCGTGGCGCACCGGACCAGGTGATTCAGAGTATTGTCGATGTGTTCCGGCCAGTGGCTGAGCGGCAGCATAAGCACCTTGTGTTCCGCAATATGTTACCACCGGGTGACTACTGGCTCGATAAAGAGAAGCTGGAACGCATTGTTAATAATTTACTGGGAAATGCTTTCAAGTTCACCAATGCCGAGGATTCTATTGTTGTAGTGCTGAAGAAGGATGGTATGACGGCGGCGGGCGATACGGTTTCGATAACGGTATCGGATACGGGGATTGGCATTGAGAAGGAGAAGCAGGCTCATATTTTCAACCGATTTTATCAGGTGGATACGGGGACTTCCATAAAGCAGGGATCCGGTATCGGGCTTGCTATGGTAAAGGAGCTTGCGGGGTTGCTTGGTGGTGATGTTCGTGTGGATAGTCATCCACGTGAGGGGGCCACGTTTGTTGTGACGCTACCGTTGAAACGTATTCCGGCGGAACCTGTTATGGAGGCGTCGGGTTATGAGGCGGTGCCGGTTGCAGAAGCTCCGTTGATTCTTATTGTGGAGGACAACGATGCGATGCGGGGTTTTCTGGCGCGGCATCTTAATAACAACGCCAGGATTCTGCAAGCGGTTAACGGCCGAGAGGCCTGGCGTATTGTGCTGGAAGAAATGCCTGACCTGGTGGTTTGCGACGTTATGATGCCCTACCTGGACGGGATAGGTTTTTGCAGGCTATTGCGCGAGACGGAAGCTACGCAGCATATACCCCTGGTTATGCTAACGGCCAAAACAACGGAGGAGGACAAGATAGAAGGTCTGAACGTTGGTGCCAATGATTACATTACGAAGCCCTTCCGTATGGAGGAGCTGCAAAGCCGAATTACGAATTTGCTGGACCATCAGCGTCGTATGCGGGAGTTTTATTACCGCAGGCTTATGCGACAGGAACCTGTGGCGTCTGTCGAGACTGTTGCGCAAGAAGTTGCACAACCGCAAAATGCATTGGAGACGGTGTTTCTGAACCGGGTGTACGCGGTAATTCAGAAGGAGCTTGATAATACGAATCTAACGGTAACGACATTGGCCGATAATTTAGGGATGAGTACACGCACGTTAAACCGGAAGCTTACTACGGTTGCGGGTGTGAGTGCCGTTGAGTTGCTTCGCAACTACCGGCTGAAGGCCGGGGCAGAGTTGTTGCAGCAGGGCTATCCGGTTGCCGAGGTTGCTTATCAGGTAGGTTTTGAAAGTCCATCCTATTTCGGCCAGTGTTTCAAAGAATTGTTTGGGGTGGTGCCATCGGAGTATAAAACGAGCTTGTCTCCGAATTCTTCTCGTCAACGTTTGCGTTAGTGGCCGGCATAAGCCCTAAAAAAGCGTCGTTGTCCAATTTTTGAGCGAAAATGTCCAGAATCTGAGTATTGTAATTCTTTTTTTCACCCACCTTTGGTATACCTCCCGGAGCAAAAATAGCCTTTTGGTCTACCGTTGTGCAACTCCGCTCCGGTTGGGGTCCGCCTCAAAATAGAGTACTGTGGCGGTATTAAAGATAAATTCGTAGTTCTAGTTAATGCACATTATCAGGTGGTCTTCGGGACCACCTGAATGTTGCGGAAGACATGGAAGGCCGGCGATATTACCGTGAACTGAAGCATAAGCGGGGGCGCACAGCTTCAGGAGTATTTGGGCAACGGTGATATCTGCCGAACCTTCGGATTCTTAGAAACAGACAACTCCCCGGCCAGCCGGCCATCTGGGGATGAAGAACTTTACCAAGGGCGGCGATATTACCGTAATCGGCATTTCTGGGGCGCAGGTTTGCCTTCGCGTGGGCGGCGGTAATATCAGCCTGACCCGTTTTTGGGTTTGGTTTAGTTTTCTCAACACGTTATTTGTACGCTGGCTGCCCGTTGTATGCTACCGTGGTTCTTATTGTATCTTGCGGCCGTTATGGTAAAAAAGATAATCCGCTATTTTCTCCTGTTCATCGGTTTTTTACTGGGGCTGGTTCTGCTCATCGTCATCGTGATCGTTATTCCGGTAAACCGGTACGACTACCGCAAGGAGCCGTTTTACGGGGTAATGATGTCCAGGCTGGATAGCCTTCGTGGCGCGCGGTCAGTGCCCGAGGTGTCGGGAGGATTTTCGGTGGGTTATGCTGCGGTAAATCTTACGCCTCCTTTCCGTACGTCAACGGCGGGTTATGGTAACCGGAAGGGCAAGCCCTACAGCGCTGTACATGATTCTGTTTATGTTCGTACGCTGGTAATCGATAATGGCGGAAAACGTGTAGCCATTGTCAGTGCAGATTTGTTGATTATGCCGCCTACGGTAACTGCGATTTTGAACGAGACGCTGGCGGGGACGGGATTTGATCTGAATAATACTTATCTGGGAGCAACGCACACCCACAACGGCATAGGGAACTGGGGCACCGGTGTCGCTACTTTTCTGTATGGGCCCTATAAGGATTCTGTTGTTCAGTTCATAGCGCAATGCATTCGTAAAAGCATTGTGGAGGCGCAGGATCGTATGTTGCCGGCAACACTTAAGGCTGGAGAGATAGCTGTGGACAATGCGGTTCGCAACCGTATAGAGAATACAGCATCAGTCGATTCGTTGCTGCGGGTGGTGGAGGTACACCGAAGCGATAGTAGTAAACTTTTGCTGATGAGCTATACGGCTCACGCAACCTGTTTGTTTTCGCGTGATCTGGAGTTGTCGCGCGACTATCCGGGTACACTGGTGGACGCCGCCGAAGCACAGGGGTATACGTTTGCGATGTTTATGGCGGGTGCGGTGGGGAGCCATGGCTGTAATGCTCCGGAGTACGGGTGGACCTGTATGGATTGGATGACCGATCAGATTCTTACGGAGTTTAATGCGCAAAGGCATACGTTACGGCCCGTTACGGGTTCATCGCTTGCGATGGCTCGTGTGCCTATGGAGTTGGGAGAGATGCAAGCCCGTGTGTTGGAAGGCTGGCGGTTGCGGCCGTGGGTATTTCGGGCGGCGTTTGGAGATTCTCCAAATTACCTCACTGCTTTACGGGTGGGTGACCTGGTGTTTCTAGGAACCCCATGTGATTTTTCGGGGCAGCTTATGCCGCCTATAGACTCGGTTGCCGAGCAGCGGCATGTGCAGACTTTTGTGACGAGTTTTAATGGTGGCTACATCGGGTATATTACGAAGGATGTTTATTACGACCGCAATCATCACGAAACGCGGCTTATGAATTGGTATGGTCCGGGTAATGGAGCTTATTTTACGGAATGTCTCGAAAAAATGATTGATGTGGTGGAGCAATAAAAAAATTAACCGGAATATCTTAATTTTATAAGATTGACATCCATCCTATGAATTTCTTAGACATTCTGAACTTGTTTCGGCAGGGCAAAGGTACGGCTCGCAGTCATATCAAAAACCTTATAGAGGTGGCAGTATCGGATGGGAATTTTGATCTTATAGAGTACGATCTGCTGAAAAAGATTGCCAAGCGGAACGGTATAAATGAAAACCATCTGAAGGAAATCCGGACGGCACCGACATCTGTACAGTTTGAACTTCCGGAAGGCAAGGAGGAACGGTTTCAGCAGTTTTATGATCTGGTACATATGATGACGATAGACCAGACGATTCACGATGAAGAGATGAAGCTTTGTAATTTGTTCGCTATAAAGTTTGGTTATCCCCGTGAAAAGGCCGCGGAGATCATCAAGAGTATACAGGGGAATATTGAGCATAATCAGGCGGCTTCTGAAACGTTGAAGCGAATAGAGTGGATGATTGACTGGACAGCGCCGATCAAGAAATAGGGCGCCGTTTCCGGTGCGATGCTTATCTTTGCCGTTATGGGGCAGGCCTATCCAGTACTGGAGATACTTCCGGAATTACAATCTACATTAGCAAAACACACGATTGCCATTTTACAGGCTCCGCCAGGTGCCGGCAAGTCTACCGTATTACCGCTGGAGCTCATGAACGAGCCCTGGCTACAGCAAAAAAAGATTATTCTTCTGGAGCCGCGTCGGCTAGCGGCGCGTTCTGTGGCGGAGCGTTTGGCGAATCTGCTTGATGAGTCTGTTGGCGAGCGTGTAGGATTTCGTGTTCGTTTTGAAACGAAGGTAAGCGCGCGTACGCAGATCGAGGTCGTTACGGAAGGAATTCTTACCCGTATGATTCAGGGTGATAACAGTCTGGAAGAAGCGGGGCTGATTATTTTTGACGAGTTTCACGAACGTAGTTTGCATGCAGACCTAGCGTTAGCGCTGTGTTTGCAGCTTCAGCAAGTGTTGCGCGGTGACTTACGGATACTGATTATGTCGGCCACGCTGGATGGCGCACATCTTTCGTCTGTGTTGGGTGGTGCTCCGGTTATCACCTCACAAGGGCGGCAATATCCGGTTACGTTGCGGTATGCTGCTCAGGATAGTGATACGCCTGCAGCGATACGAATGGCGCAAACGATCCGTCGTGCACTTCGGGAGGAAGCCGAAGGTGATGTGCTGGCGTTTCTGCCCGGCACCGGCGAGATAAAACGAACACAAGAGCTTTTGGAGGACGAGGGTGTTGACGCGGTTATCTATCCGTTGTATGGCGACCTTTCGTTTGCCAAACAGCAGGAAGCTATTCTGCCGCGACGTGATGGCCGGCGCAAGATTGTGCTGGCAACATCGATCGCGGAGACTTCGCTTACGATCGAAGGTATTCGTATTGTTATCGATAGTGGTTTGGCGCGCGTGCCGCGGTTTGATCCACGTAGCGGTCTGACCCGCCTGGAGACGATTCGTGTTACCAAGGATGCCGCAGACCAGCGCGCCGGGCGTGCCGGGCGTTTAGGGCCAGGCATAGGCTACCGGTTGTGGACAGAGGGCATTCACATGAGTCTACAGCCTCAGCGCAAACCGGAGGTGTTGGAAGCCGATCTGGCGCCGTTTATGCTGGAGTTGGCGCAGTGGGGTGTGAAAGATGTACGCGAGCTTACCTGGATTACGATGCCGCCTACCGGTGCCGTTAGCCAGGCTACGGAGTTGCTTACACAACTTGGTGCGCTTGACGAGCGCGGCATTACGCCCCGGGGTAAAGCGATGCTGCGGTTGCCCACGCATCCCCGAATCGCTCACCTGCTGTTGGAAGCGAGCGATGTAGAAGGTGACGCGGGAGTTAAGAATATAAAGGCCAATCCACTTGCCGCGCTGGCGGCCGATCTGGCGGCGTTGCTGGAGGAGCGTGATCCGTTGGCCAAGGAGTCGGGAGCGGACCTGGCTTTGCGCGTGGAGGCGTTACGCAAATGGCGTCATGGTGATCGTGTATACGCAGATCGTGGGGTGCTGGAGCGCATTAACAAACTGGCGACCAACTGGCGCCGCTTGTTACGTGTGGATGAAGATAATACTATACCACACGATGCACAGGTGGGACGCTTGCTGGTGGCTGCTTATCCTGAGCGCATTGCCCGGCAGCAGGAGAAACACAGCGAGCGGTATAAGCTTACCAATGGCCGGTTCTTCCGGCTTCCGCAGCATGATCCGCTCATGCGTGAGCCATGGCTATGTGTGGCTCAGTTGGACGGCGGCAGTGGGGAGGGTAAGATTTTTATGGCCGCGGCGGTGCAGCTTAACGACCTGTTGGCACTGGCGAGTAGCCAGGAGGTGGTGCGTTGGGACACGGAACGAAACCAGGTGGTGAGTGTTATTGAGAAGCGCGTGGGTACGCTGGTGCTGGAGAGTCGTCCGGCAGCTGCGGCAGATGAGGCGCAGCGTCTTCGGGTACTGTGCGAGTATATTCGTACACAAGGGTTGAGTGTATTGGGGTGGGGTGAGGCGCAGGAGCGCTGGCAGGCCCGTGTTATGAATGCGCGCGCGTGGCGGCCAGACGAACATTGGCCGGACGTTACCGAGGAGGCTTTGCTTCAATCGCTTGACGAATGGCTTACGCCGTATCTGACGGGCGTGAATAAACGTTCGGAGCTGGAGCGGCTTGATCTGTCGTCTATACTTAGCGGGATACTGCCCTGGGAGTTGCAGAACAGGTTGGATGCTGTAGCGCCAACGCGATTGCCGGTGCCAAGTGGTTCGATGATCAATGTACAGTACTTTGCAGATGGCCGTTTGCCGATTATTGAAGTTCGGCTACAGGAGATGTTTGGTTTGCTTGAAACGCCAGCGGTGAACGAGGGGCGTACGAAGGTGTTGTTACACCTGTTATCGCCGGGGTATAAGCCGGTGCAGGTAACGCAGGATCTGAAGAGCTTCTGGCAGACTACGTATCATGAGGTGCGCAAGGAGTTGCGGATGCGTTATCCGCGCCATCACTGGCCGGAAGATCCCTGGACTGCCGAGGCGGTGCGCGGTGTAAAGAAGCGCACTTCGTAAGTATGTTCAGTTTCCTAATTTTTGCAGATAATCGTCGATGTAGACTGGTAGCTGTTTCCGTTTGTACTGCATGATAAAACGGGGGTGGGATAGTGGTACGATGGATTCGAACCATCGGTGTTCGCTGTTGAGCTTTTGCAGATATGCGATGTTCTTTCCTTCGCCGATACAATAGCCCGTGGTACGGTCGACTCCCATGGCTACCAGTGAATTTATAGATCGAATTACAAAGGGCGTAATGGCTTGTGCGAGGTTCTTATCGTCGTAATAGTTTATGTTCTTATTGTCTTTGGTAAACCCCAGGGGAGACACGGCTGAGATCAGGAACCGTTTATAGAATGCTTTTGGTCCGCCATAGGCGTGGATCATGGCGTATATAAAGTCGGCCGATAGTTCTGGTTTCTTAAGGAAGGTGTTGGCTATCTGGCAGTCGTTCTCAAGTTTGATCGGGTCGGTAAAGGAGATGCCGGTAAGGCCTGATCCGAATCGCCCGGGGTTAATACCCAGCAGAAGCTTACGCGGTTTGTTGTCGTTATAGTATTTCGTGTAGAATTGTTCACATAAGCTGAACGTATAGTCGTTGTGATAGGGGTTCAGGACGACGATGTCGTCGGGAAGTTTTCCTTCAATGTGTAGTGCTTTGTAGAAAGCGAGGATATGTTCAGCAAAGGTCATAGAGGCTATTTAACAGGCCGGTAATATATGACGTGTTCCGAGTATGACGACGTTGAGGTGCGCTGTTTTTTGACCCGATTTTTCAGTTTTGGGGCTTTTTTTCTGTGATTTTTCCGGGTTCCAAACGGACCTGTTGTCTTGTTTTCGATGTGAAGTGATGGCTTGCGGCATTAAGTTTTATGCTATTCTGTAGAAACGGGCTGCAAACCCAGCATTGATGGATTGAAATTTGGATGTTTCTGTCTGCGTGCAGGGGGACCGGTTGAACAACTTAACGATTTTTTTAAAGCGTTACTTCATCCATTTGCACGCCGTTTACGTTTAGTAAGATAAGAATAGAAAAAGTAAATTAATTATGAGAAACGTTGCTATTGAAAAGAGCTATTATCGCTCGTTGTTCGGGAAGCGAAGACGCCCCGTATCGGACCAGGATGTAAAGACATTCAACACCCGTTTACGTTGGGTATTTGTTGCTATCCTTATTGCTGACCTGGCCATGATTCTGGCCGACCACACACAGCTCTTCTAATACCTAGTAGAGTTCAAACGCGCTCTTATAAAACCCTTCCTGCTGGACGTAATCCAGCAGTGCTTCATAGAAGGGATGTGCGCCCAGTGTGGCACTATCACCAACCATTAAAAGTTTCTTACGGGCACGGGTCATCGCGACGTTGGTTCTTCTGATATCGCTCAGAAAACCTACTTCGGCTTTGTCGTTACTTCGAACAAAGCTGATGGCAATTACGTCGCGTTCCTGTCCCTGAAACGCATCCACCGTATTGATTGATACGAGGTGACTTAGTGATGCGAGTATGGTGGACGACTCTGCCTGCTTTATCAGGTAGTCTACCTGTGCACGATACGGTGTGATGATGGCCATGGTGATTTTGTCATGCAGCCACTCTTCGGTACCGACTTCTTCAACAAGAGCTTCTATCTGCCTGACGAGCAGATCGGCTTCTTCGTGATTAAACCGGCTTAGTGTTTCAGGATCCTGACCTTCGTTATAGCCAGCTCCGGCGGTGTCGATGTACTCTACCGGCGACTGGTTGGGGCGGAGTAATGTGCTCTTTACTGAATCATGTGCTATCAGATCACCTTTATAAAAATAGTCGGAGGAGAACTTCATGATACTTTCGTGCATGCGATATTGTACACGAAGCATTGAGGTTTGTTCCGGATGTTTTGCAATTCCTTTCTCGAATAATGTTTTGGCGAGGCCAGAACGTGCGGCTTCTGCCGACTTGATGGTGGGCGGTAGCTGTTGATGGTCGCCTGCAAAGACAACCCGTTCAGACCGAAGTATAGGAATCCAGCAGGCGGGCTCTAGCGCCTGGCCGGCTTCGTCGATAAATGCTGTTTTAAAACGTTTACCACGGAGTACAGGATGAGACGAGCCTACCAGTGTGGCACAGATTACATCACTGTTCTGGAGCAGATCGTTTATGATGTAAAACTCCAGCATGTCGGCGTCGCCTTTGATGAGCTTTGCCTCCTGTAGGAGTTGTTTACGTTGCTCGCGTTCGCGAAAGCCAAACTGACGTTTATACTTGAAGGCTTGCGATTTGACTTGCTCCATACGTTTCCGGAGCTCGCGTAACTCGCTGTAGTTACTGTGCGCGGCGATGCGGGCATCCATAGTTTTGCTGAGCGACTGTTCGGTTACGCGCGCGGGATGGCCTATACGCAATACACTCATGCCCTGGTCGCCTAACTTTTCGGCCAGCAGGTCAACGGCTGCGTTGCTTGGGGCACATACTAATACCTGGCGTTCGGCTTTTACGGTGTGTGTAATGGCCTGTACCAGGGTGGTGGTTTTGCCGGTGCCTGGAGGGCCGTGTACAAATGCTACATCTTCGGCTTCCAGTACTTTGGTGAGGGCTTCTTTCTGGCTGTCGTTCAGCAGGGCAGAGAAGGGTGCACGGGCCTCGACGGGAGGAAGGGGGCGCCTGCCGCTTTTGTCTGTTCCGAGCAGAATACCGCGTATTGTGGCTACGCGGTCGTTGTCTGCCTTCATTACTTCGCGAAGGGCAAATTCCATTTCGCGGTAGCTCATTTCATCGAACATGACGTCAACGCCGATAAGTCCTTCGTCGATCCAGTCGGGAAGTTCATCGCTGTTGAGTGTGATGACCATGGTATTGTCGCGAACGTAGTTTATTACGCCGTTGCAGTGTTCTTTCTCGGGTTTACCGGAGGCGTTTGAGAATACGCTTACCGATTTGCCGCTCTGAAACATGTGCGGCTGTTCGAGGTTGTTACTCCGTTCGATTTCAATGCACAGGCGTTCGCCGGTGCCGATGTAATTCCGCTTGAGGATCACAGGGTACCAGGTGGTTCCTTCTTTGGTACGTTGCGTTAGGGAACGCAGCAATACTTTTTGCCGGTAGAAGTCGAGGTCGGCCTGGCGTTCCATCTGGATTAGCTCCAGCGTTTTTGCCAATTGTTCGTTTACTGTCATGGTCGCCGCAAAGATAGAACTCTCTTGTTTTCTGCCACTACGGCTTCGGGGAGTCGTTTAGCAATTCTGTAAGATGTCGCAGTTGTTCGTTATTGGAGTAGGAGTACACCGAGTTCATGATGCCTTGTTTTTCGCGCGTGGTAAGGCGCCAGCTGAGTGATGCCCGCGAGTTATTTTGGCGGATGCTATCCATTTTCTGGAGGATACCCACGTAGCTATCGGCCTGATACTGCAGGTCTACGCGGTCTATGGGTACGTTGAGCCAGTATTTGGCATAGCTTATGGCCATGTCGCTGTTGATGTCCTGGAAGTTCTCGAAGTTGTTGTATACGGAGCTAATGGGCTGGGTAAAATCGTCTATGAGTGTCTGTTTGACTTTGGGGGCTATGGGGCTGAGTTTTGGAGAGTCGCGTATGGAGACAAACACAACGCCCGAGGTATTGGCAGCTACCCAGTCTTTGTACGCGTACAGGAACCGTACGGCATCTGATAGTCCGAAGTTATCGGATATACCGGCGTCCATGATCTGGATGGCGGGTTCGGTGGGGAGCGTGGTGTTTGGGGTGATGTACGGGAATGTTGCGCTCATGCGCAGGGCTGAAAGGAAGCGCAGGCCGCTGCCGTGTTGTTCTGCGAACAGCGAATGAAAGTCTATGCCGCTGATTTTGGTAGAACGGTACCCGGGATAGCTGAGGATGTCGTAGTTCATAAACGATACGGGGCGCGCTGCGATGTACAGTTTACGTCCATCGTTTACGATGGTGGGGGTCAGGATCATCATCGGGATGGTTCCGGTGAGCTCTGCGCTGTCGTATGCTGTGATGGGTTTATCCATCAGGCCTTCGGTGATCTGGTTTAGTTGTTCTTCAAAGGTGTAGCCGCGGTCGCGGTAGTAGTAATCGCCGTTATAGTTGAATTTTGTAAAGCCTACAAACAGGTCGTTTGCCAGCAGGCTGAAGATAAGTGGGTTCAGGTTGTCGGTAGAGATTTTACGTCGGTGTAATGCGGCGTAGGGTCCGACGGCATGGCCTTGTTTCTCGCGCAATTTGAGTTCGCGGAAGTAGCTTGCGCCGATAAGCCCACCTGAGGCGCCGGTGATGAGCACACTGTGTTCGCTGAGTTTTCCACCGGTAAGGCTGTCTGCGGTTTGCAACGCGGTTAGTGTCCATAACGCGGCACGTTTGCCGCCACCGCTGGCACACAGAAATACGAGCTTTGGACGTTTGGTGCCGGTAAACTTTTTACGCCAGTTTTGGAGCATTACGAGTGTTTTGAGACGGTCGCCTTCAATGTGTGTGCTGTCGTTCAGCGCCTGCAGGGATTCGATGGTGTATTTGGCGGGTGGTACCTGGTAGTTGAGTCCGAAGGCTTCGTAACGTTTCGAGAAGTAGTCTTCGCCAACAAAGTGATTGAAGGCGAGGAAGATTGCGAGTGCGGCCGTGGCAGACCAGCCACCGAACCAGTATGAGAAGGCGCCGGCCATCATTACAAAGATGGTAAGGAAGATCATGAAGCTTGCCGCAGCGGGTAGCTGGAATGCCGGGTAGTCTTTAAAGATGCCGAGTACCAATACGAGTGCAAGGATCAACAGTTCGATTACCACGAGGTTGAAATGGTTTTGATCGAAGACTTGTAGTATGGTTGCTTTATCGTAGAACGGAGTGTCTTCTACGTTGCGTATGCGGAAGTTGTAGTCGATGTAGTTGTCTACGCGTACTTGTTTTTTGCGGGCGATGTCCAGTTTTTTCATGGCGCTGGCCCGGGTGAGTTTTACGTTCTGCTTGATCTTCTCGTCAATGCGGCATACCACATACCGGAAGATATCTTTGTTGGTAAAGTGGAAGTACAGGTAGAATAGCAGCGACATGACGGTGAAGCCTGTGAGGAGGCCTGTGAGGTTCCAGGCGAGGTCTTTGCCGGTAGAGTATTCGTTGCTGATTTGAAAGCTGATGATTTCGTAGATGTAGGTTAGCATGAACGCCACAGGAATGAGGCTATTGTTCATGACGAATTTTGAAAATGGTCTGGCAAGTGTTCCTACGAAGGTAAAGCGGTGGCCATCGATGATGTAGCAGGTGATGTGAAAGGCCACGACGAATCCCGCAGAGGCGAGCCCCATGATAAAAAAGCTTCGGAAGTTTACCTTGTTGAGGTATTCCGGATCGAGAAAGAGGTAGGGGATGCCGAGGTATTTACCGAAGTTACCGGTAATCATCGCAAAGAGGATTATCCAGCAAAGTATAAGAACGAGGTTACGCTGAATATTGTTAAGAAGCAGTTGAGCGGGAAACGAATACGCTATCCGGGGGATCCGGTTATATAGTCTTCGGAACATAGACAAGAGAAATATTCGAATTTACGAAGTTTTTTCTGAATGCTCGAAGTGTTGTAATTTTAGGTCTACGATTGCATAAAATAACGCGCTACACGTTTGAGGTCGGTCCAATCTGTATCAAAGCCCTTTACTATCTACCGCAGTTCCGCAGGCAGTGGCAAGACACGTACGCTGGCGAAGGCGTATTTAACGTTTGCGCTGCAGTTTCGTGCGGGCTATTTTAAGCATATTCTGGCTGTAACGTTTACCAATAAGGCCACCCAGGAGATGAAGGATCGGATTCTGGGCTACCTTGATGAATTCGCAAACGGACGGGACAGCGAACTGGCAGCCGAACTGCGCTCGGAGCTCAATTTGGATGATTCCACCTTTCAGCAGTATGCTAAAGAGGCTCAGTCAGCCATATTGCACCAATATTCACAATTTTCGATCAGTACGATTGATGCTTTCTTTCAGAAAGTAATCCGGTCATTTACCCGTGAGGCGGGGCTGGTGGGTGATTATCGGCTGGAAGTTGAGCAGGATGCTGTGCTGGAGGAGGTTATCGATAACCTGATTGACGAACTGGGGTCTGACAAAGAGCTGACGGATTGGGTGGTAGATTTTGCCCGAGAAAACCTGGAAAATGAGCGCGCGTGGGATGTTCGGCACAGCCTGATTGCTTTTGCGGGTGAAATCTTTCGAGAGGAATTTAAAGCTATTGAAGAGGACCTGATCGGGCATACCCGTGGTCCTGAATTTTTTCCAAATTTATTACGCGAGCTACGAAAGCATAAGTATGAGTTTGTTCATACGGTTAAGCGCATGGCGGTCGAGGCTATGCAGCAGTTCCAGGCGCTGGGTGTTCAGGCTTCTGATTTCAAGTATGGTGGCGGTGTTTATAATTTCTTTCAGAAGTTTGCCCGCATAAGCCGTGTTAAAGATTTTGATGAGGATGGGAAGGGCAAGCGCGTTGAGAAGGAGTATCAGGATAGTAAGAACTGGCCTTCTAAAGATACGCCTCACGCGGGGGCTATTGTTAGCGTAGCCGAGGGCAAGCTTATTCCGTTGCTGAATGAGATGCTGGTTTACCGGCATCGGCATTATGAGACGGCGCTTTCGGCCGAGGTGGCGTTGAATAATTTTTATGCTTTTGGTCTTCTGGCCGATATATCCCGTAAGCTGAAGGAGTATAAGGATGAGAACAATCTGATGCTTCTGGCCGATGCCCCGAAGTTTCTTAATGGGGTTATTCAGGATAGTGATACGCCATTCATTTATGAGAAGGTTGGATCGTTTTTCAACAACTATCTGATTGATGAGTTTCAGGATACTTCGGGCTTACAGTGGAAGAACTTTCTGCCGTTGCTTACGAACAGTCTTGATCAGGGCTATCCAAGTCTGATTGTGGGTGATGTGAAGCAGGCGATTTATCGCTGGCGTGGCGGCGACCTGCAATTACTACAGCAAGGTGTCGAGCATTCTATTGGTAAAGGAAGAATCGCTGTACATGAATTGAACAGTAATTACCGCAGTCTTGCGGCTGTGGTGGATTTTAATAATGCTCTGTTTCGCAGTGCCTCGGTGGAGGTAGCGGCAGAGACCGGGCAGGCTCTTCCGCAGGAGGCCTATGCCGATGTGGCGCAACGCGTGTCCAAGGCGCACGAAGGATTTGTAAAGCTCCAATTTTTAATAGATGAGCCCGAGGGCGGATTGAAGTGGAAGGAACAGGCGCTGGATCAGATTCCGCGCTACCTGGAGGAGCTTCAGGGTATGGGGATACCGATGAAGGACATTGCGCTGCTGGTTCGCCGTAATGACGAGGGGCAGCAGATTATAGCGCACCTGATCAAGTATCGTAATTCGGACATGGCGCGGCCCGGATATTCATATGATGTTGTTTCGAACGAGTCGCTGCGGTTAGATGGTGCGGCTTCCATAAACCTGTTACTGGGAGCGTTGCGTTATCTGTTCAACCCCGACGATGACATCGCGCGGGCACAACTGGCCTATGAGTATTCTCGAATGAATACACCGGATAGGATTTTAACAGATGTCTTTTCGGTAACGAATCAAAAAGATTTTGAGGAGGCATTGCCCGCAACGTTTACCGGGACGAAGGAGAAGGCTATGCTGAAGAAGCTTCCGTTGTTCGAGCTTACGGAAACGATTATCATGATCTTTAAGCTTGGCGAGCAACACGGTGAACTGGCATACCTGCAGGCATTTCAAGACCTGGTGCTTGAATTTGGTGGACGTGAGCGCAACGATCTGGGCGCCTTTCTCGAGTGGTGGGAAGATAATAAACATAAGAAGTCGATTCAGGCTTCGGGTAATGTGAATGCTGCTCAGATTATGACGATCCATAAGTCTAAGGGGCTTCAGTTTCGCTATGTTATTCTGCCATTCTGTGCGTGGAATCTGGATCATGATGCCACCCGTTCGCCTAATCTATGGGTACGTTCTGATAACGCGCCGTTTGATGCAGCCGGCTATTTGCCAGTGAAGTATTCCAGTACGCTCGAGGATACGATTTTTGCGTCGTTTTATAGTGAAGAACGTACGCGCAGCTATCTTGATAACCTGAATTTGTTGTATGTGGGGCTTACGCGTGCCGAGCAGGGGATGATCATTATGGCGCCGCATCCTACAGAGAGCAGGAACGCAAAACGTACTGTCGCTCAAACGATGTATTCGGCTATACAGCGGTCTGATGAATTGCGCCAGCACTGGAATGTTACCGGGCAGACATGGAGTCGGGGTACGTGGGAGGCTGGGCCTGCACCGGGTAAGCCTGCTGAAAATCTGGAGGCTGTTGGGCTTACGGTATATCCGGCATCGCCATGGCGTGAGAAGCTTGTTATCCGACAGACGGGGGCGGCGTATTTCGATGCTGATTCTGCCAGGGAAGCCAGACCGCATCTGGCCATACATCTTTATAATGTGTTGTCGCGTGCGCAGGATGTCGATGATGTTGACACGGTGCTGGATCGTCTGGTTATGGATGGCCTGCTTACCCGTGATGAGCGCCAGCCGATACGCGAGGAGGTAAATTTATTACTGGCTAATCCACAGATCGGCCATTGGTTTGCTCCTTCCTGGGATGTGCGTATGGAGGTGCCGGTATTATTGCCTAACACGGTCATGGAACGGCAAGTGGATCGTTTACTACTGAAAGATCGTAAGGCTATTGTTATTAATTTTCATACAGATGATCCCGGCAAATACGATACACGGCAGTTGATGGACTACGTTGATGCGTTGCATAAGATGAATTACATTGAGGTGGAAGGCTATCTGCTATATCTCAAAACAGGCGAAGTTGTGAATGTTTCTCCTATGCGCCAGCGTGTGGTAAAGAAGAAGGACGATAACCAGCTGGCCCTGGAAATCTGACGGACTGGCTATTCCTATTACATGCTCCCGGTGCGGTACGCACAAACGACTATATTTGCACGCTTGAATTGATATGCTAAAAAAGGTCGTTTTTGTGTTTCTGGGGCTGCTCTGCAGCGCATACGTGCACGCACAGGTGAAAGAAGACATTCTGATCGGTGTAAACATTGACCTTATCAAGACGGATAACAATACGTTTCTGGGGAAATCTCAGATCGGTGTGGAGGGCAATTACTTTCTGGCCAACCGCTTTAGTGTTACCGGAGGCCTGGACCTATGGACTGATAAAGGTCTTAGTCTGGTTAGTGGCATACGCTGGTATCCGGCCGATGAGTCTTTTGTTAGGCTTCGTGGTATGGTTGGTGCTTTTAATGATATTTCTGTCGGGGGGGGCTGGACACAGCCCATTACCCGGAACTGGCAATTTGAAGCGATCGGTGATTTCTATTTCTCTATCGACTTTGCCATACGGGCGGGCGTGGTGTATACGCTGGGCCGTTAGTTTTTTCTTCCGCTTTGCGGACTTATAGTAATACTTAAATGAAATGATGTCTCTTGATCGCGGTTCGGAAATGCGGGCAGAAGCCTCGAATACGATATCCTTAGCACTACCCATTATTATTGGTGAGCTTGCCCAGATGGCGCTGCACATTATCGATACGGCGATGGTTGGTGCGATCGACTATAAACAGTTGGCTGCGGCCGCACTTGTTATCAACACGATGAATATACCTTTCGTGTTAGGGATTGGTATGACTATATCGGTGTCGCAGATGGTTTCCATGGCCCACGGGCGTAACGATGCCAAGGCGGTGTCGCATTTTTTTTTCAACGGCTTTTGTCTTTGTGCGCTTACAGCAGTGGTTATATCCGGTGGGCTTGTGGCTGGTCGCGATATTCTGGGGCACCTGAAGCAGGACCCAGAAGTTGTAGCCCTGGCGTTGCCTTTTATGAAGCTGATGGGTTTTTCGATTATTCCGATGCTATTGTTTATGACGCTGAAGCAGTTTGCCGATGGTCTCGAGTTTACCCGTACGGCTATGATCTTATCGTTGGCTTCGCTGCCGGTAAACGTGTTTCTGAACTGGCTGCTGATCTATGGTAACTGGGGGATGCCCAGACTCGAACTGTTGGGAGCGGGCTGGGGTACGCTGATCACGCGTTCGTTGATGTTTGTCGTGTTGGGTATCATTATTCTGAAGCATCGTACGTTCCGACCTTTTGTAGATCGGGAACAATGGACGCTTCGTCTTTCAACCTGGCGTGAGTTGCTTGGTATTGGTGTGCCGAGCAGTTTGCAGATCGGTATGGAGGCAGGTGCCTTTGCTGTGTCGGGTATTATTATCGGTACGATCAGCCCGGTAGCTCAGGCGGCGCACCAGATTGCGTTGAGCTGTGCGTCGTTTACGTTTATGGTGTCTATGGGACTGGCGCAGGCAGGGTCTATTCGCGTGAGCAATGCATACGGACGTCTAGACTGGCCGAAGATTTCGGTTATTGGTAAGAGTACGTTGCTGACTGCGTTGGTTTATGGAATCTGCTGTGCGATTGGTTTTGCGCTGTTGCGAAATGTGTTGCCGGTGGCTTTCAATAAGAATACGGAGGTTTTGGCAATGGCCAGTACACTGCTCTTGTTTGCGGCAATCTTTCAGATCAGCGATAGTACGCAGGCTATCGGAGCCGGTTTGTTGCGTGGGATTAAGGATGTAACGACACCAACGGTGTTGATCGCGATAGCGTATTGGATTGTTGGGTTGCCTTCGGGATACCTTCTGGCGTTTCACTTTGATATGGGGGCATCGGGTATGTGGTTGGGTTTTATTACGGGTCTTACGCTGGCGTCGCTGTTTTTGATTGCGAGGTTTTTGAAGATGTCCGTCCGTCGCTAAAGCTATAGGGACTAAGAAGAGCCTGCCGACTATATATCCGGCGAGGCTCGTCGACTGTTTATACTTTTTCTTCGATCATTTTCTGGATGGCGAGGTATTCGTCGCGGAGTTTAGCGGCTTCCATGAATTCGAGTTCTTTGGCGGCTTTCTCCATGGCTTTACGGGTACGGTCGGCCATTTTTACCAACTCGTCTTTGCTGAGATACGCGGCTACCGGGTCGGCTGCGAGTGTAGCCTCTTCGTTTTCCACGTAGTAGTTCTTTGTGGACTTTTTGGAGTCTGCCACTTTGGTTTGACCGAGGATGGCTTCTTTGGATTTGAGTACGGTTCTGGGGACGATGCCGTTTGCCAGGTTGTAGTCGATCTGCAGCTTGCGGCGGCGGTTGGTTTCGTCGATGGCGAGTTGCATTGACTCTGTGATGGCGTCGGCGTACATGATTACGCGGCCGTTTTCGTTACGGGCGGCGCGGCCGATGGTCTGCACCAGTGAGCGTTGGTTACGGAGGAAGCCTTCTTTGTCGGCGTCGAGGATGGCCACGAGTGATACTTCGGGAAGATCGAGGCCTTCGCGGAGGAGGTTTACGCCTACGAGTACATCGAAAACGCCGAGGCGCAGTTCGCGCAGTAGTTCAACCCGTTCGAGTGTGTGTACTTCGGAGTGTATGTAGCGGCATTTGATGCCTACGCGGTCCATGTATTTGGTCAGCTCCTCGGCCATACGTTTGGTTAGTGTGGTTACGAGTACACGTTCCTGTTTCTTTACGCGTTCGTCGATCTCTTCGAGCAGGTCGTCGATCTGATTCTTGGATGGGCGTACGTCAATTTCGGGATCGAGGAGGCCGGTGGGTCGTATTACCTGTTCGACTACTACGCCGTCTGTTTTACGGAGTTCGTATTCCGCCGGCGTAGCGCTTACGTAGATTACCTGGTTGGTAAGGGCTTCGAATTCATTGAAGGTAAGCGGGCGGTTGTCGAGTGCCGAGGGCAGGCGGAAGCCGAAATCTACGAGGTTGACTTTGCGTGAACGGTCGCCGCCCCACATGGCGCGGATCTGCGGCACGGTTACGTGACTTTCGTCTATTACGATGAGGAAGTCGTCAGGGAAGTAGTCGATCAGGCAGAAGGGGCGTGCGCCAGGAAGGCGTCGGTCGAAGTAGCGTGAGTAGTTTTCAATGCCGGAGCAATAGCCGAGCTCGCGCATCATTTCGAGGTCGAACTCTGTGCGTTCTTTGAGTCGTTTGGCTTCGAGGTGTCGTTTCTCGGTTTCGAACATGCCGAGCTGTGCTACGAGGTCGTCCTGAATTTCGTGTATGGCGGTGTGCAGCTGGTCTTTGCCGGTTACGAAGAGGTTGGCCGGGAATATGGTCACGGCCTTTTCATCGGAAATCTTCTTTCCGGTGGCGGGGTCTATACGTTGGATGGATTCGATTTCGTCTCCCCAGAAGTATATGCGTATGGCGTAGTCGGCGTAGGCGAGGAATATGTCTACGGTGTCTCCCTTTACGCGGAAGTTGCCTCGTTTGAACTCTACTTCGGTTCGGCTGTAGAGGATGTCTACCAGCGCGAATAGCAGTTTGTTGCGGGGTATGGTTTCGCCGGCTCTGAGCTTGATGACGTTCTTGCCGAATTCATCGGGGTTTCCGATACCGTAAATGCAGGATACGGAGGCTACGACGATTACGTCGCGGCGGCCGGTAAGGAGCGATGATGTAGCGCTGAGGCGGAGTTTTTCGATCTCTTCGTTGATCGAGAGATCTTTTTCGATGTACAGGCCCGATGATGGTATGTAAGCCTCAGGTTGGTAGTAGTCGTAGTAGGATATGAAGTATTCTACGGCGTTTTCGGGGAAGAACTGTTTGAATTCGCCGTAGAGCTGCGCTGCCAGGGTTTTATTGTGGCAGAGCACGAGTGTTGGTTTCTGTGTTTTGGCGATAACGTTGGCCATGGTAAAGGTCTTTCCGGAGCCGGTTACGCCGAGGAGTGTCTGGTGGGCTTCACCTTGCTCCACGCCGCGTGTAAGTTCTTTGATGGCATTGGGCTGGTCGCCCATGGGTACGTATTCGCTGGTGAGTCTGAAATCCATACGGGAAAGTTAGTGTAATGGTATTGTATTAAGCGCAGATGAAGGTAAATAGTTTCATGATTTGGTGCTGGAGAAAGACAATTTAATTAGTTTTTTATTGGATGACGGAAATGGTTTTGGTAGACGGGGGAGGTACAGGAAAGGTAGGATTGGAGCTGGGAAGTGTGTGAGGAAGACTGAAGCGAGTGTGAAGGGACATTGGGGAGACGTTGGACGGAATGGGGAGGTGGTGGGAAGGTGATGGGCTGATGGTGAACTATTAATATTAGAACGGGAGGAGTCAGAACACTGGGTACATCGGAAGGCACTCGTGGGTGCCCTTGGGGCGCGGCAAGTCATTGCTGAAAGCTTTCGGGAGAGGACTTACTTACGTCATGGCAAAAAAAACGCCTCCGGGTTGGGAGGCGTTTTTTTGTGAATTGGGTATCTAGTTGTTGTTCCAGATTTTCCAGGATTTTTCGGCCTGGACGTGGAGCATTTCCAGACCGTTTTTGATGGTAGCACCGCGCATTTCGGCACGTTGGAGGAAGAGCGTGCGTGCGGGGTTGTAGATAAGGTCGTAGACGTAGTGCTCGGCGGTGAGCTTTTCGTAATCGATGGGGGGCATGGTTTCGGTGTTAGGACTCATGCCGAGCGGAGTGGTGTTGATTACGAGTTTTGCGTTTGCGAGGATTGACGGGTCTTTGTCGAGGTCTTCGTAAGAGATGATGCCGCTTTTTGCTTCGCGGGATACGAGTTGGAAGTCGATATTAAGCTTTTTGAGGGCTTCCTGTACCGCTTTTGATGATCCGCCGGTTCCGAGGATGAGGGCTTTGATGCCTTTGTCTTGTGGAATCCATTTTTCAACGGTTTCGAGGAAGGCGTCGGAGTCGGTGTTGAAGCCTTCGAGTTTGCCGTTATTTACCTTGATTACGTTTACGGCGCCGATTTTTTTAGCGAATCCGTCTACGTTGTCGAGGTATTTCATTACCTGCTCTTTGTAGGGAATGGTTACGTTCAGGCCGGTCAGGCCTTTAGTTTCCTTTAGGAGGGTTTCGAGGTCGTTGATGCTATTGAGCGGGAAGAGCTCATAGTGGTAGTCGCGCAAGCCTTCCCGAAAGAATTTTTCGTCAAAGTAAGCTTTTGAAAATGAGTGACTAACAGTTGCTCCTATTAGTCCGAATACTTTTTCCATGTCAGAATTTTGTTTTTAGTCGTTCAGCAATCTTTTCAGTTAAAACCACGATAAACACACCGAGGGCCATCATGAGGATGGCCTGTAAGACCTGCGGGTCTTTGCCTGTTTGGGTAAGAAGGTCCCAAGGCAGGATACTTTTGTCGAAGGCCGGCACTTGTTTGCCTTTGCTGTTGGTGACGAATTCGAGAGCGAACCGCCAGGGCCAGAGCTTGTTGAGGGCGCCGATCATGAGTCCGGCGAGGAGTGCCACGGCAAGGTGGTGGTGTTTTTCCACGAGCGGGCGCACCATCTGTGCGAACGCGAGGATGCCGGCCATCCACCCGACGACAAAGAAAGCTAAAATAGTGATATTCAACGTGCTTAAAGCGAAAAGTAGATATTGATACTTTCCGATTAGCAGAAGCACGAATGTGCCGGATACTCCGGGCCATATAACGCCGGCTGCGGCGAAGATGCCGCACAGGAATACGAGCGCGAGGTTATCTGGAGTTTGGAGTGGTGGGGTGATGGTGAGGCAGAATCCTACTGTAGCACCGAGGAGGAGTGTCAGGCCTGTACCGGCGTTCCATTTGCGAACTTTACGTAGTGTCAGAGGGGCAACGATGAGTATAACGCCGAAGAAGAACGCGTTGGTATGAATGGGATACTGGTCGCGGAAGAATCGCATGGCATGGGCCAGGGTTAGAAAGCCTGTACCGATACCAGCCAGCACCGTAATGAGAAAGGGGCCGTTTATTTTTTTCCAAAAATCAATAAAGCGCCGCCGTTTTATAAGCTGCAGCGCTTCATAATCTAGTGCAGAGAGGGAGAGGATCCAATCGTCGTAAAACCCGGTTGTGGATGCAACGGTTCCGCCCGAAACGCCGCCGTTCAACACTTCCACTCCCCCCATGCAAACGCTTTTCAGAAAAAGGAAGATATGTTCCTTAATTTTTCTCAAATTTTCCGATCAATCCACCTCGAAAGGCGGAGCTGTATTGGTTTTTTTCTTTTCAATACCGAGGAAATGTAAAAAGGTATCGCCGCGGAGGCCTAAGCGAATGGTTTCCAGAGGGATTACTTCTTCCGGAGCGATGTTGCCGAGGTTTACGTTGGCGCCGAGGAGTTTAATGAACCAGACTTGCTGGGCTTTCTGAGGGGCCTCCCAGATGATTTTTTCGAAGGGTATTTTGGTCAGGATTTCCTGAACGAGTCCGGAGCGAACTTCACCTGAGGAGCGGAAGAGGCCTACATTGCCACCTTCGCGTGCTTCGCCGATTACTTTCCATGCGCCGGCTTCGAGTTCTTTTTGCATGAGCTCGATCCACTGGTATGGCGGGATGATTTTGTCGGCGTCTTTGGATCCTACTTCCGACAGTACGGTTACCTGTTCGGAGAGTTTGCTGATGTAATCACACTTTTTATCGTGATCGAGGTCGATCGAGCCGTCAGAGACCTCGCAGAAGTCGAGTTTGTATTTATCGAGCAGTCTTCGGTAATCGTCAAACTGGTCACGGATGACGAAAGCTTCGAATAGTGTTCCGCCGAAGTATACAGGAATTCCGGCGTCTTTGAATACTTTGAGTTTGTCTTCCAGGTTAGGAGTAACGAATGACGTAGCCCACCCCAGTTTAACAATGTCTACATGGTCTGCACAGGTGCTGACGAAATCTTCTGCTTCGCGGATACTCAGGCCTTTGTCCATGGCCATGGTAAAACCGTATTGCCTGGGCTTTCTGGTCCGCTCAGGCAGGTTTTTGAGGTCGTAATTCATTAATTGTTATCTTTTCTAAACTGCTCGATGATTTTAAACAAAGCCTTTTGTGTTTCGATTTTCGGGAAAAAATCGAACAATGCTGTGTGACCATCAAAGTCCAAAATTAAAGCATTTTCCAAATAATTAAAGGCTTCTTTAAAACGGCCAGCTTCAATGAGATAAACGGTCATCCTATAAAAGAATTCGGCGTCGTCCGGAATCTCTTCGAAGCCTGTTACGAGTGTTTCGATGGCTTTGTCGTGGTCTCCCTGTTCGTAGTATATAAATGACCAGTTTAGCCAGATTTCTTTGTCTGTTGGGTCTAATTTCGAGGCTTCTTCGTAGGCGTCGATGCTGGAAATGGTGTTTCCGACTTTAAATTCGGCGTGCGCTACGGATTTCCAGTATTCGGCATTTTCTGTGTTAAGCTTGAGCGCTTTGTTATAAAAATGGAGAGCCTGATACCACTTCTCCTGTTTTTCGAGGCATGCTCCTGCACCAAACCAGGCTTCGTCATAGAGGTTGTCTAGTTTGGCGGCTTTCTGGAAGTATTTCAGGCCGAGATCGTATTGTTCGAGGCTTTCGTAAGCGGCACCGATGCAGCAGTATACTTCGGGGCTTGGGCCTTCGATTTCTACGGTTTTGCGGAACGCATCGAGCGCCTTGGTGTATTCGCTCATGTTCATATGGGTATTCCCCATATTGAAATAAGCGGATGCGAAGGCTTCGTCGACAGTTACGGCATAGTCGTATGCATGAAGTGCTTCCGGGAACTTTTCAAGTTTGTTGTATACGATACCGAGGTTATACCATGCTGCGGCAGAGTATGGATCTTCGTCGATAAATTTCTGGTAGTACTCAATGCTGCTTTCGAGCTGTCCTGTTACGTCGAGGCAATAGGCCAGTTCGTAGAGGGCACCATCGTGATTGATGTTGATCTCGATGGCACGTTTATAAGCATCGATGGCCGACTGATAGTCTTCCATACTTTGGTATGCGAGGCCGATGCTATAGTGTACTTCATCTTTATCTTCTGCGAGGAGGAGTGCCTGCTCGTAGTTTTCGATAGCATCATTGTGTTTGCCTTGCAACGACAGTATAGATCCTTTGGTAAGGAATATTTCGGGGTCGTTGGGTTGCAACGCATGTGCTTTATCAAGAAGGTCCAGAGCCTGTTCAAACTCTTCGAGGTTTGATAGGATCTGCGCTTTGACAGTAATGAGTTCGGTAGAGAACGGGTATTGGCTTATGGCCTGGTTCACAGCTTGCAACGCTTTGTTGTATTTGCTGCGGAACATATAGTAGTCAATGATCTGTTCGTAAGCGTCAAGATCAAAAAATTCGGCTTTCTTTTTCCGTAGGTGGTCTTCGAATCGTTTGATCAGCTCGTTTCCTTCTTCTCTTTTGCGATATTCTTTCGACATGGGCGGAAAGGTTTTCCTAAAGTAAGGTAAAATCTAAGTAAAGCTACGACCTTTCGTTTTAATTTTTAGTCTCCATTTTGGCTAAGTAATGTTGACAGCACCAGTCAAGTGTTTCATCAAACGGTTGAAACTCGAATGAGAAGGTTTTCCTGACATTTTGGTTGTCGTATAAAAATTCGCTTCCCGCCAAACGGGCAGTTTCGCGGGTTATCAGGGGTTCGTTTTTACCGAGCCAAGCACGGAATGTTTCTACGCGTGCAACAGCGCGTGCCAGCGTTTTATTTAGTTTGATGGATGGAGACTTTTTACGGAACTTTTTTGCGATGCTTTGAAAAAAAGATTTGTAGGAAATCTTGCCGGCGTTAGCAATAAATCTGCGGCCCTGTACGTTGCTGTGCAGTAAAGTGTAGATTATATTGGTCACATCGCGAACGTCTACATAGTTCAGTGATCCATCGATATAGAAAGGTCGTTCATCCCAACAATACTTAAACAGTTTAGCACTAGAGCGTGTCCAGTCTGACGGAGCAAGTATGATGGATGGGTTGATAATGGCTGTGCTGAGTCCTTCTTCCTGGCCGCGGAATACTTCGAGTTCTGCCTGGTATTTAGACTGTGCATATACACTGTTGAGCGGGCTGTCTACCCACATGTTTTTTTCGTCTATAAGCGTTTGTCCTTTCTGGCGTCCGAGTGCGGCGACGGAGCTTACGTGTACGAGTCTTTTGATGCCGAGTGCGAGGCAGGCATCGACTATATGGCGTGTGCCGAGTACGTTGATGTCCATTACTGCGGTCGCGCGGTGTGGGTTGAACGATACTATTGCGGCCGTATGGATGACGTGTGTTACATCTTTGAGGGCGTCTGTAATTTCGAGCGGATCGAGTACATCGGCTTCGCGCCATGTGATGTGTTTGGCGACGTCGTTGAGCAACGATGTGTCGCTGTCTTTGCGCCGGATGGCCACAAATGTTTCGTTATTTTCGATGAGCTTCCGGACGATAAAACTTCCGAGAAGACCGTTAGCACCGGTAACCGCGATCATGTTTTCAGGTAGTATTTAGACGCCCGCTTCAGCGAGGGTGTTGTTCAGCAGGGGCAAAGATAGCGCTTTTTGAAAGTACTTCATGCGTAGTGCTTCTTCAACGAGTTTGGCGTGCTGTAAGTGGTGGCAGTCGCTGCCCAGGAAATGTACCCATCCTTTGTCGATGAGGCGGTTAGCTGCGGTCTGCGCGGCTTTTGAGTAGTATCCGGTGATGGAGCTGATGTTTACCTGCATGAGGACTCCGCGCGACAGCAGATCTTCGACTTTGCTGAGCGCGCTGGCACTTTGTAGGTATACATAACGCTCGGGGTGTGCCATGACAAGGGTGTAGCCCTGTGCGGTAGCGCGGAATATGAAGTCTTTGAGGATGAATGGCTCGTTGAGGAAGCTGGTTTCGAACAGCAGGTATTTTTTCGGACTAAAGGTAAGCAACGGGGTGTTTTGCCGGAGCATGTTTAACAACTCTTCGTCGAGGTAGTATTCAGCGGCGGCATCGATGGTTACGGGGATGTTTTTGGTTTTGAGGTGCAGCCGCAACTCGTCAAGTTTACTGAGTATTGTTTGCGGAGTATTGCGGTAAAGGTCGCTGATGATGTGTGGTGTGGTTACGAGGTGCTGGTATCCGAGGTGATGGAAGCGAGCGATGATGGCCTCGGCCTGTTCGAATGATTGTACACCGTCGTCCAGTCCCGGAAGGAGGTGGGAATGGATATCGCAGCGGAGAGCGGTCTCTGCGTCGGGTGTTCTCTTTCTAAGCCAATTAAACACTATCCTTTGAAGAATTTTTTAAAACGTTCGGTACTGCTTGCTTCTTCGTAATAGCCGTATCCGTAGCGGTTTTCTCCGGTTGAAGGCAACGCATTGAGCAAGGTTGTAATATTAGAGAATTTATTAATGTTGACGATGCGCTGGAGGTTGGTTATAAAATCTTTTCGCGAATAATTAACACGGAAGACATATATGGCGATGTCTGCTCGTTTCATGGCCATTATTCCGTCAGTAACGAGTCCAACCGGGGGCGTATCGAGGATAATGTAGTCGTAGTGTTTTTTGAGTTCGGCGAGTAATTCGTCGAAGTCGCCATTGAGCAGGAGCTCGGATGGGTTGGGGGGGTGTGGTCCTGAGGGGATGTAGTCGAATGTTTCGAGTTGTGTTTTTACGACGCATTCCTCCCAGGTGTTTTTGCGTATGAGTATGGTGCTGATGCCGCGCGAGGTTTCGTTGAAGGGAGCAGGCAGGTCGTGTTTTGGTTTGCGCATGTCTAGGTCGAGGAGGACGACGCGTTTGCGCGACAATGCTATGACGCCACCCAGGTTCATGGCGATGAAGGACTTGCCTTCGCCTGACACGGTGGATGATACGGCGACGATTTTTTTATCGCTTTGTATGTTGAAGAATTCGAGGTTTGTGCGGAGTGTTCGTATGGCTTCGCTGACCATTGACCGGGGGTGCTCGGCTACGTATATGCCGCCGGCGCTGGAGTATCGGGACGCGGGTACGACGCCGAGTATGGGAAGCTGGCGGAGTCGTTCGATGTCGTAGAGGCCGGTGATCCGGTTGTTTAACAGGTAGAGGATGCCGATAAGAAAGACGATCATACCGAGACTGGCTACGAGGCCTGCGCCGGTGATCATGCTTTTGCGGGGTGATAGCGGGGTATAGGGGTATGACGCGGGCGACAGGATTTTAAAGTCCGGGATGCTGCCGGCCTGCGCGATTTCGAATTCGGATTTGGATTGTATGAGTGTTAGGTAGAACTGCTCGTTGAGTTTGTAGAATCTCAGGTTTTTAGAGAACTGGGTGTTTTTATCGGGCAGGTTTGCAAACTCATTTTCGAGGTGTTTTTTACGGTTGTTGAGTTCTGCGAGGCGTTGTACGAGGTCTTTACGGATGGCGTTGATCTGGCCTGCGGTTTTTGTGCGTATGCTTTCGAGTTCTACTTGGCGCTGGCGGTAGGCGAAGGTTTTTTCGCTATAGGACATGCGCAATTTTTCCTGTTCGAGGGCCAGTTTCTGATATTCTTCGAGTGCTGTTACGAGGTAGTCAGGAAGTGACTGCCGCTGTATGAGCGCTGGGTCGGCTTCGGTGTTGTTGAGGTTGGCCGCGATTTCATCGAGGCGAGTGATGCGCTGCGCTATTACGAAACGTTGTGAGTCAAGGCGTGTGATGAGCTCGACTGTTGCGCGCAGGTCTTCGTCGAGGTTGTTGGTTCTGTTTTGCAGGGTGAAGTTTTCGAAGTAGTCTTCGTAGGCTTCCATTTTCTTTTCGATCTGTCCGAGCTCTTTCGCGAGCCAGTCGATTTTTTGTTTGTTGGCGAGGTTCTTCTGCTGGTAGCTATACTGTAGGTATGCGCTGTCTATTTCGTTCAGTACGAACTGTGCTTTCGCGGGGTTGTGGTCGCGGAAGGATATGCGTATGGTGTTCGCGTTGAAGTTGATTGGTTCTACGGTGAGGTTTTGGCGGAGGTAGTTGAGCAGTGCGTCGCGGTTGTTGATCACAAAGAAGTATCCTACTTCATCACCGCGTTTGAATTTATCGTTTCGCGTGATGCGCATGTCGAGTCCATCCAGGTGTATGTTCTCGCCGTACTGGCCGGCTACTTCGGTGCCGTGTTCGCCAATGCGTATGGTTATGCCATTGCCTGATGTTTCGTCGAAGTACAGGGGGACGTTATAGGGACCGTTTGGTTTTATGGTGTATGTTACTTCGAACGGGGCATCGCGGAAGAGTTCGTCGTTGAGTACCCGTCCTACGCTGAAGTATGACAGTTCTATGTCTGTGGAGTCGAGTACCTGGTTCAGGAAGAGGCGGGATTGGATAAGCTCCATTTCGCCGGAGATGAGGTTGAGGTTCTGATCTTCGACGACGCTTTTGATTCCGAATTCGGATGCTTCTGTGCTGAGTTCGAGTTTGATTTCGGAGTCGGACTGGTACAGGTTTTTGGTATACCGTATATACAGGTATGCTGCGGCGTTAACGGCGATGAATATGAGTACAAGCCAGTACCAATTGCTTCGCAGTATGATTTTGAGCTTGTTTACATCCAGTCCTTCGACGGGTGCGTGCAGGGGTGGTGGTATGGTGTTTTTATTATCCACAATCTATTGTATCACAGTTGTGTAACTACGAGCGCGAGGGTTATTATGGTGGATATTATTGTGAGGACGGGGGCGTAATCGCGCAGGCCTTCGATAAGTGGTCTTCGTATAGGCTCTACGTATACGATGTCGTTCGGTTCGATGATGAGGTTGTTTTTGAGGTAACCGTCGAAGGTTGTGAGGTCGGCTACGAATACTTTATCGCCGCGCAGCACGCGGATGTTGTGTGCTTTGGCGTCGTTGCTTACGCCTCTGGCGAGCGCCAGTACTTCTACGAGTGTTGTGTTGTCGTTGGTTAGCGGTATTACCTGTCCGCCGGGTGCGCCGAGTACGACTACTCTTTTGTTTCTATATCTGAGTTTTACGAAGGGTTGTTCGTAGAATTCGGTGTATTTTTTTTGGAGTATTTCTTCGGCGAGTCTCAGGGTGAGTCCTTCGAGTTTGATCTCGCCAATCATGGGCAGTTTCAGTTTGCCTTCGAGGTCTACGAGGTATGTTGGTGTTTCCGGTTGTGCGTTGTTAGCCCCTCCTGCCTGTGTATTGGCCTGGCGTTGGATTAGGCCATCGGGGTCTATTATTCGTTCGCCTCCGTTGGTATAAACCTGTATTTCGAGCTGGTCGTTTTTTTGGATGGCGTAATTTTTTTCGGCGGCGGCCACTTCGCGTTGAATGGCCTGACCGTCGGCCACCCGGAACATTATGTTTTGCTTATACGACGCGCAGGAGGATAGGAGCAGGCCGAATAGCAGTATGTATACCGGGCGTGAAAAAAGATTGGTTATCAAACGCGCTAAAGTTGGTTTCAGCGTGAAATTACTGATTTTCTGATTAATTCGTCTAATGTGGGGAGTTGCTTGTCTTTTTCGGATATGAGGGGATTTTGGACTTTCCAATCGATTTTTAGTTGAGGATCGTTCCAGAGAATGCCTTGCTCGGCCGTTTTGTTGTATTGGCTGGAGCATTTGTAAAAGAATACGGTGTCTTCCTGGGCGGAGAATCCGTGGGCGAAGCCTTCGGGTACCATGAGCATGTTATGGCGTTTTCCTTCGAGGAGGCAGCTGTGGTGCTGGCCGAAGGTTGGAGAACCCGGCCGCAGGTCTACGACGATGTCAAGCACGGCTCCGGATATTACGGTTACGAGTTTGGCTTGAGCGTAGGGTGCGAGTTGCATGTGCAGTCCGCGTACAACTCCCTTATGGGAAAAGGACATGTTTTCCTGGGGGAACTTGTAGTGAATACCTGCGTTGTGAAAGATTTCTTCTTTGTAGAATTCGTAAAACCAGCCCCTGTTGTCGGGGAAAACATCTGGAATGATTTCGACGAGCCCCTCGATTGGGGTTTTAATTACCTGCATTGTGTAAATAAGATGTATCTGTTACTGCATATAAAAAATGGGGCCGCTAACAGAAGCTGTTCTATCGGCGGGTAAACCCGCCGGTATTGTGGCATTAAAGACGAGCAGTGCCTTGCCGGAGGCTATGCTTTGGATGCGTGGGGCGATCGATGTTTCGGGGTAACCGATGAAGTCGACGCTTTTGGCAATCCAATTTTCTGCCTACGTTAAAAGCTTGCTGGTAGGGCTGTTCGATAAAGCTGTGGGGCATCAGGATGCCTTTTTGAGCTGTACCAATGCATCAAGATACTTGTTAATTACAACAGATTCATCATACTCGGCTTCAATTTTCGCGCGTCCATTCTCGCCAAATTGCCTGAGGATGTCGTTATCGAGTGTTGCCATGGACTTCATTTTGAGTGCAAGATCTTCAGCGTCTTTGAGTTTGCAGAGAAGTCCGTTGAAGCCGTCGGTGACGACGTGGTTGCAGCCTGGTACATCGGTGGCGATGATAGGCTTTGAGGAGCTGGCTGCTTCGAGAAGGGTTCTTGGGGTTCCTTCGCGGTATGACGGCAGCACGATACAGTCTGCCTGTTTTATGAATTTGCGTACGTCGTTTGTTGTGCCGAGGTATTCAATGGTCCCGGAGTCGATCCATTCTTTGATAATGGCTGGTTGTATGCCTCGTTTATGTTCGGGATCCATTGCACCGAGTACCTGGAAACGGGCATTCATTCCAGAGGCTTTGAGTTGCTTTACGGCGTCGATGTATTCGATTACGCCTTTGTCTGTGATAAGGCGCGATATAAGCAGGAATGTAAAGGTATCGTTACGTGTAAAGTTTACGGGTTGAAATTTTTTAGTGTCGATGCCTGATCCGGGGAGCAGGTCAACGGCCTGCGGGCGGATGAGTTTTTTATCGATGAACAGCTTGAGGTCGTCAGGATTCTGGAAGAATACTTTCTGGGCGAACCGGAAGCTGAATTTATACAGGAGTATAGCGATTGCGGATACGAGGTTGTCTTTAAGGAAGACTGTTCCCAGGCCACATACGTTGTTGATGACGGGTATTCTGAGCAGCGATGCGGCGATGGTACCATATACGTTGGGCTTTATGGTATAGTGGAGGATTACTTTTGGTTTTATCTTCCGGTATATGGTAAAAAGCTCGACGATGAGCGCAGAATCTTTTACGGGGTTCGCGCCGCGACTATCCATCTTCACCGCATGGTGAATACACCCGGCTTCGACGAGTAGGTGTGTGTAATCGTCTACCGGTGCGATTGTGTGCACTTCGTATCCCTGGGCAAGGAGCG
>Ga0065165_1001049_pt1 | contig 33293 bp, 23 predicted proteins | sample AraplaMF_Cvi_mMF_FD_63813 | JGI IMG/M metagenome (GOLD analysis project Ga0065165, IMG submission 63813) | Arabidopsis root microbial communities from the University of North Carolina, USA - plate scrape MF_Cvi_mMF (version 2) (version 3) | ecosystem: Host-associated > Plants > Roots >... | reverse complement strand
CATCGAGATTGTCGAAGTCCTGTTTCGTAACCTGAAAGCCATCGATAACATACAATGGATCTTCTGTGCTGTTTGCACCACCGAAAGTTATCGGATTCCGTATTCTAATACTCGTAGAGGCGCCAGGCTTACCGGATGCCTGCGATATACCAACGCCAGGCACCCGGTTTACAAGCGCGCTACCTAAGTTCGCCACAGGAAAATCTTTGATGTCATCGGGTTTAACTTCCGCCACGGCGCCGAGCACATTGGCGCGTTTCTGTTCACCATAGCCTACGACCACAACTTCCTGTAAGCTTTGTACGTCCGGATCGAGCGCTACACTGATCTCGGTCTTGTTACCAACGGGAACTTCGATCGGTTTATAACCGATGAACGTGAATACCAATGTGCCGTCGCCATCGGGCAGCGGTAACCGGTATCTGCCATCCGAATCGCTCGTAGTGCCCACGGTAGTACCCTTGAGTACGACACTTACCCCGGGAAGTGTTCCGCCTGTCTCGTCAGTGATGATACCAGTAACAACAAATTCAGCAGCCGTCTGTACGGATGACAGTGATTGTTGTGGAAGTACGGTTGTAGTAGGTGTTGCGGGTACTGCGGGAGATGATGCTAACGAGGCTGATTCGTTGACTTTACGATTGGATGTTTCTTTCTTCTCGGGGACGATCAGATAGTTATTGTTATCGGCCTTTTCAAATTTGAGGTTTGTGGCAGTTACGAGGCGTACCAGCACATCGTCCAGTCGCTCTTCTTTGCGCCATGTAAAATCCTGCTGCAGGGTGCGGCCTTGTATCAGCGCGTCGTCATAGTTGAAGCTAACATGATACGCTTCTTCAAGTTCGAATAATATATCGCGCACAGAGCGTTTTTGATCGGCCGTCTGTGATAATCCTGAAGACCGCACAGATCGCTGTGCAGGAGTCACAGCCTGTGCATACGTTTGTGCCCGCACAATATGCGGGGTCAATGCCGGAAGTGCTGATAGGGTGACGATCAGCAGCAAATACCGGCGCCTGGCGTGTACATAATTCTTCATAGTTCCATAGATTTGAGGTGCATTTTAGTTTACGTAAGCCGGGTGCAGCGATCATGGCAGTGAGCGCTGTCCCGGTTTTATTTAGGGTTTATAATTGGTTGTCATCGATCGTTACATTTTTACCGTCCTGTGTGATGGTGAGTCCGAACAGCCTGCTTAGCTTTTGAAACAGTTCCGGCAGTTTCTCTACCGAGGCTGACCCCGTAAACCGCCGCTGCTTCAGTTCCTCTTTCCGGAATTCTACCGTATAGCCATAGTTGTCTTCGAGCATCTGCCCTACTTCCGCCAGTGTAGCACTGACAAACACGAGCTGATTATTACGCCATGACGAATACTGATTGGCGTCTACTTTCTTTTTACCGATAGTTGTTTCGCTCTTGGAAAACTCTGCCAGCTCACCCGGCTGCAACACAACCTCAGGGGTACGCGGGTTTTTCTCTTCCAGGTCGAGTTTTACCTTACCTTCTTCCAATACTACACGGCTCCGGCCGCGACGGCTGTTCACATTAAACCGGGTACCCAGCACTTCTACCTGAAGCTCAGCGGTATGGACCAGGAAGCGCTGATTGCTGCGTGTATGTACTACCGCAAAGAAGGCTTCACCATCCAGCCATACCTCGCGTTCGCCGGCTGCGAAATCGGAGGCATAACGCAATACGGAGTTGGCGTTCAGGGTTACTTTGGTACTGTCGGGAAGGAATAATGTACGCGATTCGCCATAGGTAGTGCGTACCACCGTGGTGGCCCGCTGTTGCCATGCCACGTATACCATACTGGCCACGAGTACAATGCAGGCCGCTGCCATGAGTTTGTACCACACTCGGGCAGTACCGCGTGGCGCTTCTGCGGGAGTAATCTGTATTGGGCTTGTATCGGTGTCTGATGGTGTTGTGCGCTCGTCGGCGGTGGCGTCGAGTATATTGCCCCAGAGTTCCAGGAATTTGCCGTCGGGGGCTTTGGTTTCTTTGAAGTCGAGCATCAGCACGAGTTGGCGTGCCTCGTCCACAACGGCTTTCTTCTCCGGGTGCTGTGAAAGCCAGGCTTTCCAGAACGCCCGGCTCTCATCGGTGGGGTGTTTCACCCATGCAATGAAGAAGGGGTCGGTGGCCAGGTCTTCGGTTGAATACGTTGCGTAATCCATTTTGTCTTTTTTAAAACCAACGTTTGCAGGAAACGTTTGCAGTATTAAAGACAAGAGGATGCTTTCCCGAATTTTTCCCTGCCTGTTTTCGAATATTTTATGGATTATTTCGAAAAATGTTGGAAAGTGTCGTTTATAGTTGTCAAAATTGATAATTACAGAATCGTGGATAATGAAAAAGTCCTGTGAACTTGTCACAGGACTTTTGTGGTTTTAATCGAATGTGGGAAGTCTACATCCGTTCGCCCAACCGTATTCCTTTAATTTCTTCCTTGCCTGCAAACGGCTGGTCGTAGAGCCGCACGCCGGTTGCCTTGTGGATGGCATTGGCCACTGCCCCGCCCGTTGGTGGTAGTGCGGGCTCGCCCAGGCCTGTCGGGTCGATGCCGTTATTTACAAAGTGTACGTCGATCTCCGGTACTTCTTTGAAGCGGATCAACCGGTATGCGGTAAAGTTCTTCTGTTCTGCCGCGCCGTCTTTAAACGTGAGCTTGCCAAACATGGCATGGCCGAGACCATCGACCACGCCGCCGCGCACCTGCTGATATGCGCCGCTTAGGTTGACTACAATGCCGCAGTCGGCCGCTACGTGGATCTTTTGCAGTACGGGCTGCCCATCTTTTTTAGCAACCTCGGCAATCTGTGCCACGTATGAGCGGTGCGAAAAGTATACACTAAAGCCCTGGAAAATGCCTTTCTTTTTGCCCCACTGTGCTTTTTCGGCGGCCAGGGTAATGACACCTTTCATCCGGTCTATGTCGTATTTAACAGCGCCTACCGGCTTTTGTTTGGCGCGCTCCAGCAGGTCTAGCCTGAACGTTATCGGGTCTTTGCCGGCGGCTTCGGCTACTTCGTCCAGGAATGCCTGTTCGGCAAAGGCCAGGAAGTTTGTAATGGGTGCTCGCCAGGCTCCGGTAGTTATCGGCGATTTATGCTCTACAGTGTCGATCAATAGATTGTCTATGGCTCCTGACGGGAAGTTGTCTTCGCGTGTACAGTTGCCGGCGTTGATCCCAACCCCTCGCAATTTATAGCCCACCATATTCCCTTTGGCGTCGAGGGCGGCTTCGAATCTATACCGCACGGCCGGGCGATAGCTGCCGCCGAGCATATCGTCTTCGCGGGTCCAGGTAACTTTTACGGGAGCCTTGATCAGGCTTGAGAGTTCTGCGGCTTCCACGGCATAATCGGTTTTGAGTCGCCGGCCAAAGCCGCCACCCAGACGGGTGAGTTCGAGTGTTATCTTGTCGGGCGCTATGCCGAGCAGCCGGGCTACTTCGTTTCGGGCGGCATCCGGTGTTTGCGATGGACCAACCAGCTCAACACCGTCGGCGCGTACGTGCGCAAAGAAGTTCATCGGCTCCAACGGGCTGTGCGACAGGAACGGACACTGATATTCTGCCCGTACTACTTTTGCCGCCTGCGCAAAGGCTGTATCGACGTTGCCATCCTGGCGCCTTACCGTAGCGGTATTACTATTCAGTAAAGCCTTGAACAGCTTGTCGTGATCGGCCGTGCTTTCTATCGCGCCATCGGCTTCGTATTCTACTTTGAGTGCTTTGCGGGCCTTGTTGATCTGCCAGGTTGATTTACCAACGATCGCCACATTGTTTTTGAACGTCACGACATCGATAATCCCGGGCATGGCTTTCGCCGCAGTGGCATCAACCGATTTGATCTTCGTGCCGAATGCCGGTGGACGCTGAATCATAGCCTGTAGCATACCTTCGCGGTATACATCGAGACCAAACAGCGGCTTACCGGTTAGTATGTTCTTGTTCTCTACGTTGCGTATCGGTTTCCCGATAATCGTAAAGTCTTTTTTGTCTTTCAATGGAACCTCTGCGGGTACCGGGAGTGCCGAGGCTTCGGTCGCTAAATCACCATAGCTCAGCTTGCGTCCGCTGTCAGTGTGAATCACCATACCTTCGTGTGTGGTGAGTTTGGTTGCCGAGACATTCAAGCGTTTAGCAGCCGCCTCGACCAGCATGTGCCGGGCAGTAGCACCGGCTTTGCGCAGACGTTCCCACGAATGTGGTATGGCTCCGCTGCCGCCGGTGAGTTGTCGTTCGAAGCGTTTGGTATCGAGCGGTGCCTGTATGATGGTTACCTTCGACCAATCGGCATCGAGCTCTTCGGCTACGATCATCGGAAACGAGGTCATGATGTTCTGACCTAATTCCGGATTGGGCGAGGCGATTGTTACGATGCCATCGGTGGCGATCGAGAGGTAACTGTTGAAATCAATGTTCTTCAGGAGAACATCAGCGTCCGCACCGGCGGCCATGGCCGCCGCGCCGGTTTCGCCCCACTGAAAGCCGAGGAACAAGCCGCCTGTGGTTGCTGCCGCTAACTTGATAAAGTCGCGACGGGTAGTTTTTAGCGATACAGGTTCCATGGTTACTTCAGTTTGGTAGATGCTGATACAATGGCTTCACGAATACGGTGGTAGGTGCCGCAGCGGCATAGGTTGCCGTTCATCGCCGTGTCGATCTCGGCGGCGGTAGGTTTGGGCTTCTTTGCCAGCAATGCCGCTGCCGACATGATCTGCCCGGCCTGACAATAGCCACACTGCGGCACGTCAATCTCGTCCCACGCCTGTTGTACCGGGTGGTCGCCGTGCTCGGACAGACCTTCAATCGTCGTAACCTTACTCTGTCCAATGGCCGACACGGGTATGGTACACGAACGTACCGCGTTGCCATTCAGGTGTACGGTGCAGGCGCCACATTGTGCTACCCCACAACCATATTTAGTACCCACCAGTCCGAGGTGGTCACGCAATACCCATAAGAGCGGTGTGTCCGCCTCGACATCGGCCTCATACGACCGGTTGTTGATTTGTAGTTTGTAGCTTGCCATGGTGTTGAATGATAAGGTTACGAATGCCACGTATTGGTGTTAAAGTACGAAAAATAGGCTAACGGTGTTCGCCGAAAGCGACCCGCGGCGCTATTGCGGGATGAACCGTATATCGCTCTGGAAATTTGAAACGCCATTAACCGTATGGCGGCAATGGCGTTTCCTGACTGATGAATGTTTATCGTTATTCGGGCTTCTCGGTGTAGACACCTCGGTTCATCGTTATCTGTAATCGATTCATGAACGCGGCAGGATCGAAGCCCTGCCGCTTGTATTCGGCCTGCACGGCTTCCCGGGCATTCTTCAGTGCGGCTTCACTCTCCCACGTCGCTATCGTAACGTAATGGATGTTTCCCTGCTCGTCTCGCCGTTCGTAGGCATGATCTTCCATAAAACCAGGCAGGCCTTTGATGAAGCCACGGTTTATCGCAACCCGGGTCATGAACTCTTCGCGGGCCGTCGGGGGAATGATGAACGTATCGATAAACTGGATACGATCGGTGTGGGGCTTACGAAGTACGGTAATATCTTCCGGCATTACGCCGAGCTGTGTCAGAAACGTCATGCGGTCGGTAAATACACGGCCCGTCGTGATCCTGCCGTGCGACAGCGTGTATACCGCCATACCATCGCTCGATATACGTTTACCCGTAGCGGCAATGCCCTGGAACGAATCCCTATGTGTGCCGGTAACGGTCCACCACACAAACACCTTGTCGTCCTCGGCCAGTAGTTCCTGAAGATTCCATTGTAGATCCGGGAAGGCCCGGGTTAAAGCCCGAAGAGGTTCACTGAACCCCTGTGGGCCACGGCTCCCTCCTGCCCCGGTATACTCCGCGGCGATCAGCGACGGTAGTAAATCGAAATCACGTTTGTTAAGCGATTCGGTATAGAGTTTTCTAATCGTTGTTTTGTTTACTTCCGTGGAAGCGGTGATGGTCGTTGTGGTGTTCATGGCTTTGCTCGCGGATTTTGATTGGGCATGCAATGCCGCCGATGCCGTCGTGAGCATCGCGGCCAGATACATAATCTTCATATCAATGTTGTTTAACAGCCGTGAAGCTCCGGGTTATAGCCGGACAGAAATTGTAAAAAATCATTGATCTCACGAAACACCGAAAATGAAAACGCCACAGCCTGATCTGGCAGGACTATGGCGTTTCGTTATACAGCGGACTCAGACAGCAACAGCCACCTGCTCCAGTCCCTTCTCCACCGCCGTCTCCATAACGCCCGGGATGCCAGAGCCTTCAATGCGGAATGTAGTGATATCGGTCAGGCCGAGGAAGCCCAGGATAAACCGGAGGTAGGGCTCGGCATAGTCCATGGTTTTCATCACGCCGTCGGAATAAACTCCGTTTGAGGCGATGGCCAGGTAAACCTTTTTATCTTTCAGCAGCCCTTCCGGTTTGCCCGTATGGTAGCTGAATGTCTTACCGGCCCGTACAATGTGGTCTATCCATCCCTTGAGTGCAGCCGGTACGTTGAAGTTGTACAGGGGAACGCTGATCACGATAATATTAGCGTCGAACAGCTCGGCCAACGCCATATCCGAATCGGCCGCTGTCTGATGCTGCTCCGGTGTTCGCTGGTCTTCGGGTGTATAGAACGCCGCGATGTGCTCGTTCTGGAGATACTCGTAGTCGTTTGTCAGCACGTTGTTGGTGGTAACGGTGCTGTCGGGATGCTGTTCCAGAATTCTGTCAACGATTGAACGGCCAAGTTTGGTGCTGTTGGAAGCCTCGCCACGCGGGCTGGAGATAATGTGCAGTATATTTTTCATAAAGCGGTAGTGTTGCCGGAGCACTCAGGGTCAATAACCCGGTGTTCCGATCTGTAAAAACAATCGGTTTAAAATACATGCGCTTCGTAACGGCCGTTCAGAATTATTGCGCTCCTATGGAACAAAAGTACCCAATCACTATGTTCCCTGGTTAGTAGTAAACAAAAGGTTAGCACTAACCTTGAGGTTACCTAACGCTGTAAGCAAATGAGAAAACTTAGATCCGGACAATATTCTTCACACGAGTGCCAGAGTGCACTTTCATCCGTAAGCGATGCATTGTATGTAGTTGGTGGTAAGTGGAAACTGCCAATCATCATAGCCCTGGCCGAAGGGAATAAAAGGTTTAATGAGCTACAGCGCACGGTGAAAGGAATTTCTGCCCGCGTGCTTTCCAACGAGTTGAAGAACCTGGAAGAGAATGGTTTCGTGACACGGCAGGTGTATGCTGACGCTACACCGGTACTGGTGGAGTATCACCTAACAGAATATGCGGATACGCTGACGGATGTGTTGGATTCGTTGCATGCGTGGGGGGCGATGCATCGGTTGAAGATTAGGGAGAGGGATCGGGTGATGCAGGAGTAGGCCCCTTGATACGATAGATTTAACTAGTGGGCAGCGAAGTCGTGTACTAAGGAACGTGAATATAAAACTGGAGTGATCCGGTTTTATTCAAATGATCTTAACAACTAATTCTCATTAATTATTTTGCCAAGGATAAAGCAGTATTTCTCCTTATCTCTGTAAATGTAAAATGTATCACTGTCGATTTTTTTATAGAGCGAATCGCCGTGAAGTAAAAAATCGCCGATAAATTTTTTCTCATACAATCCATTTCTCGAAACCCCGATTGCTATCTTTTCACGGTTTTGAGTTTTCATATAAACAAATCCTCTCGACGAAAAAAGGCTTGCAATTTTTGTGTTGATTGAATCTTCTTTCGTTATAAGGTGATATTGGGGGATTTCATTTTCTAGCCATCGAATTCGGGTAGCAAACGGATTAAAATAATAATTGACTGTATATCCAACTATTAAAACCAATAGTGAAATGAATATTCCGACTTTATACTTTTTTATATTTCCCATGGTCCAATGTTTCTCTTCTTTGCTAATGTCCACTAAAAAAGTATCTTTTGCTAATTGAGGGTTAGCGATCAATTCGGTGGCGATTGTCATGAAGTGTCGCCAGTCTAAGCCGGGCTAAGTCACGAAACGAAAGATTCATGAACGAGAGCTCGCAGTACCCCTGTCTTTCGCTATGATAAACAATACGCCTTGTCTTTAGTTGATCTTGTTCTTTAAGTTTTACTGGATCGTAAAGTGCATCGTAGGTCGTGTTTTTTGAATCAATAATCCATCGAAGTACATCTTCCCTGACTACATGATCCATTATGACCTTTCTAAATGATAAATGAGTAGGTGTTACATAATCACACAGTCCCTTTGTGATTTTCCAGTCGAATAGGTGGTCTGAAAGAAACTTTGGTAGCTGATTAGAATTGTTAATCAAATTAAGCGAGTCAGCAAAAGCGTTTATTGACTGCATTGCGATTAAAAGGTTTATGGCCTCTTTGTCCGGAGACGAAGTTCCTTGTGCTATCGCTTGATTAATTCTCAGGATGCCAAGTATTGTTATTACCAGTATAATATATTTTGTCATTTTTTTTCCTCTTGCAGTTATTCCAGGATTATTATCCGTTTAGGTGATACTGCACATCCTTGAAATACTTTTGCCTTATAAAGTTCCTGGTCGACGTCTTGCTGACGGCTGTCTGCGAACCAATTTATCTTTTTGCCGGAGAAGTAGATAAGCTGTATCTCATAAACTCCTTTAGCGATTTTCCATGGTGTAAGATCAAGATCTTGCTTGATACTCTGATTACTGTTGGCGTTAATAATTACGGCGCTATTCAAAGTTCGTTTTTTTGCGAGTGTCATTAATGAGTCCGCTCGTTGGGGTGTCATCGGATTTCCAAAATCGCACCAAATAGGGTACGAACCTGATTTTAAATTTCCCTCCTGGTCGAAAATAATACATGCTACATTAGCACCGGTTTTTTCTGGATCGCAATAGCGAGCTATGTTCTTTGTTACTGAGTGAAGGAATCCATTATTCAGATTGTAAAAAATAAGATTGTCGGTCGAAAAGTTCTTTACCGAGTATTCGATAGTGACTTTTTCATCTTGTGATCTACATCGAATAGTATCGGAGATAATATCCAGCTGCACCCTGTCGGATATACTAACCTGCCCCGCCGAATGGAGATATATCAAGACAAAAAGAATACAGAAGAAGGTTTTTGTCAATAGATTCATTAGAGACTTTAACCGGTTCATATTACTCCATTACTGTTAATGTCCCAATCCGGGTGTAGGGCACGCCCCAGAAGACTAAGTCACCGGCTTTTAACGATTTTGTAACAAGCGTGTCTATTGCTATAAATTCTATATTGGCAGTTTCTCCGGGATAGATTACTTCACTTTGTGTCAAAACCTTTTGTATTTGAATTGCCGTGAAGTTTGTTTCATCTTTCCATATCGAAACCCGGCTTCCGGACGTTAAGAATTTATTGACGAGATGTTTATTCTCCAGCTCAACTGTGAATTTCCCCTTAAATGGGATAGACTTGATTGTATTCGTGTCATTCATGCTATGATGATTATTCCGTAAGCCGTTAAGGCAATGGTATAGGAATTCACGAATATACTCCGGAATGGTGATTGGTTAAAATTTAGATTTTTGGGGACCTTCTTTTGTGTTGGCCTTACGATAACGCCCCTCTCCGCTCCTTCAGCTTCACCATAGCCTGGTGTACCAAGTTATACACCGTCTTAATCTTCAGCGCCATAATATCGGCGACTTCCGGATACGATAACTCATCAAAATAGATTAAGAATATCGCCTCCCGTTGTTTCGGACTGAGGGAGTCGATTTCATGGGCCAGGCGTTTGCGGAGCTCCATGTCGATTTGTTGGCTGAGGTAATGGGATTTGTGAGAGAGTTCTACTTCGAAGGATTCGAGTTCGCTGATTTCAACGGTTGGGTTTTGCTTGGTAAGGCGACGTATGATCTCGCGGCGGAGACAGGTGTAAAGATAAAACTTAATGCTTTTTACCTGGTCGTTTAGTCCCTGACGATGGTTCCAGAGGTCGATAAAGAGGTCCTGGATGGCGTCTTCGGTAACGGTGGCATCGTGTGAGATCTTGCTACCGTAGTTGTAGAGTTTGTCGAAGTAACGGGTATAGATTTCTCCTAACGCCCTGCGGTCGCCTTTTAAAAGGCTTTTCCATACGGTGGTTTCTTCAACCACTGCTGCCGGCAAAGTCCGCTCTCCCTCTATTAGCTGCAGTCGCACGTTTAAGTGTAGGTTTTACAATTAAACGTAAATACGGAAATTTCAATCGTAATATCAAACGATTGCGTTATTTAAGTTTATGGTTCGTAACTTGCACATTGTCAATATGTTAACTTCTGGAAACTGAAAGTGTATAAAAGAAAAGAGGGGTCGGGAAACCAATCATTCCCTTCCCCTCTCGCTATTTAACCCATGCAAAGGTTCTAGTTATAGCCCTGGTTTTGGCCGAATTCGGCGGCGTTAGTAAGAGCATTCATCTCATCAATTGAGATTGGTCGTACATAGAGATTAGGATCGATCATAATCGAGATGTTCGGATTTAATGCAGCAACACGTTCTGTGAGCTTCCCAGTGCGCTTCAGATCGAACCACCTTCTCATTTCACCGGCGAATTCTCGTGCGTATTCATCCAATATGAAATCGAGGGTAATCTCGCCGGCTGTAACTTGCATCGCAGCCGTTTGGTCTACAGGAGTTTTAATCGCTGCACGTGTTCTAAGCACGTTGATATAGTCAGCTGCAATACCCGGGTTTCCGAGTTGAAATTCAGCCTCAGCGGCGATCATATACATTTCCGCTAAACGGATGATAATAGCATCATTAAATCCAGGTTGCGATGTGGCATTCGTACGGTTGTAGTCTCTGAACTTTTTCAGCGCAACAAAGTTGTCTGTGCCATTTTTAAATTTACCATTTGGCTCGTAAGAGGTCGTTCTATCATATACCGTGTAACGACGTGTAGATTTGTTAGACACCACCCTTTTCGTTACGTACATAGCAGTATCGCCGTTTGCAAGAGACTTACCGTAAACGGCCGAATCTTTAGGGTCGTTATTTTTAGCATTTTTTAAATCGGACCATGTAAAAGCCTTATTTGCCTTCCATACTTCTTGAAAAGAGCCTGCGTAACGGCTGTCTTTTGTTTCATCGAACATGTCAAGCAAGGCAAGTGTTGGTAGGAGAACAGGATTCGCTGTGCTTCCACTTAAACCGTTATCGACATTTGTGGTAAGGCCGGGGTAATCATTATATGGATTTTGGTAGACAGCGTGAAGGCGATTACCGTTGCCATCGTAATTATAAGTTTGATTTGTAGAATTTGCAATAACAAACAAAGCTTCGCCGTTATCTTTCCCGTTAGCACGATTATTTGCTGCGGAACTCCAAAGATCCGCGTAATTGCTTCTAAGCGCTGTTTTCAAAGTTGCCTTTTGATCTATTACCTGTTTGGCAATGTCCCGGGCAAGTGCAAAGTATGTGGGACCGTCGCCATAGTAAGCGCGGCTCAGATATACGCGAGCCAACATACCCATAGCAGACTTTTTGCTCGCGCGTCCATAATTAAGGTTCCAGGAAATCGGAAGATACTCTACAGCTATCTTTAGATCACTTATGATTACGTCATAGAATGCTTCAACTGAACTTCGTTTGGCTGTAAGACCGGCATTAGCGGTTTCATGAAGCTTGAGGTTAACACCTCCCCAGGTTTCAACAATGTGCCAGTAATAGAATGCGCGAAGAAAACGAAGTTGTCCTTCGGCCTGCTGTCTCTCTGCAGGTGTAGGGTAAACAACGTTGTCGATACGATCAAGGGCGCCGTTGCAGAGATTAACACCTGCATATAGCGATTTCCAGGTACTTTTTATATAGTTCGTACCAGAACTTAGTCCAACGTATTGTGATAGTTGTGCGACATACCCCTTGTTAAACCAGATGTCGGTACCGGCTTCTGACATAAGCATGCCATCTTCCTTGCCGTACCAGTATCTCACTTCGTGGTATGCACCGTTTACAGCAGTTGCCATACCTTCTGGGGTAGACCAAATTGCATCAGGAGTTACCCCAGAGGGGTTATACTCCTCGATGCTACACGAGGCGGCACCTAAAATTGTAAGGGCCAGAAGTCCGCGAATATATAAGCTTTTAAATTTCTTCATAAAAATGTGTTTAGCCGTGTTTAACTAATTAGAAATCCACATTTACACCAAAAACATATGTTTTACCTAGTGGGGAGTTTTCTTCGCCGCCACGTTCAGGATCGTAATATTTCACGAGATGGCTCTTAGCCTTCACAAACATATTTGATCCTGTTACATAAAAGCGTACGCGGCTTATTGAGAGCTTACTTGCCACGGCGTTAGGTAACGTATATCCGAACGTCACATTCTTAACCTTAAAGTATGAGCCATCGACAAAGTTCAATGAACCGTATCCGGTATACCCAGAATATGATGTTAAATTGTTCTGATTGCCACGAGGCCTAGGATAATCGTTTGACGCATTCTCGGGCGTCCAGTAGTTGAAATACGCCGGACCATTTCCTTGACCATTAGGGGTAAAGCGGCCTAAATATTTGGCATTTATCATCTGTCCCCAGCGAGCAAAAACGAATACACCCAGATCAAATGACTTATAAGTGAAATTGTTTTGCAAACCGGTAACCCATTTAGGAACGGTTGATCCCAAGTATTTTCTGTCGTTCTGAGTGTCAATTATGAAATCACCGTTTTGATCCTTTATCTTGATGTCGCCGGGTATGTAGGCGGGATTGGTGTTTCTGATAGGACGGTACTGCGCGGCTTCGTCGGCTTCGTCAGTCTGCCAAATACCAGTTTTTTCGTATGCGTAGAACGATTTAATAGGACGGCCGATAAGCAACGATTGTTCATCGTTTGAAGATATTATATCAGTACCTCCGATTAACTTAGTGATCTGCTCTTTATTGCTGGTGAAGGTAAGAGTTGAACTCCACTTGAATTTATTTGTATTAATGTTGCGAGAAGTAATAGCGATCTCGATGCCCTTGTTTTGTGTTTCGCCTACGTTTTGAAGGAAGTTTACAAGACCGGTAGATGGAGGCAGCGATCTTGTCATCAATACATCAGTTGTAGTGGCTTGATAGACATCGACCGAACCAGTTACGATACCCTGTAGTAATTCGACATCTAAACCAAGATTGTATGTTGCAGTTTTTTCCCAGCCAAGATCCGGGTTACCCAACGTTTCTTTGTACAAATACTGTGTTTGATTTATATCTCCAAAGAAACTGTTTTGCGATGGGTTAATACCGCTTTGAGTTCCATATTCCGCAATTGAATAGTTGCCGGCGCTTCCGTAACTGGCGCGTAATTTAAGGTGGCTGATCTGTTCGATGCCGGCCATAAAGTTTTCATCGCTGATGGTCCATCCTAAGGCCACAGAAGGGAAAAAGTTCCATTGATTGCCAGGTGACAAACGGGAAGCACCATCGTACCGTCCGGAAAGAGTTATCAAATATTTGCCTTTAAAACCATAATTTAGGCGACCTGCGTAAGCCATGTTTTTCCAGCCAGTATAAGGCGAGCTGATTCCTCCGACGGTTGTACCACTAAGTGTATAATACAACTGATCGGGAGATAATTGTCCGGTTCCAGTGGCCGAAGTGACGTCGACGTCACTTTGAATATAGCTTATAATGCCTGTAGCACCTACCGAATGATCGCTTCCAATCTCTTTCGAGAATGTGAGAACGTTATCCCAGTTGTACGATCTGGCGAAAGTTGATGTTGACGTCGCAAGTGACGGGTTTCCGCTAGGAGCTCGGGATAGTGACGTTTTGTCTTGATAAATTCCTCTGCGCGATGAAGTTAGACTGGTGCCAAAATTTGATCGGAAAGTAACGGAATTTAATGGCTTGATTTCGATGTAGCCGTTTGCCAATATATTGGCAGCGATTGTATTGTCAGCAAAAACAGACGGTGTTCTTTCGTCGGAAAGTGGGCTGATTCTTGCTTGATCGTACGGAAGAGGCTTTGAAACAATAGCGCCATTTGAATCGTACGGGACGGCAAGAGGGCTGATTGATAGCGCCGCTGAGAATGGGTCAGTTCTGGCGTTTTGCACGGTGTAGTTTATCTGGCTCAGCAAACCAACCTTGATAACATCATTAACCGTATGATCGAGATTGAATCTAGTATTGTAGCGGCTGTAATCCTGATCTTTCAACATTCCATCTTCGCGGAAATAGTTTCCTGAAGCGAAAATCTTAGTTTTTTGTCCGCCTCCGCTCAACGAAATTGCATGGCTTTGTTGTCTGCCGTCGTTCTTCACGAGGTCCACCCAGTTAACCCACTGTCCCGCTTGAATCGCAGCTATCTCCCCAGCTGAGAAAATTTTGGAGTCGTCGGCTTCGCTAGCCCAGACGCCGGTGGTCCTGAAAGCTTCCCTTCTCAAGTTGAGATAATCGTCACCTGTCCGTCCTTCAGGGAAATCATATGTACTGATACCGTAGTAACCTGCATACGAGACTTTTGTCTTTCCTTCTGATCCTCTTTTTGTTGTTACTATTACCACACCGTTAGAACCCATAGCGCCATAAATTGCCGTCGCGGAAGCGTCTTTCAAAACTTCTACCGATTCGATATCATTAGGATTTATGTTGCTTAGGTCTCCACCCAAGGGTATTTGAATACCGTCAACGACATACAGCGGAGCCGTCTGTGCTGCATTGATAGAGCGATTACCACGAACAACAATAGAGCTTGAGGCTCCAGGGTTACCGCTGTTACGTGTTATATCCACACCAGCCACACGCCCCTGCATTGATTCAACTGCATTATGTGTAGGCGTTAGTACGATGTCGGCAGTTTTGATAGACGCTACCGAACCCGTCAGATCTCTCTTCTTCACCGTACCAAAACCCACAACCACAACCTCGCTCAACGTACTGATATCCGGCACCAGGTTCACGTCGAGTGTGCTACGGCCGTTAAGCGGCACTTCTTCCGGCATATAGCCGATAAATGAATATACCAACGTAACGTCGGTCGTTCCGTCAGGGATAGTCAATGTGTAATTTCCGTCAGCGTCAGTGGCGGTACCGATGGTTGTACCTTTTACCAGAACGCTTACACCCGGAAGGGGCGTGTTGGTTTCGTCGAGCACTTTACCTTTCAGGACGATCGGGTCGGCAACCGCTTCGTACTCGGCGGTGAACACGTCTTCCTCAATGGCAGTGGCTTCTGTGGCAGCAGCGGTAGCCTCAGTTCCGAGATCGTTGCCGGTAGCAGCAGCCTTACGCTCGCGCTTGATCATGATCTGATCACCCTTAATTTTAAAGGTAACCGCAGGATCAGCTTTTAAAAGTTCTGTAACAACAGCGCCGATAGACGCGTTATTTACATCAACCGATACCTTTTTGTTCTCGTCTATCAGCTTATTGCTGTAGAAGAAACGGTAATCGGTTTGGGCCTCAATGGCGTGCAGCACCTCCTTCAAAGGCTTGCCGTTGGCGTGAAGACTGATCTTCCCTACCGTGTCGGCGGCCTGGAGCTGGAACGCATGAAGCGAAATCACCAGAAACATCAGCATAATTCGAGAAGGTAAAATCCGCGAAAATTGTCTACTAAAAGGGCATAGTCGCCCCAGTAAAGTTTTTTTCATAACTTTGCATGGTTAATAAAAATGAGTAATGATCATTTGTTAATGGGCCACGGTACTCGCTTGAGTAGCATGGTTATCAAGGTCGGGGAGTGCTTCCAACACTTTCCGATCTTTCCTGTTAAATAGCAGTAACTATCTCATCATAAGCATTTCCTTGGGTTAGTAGTCTGGGTACCTGTTATAGCCTTAGTTCTAATTATATTCACAAAGCTGGCCGGTGATGTAAACCGTGTTTCCTTCCAGCCGGTATTCAATCCCTTCCGTCGATTCAAAGATCTCCAGCACTTCTTCAAGCTTCTTTTCCTTGAATTTGCCCGAGAATGTGCACGAAAGTGACTTTTTATCTTCCATCGTAATCTTCACGTTATACCACCGCTCCAGCGTTTTCACGATCTCGGAGAATGGCTCGTTATCGAGTATAATCCATCCGTCGCGCCAGGCTGTATAGTTCTCGGTATTTACATATTTTTCAAGCGTTACGGTTTTTGACTTCCTGGCAAACACCGCCTGCTGGTTTGGCAAAAGGGTGAGCAGCGAGTCGCGGCCATCGCCTGATTCCAGGCTTACCTTGCCGCGTACCAGTGTTGTTTTCACATCCTGGTCTTCGGGGTAGGAGCGCACGTTGAAAGCAGTGCCCAGCACGCGGATCGAAACGGATGACGTAGTGACAACAAAAGGTTTGTTCTTATTCTCGGTTACATCGAAGAACCCCTCGCCTTCCAGGTGCACCTGTCGTGTGGTTACATCGGCAAAGTTGCGTGGATAAGTAAACCGACTTCCGGCGTTAAGCCATACTTTCGTGCTGTCGGGCAGCGTAACGAAGGTCCGCTCGTGGGCGATCACTACCGTCTCGTTTGAGAAAAGACCTCCTGGACTTTTATGTACGAAAAGGTAAAGACCGGCCGATATACCGATCAGCACCGCGGCAGCAACACCATACGCCCAGCCCGATAAGAACTTTCTACGCTTCGGCTCCTCCGTGAGCGTTACTTTCAATGTGCCGGCTTCTACCTGATCTACCGCGTCGTTTATACGAGCCTGTATATCATTTAGCAGCGCGTCCGGCGCTTCACGTTTAAAATTCATCAGCAGAAGAAACTGGCGCGCTTCCTGAAGTGCGGTATGCTGATGGGGATGATGCTCCAGGAATGTCTTCCAGTATGTATCCTTCTCCGCATCAGGGGTGTATACCCACTCCTGAAAAAGCTCGTCCTGTATAAAATCCTCTGTTGAGTAATCTTTATAGTGCATGGTTGTTTATAAGATGCTACCGGTATCCTTGCCGATAGATTTCCTTATACTATAATAAGAAGCAGCCATGCTTACTTTTACTCCTTCTTTTTTTAAGTTTTTTTTAAAATTCCGGACGATTATTTCTTAATCGACTCGTAAAAACAAACATCATTGCGTGTGGGTGCGGACACACAGACACGCAAGGCATTAATTAAACCTTTTGTTAAAAAGGTTATTTCAGGGTTGGGGGGATGTAATGGCGTACTCGAAAAATTACGCCGCACTACGTTTAACAACGCTTCGTAAGATGATAATGGCTTTGCCAATGAGATTATAGGCAGCCTTTACATTGATATCCATAACCGAAGAAAGCTCTTCGTATGACATATTCTCATAAAACTTCAAATAGATAGCTTCCTGCTGACGTTTACTCAATTGCGTCATCGCGCTTTGAAGTTGGGCGCGAAGTTCAGCCGAAAGTTGATCGTGTATCAGGTTGAACTCGATCGAGAACTCAACATCACCATCATCATTTCCATCAGGAGCTCCTTTACTCAGTAATCGTTTATCGGCCGATAGTCTCTTTAATACAGAGCGGCGCAGCGCGCGCATTAAATAGAATCGGATTGAGTTTACTTCACTGATCTTTTCCTTGCGTACCCAAAGCTCTACAAAGATGTCCTGGATACAATCGGCGATGAGGGCCTGGTCGGGAGTCATGTTGCGGCCGTATGAATACAGCAGCCGTGAGTATTTGACAAAGATAGAGTTCAACGCATCACGGCTACCGGCCTTGAATGCGCTCCATAAATTTTGCTCCTGGTCTTCTATCGTTAAAGCTGCGGGCACAACAAATAGTGTGGCTAGTTTTTGTACTTCGAGCTCATTACGCAATACTGCTTCCATTCAACTTTCCCTTAAATCGCCAACGAAGATTTACATTTCGAAGCGGAAAACCAAACGTGCGTGAAACCGTTTGCAGTAATAAACTAAGTTAGTATTTATCTTGACAACTAAAAAAACTCGTTTTCTACAAGTGATATTACGCTGATTTTGTGGGGAACCGAATCCGCAATACCACGTTTGAGACCTCTCCCATCAATTACTCCTTCAATTATAATCTTTTTTCGTGAAGCGAGGTCGTATTTATTACGTTGTACGTATACCCTATTCAGCGTTAGCCTTTATTGAACTTCCAGGTCACGTAAACTTACCTTCGGCTCGCCTTCAACCGTAACGACCACGGTATAGGTACCCGCATTTATCATGGAACCCGATGAGCTCTCGGCAGTTCGCCATTTCGAAGGTGCTGTAACACTTAAGGTTACGACTTCGTCGTTCATGACAACGCCATCGGCAGACGTCATAACGATCCGCGCAGAAAGTACTTTACCGGACTGATTTACGTAGCGAAGCTTCAAAGCATACTTGTCTCCCACCCCAACTGACACCTTCCATTCAACGTCCGCTTTTGCCGCCTGTATAAATGTAAAACAAGGCTTGCCGTACACACTGTCGCGCACAAGGGCGGTGCCGGTTGCGGTAGCCTGAGCCGCGGTGTACTGGGTGCTTTTCCGGAGGTCAACCGCTGGCTCTAGCTTTGTTGCCGCGCACACAGCCACGCTATACATCCGTTCGGTCTTGTCGGGCAGCTGTCCGTTAGCCCCTAAACGTACCTTCGACCCCTTCGTGAATCGCTTCCGATACGCTGTGTATCGATACGTTTCTTTACCATTGCTCACAAGTTGATTGCCCGGTATTTCATACTCCGACAACCATACGGGCCGATTCGTGATGCGCGCATCGAGCAACACATATACATCGGCATCGGCAGTAATGCCAAATGACGCAGGTGTGTCGGTAGTGTTATCGATTCGTATATCCGATGTGCGAATCCAATCTGCACCAAAGAATACTGGCGGTAAAGATTGAATCAACATGGTGTTGTTTGTGTATAAAGGCACACCGGTATCAAGCCATGATTGTATAGACCAGGTATTTGCGTCCTGACCGTGTGCAGTAAGCTCCGTGATCAATAGTGGCGATGCCGGGTGTGCCGCAGCAGGCGTCTTCGATGAAACAGCGATCGCTGCGATAATCGATTGCCCGGTTACTGCCCGGGGAAACGATAGGGTGATATGTCCGTCTTTGCTCTTTGCTGTAAATGCTTTGCGTAGTGCGCGCCCATATCCGACCTCGTTCCAGATATCTATGGTGCCCCGGGCAACACCGTTAATCATTACGGGGAACGAACGCCATTCACGGCAATCCAGGCCACCGCCCAGTCCGTACCATGGCTCGCTGAAATAAAGCTCTATGATATACGTTCCATCGGGTACGGGGAAGTCGTATGTAAGCTTCCCGTTGCCGTAGCGGAACGTCTGGAACAACGCATCGTTTTGTGTGCCGGCTACCGGATCGAACGTGCGGCGTTGGTTGGCGAATGCGGCGGGTAGGTCAAAGTCGGCCGTCCATGCGGTAGAACCCCAGTGCTTATCGTCTGCTTGCGGGCGGTCAGCTGCCCATACATTACCCTTGCTGTCGGTGTAGTCGGGACCGCCGCAGTTAACGCGGTACAGGTAGTGCATGCCACGCTGTGCTTTGACAACCTCGGTGGTGTCGGCATGGAGTGTCTTCGTTAACTGCGGTGCTGCCGGAAGGTTATATAACGTTACGAGGTCGCGGGCCACAGCTTTGCCGTTTACGTATCCTACGGCATACAATACATTATAGGCAATGTCGACACCGTCCCATTGGAAATGCTGGCCACGACCGGGATTGCGTTTGCGTCCGAGCGAGGTGTTATCAATGTCGTTGAATAACTCCACCTCGTCGCAGTTTGAGTATATCCGGATATTGTCTTTTTTGCCGGGGGCGGTCCAACGCAGCGGCCAGGTGTGCGATACGATATACACCATGGGCTCGGTGGCCTTCGGTGCGTAGTTGGCTCTGAACATGTAGTAGGCGTCGGTAGGTTCGCCCCATGCTGTAAACAGGCCCTTATAGTTTACCGGGCCTATACGATCCAGTTCACGAACACCTTCCCCACCCTGTACGCGACCGGGGTTCTCGTGCGATGTAAACAGCCAGTGGAACTGCCCGCTGCACAGATGCTTTACCGATTCGGCCAGTCTGATCTTGGTTTCCATCAGCTCCGTCATCCGGTCTTCGCTTAGCGGCCCGCCGGCATTGAATGTTCCTTCGGTGTGTAGGTCGAGGCTTCGCCACGCGCCGTACTCACCAATCAGAATCTGCTTTTGTAAATCCTGTGCGTATGTCTGTGGATTACCGCCATAGGTACCAGTCCAGTTCTGGGGTACATCCCAGTCTGTGCCGCGGCCACCGTTGCAGGTTGTAACCAGGCGTTGTGATGATGCTGTAGGGTCTAACGAACGGATCAGTGCCGTGCACTCGCGGGCAAAGGCTTCGGGTATTGTACTCTCGTTCTCCAGGCCCCAGAGTACCAGCGAAGGACTGTTACGCCGCTCGCGCACCCACTCTACGAGCAGGGTCTTAAAGTTCTTGCGGAATGCCGGTGTGTCATACCACACGTGAGCGGCCATTTGTGTCCACCACAGCATGCCGAGGCTGTCCCAGCTGTGCTGGTAGGCCAGGTTGTGCGGTTGGTGTGCATCGCGAAAGGCGTTGAAGCCGGCTGACTTCATTTGCCGTACACGGGCATAGATCTGCTCATGCCTGAACGCATGGCTCTGGCCCATGTTATGTTCATATTCTGCCGTACCGTTTATAAACACGGGTTTGCCGTTCAGAAAAAACCGGCCGTGTGCCTCTGGATGATAGACGGGCCAGCGCACATACCGTATGCCGTATGCGGTTGTCTCAATGTCTTGTACGGTTTTGCCTTCCTGTATTTGGGTTCGTACTGAGTACAGGTACGGTTTTTCCAGCGACCAGAGTTTTGGCTGTTGTACGGTTAACGTCTGCCCCACGGTAACCATTTGCCCCGCCGGAACCCGCTGCGGCGTTTTGATGGTCTGTACCACCGTGCCATTGGCATCGTGCAGCGTATTCACTACGACTACACGGCGCTCGCGTTGCTCATAGTTTCGTACTTCTGTGGTAAGGTGCAGTACGGCCGACTTTTCTGAAACGGTTGTATCGTTCCAGATGTGTACGCCAAACGGTTCGATGCGTATGGTGTTGGTTGTGATAAGGTGAACCGAACGGAAGATGCCCATAGGCTGTGATCCTTCCGAGAAACCTACTTCATCTGAACAGCCGCCACATACCCACGGCAGGTCCTGGATGTTTGCCGGGTGATCGATCCGTACGGCCAGCAGATTGTCGCCGCTGGTATTTAGTAGGTTGGTAACATCCAGTGTAAACGTTGTGCGTCCGCCGGCGTGGTAGCCGGCCTTCTTGCCGTTAACCCACACGGTAGCGTATGAGTTGGCGCCTTCAAACCACAGGAAGTAGCGTTTTGTTTTATCGAACCGTGGCGCTACGGTAAACGTTTTACGATACCATGCGTAGCCGTGGCGGTTGCCGTGTTTTAAACGGCGGTAGCCTTCGTACGTATCCCAGTTGTGCGGAACGTCTACCAGCTGCCAGCCGTTCAGGTTTACGTCTTTGCCGCTATAGTCCGGCGGCATCTGGTCATAGGCCTGTGTATACCAGCTTTGATCGAGCGATTGATCCACGCGGGCACCGGGCTGCGCATTTACCAACAGGCTACCGGTAAGCACCGATAGGAATATAATACAGGCAAGACTATACGGACGATACATGGAAATCATAAACACATTAATAACGCTGCGGTATCCCGCGATAAAAACAAACGTACGGTGACGCCTACTCCAGCGACACCATAGCTTTGATAACACCCGTCTTTGGATCGAGCCACGAAGCAAACTCCTGCTTTACGGCGTCAAACGGAACGCGGTGTGTGATGTAAGTCGAGGGCTTTACAAGGCCTTTTTTCATACTTTCCAGTACGTGTCGGAAGTCCTCCTTCGTGGCGTTGCGGCTGCTCATCAGCGTTGCTTCGCGTTTGTGGAACTCGGGGTGGCTGAAGTTAAGCTCACCTTTCTGTAAGCCTACCAGCACGTAGCGCGCGCCGTGTGCCATATACTGAAAGGCGTTTACAATGGCCTTCTGACTCCCGGTAGCGTCGATCACTACGGTAGGCATATCTCCATTTGTAATGGCCTTGAGCCGTTCCATGGCGTCTTCACGCGTGGGGTTGATTGTATACGGAATATTCAGCTTGTCCTGGCAGAAGGCCAGACGCTGGTCGTTAATGTCCATTGCTATAACCTGTCCGCCGGCAATCCGGGCAAATTCCAGTATGCCGAGACCGATCGGGCCGGCCCCGATAACCAGTACAAACTCACCGGCTTCCACACCGGCACGACGCACACCGTGCGCGCCAATGGCCAGAGGCTCTACCAATGCCAGTTCGTCGAAGCCCAGACCTTCGCTGTGCAGCAACGCATACGAGGGCACCGTAAGATACTCTGCCATACCGCCGTCGATGTGTACGCCGCATACGCGGATATCGGTACAGCAATTGGGCTTACCGCGACGGCACGCAATGCATGTGCCGCAGTTGAAGTATGGTATAAAGGTTACTTTCTCACCTTCGGTAAAACCTTCGGCATCGCCCTTTACATATTCAGCGGCCAACTCGTGACCCAGAATGCGTGGATAAGCAAAGAACGGTTGTGTTCCTTCGTATGCGTGCAGGTCCGTACCACAAATGCCGATCCGCCGGATGCGCAGCAACGAATAGCCGGACTTAACCTCGGGCATGGCAGCTTCTCGATAATCAAACGATCCGGGCTCTACACAAACCAATGTTTTCATTTCTTGTATTGTCAATTTTGTTTATACTGTTATAACTCACGCGCCCAGATATTCCGGAACTCCACGCGGCTGTCGTGTTCCTGAAGGCGCAACGGTAGCCGGGCAGCGTGATACTCATACTTCGGGATGCCAATGTATGTCATCGGTCCCTTCAATGCCACGTGATTGTGAATCAGCACGCCATTGTGAAACACCGTGATGTAGGCGGGCTGTACCAACGTTTTAGCATCGTCGAATACAGGGGCTTCGAAGATCACGTCATACGCTTGCCACGTATGGGGTGGCGTACAGGCGTTTACCAGCGGGGCATGTTGTTTATAGATGCTGCCGGCAATGCCGTTGTAATACAGTTTGGTGTCGTAGTTATAGCTCTCGTAAATCTGTAATTCATACAGCCCCATAAAGAACACACCGCTGTTGCCACGGCTGTTGCTGGCATCTTCTTTCGGGTTCGGCGTACGCCATTCAATGTGCAGCTGCATACTACCAAACGGCTGGCGTGTTTCGATGTCCTTGCCATTCTTACGAATACGCAGTGTCCTGCCGCGCACCTCCCAGCCGAAGGCGGTGGTATCGACACCACGCCATTTGTTTATGTCATGTTTACCGGCGAACAGCACAATGGCGTCCGAAGGCGGTCCGTACTGCTTTCCGGGCGTTACCAGCGGTGGCTTGTTCTGCCAGTCTTCCGTATCGCGCGGTCGCATCTTTTCCTGGGCCAGGGTGCTGACGCCCGTTAACAACAATGCTATAAACAATACAGTCCTCATAACGGCTGCAGCGTAGCGTTAAACGAATACGACTTTCCTTCCTTCGTGGCCACGCGCACTTCACGCTCGCCATAGCGCAGCACGCATTCACCACCGGCAAGCGACTTCACGGTTACCCGTTGTAAAACGCCGTCTTTCCATTGAAGAGCAAGCTCGAAGGCACCACGCGCCCGGATGCCACGCACTTCGCCGGTAGGCAGTGCTGATGGCAACGCGGGTAAAAGATCGATGTATGTGCTGTGGCTTTGCACCAGCATTTCTGCCACGCCGGACGCGCCCCCAAAGTTACCGTCGATCTGGAATGGTGGGTGAGCGTCGAACAGGTTACGGTATACGCCACCGGCTTCTTTGCCGGTTTCACGTTCGGCAGGGCTTAGCAATGTGCTTATCATACGCATGGCATGGTCGCCGTCTTTAAAACGTGCCCACAGGTTTATTTTCCAGGCCAGGCTCCAGCCCGTGCCACCATCGCCGCGATAAATCAATGACTGGCGTGCAGCGCGCATCAGGTCGGGCGAAGCATCCCACGTAATGTCCGTTCCGGGATATACACCCCACAAGTGCGACACATGGCGGTGTTGGTTCTCCGGATTATCGATATCCGATAGCCACTCCTGCAGCTGGCCATAGTGACCGATCTTGTTGGGGGCTATACGGGCATATTTCTCTTGCAAGGTTTGTCGGAACTTCTCGTCTACACCCAGTATTTCGGACGCTTCGATACACTGCTTGAACAGCTCGCGTATGATCTGATGGTCCATTGTTGGCCCGGCCACGAGTCCGCCTTGCTCGGGCGAGTTAGAGGGAGAGCTGATGAGCAGTCCTGTAAACTGATCTTTAATCAGCGTATGTACAAAGAACTCGGCGGCGCTCTTCATGAGCGGATAAGCCTGCTTCCGGAGGAAGTTCACGTCTTTGGTAAACAGGTAATGTTCCCACAGGTGATCGCACAACCATGCGCCACCGGTAACCCATATGCCATGGTTCGAGGCATTGATCGGTGCCGTGCCCCGCCACAGATCGGTATTGTGGTGAAGCACCCAGCCGGGAGCACCGTAGTAGGCTTTGGCTGTGCCCTGCCCTGCTTCCGCTACTTCTTCAACAAAGCGGAAGAACGGCTCATGGCAGGCGGACAGATTGAGTACTTCGGCCGGCCAATAGTTCATCTGTGCGTTGATGTTGGTAGTATACTTACTGCCCCAGGGAGGTGTAATGAGATCGTTCCAGATGCCCTGTAAGTTCGCTACCCCCGTACCCGGCCGCGAAGCGGAAATCAGCAGGTAACGGCCGTATTGTACGAACAAGGTAATCAATGATGGATCGGGTGTGGTATTGAAATTACGGATGCGTTCATCCGTAGGCAGTGTATCGCTTGCGGTAACGCCGGTATTCAAAAAGAAGGTATTGAAGTACGGTGTATATTCTTTAACGTGGCCAGACCGAACAGACCCGTACGACTTCCTGCCGCGTTTGGCCTGTGCCTTTTCGTTGACCTCACGCGGATTGCCGCCCACATCGGTATAGCTGCGGTACGTAGTGCCGGCGGTGAGGTAGAATGTAACCTCGTCTGCGTTGCGTACAGTAATGCCGTTGGCGGTAACGTCCACTTTACCCCGTTTCGATTCTACCCGCAGATAGCTCTCGCCACGCAGCACGCCGTTACGCACCTGCACCGATAGTGCAAGGGTGCGGTCGTCTACTTTACGCACCGATGAGATGGTGTGGACACTGGTTAGCTTGGCATCCAGCGTTATACTACCCGACTTATCGGCCGATGCATGCATCACTACCGCATCGTGTGCCGCGCTGGCAAAGTACTCGCGGCGGTAGTGCACACCATTTGCCGTATACGATACATAGGAGATAGCTTTGGTAATATCCAGCCCTCGCCGGTATTCGGCAGGCTCGCCCGCGTTGGCAAACGAAAGCCAGATATCGCCAAAAGGCTGGTAGTCGGCCTGGTACTGCGGAAATACTGGTGGCAACGCATCTTGAATTTTATACTGCCAGGTTAGCGGCAAGGTAAGACCCTGTGCCGGATTGCTACCTTGCGGGTAGAGCACAAAGGCCTGCTCGTCGCGTCGTGGACCGGTAAAGCCGCCTTTGTCGTGGTAGTTTATTACTTGTACGGCAATCTCGTTGCGGCCGGCGCGCAACAGGCGGGCGGGTATCGTATACGTACGATTGTCGGTACCTTCGGTGTTGCCAACGAGTGTGCCGTTAAAATATGTAAAGTCTGTATCACGTATACGGCCCAGGGCCAGTACCAGGTCCTTCCCGGCAAGTTTGGAGTCTAGTGTAAACGTTGTGCGGAACCAGACGGCTCCATCATTACCGGCAAGCCCGGCAGTCTCCCAGCCTTGCGTGGTAGGCAGAGTCATCGATTTCCACCGGCCGTCCAGCACGTTCTCGGTTAGTAACGTTTGGTCCTGCCGTACCTGTGCCAGCCAGGCGGCCTTCTGTGACTCGTACTGCTCTTCGTTGTATTTACGGCCCATGAAGTGGGCTTCGGCCAGTTCTTCGGCTTCTTTCTGTTTGCCATCCGACAACAGTTGTTGTATTTCGGGCAGGTAGCGCACGGCATCGGCACGGTTATAATCGCGCGGGCCGCCACTCCACAATGTAGCCTCGTTAAACTGGATATGTTCTTTATAAGGATCGCCAAACACCATGGCGCCAAGCTTGCCGTTACCAATGGGTAGCGCGTCGGTCCAACGGCTGGCGGGTTTGGTATACCAAAGCTCCTGGGTGCCCTGACCAACGGTTGTGAACGATGTTGAGAGGGTTAGCGAAATGCCCAGCGCTATTGAGCGTATATGCTTCATCTATACTTCTTAATCTACGGTTATCGTTTCGGTTACATCGGATGTCTTTTCTACGGTCTTGCCCACGCGTTCAAAGGCGTTGCCCCGGAAGATCAGTCCTTTGGTATGGGCTCCTTCGGCTTTCAGGAAAACGCCGGTACCCGTAACGGGATGGCAGCCGTGTATAAACGCATCGGCCACGTTGTTGAAGATCACGGCCGGAACGTTGTTCAAAGGCTTTGGTACCTGTAAGCCGTCGAGCTCAAGCCCTGTGACTTGTGTTGCCGATACGGCAGAACCTTCTTTGGTAATAACACTTACCTGGTGAAGTTCGATGCCCTTTGCTTCACGTATGGTTATGCCGCGCTGCGCATCGAAACGTACATCGTGAAACGTAACGTTCTCGATCGGCATCTCGGCAATTCCGTTGAGGTAGGCCGCAATCTTGGTTTGTGCCGTAATGTTGCTGAAGTGGATGTTTCGGAACTTAGGCGTACGCTCGGTAACAGGCTCCTGTGCCAACTTCTGATAAAACATATCGAGAACAATGGCCTGATCGCGTATGTTCTTCATGATGATGTTATCCACGCGAATCTCTTCCACAATACCGCCCCGGCCCCGTGCCGTCTTGATACGGATGCCACGGTCTGTACCGTCGAAGATGCAATTCGAGATGGCGATCTTCCGCACATCGCCCGACATTTCACTGCCGATGACTACGCCACCATGGCCTGAAAGCATGGTGCAGTTGGTGATCGTATAGTTCTCGGCCGGTGTAGCCATCTTACGGCCGGCGCCGTCTTTACCCGATTTGATGGTAATACAATCATCACCCACGCTGATGTGGCAATCGGAGATGTGCACATAGCGGCATGACTCCGGATTGATCCCGTCTGTATTCGGCGACTTCGGATTGTTTATCGTCACGCCCCTGATGGTTACATTCTCGCAGAACTCGGGGTTAACGGTCCAGAACGGTGAGTTACGGATGGTGATGCCCTCGATCAATACGTTCTTACAATACATTGGCTGGATAAACGGCGGACGCAGGAAGCCCCGCTCGATCATCGATGCCTCATCGGGCTTGATGATATTGGTATTAACCCGTTTGAATTCTTCCTGCCATTTCGATACCGGAGCATTCTTTTCGTACAGCTTGTGGTGGAAGTCCCACCACTTCTTGCCGTGACCGTTGATTGTTCCGCGGCCGGTAATGGTAATGTTCTCGGCACGGTAAGCATAGAACAACGGTGAGAAGTTCACCACGTCAATACCTTCCCAGCGCGATTCTACCATGGGCAGATAATCGTCAAAGTTATCACTGAAGTGAAGGGTGGCACCGGCGTCGATAAGAATCGTGAGGTTACTCTTCAGGTGTACCGGTCCCGTCAGGTAATGGCCTGCCGGAAAATATACTGTGCCCCCACCCGCCTTTACGGCGGCATCGATGGCCTTGCGTATGGCATCCGTTGAAAGTTTCGTGCTGTCGTTGCGTGCGCCATACTTCACAACATTATAGTATGCCTGGGCCTGCGTGAACAGCGGAATACCACAAAGCAGTATGGCGGCTACTAAGCCACGGAACGGAGAGATGTGCATCGGCTTCAAAGAATCAATTCGTACGGTCATCAAACTCATTTATTTTTTAGGCGTAACACGCATCACACCCTTCATTGCCAGGAAGTGGCCCGGGTAGCTGCAGATATACGGATAATCACCCGCTTTAGGCGCGATAAAGTATATCGACTGCGATGTTTCCGGCTGCAGCAGGCAGGTGGTGAACAACAGGTCGTCGGTATTCGGAATGTAGCCCAGCGACGCACCGTCGAGTCCAAGCTCCAATGCGGCGCGGCCCACCACTTCGCCCTGTCCCTTCTTTGTGATTAACAGGTTATGAAGCATATCGTCGTTGTTACTGAAAATCAGTCGTACACGGCTGCCTTCGGGAACTTCGAACAATTCTTTATCGAACTTCAGGCCGGGCTTCGTGCCGATTACAATTTCAATGTCCACCTTTTTCCACGAAGCCGGCATGGTCGTAGGGTTCTTGGCGGGTACAGCGCCACAACCGCCTTTTGCATCGCTGGCTGTAGCATGGTGGTTGGCATGTTGTGCCATCGACTCCATAACCTTCTTATCGGCATCGGTACCCTGCGGTATAGCGTTCAACGTGTAGTAGGCCACATCATGCAGCAGCGGTTCGTTGGTTGCTGCCTTTAAGCCCGTAACGTTCAGCTGGTGTACGTAGCCTTCGCGAAGACCGCCAACGTACAGGCGCACCGATAAACCATCTTCGGCTACTTCCGCTTTTAATACAGGGCAGGTTTTCTGATCGATTACCGGACTGCCGTATTTTTTATGATAGGCATAGGTAAAGCCCGTAATGGAATACAATTTCACGTCTTCCGCCTGCTTGCGGTTTACCGGTTTGGTAAACACGAGTGTAAAGCCGTTGGGTGTGGCCTTCATCTCCTGAATTTCGAATGCGGGTTTGCCCTTCCAGTCCACCCGTTGCAGACCATACTCGGCCTGCCCGGTAGCGGCCCAGCCACGGCTGGTCATACCTACAAACAAAGAATGATCTGTGCCCCACACCAGGCGAAGAATTCCCGATGAAAAGCCTTCGAGGAACGGGAAGCATGCGCCCTGGTATTTGCCGTTTACTTTTTCGAGGTAAGCACGCATTACCTTGCTATGGCCCTGGTCGCCTACCAGCAACTGTCCTTTGAACGGACCGAAGCCGTCCGGCACAGATACTATATCCGAAGTCGAGATGCCCATGAGTGTATGCGGGAATATAACCGAGGGCTCCTTGAAGTGCGGAATGGTTTTGCCGAATTCGTGCAGCGAGCCGATTGAATCGGGAAACTGACTGCGGTGCAGGCCTTTCAGCGGCGAGCCTTCTTCATCCGACCAGTTGAGGCTGGCGGGGTGTGTGGCAAAGTCGCCGGCTTCAATGTGGGTGATCTTTCCGGAAGGAATCCAGTCGCCCTGGTTCTCGGCAAAGAATACATCGCCGGCGTCGTTCAGGCCGAAACCTGCGGGTGAGCGCATACCCGCCGCGTGAGGAATCACCTTGCCATCGGGCGTAACACGCATCATCCAGCCGCGCCACTTCGAAAGGCTTTCGCCACGGCCTACCCAAGACAGGTTCAGGGTAACCAGCATGTCGCCGTTCGGCAGGAACAGTGGGCCGTAAGCATATTCGTGGTAGTTGCCTGACAGCGGCCAGGAGGCTACGGTTTCAAACAGGTCGGCCTTGTCGTCCTTATTCGTATCGGTAATTTTTGTAAGCTCGGCGCGCTGGTTCACATACAGTGATCCGTTGCTGTAGGCAAGCCCCAGGGGCTCGTGCAACCCGTGGGCAAAGCGTACAAATTTGGGTGTCTTTGATTTCTTCTGGTATGGATCTTCGATCAGCCAGATTTCACCACGGCGCGTACATACGGCCAGGCGACCATCGGGCATAAAGGCCATACCGCCAACTTCAAGCAATACCGGTCCGAGGGGCACGTCGGTCACCGAGTAGAACACGCGCTCTTTCGGCACGATGGGAGGAACGGGCTGTGTCTGGCTATTGGCGGCAAACGCAGCCAGCAGCAGGATCAGAACAAAATAAAACGATCGTGTATTCATCATCGGAATATTACCAGAGAATTGTATACTGAAAAGATAGCTGTTTGCCTGCGGGGCCTGCCAGTGGCAGCATCAGTGCAACGCGTCCGTCGCCGGCCGTTACAATACGCAGGGCTTTACCGTCAATGCCTTTGGGCTCGGTTAAGTAATACGCCTTGTCGTCAATCATATAGCCGCCTTGTGGCAGCTTCTCTACCGTACGGCCATTGCCGAGCAGGAAGTACACATCGGCTACATCGGCGGCGTTCGATACCCTGATGGTACGCTCAAGCCCATCGCCGTCAGCCGACGCACGCCAGCGATCTTCGACCGATGCACCGTGGAAGCTGTAGTGGAATACCGGTAGCCCGTCGGTTTCAATACGGTACGAGCGGTTGGCGAACGGCGTCTGATCGGCCGCCACGGTGTCCTGCCATACATTGCGCTCTTCGGCCAGCAGCTGTAGCGGTGGCACACCGGAAAGTTCGAGCACAGCGCCCAGCGGCAGCTCACGTTGCGACTCACCACGCGACGTCCACATGTTCGATACATCGATGAAGCGGCCACGCCATGCGCTTAACAGGCTATACGTGTTGATGTCGTATGCGTAGTTCAGGCCTCCGGGTATGCCGATGGCCATGGTATAGGTGTTTACTTTGCCACGGTGCATAAAGAAACCGCGTTGTATGCCCGGCTCTGTGGTAACCGCGTATTCCAGTGGTTCGATAGCTTCTTCGTGACGTTCGGCTGTAGGAGCTGTTAACCGTGTAAACGGAATGCCCGGGCCTTCGTAATCCAGCACGAGGCTTTGATCGTAATTGGCATAGATAATTTCAAAGCTGTGGTCGCCCGCGTTGAGTTGCATGCTGTCGTAGAACGGGCGTACGAAATCTCTCGTGCCGTGGTTATTCACTACCTCGCGGTCATCTATCAGCAGCCATGCCGGACCACCCGCGCGAAGACGGAACAGGTAACCGCCGGCCTTTGGCACGTGCAGCGTGCCTTTAAATGTAATCTGCGAGCGTTTGTCACCAGCCTGCCAGTGTAGTGAGTCTGTAGCGCCGGTGCGTACGGGCGTCATCTTTCGCAGGGTATCGTATTCTTTAAAGATGCCCTTGTATACGGTGTATTGAATGTTGCTGATGGATAAGCGCTCGTCTGTATACGCTTTGTAGGCAATATGACGAAGGGCTACATTGCCCACTACGGTAATGGCAAGCGGTGCGCCGGGCTTTTCGCTTTCAGGTGCCGTGCCGCCATATACCACATTCCGGTCCGATATATGCTGGCCGTTAAGGTATATGTCTTCTATGCGTGCACTGTCGGTCAGGATACCGGCGGCGTCAAAACGCGGTGCTCTGAAACGTGCGGTAAGATGTTGCCACAAGCCGGGCGCGCGATACGCCTCTGGTGCAAGAATGGCGTGGTGTATGGGGTGTGCAGCCGACGATGGGGCAACTGCCGGGCCCGGGCTGGCAAACGATAATTGGTTTGTGCCGGTAAGTATAAGACTATAATGTCCTTTGAAAGATACTGTAAGCATGTCCTGGCGGCGGCCCAGCATAAAGTCCAGTTGTATATCCATGTCGTCATGAACAACGCCGAGCGATAGTGTGCTGGGTACGGAATTCTTTTCCGTGGCGTGCAGCAGTATGGTTCTCCCTTTTTCTGTTGTAACCTTGCCTTCGGAGCCACCCATAAACACATTACCGACCTGTGACCAGTCGGAGGCCGATTTGATTCGTTGGGCCAGGGTATCTGCTCCGATGGAATCGAACGGCAGTGCCGTAAGCAGAACTCGTTTTGTTTCCGCAGGCTTTGGCGGCCCTGAGCAGGCACTCACAACGGCAAGCGCCAGCAATACATACAGGCCCGGCCGCAAAGGCACGTGCTTCACTGTCGGAAAATATAGCGTTAACTTTTTCATCATAGCCATTATCGCGTCGTAAGGTTCGTTACTTCTGTAAAATTTAGAGGCTGACCCGCAGCGGGTGTCACGGTAACACCGTGTAACAACAGGTTGTCAATATACTGAAATTGGGCACCTGCCCCTGCCTCGATGGTGATATTCTCAAGCAAAATGTTCTCGGCATGCGCCAGCGGCCATCCTAAGAAGCGGATGGACTTTTCAGACGCTGTTGCCGTTACATTCCGGATGGTGAGGTTGCGGTAACGCGGTGTTGCTTTTGCAAACGGAACACGAATGTGTTGCCACTCGTCCACATAATCCTCTCCGGTAACCTCGCGCAAGGAATAGTCGATCACCGTACCGGCTTTGCGTATCGTCCACCCTTCGTGCACCACGTTCTCGATCACACCGCCACGGCCTGCCCGCGGTTTGAACTTAATCGGCGCCTGGTTGCCGTCGGCAACGCAGTTTGTGACGTACACATTACGAACGCCGCCCGCCGTTTCCGTGCCCACCGATACGCCACCGTGCCCCGTGCCGAACCGGCAGTTGCTGATGCGCACATTCTCGGTAGGGATATTGACCCGGAGGCCATCAGAGCCCCTCCCCGATTTGATCGCGATACAATCATCATCGCAGGCAATGGAACAATCGTCTATGGAAATATCGTGGCTGGAATCTACGTCGATACCGTCCGAGCTTGCGGCCTTCTTGCCTTTATCCAACACCGGATTATAAATTGAAACACCGGATACGACAATGGTATTGCTGTAACAAATGTGTAGTGTCCAGAATGCCGAATTACGAAGCGTAACGCCCGTTACGGATGAACGATCAGAGCCATCGAACAGCATCAGGCGTGGCCTTGGTACGTGCCAGTCGATCACATCTCCGGGAAAGCCTTGTTGCAACAGGCTGTCGCGCCGTTGCCAGTAAGGTTCCCACCAGTAATAACCGGAGCCGTCAATGGTGCCGGCACCGCGTATGTGAACATTGGTAGCATCGAGTACGTTGATGAACGCTGACGGCCACCGCATGCCGATTCCGGCAATACGTGTACTGTCGAGCATGGGATAATGTTGTAAACCAGCCACGCCACGAAGTTTGGCTCCGGCCGCCAACTCCAGGGTTACATTACTTTTGAGGTACAGAGCGCCAGACGTGAAAACACCTTTCGGCACGATTACAACGCCACCGCCCAGCGCGGCACATCGGTCAATGGCCCGCTGTATAGCCGTGGTGTTTACCGTAACAGAGTCTCCCCTGGCGCCAAACGCGGTAATGGTATACGGACCGTGTTTGACCTGGCAACCTCCGGCTCCCAGTATACACGCAACCAACACAAACAGGAGGTTGCGCCATAACGAATAGTAGTTGAGCTTCTTATTCACTATACGTTGCCGTTACTCTGTTTCAATTTTGAAAACATACGCAATGTCCGACGGTACACGTGTCTTCTTGCCAATGGCAATGGAGAGACCTTTGGCGTCCGACGTAAACGTACAGGGTTCGAGTTGCTTCAAGCCCAG
>Ga0065165_1001046_pt1 | contig 33350 bp, 31 predicted proteins | sample AraplaMF_Cvi_mMF_FD_63813 | JGI IMG/M metagenome (GOLD analysis project Ga0065165, IMG submission 63813) | Arabidopsis root microbial communities from the University of North Carolina, USA - plate scrape MF_Cvi_mMF (version 2) (version 3) | ecosystem: Host-associated > Plants > Roots >... | reverse complement strand
GGCCTTCGGCCGCCCCCCCCCACAAGAGGAGGATCTAGACTAGGCCGCGCCATAACCCCCGCCGCCCGGCGTCTCGATCACGATCGAATCCCCCGCCGCGACCTCCACGGCGTCCGTCGCCCCCAGCGCCTGCACCTGGCCGTCCGCCCGCTCGACCCGCGCCGCGCCCAGCATCCCAACCTGCCCCCCGTAAAGCCCGAACGGCGCCACCCGTCGCCGGTTGGACAGCAACGTCGCCGTCATCGGCTCGCGGAAGCCGATCCGCCGCACCACGCCGTCGCCGCCGCGATGCGCCCCCGCGCCGCCTGAGCCCCGGCGGATCGAAAACGCCTCGACCAGCACCGGATAGCGGCTCTCCAACACCTCCGGATCGGTCAGGCGGCTGTTGGTCATGTGGGTCTGGACCGCGTCGGCGCCGTCGAAATCGGGGCCCGCCCCGGCCCCGCCGCAGATGGTCTCGTAGTACTGTCGCCGGTCGTCGCCGAAGGTGAAGTTGTTCATCGTGCCCTGGGCCGCGGCCATCACGCCCAGCGCGCCATAGAGGCTGTCAACCACGACCTGGCTGGTCTCGACATTGCCGGCCACCACGGCGGCCGGATAGCGCGGCCGCAGCATCGAGCCTTCGGGAATCACCAGCTCGACCGGCCGCAGGCAGCCGTCGTTCATCGGGATCTCATCGTCGACCAGGGTGCGGAACACATAGAGCGCCGCCGCCCGGCAGATCGAGGCCGGGGCGTTGAAATTGGTCGGAACCTGGTCGCTGGTGCCGGTGAAGTCGACACGGGCGGTGCGGGCCGCGCGGTCGACGGTAATCGCCACCTTCACCACGCTGCCGTCGTCCAATTCGTAGGCGAACGCCCCGTCCGACAAGGTCGCCAGCACCCGCCGCACGGCCTCCTCGGCGTTGTCCTGCACGTGAGCCATATAGGCCTCGACCACGGCCTGGCCGAACTCAGCCACCAGGCCGGTCAGGCTCTCGGCCCCGCGCGCGCAGGCGGCGACCTGGGCCTTGAGGTCGCCGATGTTCTGGTCGGGATTGCGGGCTGGCCACTTACCCGAAGCCAGCAGGGCCCGGACCTGCGCCTCGCGGAACCGCCCGCCCTCGACCAGCAGGAAGTTCTCGATCAGCACCCCCTCCTCTTCGACCGTGCGGCTGTTCGGCGGCATCGAGCCCGGGGTGATCCCGCCGATGTCGCCCTGGTGGCCGCGCGCGGCGACGTAGAAGGTCAGAACCCCGGCCGCGTCGAACACCGGCATGACCACGGTCACGTCCGGCAGGTGGGTGCCGCCGTTGTAGGGGGCGTTGAGCATGTAGACGTCGCCGGGCAGGAGCCCCCGGCCGTCGTGCAGCCGACCGTCGCGGATCGCCCGCACGCTGTCGCCCATCGAGCCCAGGTGCACGGGCATGTGCGGGGCGTTGGCGATCAGGTTCCCGTCGCGGTCGAACAGCGCGCAGGAGAAGTCCAGCCGCTCCTTGATGTTGACCGAATAGGCGGTGTTCTGCAGGGCGAAGCCCATCTCCTCGGCCACGGCCATGAACAGGTTGTTGAACACCTCCAGCATCACCGGATCGGCCGCCGTGCCGGCCGCCTGGCGTTTGGGCAACGCGGCGACCCGGTCGAGGATCAGGTTCAGATGGCGGTCGACCGTGGCCCGCCAGCCGGGCTCGATCACCGTGGTGCCGGTGTCCTCGCGGACGATGGCCGGGCCGGCCACCTCGCCGCCGATCGGCAGGGCGGCGCGGTCGAAGACCGGCGCGGCGCGCTCGGCGCCGGCCATGCGGACGGTCAGGACGGCCAGGGGCTCGGGTTTCGACTCCGCGCCAGACCCCAGATCCGGCGCCTCGCCGGCGTCGGCGTGGCCGATGGCTTCCACGGCCAGGGCCTCGACCACCAGCGCCGTGCCCGGCGAGACGAAGCCGAACCGCCGCTGGTGCAGGGCCTCGAACGCCTCGCGCACCGCCGCCGCGTCGCCCAGCGGCACGCGCAGCGGGGTGTCGGTCCCGGCGTACTTGACCAGCAGGCTGGCGATCGTCTCGACACGGAGCAGCGGCGCGTCCTGGGCTCGCAGCGCGGCCTCCGCCTCGCCCGCCAAGGCGGCGGCCTGGAGGGCGAGGTCGTCGGCAGCCTGCGCCAGCGGCCGCTCCACCGTCGCCTCGCGCAGGGTCCGCAGGTCGGCCAAGCCCATGCCGTAGGCGCTGAGCACCCCTGCGAACGGGTGAATCATCACCTCGGTCATGCCCAGGGCGTCGGCCACCAGGCAGGCGTGTTGGCCGCCCGCGCCACCGAAACAGGCCAGGACGTAGCGGGTGACGTCGTAGCCGCGCTGGATCGAGATCTGCCGAACGGCCTTGGCCATGTTCTCGACGGCGATGGTCACGAAGCCCTCGGCGACCTCCTCCGGCGTCATGACCTTGCCGGTGGCGGCGAGGATCTCGGCGGCCAGGGCCTCGAACCTGGCCACCACCACGTCGCGATCCAGCGGCTGATCGGCGTTCGGGCCGAACACCGCGGGGAAGAAGTCCGGCGACAGCTTGCCCAGCATGACGTTGCAGTCGGTCACCGTCAGCGGCCCGCCGCGCCGGTAGCAGGCCGGACCGGGATTGGCCCCGGCCGAGGCCGGTCCCACCCGGAACCGCGCCCCATCGAAGCTGCAGATCGACCCGCCGCCGGCCGCCACGGTGTGGATGTTCATCATCGGGGCGCGCATCCGCACGCCGGCCACGACCGTCTCATAGGCCCGCTCATACTCGCCTGCGAAGTGGCAGACGTCGGTCGAGGTGCCGCCCATGTCGAAGCCGATCACCCGCGCGAACCCCGCCTGGGCCGCTGTCCTGGCCATGCCGACCACGCCCCCGGCCGGGCCGGACAGGATGGCGTCCTTGCCCCGGAAGGCGTGAGCGTCGGTCAGGCCGCCGTTCGACTGCATGAACAGAAGGCGCGTCTCACGACCCAACGCGCTCGCCACCTTGTCGACATAGCGGCGCAGGATCGGCGACAGGTAGGCGTCGACCACCGTGGTGTCGCCTCGCCCGACCAGCTTCATCAGCGGGCTGACCTCGTGGCTGACCGAGACCTGGGTGAAGCCGATCTCGCGGGCGATCGCCGCGACCCGCGCCTCGTGGTCGGTGAAGCGGAAGCCGTGCAGCAGCACGACGGCCACGGCCCGGAAGCCGGCGTCGAAGGCGGCTTGCAGGCCGGCGCGGGCCGCCGCCTCGTCGAGCGGGCGTAGCACCGCGCCCTCGACGCCGATCCGCTCGTCGATCTCGACCACGTGGGCGTAGAGCGCCTCGGGCTTGACGATGTGGCGGTCGAACAGCCTGGGCCGAGCCTGGTAGCCGATGCGCAGGGCGTCGGCGTGGCCCCGGGTGATCGCCAGCACGGTGGGCTCGCCCGCCCGCTCGAGCAGGGCGTTGGTGGCCACGGTGGTGCCCATCTTGACCGCGTCGATGGCGCCTTCGTCGCCGAGCAAGCCCCGCACGCCGGCCACGGCCGCATCGTCGTACTGCTCGGGATTTTCCGACAGCAGCTTGTGGGTCAGCAGGGTCCCGTCCGGCCGCCGCGCGACGATGTCGGTGAAGGTGCCGCCGCGGTCGATCCAGAACTCCCAACCGCGGTCGGTCATCAATGTCCCCTCTTGCCGGGAACTCTTTTGGCGTCGCCGGCCCCCGGCATCAAGGGCGTCAGGCGCGGAAAGCCTCGCCCCCCGCCCAGATCCCCAAACCCAGGAAGATCAGCGCCGCGCCCAGGCGGACATATTTCAACGGCACGACCTTGGTCGCCGCTTCGCCCAGGTACACGGCGGGAATGTTGGCGGCCATCATGCCCAGGGTGGTGCCGGCCGCGACCCAGAGCACGTCGTGGAAGCGCGCCCCCAGGGCCACCGTGGCGATCTGGGTCTTATCGCCCATCTCGACCAGGAAGAAGGCGATGGCGGTGCTCAGGAACACGCCGTAGCGGCTCGCGCCGCCGGGCATGTCGTCATCGGCCTTGTCGGGGATCAGGGCCCAGGCGGCCATGGCGACGAACGAGACGGCGATGGCCCATTTGAACCAGGGGCCGTCGAACAGGCCCGAGACCAGCGAGCCGGCCAGGGCCGCCAGGGCGTGGTTGGCCAGGGTGGCGACCAGTATGCCCAGGATGATCGGCACGGGCTTCTTGAAGCGGGTGGCCAGGATGATGGCCAAGAGCTGGGTCTTGTCGCCGATCTCGGCGATGGCCACCACGAGGACCGAAACGAGCAGGGATTCCATGGATCAAACACCGTCCGGGCCGAGCGCACGCCAATAGCGTCGGAGACCCCGCCCAGCCCGGAACGGAAACCGACGCCATTGGTCTCGCCGCGGAAGCTGACAGCTTCCTTCGCCCGCGCCATGCCTGGAAAGGCAAGTGTGTTGACAGCGGGCCCCGCTGATCGGCGCGGGCGGCTACTCCCCAAAGGTGGCGGGTGAGTAGCGGGGTTGATGGGCGGGGTCAAGGCGCGGTTGGGGACAGGCGCATGCGCCTGTCCCCGTCCAGCTACACCGCCGCCGGCGGATCGAATCGCATCGCGTGGATCGACACCCGCACCTTGCCGCCGGTGAAGCTGCCGCCGGCCGCCGTGAGCACTACCGGCGTGTCGGCGTAATAGGCCGTCGGGCCGATCACCCCGACATTGCTGGCGTTCTTGGCCACGCCCAGCGAGGAGCCGAACTTGCCCGCCTCGCCAGCCACGCCGCAGCTGTAGGAGCTGGCTCCGGTGATCGCCACGCTGGTGCGGGTCGAGACGCCCAGCACGACGGCCCGGCTGGGAATCGCCACCGTGGTGGCCACCGACGCGCCCGACAGAGTCACCTCCTGCTCGAGGATCTCGAAGCGGGTGGCGGCGAAGAACGGCGAGCGGGCGGCCGTCAGGTTCTTGAAGGTCGAGGACAGCGGGGTCCAGTTCTGGCCGTCGTGGATCAGGGCCAGGCCCTCGTCGATGATCCAGGCCAGCCAGCCGGCCGACGGGGTCAGGGTCTCCCAGACGCCGTCGACGTGGCGGGCGAGCAGGCCGGCGGCCTTGTCGAACCACGAGGCGCCGGTCGCCCCGGTCGGCAGGATGTGCATCGCCCCGTCGGCGGGCGAGGTCGGCTGGGCGGCGACCGTGCGGCTCTGCACCGCCAGCTGGACCAGGCCGTCCAGCTTGCCGAGGGCTTCGTTGACGGTGATGTGCTTCTGGGCCTGGCCGGCCGCCACGAAGGGCAGCGACAGGCGGGGCGTGGCGTCGTTGGACATGGGAGCTCCTGGAGGGTTTCAACGCCTCCAGTGTCGCCCCGCCGCGAGTCCCGGAGGACCGACCGCCGTGGATCCCCCGTCCGTCCCCGCCTATTGAGCGGCGAAAGCCAGGCGGGCGCCCGATGTCAGCATGGTCTTGGCCGCCAGCTCCGCCTTGGCGTCCTCGTACTGCTCCGCGAACTTGGCGATCAGTTCGCCGGCCGACAGCACCGCGTCGATGGCCCCGACGCCCTGGCCCGAACCCCAGATATCGCGCCAGGCCTTGGCCTCCTGGTTGCCGCCCGAGCCGAAGTTCATGGCCGACGGGTCGCTGACCGGCAGGTTCTCGGGATCCAGCCCCGCCCGGACGATCGACTGGCGCAGGTAGTTGCCGTGCACGCCGGTGAACAGGTTCGAATAGACGATGTCGTTGGCCCGGGCCTCGACGATGGTGTCCTTGTAGCCCTGGGGGGCGTTGGCTTCCTTGGTCGCGATGAAGGCCGAGCCGACATAGGCCAGATCCGCGCCCATGGCCTGGGCGGCCAGGATCGAACGGCCCGAGGCGATCGAGCCCGACAGCGCCACCGGCCCGTCGAACCACTGGCGGATCTCCTGGACCAGGGCGAACGGCGACAGTGTTCCGGCGTGGCCGCCGGCCCCGGCCGCCACCGGGATAAGGCCGTCGGCGCCCTTCTCGATGGCCTTGTGGGCGTGCTTGTCGTTGATCACGTCGTGCAGGGTGATCCCGCCGTAGCCGTGGATCGCGCCGTTCAGGTCCTCGCGCGCGCCCAGCGAGGTGATCACCACCGGGACCTTGTATTTGACGCAGAGGGCCACATCCTCCTCGAGCCGGTTGTTGCTCTTGTGGACGATCTGGTTGACCGCGAACGGGGCCGAGGGGGCGTCGGGATTGGCCTTGTCGTGGGCCGCCAGTTCCTCGGTGATCCGGGCCAGCCACTCGTCCAGCTGCGAGATCGGCCGCGCGTTCAGGGCCGGGAACGATCCGACCACCCCGGCCTTGCATTGGGCGATGACCAGGTCGGGATTGCTGATGATGAACAGCGGAGACGCGATGACGGGCAGGCGCAGGCGGTCGCGCAGGATCGGCGGCAAGGCCATGAGGGACGTCTCCTTTGGGGCGACCGCTCCGGGCCGCTCATGTAAACAGCGTTAGCTTAAACGCGCGTTCGCACCATGCGCAAGCGCTTGACCTAGCCCAGGGCACAGGCGCATCTGCTGGCCAAAACAAGAAAATGCTGCGGTGCAGGAGACAAACGTCGTGAATCACCCGCCCACCCGGCTGGCCGAGGATTTTGGCGCCCCGGATCGCGCGAAATGGATGGCCCTGGTCGAGAAGGCCCTGAAGGGCCAGGCCTTCGACGACGCCCTGGTCACCCAGACCCCCGACGGCGTCGCCATCCGGCCGCTCTACACGGCCGAGGACGGCGTGACGGTGGCGCGCGACCTGCGGGTCCGCGACGCCGACCGCCCCTGGGACCTGCGCATGCGCGCCGCCCATCCCGATCCCCGCCAAGCCGCCGCCGAGATCATGAAGGACCTGGAGGGCGGCGCGGCCTCGGCGCTGCTGGCCCTCGACCCCGCCGGCCAGACCGGCGTCGCCGTCGGTTCGCTGCAGGACCTGGCCCAGGCGCTGAACGGCGTGCTGCTGGACTTGGCCCCCGTCGCCCTGGACGCCGGCTTCCTGGGCCCCAAGGCCGCCGACTGGCTGGGCGCCCTGGCCAAGGCCGCGCCCAACGCGCCCCTGGCCTTCCACATGGACCCGCTGACCGCCTTCACCCAGGCCGGCGCCAGCCCGGGTCCGATCGAGAGCCACCTGATCTCGGCCGCGACGGTCGGGGCCCGGCTGTCCCAGACCTACGCCAAGGCCAGGCTGATGCTGGCCACGGGCCGCGCGGCGCACGAGGCCGGCGGCTCCAACACCGAGGAACTGGCGGTGGCGGCCGCCTGCGCCCTGGCCTACGCCAAGGCCCTGGTCCGCGCCGGCCTGTCGATGGAGGAGGCGTTCTCGCGCATCGTTCTGGGCGTCAGCCTCGACGCCGAATATTTCACCGGAGTCGCCAAGGTCCGCGCCGCCCGGGCCGTGTGGGCGCGGATCACCGAGGCCTGCGGCGTCTCGATCCCCGCCATGATCGAGGCCCGCTCGTCGCAGCGGATGCTGACCCGGGCCGACGCCTGGACCAACCTGCTGCGCCTGACCTCGGCGGGCTTCGCCGGCGCGGTCGGCGGGGCGGACGCCATTGTGCTGGGCGCCTTCACCGACGCCATCGGCCTGCCCACCGCCTTCGGCCGCCGCCAGGCCCGCAACACCCAGCTGGTCCTGATGGAGGAAAGCCACCTGGGCCGCGTCGCCGACCCGGCCGGCGGGTCCTGGTACCTGGACAGCCTGACCGACCAGCTGGCCCGCGCCGCCTGGGGCGGCTTCCAGGCCATCGAGGCGGCCGGCGGGATCGTCAAGGCGCTGGAGAGCGGTCTGGTCGCCGACAGGGTCGCCGCCACACGCGCGGCGCAGGAGGCCGCCTTCGCCGACAAGAGCCGCAAGATTCTGGGCGTCACCGCCTTCCCCAACGCCGACGACAAGCCGGTCGAGGTCGCCACGCCCAGGGCCGCCGACTTCGCCGTCGATCCGCCCAGCACGCGCCTGCCCGGACCGGATTCCCGCTGCCCGCCCCTGGCGCCCATGCGCTTCGCGGCCGCCTTCGAGGGAGCCCAAATGGGGGTTAAGCCATGAGCAAGTTCCCCGATTTCACCGCCGTGACCTTTGAGGCCGGGACTACCGCGCCCGCCCAGGACGGCAAGGTCTGGGCCACGCCCGAAGGCGTCGACGTGCCGCCGGCCTTCACCGCCGACGACACGGCCGGCCTGGACTTCACCGGCGGCTATCCCGGCCTCGCGCCGTTCGTGCGCGGCCCCTACCCGACCATGTACGTGACCAATCCCTGGACGGTGCGGCAGTACGCGGGCTTCTCGACCGCTGAGGACAGCAACGCTTTTTACCGGCGCAACCTGGCCGCTGGCCAAATGGGCTTGTCGGTGGCCTTCGACCTGGCCACCCACCGCGGCTATGACAGCGACCACGAGCGAGTGAAGGGCGACGTCGGCATGGCGGGCGTCGCCATCGACTCGATCCTGGACATGCGCACGCTGTTTTCCGGCATCCCGCTCGACAAGATGAGCGTCTCGATGACCATGAACGGCGCGGTGCTGCCGATCCTGGCGCTCTACATCGTCGCGGCCGAGGAGCAGGGCGTGTCGCCCGACAAGCTGTCGGGGACCATCCAGAACGACATCCTCAAGGAGTTCATGGTCCGGAATACGTACATCTATCCGCCCGGCCCCTCGATGCGGATCATCTCGGACATCTTCGCCTTCACCTCGGAGAAGATGCCCAAGTTCAACTCGATCTCGATCAGCGGCTACCACATGCAGGAGGCCGGGGCCTCGGCCGACCTGGAGCTGGCCTACACCCTGGCCGACGGCGTCGAGTACGCCCGGGCCGGCGTCGCGGCCGGCATGAGCATCGACACCTTCGCCCCGCGCCTGTCGTTCTTCTGGGCGATCGGCATGAACTACTTCATGGAGGTGGCCAAACTTCGAGCCGCTCGTTTGCTGTGGGCCCGGCTGATGAAGCGCGAGTTCGATCCCAAGGACGACCGCTCGCTGTCCCTGCGCACCCACAGCCAGACCTCGGGCTGGTCGCTGGCCGCCCAGGACGTGTTCAACAACGTCGCCCGCACCTGCGTCGAGGCCATGGCGGCCGTCAACGGCCAGACCCAGAGCCTGCACACCAACAGCCTGGACGAGGCCCTGGCCCTGCCCACCGACTTCTCGGCCCGGATCAGCCGCAACACCCAGCTGTTCCTGCAGATGGAGAGCGGTACGACCCGCGTCGCCGACCCGTGGGGCGGCAGCTACTATGTCGAGAAGCTGACCCACGACCTGGCGGTCCGGGCCCTGGCCCATATCGAGGAGGTCGAGGCCCTGGGCGGCATGGCCAAGGCCATCGAGCAGGGCCTGCCCAAGCTGCGCATCGAGGAGTCGGCCGCCAAGACCCAGGCCCGCATCGACAGCGGCAAGCAGAGCGTGGTCGGCGTCAACCGCTACCGGCCCGAGGTCGCCGACGACATTCCGGTGCTGAAGGTCGACAACACCTCGGTGCGCAACCAGCAGCTGGAGAAGCTGGCCCGGTTGAAGGCCGAGCGCGACCCGGCCCGGACGGCGGCGGCGCTGAAGGCGCTGGAGGACGGCGCGCGGGGGACCGGCAACCTGCTGGCCCTGGCGGTCGACGCGGCCCGCGCCCACGCCACGGTCGGCGAGATCAGCCTGGCCATGGAGAACGTCTTCGGCCGCCACCGCGCCACCATCCAGTCGATCCAGGGGGTCTACATGAAGGAAGCCGGCGCCGATCCCGCCGCCGCCCGGGCCAAGGCCATGGTCGAGGCCTTCGAGCAGGCCGACGGCCGCCGCCCGCGCATCCTGGTGGCCAAGATGGGCCAGGACGGCCACGACCGCGGCCAGAAGGTGATCGCCACCGCCTTCGCCGACCTGGGCTTCGACGTCGACATCGGCCCGCTGTTCCAGACCCCGGCCGAGGCGGCCAAGCAGGCGGTCGAGAACGACGTCCACATCGTCGGGGCCAGCTCCCTGGCGGCCGGCCACCTGACCCTGGCCCCCGAGCTGAAGGCCGAACTGGCCCGGCAGGGACGGCCGGACATCATGATGGTGGTCGGCGGCGTGATCCCGCCCCAGGACTTCCAGGCCCTGCGCGACGCCGGCGCCGCGGCGATCTTCCCGCCCGGCACGGTGATCGCCGAGGCGGTGATCGAGCTGCTGGACAAGCTGAACAAGCAGCTGGGCTATACGCAGGGCGAGGCGGCGTAGGGTCGAGGGGGCCGGCGGCTCGCCCACTTCCCCCCCTACGGATCGCTTCGCGATCGTCTTCCCCCAAAAGGGGGAAGAGCCTTGGGGCTGAGGCTCCGCCCCCTCGCCGCGACAGACCGCGAAGCGGTCAGGTGGGGGCAAGTAGCAGCCGACACGATCTCTCGCCCTCACGCGATCTCTCGCTGAGCGGATGGGGAGGGTTGCGAAGCGCCCGGGCCTCGCCCGGAAGAGCTTTGATGTTGTGTACCGTTTCGACGAAGACGAGCGCTTCGCGTGGAGCCGTTATCCGGAAGCCTTCGGATCGCGGATTTTTAACCCGCTCCGATGGAGGCCCCCGACGGGCGGAAGGTTGACGACCCTTCCGGACCGCCTGGGCGATTTCAGTCCAGGCCTGCCGCGTCCGCCGATCCTTCGCCGCCAGGGCTTCGTCCCGTGTTGCAGGGAACCCGACCTGGACCGCCGCGAAGCGTCACTCAAGACCACCGGCGAGCGCTTCCCGCTCGTCCACCCCCGAAAGCCGCATCGGTCGCCGTACGTGCGCCCTCCCCATGCCTTCAGGTGAGAGCAGTATGAGGTCGGTTTGAAGGGGTGGGGACAGATTGGGGTCGAGAAAGTTCAAGCCTCTGAAATTGCTGAACTCTGTTCGCTATCCGCCGAGCATGGACGCTTGATGACGACCGCGCCTCGCCCCAAGGATCGTCGTCCCCCGCCTTATGCGGGGGACCCAAGCTGAGGTTCAGAACGACAACCGGCCAGCTCGGCTTGCCCCCGAACAAGTCGGGGGATGCCGGCTTCTCAAGGTGAAAGCCCAGCTCCTCCCCGCCATCCCCGCGGCGGCGAGGCCGCATCCGGGCGGATGCTGGTTTCCGCCGAGCAGACGTTCCAGGCGTCAGCTATGGGTGGCGAGCGGACCTTGGATGAAGCGTCGGCGTTGACGCCTCGGAACACCCTCGTATGGTCTCGCTATGAGCCTGCGCCCAGAACGCCGCCCACGAAGTGATTACTGGTATGCTTTTGCTGCCACCGTCGTGTTCATGATGGTGTGGTTCTTTTCGCCTCTAGGCAACTTCGTCTTCAGTCTTGCGGCACGCGTGCACCCAATGTTGGCCGTTTGGAGTTGGCCCATAGCGGGGCTGACTTTCTTCTGGCTGACGCGGCTGTTTCTTCATTTGCGTCGCAAGCGCATAGTAGGAACGGACCACAGCTCTTCTTGATCGACAAGCCGACGGTTCGAAAGTCCGACTAGGGTGGGAAAGCGGTCGTGCCGCATTTACATAGCCGGCCGAGGAAACCACAGCTTCCGCCAATTTGCGGCCAGCAGCGCAATTCCGAGCAGCAGCCCAATAGCCTCGGGTCGGGTGGGCGAACCCATAGTTCCCCACCTGTAAACGTCGTAGCCGCCCGTCACCAACGCACAGGTGAGGGTAACCCATGCCAGCCAAACGCTAGTTCCGATGCCCCTAAGCCTGAGGATGACCGTAAGCGACGCAGTTGCCGCTAACGCCATCGAGATCGTCGATCGCCAACCTGGGAAACTGACGTGCTGCACCCCGATCCCCAACTCGGATCGAAATCGAATGGTATAGCCGAGCGCGAGATAGCCAAGCTGTAGAGCAGCAACCCCCAAATAGGCTGCCAGCATCGTGGCAAGCCCTGCCACAGCAAATTGACGTCTATTCAACTGCGCCTCCGGAACATCGCGTAGCATCGCCGGCTGGTTGGAAGTCCGCAACGGGTCGATACGAGCCGACCATCTCCATGCGGGAAACGGACACGGGCCTGATCTGGGTTCGGCTGGCCCCCTCCCGACACCTGCATCATCTCTTGACCCCTTCTCCCCGGGAACCAACGCTGGGGAAACATCGGCGCGGCGTGTGATGGGCCTCCCGCCCCCAGCCGCCGAGGCCCGCCCATGCTCCCGCCGCCCGCCCGCGAGACGACCAGCTTTTCCCGCATCGTCGCCGCGATCGTCTTTGCCTTCGCCTTTCCCGCCCTGGTCCTGTCGCAGGCGATCATCTGGACCGACGACGCCGCGGCCTTCGCCCAGCGCGGCGCCACCGCCGCCTCCGCCGCGATCACGGCCCTGCCGTTCGGCGCGGTGCTGGGCTGGCCCTATGTGTTCTGCGCCGCCTGCGCCTGGGCCTGCCTGCATCAGTTCGGCCGCCACCACCGCGGCCTGGCCGCCCTGGTCGGCGCGATCACCGGTGCGGCCGTGGCGGTCAGGCTGACCGGCTGGCACGGCGCGAACGTCGCGCTGCTGTGGCCGCTGAGCGCCGTGCTGGGCCTGCTCACCGGCCTTGGCGTCTGGTGGATCGCCTATGGCCGGCGGCGGCGACCGGCCCAGCGTTCCGAACGCGGATCGCCCGTGCTAGGCCCGCGGCCATGAGCGCGCCCTGGCCCGCGCGCTCGAGACCTCCCAGCCGCACGGCGCTCGGCTTGGCGAGGCTACCGCCGATCCGGTAGCCTCGCCCGGCCTCAGGCCTTCACCTTCCGCCCCAGGAAGTCGACGATCAGCGCCCCGATTTCGGCGCTGTGGGTCTCCAGGGCGAAGTGGCCGGTGTCGAGGAGATGCACCTCGGCCTCGGGCTGGTCGCGCTCGAAAGCCTTGGCGCCCGGCGGCAGGAAGATGATGTCCTTGTCGCCCCAGGCCGCCAGGATCGGCGGTCTATGCCGGCGGAAATAGGCCTGCCAGGCCGGATAGGACGCGACGTTGGTGCGGTAGTCGTAGAACAGGTCCAGCTGGATCTCGTCTTGGCCGGGCCGCGCCAGATAGGCGATGTCCAGCTCGTAGCTGTCAGGCGACACCAGGCCGGCGTCGGCGCCGTCCAGATAGTGCCGACGGGTCATCTCGGGGGTCAGCAAGGCCCGGACGGCCGCGCGGCGAGCCGGCGATGGATCGGCCCAATAGGCCTTCAGCGGCGCCCAGACGGAGCTCAGGCCCTCCTCGTAGGCGTTGCCGTTCTGGGTGATGATCGCCGTGACCCGCTCGGGATGGGCGGCGGCCAGGCGAAAGCCGGTCGGCGCGCCGTAGTCGAACATGTAGATCGCGTAGCGCGACAGGCCCAGGGCCTGGGTGAAGCCGTCCACCACCTTGGCCAGATTGTCGAAGGTGTAGTCGAACTGGCCGCGCGGCGGGGCCTTGGTCTGGCCGAAGCCCGGCAGGTCGGGAGCGATCACCCGGTAGCGGCCGGCCAGGTGGGGGATCAGGTCGCGGAACATGTGGCCCGAGGTCGGGAAGCCGTGCAGCAGCAGGATCACCGGGGCGTCCTTGGGGCCGGCCTCGCGGTAGAAGACATCGACCTCGCCGACGACCTGCCGGCGATAGTGGACCTTGGCGGCTTCCGCGGCCTTGTCGCCGCCCGCAGCGGCGGCGGACCCGGCCAGGGCGACGGCGGCCAGGCCGGCGGCCGGGGCCAGCAGGGCGAGACGGCGGCTGACACGGCGGGGGAAGGTTTCGGCGACGGACATGATCGGGCTCCTGGTCCGAAAAGGTTGACGAAACCGGCGGTCGCGCTCAAATACGACCGACCGGTCGGAAAGACAAATACTACCGATCGGTCGGATGTAAAGTGCCTGACTGAAAGAAACCGTATGAAAGCCACCCTGGGCGACATCGTGCTCGAAGCCCGCGAGCTGTTTCGGGAACACGGCTATGACGGGGCCTCGATGCAGGACCTGGCCGAGCGCGTCGGCCTGAAGAAGGCCAGCCTCTACACGCGGTTTCCCAGCAAGGAGGCGCTGGTGCCGGAGGTGCTGGCGGTGACCCAGCAGGAGACCTTCGCCGGCCTGCCCCGCCCGGGCGGCGACTGGCGCGCCGACTATGCCGAACTCGTCGAGCGGATCGCCAACTCGTTCATCCAGAGGAAGCGCTGCGTGGGCCTGCACCTGGCCTATGGCGTCTCGGACCAGACGCCGGAGGCCAAGGCGGCGGTCGAGACCTTCTTCAACGGGCAGCGCGACCGCATCGCCGCGATCCTCGAACCGGGCCTGGGCGCCGAAGAAGCCCAGATCGTCGCCGCGGACACCCTGGCGCGACTGGAGGGGGCGACCCTGTGGCTGGCGACGACGGGCGACATCGGGCCCATGCAGCGGGCGGTGAAGGCGCTGATCGGCGCCCAGGCGGCCGGCTAGCGGCGCTCCTTCCGGACTCGCTTCTTCTTGCGCGTCCTGGCGTCGATCTCGTCGGGCAGGCCGTGCTTGGCTTCGATGTCCTTCTGCAGGGCCTTGGCGGCCATCAGGTGGCCGGGGAACAGGGTGTCGACGGCCCAGCCCAGCACCGGCACGGTGTCGGACAGGTTGTCGGCCACCAGATAAGCGGTCATCCGCGCCAGAGTCGGCGCGGAGGCCTTGGCCTGCACGGCATGAAACAGCAGCAGCCCGCCCGCGCCTAGGCCGTAGGCCAGGCCCGCGCCCGGCACCCAGGCCAGCACGCCGTCCAGCCCCAAGCCGAACGGACCCAGCCCGATCAGCCGGTCGGAGAGCCGCTTGATGGTCTCGGCGCGGCGCCAGGCCTGGTGCGCCTTGTGGCGCTGGCTGGCGGGTCCTTCGTCGACGACGTAGCCCTCGACGGTCTGCGCGGTGCGTTCGGTCATGTCAGGATCAACGCGCCTCCGCCCAGTTGGTTGTTCTAGCCCAGGAACACGACCCGGCGCTTTTCCTTGCCGGCCCGGATGCGCTCCAGCAGGTCGCGGTACTCGGCCGTGCCCTGCACGTCCTTGCGCGTGCCCTCGAAATAGATCGTGTCGTCCATGTGGTTGGTCAGCATGTCGGCCGACCACTTGTGGCCGGTGAACAGCATGTCGGCCACCTTGCCCACGCCCGGCACGGCGCCGGCCACGGTGTCGACCAGGATGATGGCCATGATCTGCACGACGATCATCGGGGCCGAGCGCGCGCGGACGGCGTCCCAGACGATCAGCCCCCCGGCCCCCAGGCTGTAGAGCTCGCCCGCCCCTGGGATCCAGGTCAGCAGGCCGTCCAGGCCGACGCCCAGCGGCCCCACCCCGACCACGTTGTCCGACAGCTTCTTCACCCGCGCCACGTTGTTGCGGATGTTGTGCAGGTCGAGATGCGATTTGGCGAAGATCACCGGCGGCCCCCCAGCTACGGCAAGGCTTCAATCTGCCTTAACCCTGGGCGCGCAGGAAGGGGCCACGGCGCAGTTTCCCGCAGCGCGCGAACCCGTTCCGCGAACCGCTCGCGCCGGAAGGGCGCCTCTCGCGAACGGCGCCGTTTATGCTTAAGCTGAAGGCGAGCGCCCCTTGGCCAAGGCTGGCCGGCTGACGAGGACCTGTCGATGCTGATCTCGACCACCCCGTTCATCGAAGGCCGGCCGGTCCAGGACTACAAGGGCGCGGTCTACGCCCAGTCGATCCTGGGCGCGAACGTGGTGCTGGACCTGATGGCGGCGATCCGCGACTTCATCGGCGGCCACTCCAAGTCCTACGAGCGCGTCCTGGCCCGGGCCCGCGAGGACGCCCTGAAGAACCTGGTCAAGGAAGCCGAGAAGCTGGGCGCCAACGCCATCCTGGCCGTCGACCTCGACTACAACACCGTGGGTCCGAACGGCGCGATGATGATGGTTTCGGTTTCCGGGACCGCCGTCGTCCTCTGAGGAGCCGAAATCCTCGCCCCAAAAGTCTCTTGGCGACAAGCTCAAGATGAGGATTTCTCCTGAAGGGCCTTGCCAACAGCCCTCATCCCGAGCTTGTCGAAGGACGAGGGCGGCCCCACGGTCGTCGATCTGAGTTGCGACGAAGCCTTGAAGCCGTCCATCGACATTGAAGATCTCGGGACGCGCCTGATCGCCGGCGACCGCGCCGCCCTGGCCCGCGCCATCACCCTGGTCGAGAGCCGCCGCCGCGACCACCAGAAGGCGGCCCGCGCCCTGCTCGAACGCCTGATGCCGCGCACCGGCGGGGCTCAGCGGATCGGGATCACCGGCGTGCCGGGCGCCGGCAAGTCGACGACCATCGAGGCCTTCGGCACGATGCTGACCGCCGCCGGCCACCGCGTGGCCGTGCTGGCGGTCGATCCTTCGTCCGGACGACACGGCGGCTCGATCCTCGGCGACAAGACCCGCATGGAGCGGCTCGGCGTCGATCCCAACGCCTATATCCGCCCCTCGCCGTCCGGCGGGGTGCTGGGCGGGGTGGCGCGCAAGACCCGCGAGGCCATGCTGCTGTGCGAGGCGGCCGGCTTCGACGTGATCATCGTCGAGACCGTGGGGGTGGGCCAGTCCGAGACGGTGGTGTCGGACATGGTCGACATCTTCCTGGCCCTGCTGATCCCCGGGGGCGGCGACGAACTGCAGGGCATCAAGAAGGGCCTGATCGAGCTGGCCGACCTGCTGGTGATCAACAAGGCCGACGCCGATCCGGCCCGGGCCGAGCGCGCGGCCCGCGACTATCGCAACGCCCTGCACATCCTGACGCCCGCGTCGCCCGACTGGACGTCGCCGGTGCTGACCGCCTCGGGCCTGACCGGGGCCGGCCTCGACGCGCTGTGGATCCAGATCCGCCGCCACCGCGAAATCATGACCGCCAACGGCGCCCGGGCCGCGCGACGGGCCGACCAGGACGGCCGCTGGATGTGGGCAATGGTCCAGGACCGGCTGGCCGCGGCGTTCCGCGAGGCGCCGGCCGTGGCGGCGATCGCGGCCGAGGTCGAACGCGCGGTGCGAGCCGGCGACCTGCCCGCCTCGGCGGCGGCCGACCGGTTGCTGGCGGCGTTCGGGCTGGAGTGACGCGCCCGAAATCCGCTCATCCCGGCCAACGCCGGGATGAGCGGATCAAATTAAGCGCCGCCCGCCAGCCGCTTGGCCTGGGCCACCCAGGCGTCGCGCTCGGCGCGGCCCTTGAGGCTCAGCTTGGCGTCGAAGTCGGCCAGGTCGTCGGCGCTCCAGCCGGCGATCTGTTCGAAGCGCGTCACGCCCAGATCAGCCAGCGACGCGGCCAGCTTGGGACCGATGCCGACCAGCAGGGTCAGGTCGTCGGCGGCCAGCTTGACGGTCTCGACGGCGGCTTCGACCACGGGTTCGGCCGTCGCCTCGACGGTTTCGGCGACGTCTTCCGCCTCCTGCGCCGCCTCCGCCACGACCGGCTCCAGGATGGGGGCTTCGGTGACGGGGTCGATCGGGGCCTCGACGACCGGTTCGGGGGCCGGCTCGGGAGCCAGTTCGACGGGCGCGAGGGGCTCCGGCGTCGGCGGGGTCTTGGCCAGGCTGGGCGCCATCAGCGCCTCGACATTGACGGCCTCGCGCCAGCGGGACGACCACCACCACCAGGTCGCCCCGGCCACGGCCGCGCCGCCGAACATCAGCCAGAGCGGCGAGGCCGCGCCGGCCATCAGGTTGGGACCCTTTTCAGGGTCGATCTTGGGAAGTTCGGGAAGGAACGACAGGGTCATGGCCGAGCTCCAACAACCGTCTTGTGCAGTGCAGCATAACACGGTTTTCGACTTGGCGAGTCGCAAAATCGTGACCGGACTCAAATCAGGCCGGTCGCCCCCAGCGCCAGGCCGGCGGCGACCATGGCCCCCACCACCGCCAGGATCGGGGCGCGCAGGGCGAACACCAGGCCGCAGGCCAGGACGATCAGGCCGGCCGCCGGCAGGTTGACGCTGGCTAGGTCCGGCAATTCCGCCCGCAGCGGTCCCCAGACGCGGACCGCGCCCACCCGGAATAGCAGATGCACGGTGAACCAGACGGCCAGGTTGGCGATCACCCCGACGGCGGCGGCCGAGACCAGGGCCAGGGCCCGGGCGGGTCGGGGACGGGACCGCAGGCGCTCGAAGAACGGCCCGCCGGCGAAGATCCACAGGAACGACGGCGCGAAGGTGGTCCAGGCGGCCATCAGCCCCCCGGCCAGGGCGGCGATCCAGGCCAGGTCCGGCGGCGCGTTCTGATAGGCGCCGACGAAGCCGACGAAGACCAGGACCAGCACCAGCGGCCCCGGCGTGGTCTCGGCCAGGCCCAGGCCGTCCAGCATCTGGCCCGGCGCCAGCCAGCCGAACGCGCCAGCCGCCTGGCCGACATAGGCCAGGGCCGCATAGGCGCCGCCGAAGCTGGCCACGGCCAGGACGCTGAACACCCCGCCCATCCGGGCCAGGGTCGATCCCGGCGCGACCGCCAGCGCCAGCAGCACCGGCGCCAGCCAGACGGCCAGGCAGACCAGGGCCGTGCGCCAGGGCGTCCGCGCGCCGGCCTCCGCGGGGTCGGTCGCGACCGCGCCGCCGCCCAGGACCCAGCCCACCGCGCCAGCGGCCAGGATGATCAGCGGGAACGGCAGGAGGGTGAAGGTCAGGGCGGCGAAGGCCAGGCCCGCCGCCCACCAGCCGGCCACGCTCTTGATCGCCCGGCCGCCCATGCGGATCAGGGCCTGCAGCACCAGGGCGACCACCGCCGCCTTCAGCCCCAGCAGGGCCGGACCCGCCCAGGCCGCGCGGCCGTGGGCGACGTACAGCGCCGACAGGCCCAGCATCACCGCCAGGCCCGGCAGCACGAACAGCAGGCCCGCCGCGATCCCGCCGCGCACGCCGTGCAGCCGCCAGCCCAGCCAGGTGGCCAACTGCTGGGCCTCCGGTCCGGGCAGCAGCATGCAGAAGCTCAGGGCGTGGGCGAAGCGCGCCTCGTCGACCCAGCCGCGCCGCTCGACCACTTCGCGGTGCAGCAGGGCGATCTGGCCGGCCGGCCCGCCGAAGCCCAGGCAGCCGACCTTGAGCCAGACCCAGAACGCCTCCCGAAAGCTGGGCTGGCCGGTCGTCACGCGCGCCAGATCCGGGCCTTGGCGCCGGCCTCGCCGAGATTGTCGGCCAGCCAGGTCGTGGCCTCGGCGATCGCGCCTTCGGTGGACGGGGGCGCCCCGACCATGACCATCGCGCAGCCGTTCATCTTCATCGGATCCGTCAATGGCCTCAGGCGCAGCTCCGCAGCTAGCGCATCATTCGTGACGGTTTCCATCGCCCGCATGAAGGCGTCGAAGGTTTCCAGGTCCTTCAGCGGCATCCAGGCGGCGATGACCGCCTGCTTGTCCCGGGCCAGCACCGCCCGGGTCGTGGCGACGATCTGGGCGTAGTCGTCGCTACGCTCGAACGGCGGGTCGATCAGGACGAAGGTGCGCCCACCCTTGCCCGCCCGCGCCGCGGCCGTGGCGTAGCCGTCGTCCTTGACCGCCTGGGCGAAGGCGTAGGGCGCCAGGGTCCGGCGCAGGCTGTCGAAGTCGTCGGGCCGCAGCTCGCACGCCGTGTAGCGATCGATCTTGCGCAGGGACCTGGCGATCAGCAGCGGCGAGCCGGGATAGAGCGCCCCCCCGCCGTCGCCGTTCAGCGCCTTCACTACCGCCACCAGCGGCGCGAACACCGCCGGAACCGCGTCCAGGTCGAGCAGCCGCCCGATCCCCGCCGCCGCCTCGCCCGAGCGCCGGGCCATGTCGCCTCCCAGGTCGTAGGCCCCGGCGCCGGCGTGGGTGTCGATCACCGACAGCGGCGCCTCGCCGGCGGTCAGCGCCTTCAGCAGGGCCAGCACGATCGTGTGCTTCTGCAGGTCGGCGAAATTGCCGGCGTGGAAGGCGTGTCGGTAGTTCATGTCTGGCGCGTCGCTCCCGGAACCGGCGCTCCGTCTATCACGTTGGCGGACAATAGGTTGGGAGCGAGGCGATGGATCGGGATTTTTCGGATCACGGCGCGAGTCGCCCAGCGAGGCGATGAGCATGCCCCGCGACACGCTCGAAACCGCCCCCGCCGAACGCACCCTGCTGGCCTATGTCGACGACCAGGAGCAGGGCCTCCGCCGCGTGGCCCGCGGCAAGGGCTTTTCCTATGTCGACGAGGACGGCCGGGCCGTGAAGGACCAGGCGACTCTGGCGCGGATCAAGGCCCTGGTCATCCCGCCGGCCTGGACCAGCGTGTGGATCTGCCCCGACCCCAACGGCCACATCCAGGCGGTCGGCCGCGACCAGAGGGGCCGCAAGCAGTATCGCTATCATCCCGAGTGGCGGGCCGACCGCGACGCGCGCAAGTACGACCGCATGGCCGCCTTCGGCCGCGCCCTGCCCCGGCTGCGCCGGCGCGTGGCCGCCGATCTGTCGCGCCGGGGCTTGCCGCGCGACAAGGTGCTGGCCGCCGTGGTCAGCCTGCTGGAGCTGACCCTGATCCGGGTCGGCAACGACGAATACGCCAAGGCCAACAAGAGCTTCGGCCTGACCACCCTGCGCAAGCGCCACCTGAAGCTGGCCGGCGGCGGAGCGGTGTTCGAGTTCAGGGGCAAGAGCGGCAAGCTGCATAGGACAGGCTTTCGCGACCGGCGCCTGGCCCGGATCGTCGGCGCCTGCCAGGAGTTGCGCGGCCAGCGATTGTTCCAATATGTCGACGAGGACGGCCAGCGGCGCGCCGTCGAAAGCAGCGACGTCAACGATTACATCCGGGCGGCCTGCGGCGACGACTTCTCGGCCAAGGACTTCCGCACCTGGTACGGCTCGCTGGCGGCGCTGGAGGCGTTGAGCCTGCGCCCCCGGCCCGCGACCCAGGCCGAGGCCCGGCGCACGCTGAACACTTGCGTCAAGGCGGTGGCCGGCCTGCTGGGCAACACCCCCGCCGTCTGCCGCGCGGCCTACATCCACCCCAAGGTGCTGGAAGCCTTCGAAGCCGGCCGCCTGCCCAAGCGGCCGGCTTCGTCGCCCAGGGGCAAGGAGCTGAGGCTGCTGAAGCTGGTTGGGGGGTGAGGTTCCGGCCGAATGAGACAGCCAAGATCGCAAAGACCTTAGATCCGTTGTCCTCCCGGAGGCCTCGCAGAGGCTGTCCGGGATCCAGGGGACTGGGGCAAAGGCCTTTGCGGTTCACCTGGATCCCGACAAGCGCTGCGCGCTTTCCGGGAGGACAATATTTGGGTGGTGGATACAGACCTGGGCGGATCGACCTTCGGCTCCTGGCCGAAAACCTCGTCCTTCGGTTGGAAGCGCCGTCCTCCCGGCGCTTTCGAGGGCAAGTCGGAACCGTCCGCTCATTCTCGACATGGCCCGGTGATTTTTTCGAGCCCTTTGTTCGCGCTTGGACGGATCCGCTATCCGGCAAAATTTATCGTTTGACAGAAAGAAATTTCAGAAAGAATTTGACGACACGGGAGGACGCCATGAGCACCGTCGTCACACTGAAGCCGCGCGCCGAGGCCCTCGTCGCGACCGAGACCGCCGCCCAACGTCGCGTGCGCCTGGGCAGCCACGCCCTGGCCTGGCTGTTCACCGGCCTGCTGGCCCTGTCGATCGCCATCCTGGTCGCCGCTCTCGCCGCCATGCTGTTCTACAAGGGCGAACTGGTCCGGATCGGTCCCGACAATTGCTACATCGGAGAGGGACCGCCCAATTCCGTCGCCTTCGGCTCCCTGCCCCTGCTCCATCGGCTGATCTATTGCCTGGTCGGGATCGTGCGCGCGACGCCGATCATCATGCTGTTCTGGAGCGTGCGCTCGCTGTTTCGCCTCTACGCCCGGGGTCGGGTGTTCTCGCCCGCGAACGGCCGAAGCTTCAGCCGGGTCGGCGGCTGGCTGTGCGCCTACGCCCTGTCGCCCTTCGTCTGCCACCTGTTCCTCAGCGCCACGGGTTATGAGATCGACAGGAACTGGGCCCACATGGCCAGCGTCCAGGCCTTCGTCCTGGGCCTGCTGGTGTTCGTGATCGGCCAGGTCATGCAGGTGGGCCGCGAGATCGAGGAAGACCGCGAGGCGTTCGTCTGATGCCGATCATCCTGCGTCTCGACGTGATGCTGGCCCGGCGCAAGGTGCGCTCCAACGTCCTGGCCCGCGCCATCGGCGTCACCGAAGCCAATCTCTCCCTGCTGAAGTCCGGCAAGGTGAAGGGCATGAAGTTCGAAACCCTCGAGGCGATCTGCGCCTATCTGCGCTGCCAGCCGGGCGACATCCTGGAATACGCGCCCGGCGACGGCGCGGACCAACTTCCCCACGACCACGAGCAGGACACGCTCAAACGCGCCTGAGGGCGCTTCAACCGGGAGACATCGATGCGACTGTTTTCAACGCCCGCTGCGGCGATCGCCCTCGGCTGCCTGCTGCTCGGCGGAGCGCCGGCCTGGGCGGCGCCCAAGCTGATCCCTGTCGATGGCGGCCAGGTGTCGTTCGAGACCTGCGGCTCGGGACCCAAGGCCATCGTCCTGCTGCACGACGGCATTCTCGACGGTTCGGCCTTCGACGCGGTTTGGCCCAAGCTTTGCGCCCGGTTCAAGATCGTGCGCTACGACCGGCGGGGCTACGACGCCTCGCCGCCGGCCGCCGCGCCCTACGACGCCGTCGCCGACCTAGACGCGGTCATGAAGGCGGCGGGCGTCCAGCACGCCACCCTGGTGGGCTCCTCGTCCGGCGGCGGCGTCGCGACGGACTTCGCCCTGGCCCATCCGCGGGCGGTGGACGGCTTGATCCTGGTCGGCGCGGCGGTCAACGGCTTCAAGCCCACCGAACACTTCATGAAGCGCACGCAGACCCTTGTGACGCTGCTGTCCCAAGGCCGTCTCGCCGACGCCGTCAAGGACCCGTACATCCTGACGCCCGGCGCCGAGGCCGAACGCGCGTTCGTGGTCGCGGACATCACCGCCCATCCCGGCAATTTCGGCGCGGCCCAGATGATCAAGGACGGGCCGGAAGTCATGGGGCGGCTCGGCGAGATCAAGGTCCCGACCCTGATCGTCACCGGCGAGGTCGACATCCCCGACGTTCACGCCCACGCCGGCGCCCTGGAGGCGCTGATCCCCGGGGCCCGGCGCGTGATCGTGCCGAACAGCGGCCACTTCCTCTATCTGGAACAGCCTAAGGCCTTCACCGAACTGATAACCACGTTCGTCGATGCAGAAGGACGCTAGACGGAGGCCCCGGCGGCCAGGCGTCATGTCCGGTCGCCTTCGTGCGCCCGCAGCGCCGTCCTCAGTTCCTCGACCATCATCGCCCGCAGGCCCGGCGGCGAGAGGATCTCCACCGCGTCGCCCCAGGTGAACAGGTGCCAGGCCAGTTCGCGCATGCCGCTGGCCCGGAAGGTGACCAGCACCGAGCCGTCCGGGTCCTGGGTCACGGTCTGGTTGGGGTGAAAGCGCCAGCGCAGGGCGTCCTCGGCGCGGCTGGTCCCGATGCGCAGGGCCACGTCCTCGATCTCGCCGTGATAGATGCCGAAGCTCTCGTCGGCGAAGGCCTGCAGCGAGAAGTCCTCAGGCGGCGGGGCCGGCTCGTCCAGAGCCGTCACCGCCTGCATGCGGTCCAGGCGGAAGGTGCGGGGCTTGGGATCCCGCCCCTCGGTCGCCACCAGATAGTTGCTGTGGCCGAACAGGATGCCCAAGGGCGTGACCTTGCGGGTCCGGCCCGGCGCGCTGCCGCCCTCGTAGCGGAACGACAGGGCCTGCAGCCCCTTCACGGCCGTGCGGATGGCGGTCAGCACCTGCTCGCTCTCGAACGGGCGGGGACCGGGGTGGACGGCGATGGTCTCGGCCTGGACCAGGGCCTCGACATCGGGGGCCACCTTGCGCCGCGCCGCGCCGCGCAGGGCCGACAGCAGCTTGCGCTCCAGGGCGTAGAGGGCCGCGGCCCGCCCCTCGGCGCCGCCGGCGGCGTAGCTGTCGGCCGCGGTGCGCAGGGCCGCCAGCTCCTCGGCGGTCGGGGTCTGGAACAGGCTGTCCAGGCCGGACGGGATGTGGAAGCGCTTGGTCGGCGGATCCTCGATCGCCTCCATCTGCGGGAAGGCGGCCCAGACGGCGTCGCGCATCCGCTCGGCCGTGCGCCGGCCCACGCCCATGGCGCGGGCCATCTCGTCGAGGGTCAGGCCCTCGGACGATCCGGCCAGCATCCGGGCCAGGTCCAGCAGTCGGGTCGCCTTGTCGTGTCGCATGACCCGACTCTATACGACCGTTTTTGACGCAGAACACCCGCAAAAGGGAGACTGAAGAAACCCGCCGGGCAGAACGCCCCGATCCGGAGCCCCGCCATGAACCGTCTCCTCGCCCAGGATTGGCATGTCGCCCCCGTCAGCGCCGCCATGATCTCGGCCGTGCTCGACTTCGCCGACATTCACCGCGACCTCGGCGGCGGGCGCACCCTGATGCGGCTGAGCCCCGAGCGGGTGCTGCGGGCCGACATCATCCTGCTGCTGGGCCGCGACGCCGGACGCGCCGCCGACATCGGCCTGGTGTGGAACGATCGCGAGGACCAGATCGTCCGGATCATCGACGACGCGGCCCTGCGCGCCTCGCGGCGGGCCGCCTGGGAAGAGGCCTTCGACCTTTTCGAAGCCGACGACCGCGACGCGGCGCCGCAGCGCCTGTGCGCCTGACGTCCGTCGACGGACAATTGGCCGCAGGCGCCGCCCCAAGCGGCTTCGCCCGCAAGTTGTCGTCGCCCCCGAATTTGCTGGACGACGCCATTATTGCGTCAAATCGACACATATCTCCAGGATTGCAAATACAACCCTGCAAATTTTTCCCATCTTACAGTCATGCTTGAGCAATAACTTCCCAGTTCATCGATTTTAAACAGGCTGCCGACATCCTGGTCACGAGCAAAATGCTCTCGGCAGTCAAAACGACGCCGAACAACCTCGAATAGGAATCAGTCGGATGCCGCTGAATAGCGTCAACACCAACTCGGGCGCGATGATCGCCCTGCAGAACCTGAACACCACCAACAGCGAACTTCAGGTCACGCAACAACGCATCAACACCGGCAAGAAGATCGGCAACGCCAAGGACAACGGCGCGATCTGGGCGATGAGCAAGGTGCAGTCCTCGACCGCCGGCTCGCTGAACGCCGTCAAGGACTCGCTGCAACGCGGCCAGTCGACCATTGATGTGGCCCTGGCCGCCGGCGACACCGTCACCGACCTGCTGGGCAAGATGAAGGAAAAGGCGCTCGCGGCTTCCGACACCTCGCTGAACACCGCCTCGTTCAACGCCCTGGTCTCGGATTTCACCTCGCTGCGCGACCAGATCACCAAGGCTGTCACCAACGCCAAGTTCAACGGCGTCAGCATCGCCGACGGCTCGACCACCAAGCTGGCCTTCCTGGCCAACTCGGACGGCACCCAGTTCACCGTCAGCGCCAAGACCATCTCGCTGGTCGGCCTGGGCCTGACGGCGACCTCGACCTTCGCCAACGCCGCGGCCGCCAAGACGATGATCACCACGATCAGCAACGCCCTGGGCACGGCGACCAACAAGCTGGCCTCGCTGGGCACGAGCTCGACCGGCCTGGACACCCACCTGACCTTCGTCGGCAAGCTGCAAGACAGCCTGGACGCCGGCGTGGGCAACCTGGTCGACGCCGACCTGGCCAAGGAAAGCGCCAAGCTGCAGTCGCTGCAAACCAAGCAGCAGCTGGGCGTGCAGGCGCTGTCCATCGCCAACCAGTCGACCCAGTCGGTCCTCAGCCTCTTCCGCTAGGCGGTTCGGACTTCGAGTTCAGCATCTTGAAGGGCGGGTCCTCGGGACCCGCCCTTTTTTCTTTGGGCCGCCACGACAAGACTCGCCGCGCCGCAGGCGGACGCCTACCAGATATGGTGTTTTCAGGAACAGTCGGCTGGCCGACAGAGTCAACGGCGGGTCAAGCTGCGGCCACAGGACTCTCGGTCAAAAGAACGCGATTCAACACCATGGCTTTCGCCAAATCGGAATGACTAACGAGAGATTATCCACGCCGCGAAATTAGCTGCGACACTTTTACAATATCGAAAGCACGACCGTGGATGCTGGCGGCGAGCAAAATGCTCCCGACCGTCAAAATGACGTCGGCAACCTTGAATGGGAAATCGCCGAAATGGCTCTGAACAGCATCAACACGAACTCGGGCGCGATGATCGCCCTGCAGAACCTGAACGCCACCAACAGCGAACTTCAGGTCACGCAACAACGCATCAACACCGGCAAGAAGGTCGGCAACGCCAAGGACAACGGCGCGATCTGGGCTATCGCCAAGACGCAGTCGTCGACCGCCAGCTCGCTGAACGCCGTGAAGGACTCGCTGCAACGCGGCCAGTCGACCATCGACGTGGCCCTGGCCGCCGGCGACACCGTCACCGACCTCTTGGGCAAGATGAAGGAAAAGGCCCTGGCCGCTTCCGACACCTCGCTGAACACCGCTTCGTTCAACGCCCTGAAGTCGGATTTCGACAGCCTGCGCGACCAGATCACCAAGGCCGTGACCAACGCCAAGTTCAACGGCGTCAGCATCGCCGACGGCTCGACCACCAAGCTGGCCTTCCTGGCCAACTCGGACGGCTCGCAGTTCACCGTCAGCGCCAAGACCATCTCGCTGGCCGGCCTCGGCCTGTCGGCGTCCTCGTCGTTCACCAACGCCGCGGCGGCCAAGACGATGATCACCACGATCAGCAACGCCCTGGGCACGGCGACCAACAAGCTGGCCTCGCTGGGCACCAGCTCGACGGGCCTGGACACCCACCTGACCTTCGTCGGCAAGCTGCAAGACAGCCTCGACGCCGGCGTGGGCAACCTGGTCGACGCCGACCTGGCCAAGGAAAGCGCCAAGCTGCAGTCGCTGCAAACCAAGCAGCAGCTGGGCATCCAGGCGCTGTCCATCGCCAACCAGTCGTCTTCGTCGATCCTCAGCCTGTTCCGATAGGACCAGCGCACTCAGTTCGCGTAGGAAAGGGCGGGTCCTCGGACCCGCCCTTTTTCCATTGGACCTTCCTCTAACGCGGAACGGGCCCCGGCAGCGCCTTGCCCATCCGCACCAGCGGCACCTCGACCCCGCGGGAGGTCGGCGCGGAGAACCGCTCGATCTGGTGATAGCCGCAGGCGCGGTACAGCGGCTCGCCGGCCAGGGTGCCGGCCAGTTCGCAGCGTGTGAACCCCTCCCCCGCCGCCGCCGCCTCGCAGGCCTCCAGAATCAGCCGCCCGACGCCCTTCCGGACGTGATCAGGGTGGGTGTACATCGCCCGCACCCTGGCCGCGTCGCGGGTCGGGTCCAGCAGGGCGGCGTCGCGCCCGGCCGAATGATCGCCGCCGAACAGCGTGGCCCGCCGGCTCCAGCCACCGCAACCGGCCAGTTCCCCGGCCTCCTCGACCACGAAATAGGTCCCGTCGGCGATCAGCTGGCTGTCCAGCCCCATGACGTCGAACGAGGCCGCCACCTCGTCCGGCGCCAGGAACGGCCTGAGCAGTTCGCCGATCGAGGCGTTCATCAGCGCGCGCAGGGCGGGCAGGTCCTCGGGAACGGCGAGGCGAAGGGTCAGGGTCACGGGCGGCTCCGTCTGGGTCGCTCGAATCTGGCGGCCCGCCCCGACTTCGCCAAGCGCGTCCGCGGGGAAAAAGCGGGATTTTCAGCTCTGCCTGAAAAAATTTCGGTGACAACGTTGTCACGCGTGAGGCGTTGGGCTATAGAGGTCTCAGCCCTTCTGGGCGTTTCCTCCTATGCGACTTCCGGCCGCCTTCCCCTCCTGTGGACGGCGGCCTTTCTTTTGGTCGCTCGCAAGGTTCAGACCCGCCGGCCGATCCGCGCGAAAACGCCCACCGCCTCCGCCGCGAACAGGCCGCTGCGCCAGGCGCTCTCGCGATCCGGCGCCTCGCCGCTGGCGGCGACGCGGGCGTCGAAATCCATCACCTGCCAGGTCCACGCGTCGTTGCCGGCGTGGATCACCACGGCGTAGTCGCGCACCTGGATCTGGTCGAAAGGCATGGGTCGGCTCCTGCTCTGTCGCGGCAGGTTAGGAAAGCGCGGTCGCCGCATCGTGGCGGTGGTTTCCACTGCCGGCCAAAGGGACGAGGAGGTTCCGTGCAGACGACTCAGGCCGTGACGATCCGCCCGTCCTCGACCCGCACCGGCCAGGGCGACAGCCGCGCCCCGACGCAGGGTCCGCCGACGCAGGCCCCGGTCTCGGGCTGGAACAGCGCCCCGTGCCAGGAGCAGGCGATCAGCGATCCGTCCTCGGTCAGGTAGCGGTCCAGCACCTGGGCCAGCGGCAGGCCGGCGTGCGGGCAGCGGTCGACATAGCCGAACGCCGCCTCGCCCCGGCGCACCACGAAGCCATGGAAGCGCTTGTCGCCGATCCGCAGCACGTAGTTCCGCGCCCCGGGATCGGCGATCTGGTCCAGCGGGCCCAGCCTGACGCCGGCCGGCGTCGTCCAGACCCGCCCGACAGCAGCGGCTTCCGGCGCGGCCTCTTCGCTCAAATGCGCTCGACCGTCTGCTCGATGGCGCCGAAGATGCTGTGGCCCTTGGCGTCGCGCATCTCGATGCGGACCGTGTCGTCGCCCATCAGGAACGGGGTCTTGGGATGGCCGGTCTGCAGGGTCTCGACCGTGCGGACCTCGGCCAGGCAGGAATAGCCCAGGCCGCCTTCGGCCACCGGCTTGCCCGGGCCGCCGTCGGCGCCGCGATTGCTGACCGTGCCCGAGCCGACGATTGTGCCGGCCGCCAGGGCGCGGGTCTTGGCGGCGTGGGCCACCAGGGTTCCGAAATCGAAGGTCATGTCGACGCCGGCGTCGGCCTTGCCGAAGTCCTCGCCGTTCAGGGTGACCAGCAGCGCGCCGTGCAGCTTGCCGTCCTTCCAGGCGTCGCCCAGCTGGGCCGGCGTCACGGCCACGGGCGAGAAGGCGCTGGCCGGCTTGGACTGGACGAAGCCGAAGCCCTTGGCCAGTTCGGCCGGGATCAGGGCGCGCAGGGAAACGTCGTTGCACAGCATGACCAGGCAGATGGCGGCCAGAGCCTCCTCGCGGGTCGCGCCCAGCGGCACGTCGCTGACGATCACGGCGACCTCGCCCTCCAGGTCGCAGCCCCAGGCGGAGTTGGCCAGCGGGATGGTGTCGCGCGGCCCCAGGAAGCCGTCCGAGGCGCCCTGGTACATCAGCGGATCGGTCCAGAAGCTTTCGGGCATCTCGGCGCCGCGCGCCTGCCGCACCAGCTGCACGTGGTTCACATAGGCGCTGCCGTCGACCCATTGATAGGCGCGGGGCAGCGGACTGGCGGCCTCGTGCTCGTGGAAGCGCTCCTGCGGCACCCCGCCGTGCTCGAGGCTCTCGGCCAGGGCCTTCAGCATCGGCTCGCAGCGCTCCCAGTCGTCGAGGGCGGCTTGCAGGGTCGGGGCGATCGTTCCGGCGTCGGTGAACCAGGCCAGGTCGTTGGAGACCACCACCAGCCGGCCGTCGCGGCCGCCCTTCAGGGACGCAAGCTTCATGGGCGCTTCCTCTTTGCTTCGTTGTTGGGGCCGACCGACGTCCCTAGGGCAGCTTGGCCTTGGGGAAGCCCGTCCAGCAGGCGTCATAGTCGGCCTGAAGCGCGGAAGTCTCCAGCGCGAACTTCGTCGGCCGGATCACCCAGCGGCTCTCGAACATGAAGGCCATGGTCCCGTCAATCTTGTGCGGCGCCAGCTCGGCCTCGGTCGCGGCCTGGTGGCTGGCGAGGTCGGGGCCGTGGTCGCTCATGGCGTTGTGCAGGGACGCCCCGCCGGGCGAGAAGCCGCCGGCCTTGGCGTCGTAGGCGCCGTGGACCAGCCCCATGAATTCGCTCATCACGTTGCGGTGGAACCACGGCGGGCGGAAGGTGTGCTCGGCCACCATCCAGCGCGGCGGGAAGATCACGAAGTCGACATTGGCCGTGCCCGGGACCTCGCTGGGCGCGGTCAGCACGGTGAAGATCGACGGATCGGGATGGTCGAAGCTGACGGTGTTGATCGTGTTGAACCACGCCAGGTCGTACTTGTAGGGCGCGAGGTTCCCATGCCAGGCGACCACGTCCAGCGGGCTGTGGTCCCAGGTCGCCAGCCACAGGCCGCCCTGGAACTTCTGGATCACCTCGGTGGGGCGCTCCAGGTCCTCGAAGGCGGCGACCGGGGCCAGGAAGTCGCGGCTGCTCGCCAGGCCGTTCGAGCCGATCGGTCCCAGCTCCGGCAGGCGGAACGCCGCGCCGTAGCTTTCGCAGACATAGCCCCGCGCCGGGCCGTCCAGCTCGACGCGGAAGCGCACGCCGCGCGGGATCACCACGATCTCGCCGGGCGCGGCGTCGATCCGGCCGAACTCGGTGACGAAGCGCAGGGCGCCCTGCTGCGGCACGATCAGCAGCTCGCCGTCGGCGTTCTGGAACACCCGGTCGATCATCGAGCGGTTGGCCAGGTAGAGGTGCGCGGCCATGCCGGCCTGGGTCGCCACGTCGCCGTTGCCGCCGATCGTGACCAGGCCGTCGACGAAATCCGCCGGTTCGGCCGGGACGTCCATCGGGTCCCAGCGCAGGCGGTTGGGCGTCGGGGCGACGGCGTCGAACGGGCCGCTCTTCAGCCGGTCCTGGGCGTAGGGCGCATAGGGCCCGTGGCCGGCGCTGGGCCTCAGGCGATAGAGCCAGCTGCGGCGATTCTCGTGGCGCAGGGCGGTGAAGGCCGTGCCCGACAACTGCTCGGCATAGAGGCCGAACGGCGGTCTCTGCGGCGAGTTCTGGCCTACCGGCAGCGCGCCGGGCGCGGCCTCGCTGGAGAAGTGGTTGCCGAAGCCGGATTGGTAGTGGAGGTCCATGAGCGTTTCCGTGACCCTCTGGCCATCATTATCGTTGTCACCCCGGAAGCCTCGCAGAGGCTGTCCGGGATCCAGGGCGGCCGCACCGTATCAGCCCAGTCCCCTGGGTCCCGGCTCTACGCTACGCTTCGGCCGGGATGACACGGAAGGGGAATTCGAAAGAAAGCCCTCAAGCCTCGACCGTGATCACGCCGCGGCGGATCTGGTCCAGCTCGATGCTCTCGAACAGGGCCTGGAAATTGCCGTTGCCGAAGCCCTGGTTGCCCTTGCGCTGGATGATCTCGAAGAAGATCGGCCCGAACAGGTTCTCGGTGAAGATCTGCAGCAGCAGGCCTTCCTCGCCGACATTGCCGTCCAGCAGGATGCGGTTCTTCTTCAGCCGTTCCAGGTCCTCGCCGTGGCCGGGCACGCGCTTGTCGACCAGCTCGTAATAGGTCTCGATGGTGTCCTGCAGCTTGACGCCCCGGGCCCGCAGCTTCTCGACGGTGTCGTAGATGTCATCCGTGGTCAGGGCCAGGTGCTGGATGCCCTCGCCATTGTATTGGCGGATGAACTCCTCGATCTGGCTCTGGTCGTCCTGGCTCTCGTTGAGCGGGATGCGGATGGCCTTGTCGGGGGCGATCATCGCCTGGCTGAACAGGCCCGTGGCCTGGCCCTTGATATCGAAGTACTTCTGCTCCTCGAAGCCGAAGACGTCATGATAGAAGCGCGACCAGGTGCGCATCTGGCCACGCTTGACGTTGTGGGTCAGGTGGTCGAGCAGGTCCAGGCCGACGGTGTTGGCGGCTTCGGCCTCGACGGCGCCGGGAACCGGGGTCCAACTGGCGAACACCGCGTCGGGACCGGCCACCAGGTACAGCATCGAACCCCCGATGCCCTCCAGCACCCGGGCGCCCTCGCCCAGCACGGTCGGGCCGGCGTCGGCGGCCACGGCGCCGCGCTTCAGGGCCTCGGCATAGGCCTGCTCGACGTCGGCGACGGTGAAGGCCATGCCGTTGGCCGAGGGGCCGTGGGCGGCGCGGAACTCGGCGGCCTGGCCGGCCGGCTCGTCATTGACCAGCAGGTTGATGCGGCCCTGCTTGTAGCGGGTGACGGCCTTGGTCGGATGGGTCGAGGCGGCCACGAAGCCCAGCTGCTCGAACAGCGCCTTCATGGCGGCCGGCTCGGGGCTGGTGAACTCGACGAAGGCGAAACCGTCGAGGCCGAGGGGGTTTTGCGGGGTGATGGTCATGGCGAGCTCCGAAGGTCAGAGAGCAAGGGCGGCCGGCAGGGCGGCGATCAGGCGGTCGTTGTCGGCGGGACGGCCGATGGTGATCCGCACCCAGCCGCCGGGCACGGGCGTGGGCCGGATGATAAGCCCTTCGCGCAACAAACGCGCGGCGGTCGCTTCGGCGCCGGCCGGGCTGCGCAGGAACACGAAATTGGCCGCGCTGTGGGTGCGCTCCACGCTCAAGGCGTCCAGCGCCGCCTCGACGCGGCCGCGCTCGGCGATCGTCAGGGCCACGGTGCGCTCCAGGTGATCGACGTCGTTCCAGGCGGCCAGGGCGGCGGCCTGGCTGACGGCGGTGACGTTGAACGGCGGGCGGATGCGGTCCAGATAGCCGACCAGCTCGGGCGACGAGCAGATCCCGTAGCCCACCCGCAGGCCGGCCAGGCCATAGGCCTTGGAGAAGGTCCGCGCCGAGACCCAGGTTCCGCCCCAGGCCTTCAGCAGGGCCAGGGTGTCGAAGGCCTGATGGTACTCGCGATAGGCCTCGTCGAGAAAGACCACGGTCGAGCGCGGGGTGACGGCCAGGATCTCGCCCAGGTCGACGCCGGACAGGGCCGCGCCGGTCGGGTTGTTGGGCGTGCACAGCACCAGCAGCTTGGGGCCCTTGGCCGCCTCATGCTTGAAGGCCTCGACGTCGAGGTCGAGATTGGCCAGGCGCGGCACGTCGATCAGGGTCGCCTCGGCGCAGCGGCCGAAGATCTCGTAGGCCGGGAAGGTCGGCGAGGACAGCAGCAGGCTGTCGCCGGGGTGCAGCACGGCGCGGAACAGGTAGTCGATCAGGGCCTCGGAGCCCGGGGTGATGACGATCCGGGCCGGATCCACCGCCAGCCGCTCGCCGATCGCGGCGCGCAGGGTCTCGCAATAGGGGTCGGGATAGATCTCGGGGCTGGCCAGGGCGTCCTGCACCGCCTGCGCCACCGTCGGGCTGGCGCCCAGCAGGTTCTCGTTGCTGGCCAGCTTGGACAGGTCGGCGCGGCCGGCCAGGCGGGCGGCTTGCGCCAGGGTCATGCCGGCCTTGTAGGCGACGACGCCCTCCAGGGCCGGGCGCACCGGCGAGACCAGGGCGGGCGACAGGGACTTTTGATCGACAACCAGCATGCGCCGCGCTCCTCGGGACCGATGGCGGCAGGTTTAGCGCGGAGGCGGCGGCAGAAGGTGGCGATTGTGACCGTTTATAGCCTGTGTTGGGTCACTTTATGCCAACCTAGCGGCCCACCGCGCGTGAATCGGAATGAGCCGACGAAGGGAGCGGCGCGAAAGTTATCCACAGGCCTCGCGCTTCCTTCTCCCCTTGCGGGAGAAGGTGGCCCGCGCAGCGGGTCGGACGAGGGGTGCAAGACCCGGTCCGCCGCGATCAGCCGAAAGGCCGGTCGCGGCGGTTTTCGTTTGGGAGCCCCCTCATCCGTCGGCTTCGCCGACACCTTCTCCCGCAAGGGGAGAAGGGTTGAGAA
>Ga0065165_1001045_pt1 | contig 33371 bp, 30 predicted proteins | sample AraplaMF_Cvi_mMF_FD_63813 | JGI IMG/M metagenome (GOLD analysis project Ga0065165, IMG submission 63813) | Arabidopsis root microbial communities from the University of North Carolina, USA - plate scrape MF_Cvi_mMF (version 2) (version 3) | ecosystem: Host-associated > Plants > Roots >... | reverse complement strand
CCAGGCCACACGCATACGCTACGCCCCCGCCGACCGCCGGACACCAGGAGGGGCCAGCCCTCCCGCGCCCTTAGTCCGGCTTGGGCGCGCGGCGCACTTCGACCACACGAACCCGGGTTCCGTCCAGCACCAAGGCCAGCTCGCCGCGCTTGATCTTCAGGGCGTCGGACCCGAAGGCCTCCAGCCGCCAGCCCTTCAGGGCCGGCGTGTTGGCCTCGTCGTCGGCGGCGATCTTCTCCAGGTCCGAGACCGTGGCGATCAGCTTGGAGGCCACGCCGGCCTCCTCGGCGCGGGCCTTGAGCAGCACCTTCAGCAGCTCGACCACCGCCCCCGCCGAGGCGGGCGGCGGCGGGCCGGCCTTCTCCAGCACCGGCGCATAGCCTTCCGGATCGGCCAGGGCGGCCTTGATCGCGGCCAGGAGGTCGGGGCCGAACTTGGAGCCGCCGAAGCCCTTGGGCACGCTGCGCAGGGTGTTGAGGCCCTCCAGCGAGGTCGGGGCCTGGGTGGCCAGCTCGTCGATGGCCTCGTCCTTGAGGATGCGGCCGCGCGGCTGGTCGCGGGTCTGCGCGGTGCGCTCGCGCCAGGCGGCCACGGCCTTGAACACCGCCAAGTACTTGGCCGCGGTCTTGCGCGGACGCAGGCGGCGCCAGGCCTTTTCCGGATCGACGTCGTAGGCGGCTGGGTCGTTCAGCGCCTTCATCTCCTCCTCCACCCAGGCCAGGCGGCCGGCCTTGTCCAGGCGGTCGCGCAGGATGGGGAACAGGGTCGCCAGGTGGGTGACGTCGGCGATGGCGTAGGTCAGCTGGTTGTCGCTCAGCGGCCGGCGGGCCCAGTCGGTGAAGCGGCTGGACTTGTCCAGCTCGATCTTCAGCATCTGGCGCACCAGGGCGTCGTAGGCGATCTGCTCGCCGAACCCGGCGGCCATGCCGGCCACCTGGGTGTCGAACAGCGGCGTGGGCATGGCGTCGAGATTGTTGAAGATCTCGACGTCCTGGCGGGCGGCGTGGAACACCTTCAGGATCGAGGGATCGCGCAGCACGTCCAGCAGCGGCGCCAGGTCCAGGCCGTCGGCCAGCGGGTCGATGCAGGCTTCGGTGTCCGGCGAGGCCACCTGGATCAGGCACAGCTTGGGCCAGTAGGTGGTTTCGCGCATGAACTCGGTGTCCACGGCGATGAAGGGCTGGCCCTTCAACTCATTACAGAACGCCGCCAGCTCGGCGGTAGTGGTGATCGTCGTCATCGGCTGCTAATAGCCTCGCGCACCCCCGAGTCTGCAAGCTAAAGCATGAGTTGGGCGTCAACTTTTCCTTGTCTAAACGGTCCCTTGGGTCGTTTTCCATCCAGAGCGAGCGCATGAGCGACCAGCAGAACGGCCTCACCTACGCCCAGGCCGGCGTCGATATCGACGCCGGGAACGCCCTGGTCGAGGCGATCAAGCCCCTGGCCAAGGCCACCCGGCGTCCCGGCGCCGAGGCGGGATTGGGCGGTTTCGGCGCCCTGTTCGACCTGAAGGCGGCCGGCTACGACGACCCGCTGCTGGTCTCCACCACCGACGGCGTCGGCACCAAGCTGCGCATCGCCATCGACACCGGCATGCACGCCACGGTCGGGATCGACCTGGTGGCCATGTGCGTCAACGACCTGCTGGCCCAGGGCGCCGAGCCGCTGCTGTTCCTCGACTATTTCGCCACCGGCAAGCTGGACGTGGCGACCGCCACCAGCGTGGTGGCCGGCATCGCCGACGGCTGCAAGCTGGCCGGCGCGGCCCTGGTGGGCGGCGAGACGGCCGAGATGCCGGGCATGTACGGCGACGGCGAATACGACCTGGCCGGCTTCTCGGTCGGGGCGGTCGAGCGCGACGGCGTGCTGCCCAAGCTGGACAGGCAGCGGGCCGGCGACCTGATCATCGGCGTCGGCTCGTCGGGCCCGCACTCCAACGGCTACAGCCTGGTGCGCCGCGTGGTCGAGCGTTCGGGCCTGGCTTGGGACGCCCCGGCCCCGTTCGCGGAAGGCAAGACGCTGGCGCAGGCCCTGATGGCCCCGACCCGCATCTATGTGAAGTCGATCTTGCCCCTGCTGCAGTCGGGCCGGGTCAAGGGCGGCGCTCATATCACCGGCGGCGGTCTGATCGAGAACCCGCCGCGCTGCATCGCCGAGGGTCTGGTCCCTGAGTTCGACTGGAACGCCTGGCCCCTGCCGCCGGTCTTCGACTGGCTGCAGCGCGAAGGCGGCATCACCGACCACGAGCTGCGCCGCACCTTCAACTGCGGCGTCGGCTTCATCCTGGTGGTCGCCGCCAGCGACGCCGAGCCGGTGCTGGCGGCCCTGCTGAACGCGGGCGAAGACGCGTTCATCTGCGGGCAGCTGGTTCAGGCGTGAGCAGGATCAAAGTCGCCGTCCTGATCTCGGGCCGGGGCTCCAACATGGAGGCCCTGGTCCGGGCCGCCCAGGATCCCGCCTGCCCGTTCGAGATCGCCCTGGTGCTGTCGAACAAACCCGAGGCCGGGGGCCTGGTCTCGGCCGCCGCCGCCGGGATCGAGGCCTTGGCCGTCGACCAGAAGGCCTACGGCAAGGACCGCGAGGCCCACGAGCGGGCCATCGACGCCGCCCTGCGCGCGCGCGGGATCCAGGTCGTGGCCCTGGCCGGCTACATGCGCATCCTGACGCCGTTCCTGGTGAACGCCTGGGAAGGCCGGATGCTGAATATCCACCCTTCCCTGCTGCCCGCCTATCCCGGCCTGGACACCCATGGCCGCGCCCTGAGGGCCGGAGAGGTCGAGGCCGGCTGCACGGTTCACCTGGTCACCGCCGGCGTCGACGAAGGTCCGATCCTCGGCCAGGCCCGCGTGCCGATCCTGCCGGGCGACACCGAGCACATGCTCAGCGACCGCGTGCTGGAGCAGGAGCACCAGCTCTATCCGGACATCCTGGCGGCGTTCGCGCGCGGGCTCTGAACGCCCGAACTTGCACGAGAGCGAACTTTCGGCCGACGGAGCGCCGTGAAAAGCGGCTCTCGTTGCGCCCGGTGGCGGCGCCCCACTCCAAGCTGCGGCCCCGTCGCCCTCCGAAATTGACGCAACCTCGGTTGCGGATCCTCCTGGGAGCGCTCTCGCGGGAGAGATCGGGCCTGGCCCGGCGCTGAAGGCGAAACCGCCCCGGAAACGCTCAAGCAGAAGGACCGCGACGGCCTCGAAACGCTGGAAAGCAGGGCGCGTCTGCGTGCGCCCTCGCCGAAGGAGCAAGGCGGTCCCGCATCGCTGAATCTCTCAGGCGCCAAGGACAGCGGGGGTGCGGAAGGCGGGCCATGACGGTTCGTCACGACACTCCTTGGCTGCCGATGACCTGAATTCACGCCCTCGCGACCACTTTTCAAACGTTCGCCCGACCTCAACACGATCACCTATGCGGTTTTCGTGAGATGCTCATTGACACTAGCAATATAGATCATTTTCGATGTTCATAATTTATACATGCATGCATAGCGCTTGAACCCTATTTTATATTGTTGCCGCGAGCAGCTTTTCTGAATTTACCGCGATAGACGAACCGTCGAGCTTGGCCCCAGTCAAAAGATTGGGGATAGTCATGACGAACACTCGCCTTGCGCCGGCCTCGCGCCATTTCCGGGCCCTGCTGCTGGCCGCCTCGGTGCTGGGGGGCGCGACGCCCGCCCTGGCCCAGGAGGCCGACAAGGCCTCGACCGTCGATGAACTGGTGGTGACCGGGGCCAGGGTGTCCGAGGCCAGCGTCGCCATCGGCACGGACCACGCCACCGCCACGGTCTCGATCACTCGCGAGGCCCTGCTGTCCGCGCCGGCCGGGGTCACGGGCCTGAAAATGCTGGAGTCCTTGCCCGGCTTCAACGTCCAGGCCAACGACGCCCTGGGCATGTACGAGTTCGGCAACTCGGTCTCGGTGCGGGCCTTCAACTTCCAGCAGATCGGCTTCCTGCTGGACAACATCCCGATGGGCCGTAGCGACCAGTTCGGCGGCAGCCCGATCTATCGCTATGTCGACAACGAGAACCTGTTGCGGGTGACGGCCTCGGCCGGGGCCGGCGACGTCTCCCTGCCCAGCTACGCCTCGCTGGGGCCGATCGTCGACTACTTCACCCAGAAGCCGTCCCAGACCGCCGGCGGCTCGGTCAGCCAGACCCTGGGCAGCGACAGCCTGCGCCGCTCCTTCCTGCGCCTGGAGACCGGCGAGCACGCCGGCTTCTCGGCCTACGCCAGCGCCTCGATCATCAAGGGCGACCTGTGGCGCGGCCCGGGCACGATCGACCGCAAGCACTACGAGGGCAAGATCAACTACGCCTTGCCCAATGGCGGGAACATCAGCTTCCAGACCGTGCACAACGACTATTTCGACTATGACAGCCCGTCGATCACCAAGGCCCAGTACGCCGGGACGGCCGGCGACGTGTTCGGCCGCAAGGGGCGCGACTTCGCCTATCTGGGCTACGTGCCGACCGGCCTGGCGCCGGCCGTGGCCACGGTCCACGGCGCCAGCGTCACGGGGCCGCTCTATTCCAACGCCAACTACGCCCAGTACTACAAGTTCGCGGTGAACAGCCGGCAGGACCACCTCTATGGCCTGACCCTGAACACCCCGATCACCGACGCGATCGACCTGACCACGACCGCCTACTATGAAGACAAGGAGGGTTACGGCGTCTCGCCCGAGGCCTGGGGAACCTCGATCGCCAGCCATACCGCCGAGGTCGACGCCGGGCTGACGGGCCTGACCGCGCCCAAGGGCATCCAGTACGGCCTGTCGGGCATCGACGGCACGCGCAAGGGCGTCACCGGCAAGGTCGCCTGGCGCGCCGGCTTCAACAAGCTCGAGGCCGGTCTTTGGCTGGAGGACGACGACTATCACCGCACTCAGGCGCGCTACAACGTGCAGAATGGCAACCCCGACGGCGCGCCGCTGTTCAACGAGCCCGTCCACCGGCAGCGCAACTATGTCTCGACCCGCCAGACCGCCCAATTCTTCGTCAAGGACACGCTGAGCCTGGTCGACGACCGCCTGAAGGTCGAGCTAGGCTTCAAGGCCACCGACATCGACTACAAGATCAGCGGCTATCGCAATCCGGCCGACTACATCAACAAGCGCCAGCCGACCCTGAAGGCCAACTGGAAGGACGATTTCTTGCCGCAGGTCGGGGCCGTCTACAACCTCAATAGCCGCGACCAGATCTTCTCGTCCTATTCGGAGAACATGGCCCTGCCCCGCGGCGCCGACGACGTGTTCTCGGCGGCCAGCCCGACGGTGGCCGGTCCCAAGCCGGAGACCTCCAAGAACCTGGAACTGGGCTATCGCGCCAACCGCCCCACCTTCAACGCCTCGTTCGTGGTCTACAAGACCGAGTTCAAGAACCGGCTGCAGCAGTTCAACGCCGAGGTTCCCGGCAGCACCACCCTGGAGAGCTTCTATCAGAACGTCGGGGCGGTGAAGGCGTCGGGCGCCGAGTTCAGCGGCCAGTGGAAACCCGACCTGCTGGGCGGCAAGATCTATTTCAACGCCAACCTGTCGTACAACAAGTCGGAATTCCAGGACAACGTCCTGAACTACAGGTCCAGCGCCACGGCCGCGCCGATCACCCTGCAGACCAAGGGCAAGTCGGTGCCGGACTTCCCCGAATGGCTGTTCCAGGGCGGGGTGACGGTCGAGCCGACGGATGGCTTCGTGTTCAACGTCTCGGCCCGCCACATCGACGACCGCTACACCAACTTCGTCAACTCCGAGGCCACCAAGGGCTACACGATCGTCAACGCCTATCTCGACCTGGGCGACGGCTTCGCCGCCGGGCCGTTCGAGCAGGTCAAGGCGCGGGTCAATGTCGATAACATCTTCGACAAGGACTATCTGGGCACGATCAGCACCACGGTGAACACTCCGGCCAGCTTCCGGCCCGGCTCGCACCGGACGATCCAGTTCACTCTCTCCGCCGACTTCTAGGTCCAAGTTCCGGCCGCTTCCGAGAGGGAGCGGCCGGACAGCGTTCGAGTACATCCATGACCCGATCCTTCCTGCTGGCCGCCGTATCGGCCCTGGCGCTCGCCACCTCGTCCCAGGCCGCCGAGACCGCCGCCTCGGCCCGCCAGATCCACGAGAGCCTGCTGACCCTCGACACCCACCTGGACACCCCCGCCAATTTCGGTCGCCCCGGCTGGGACATCCTGGACCGCCACGACGCGGCCAAGGACGGCTCGCAGATCGACTATCCGCGCATGGTCGAGGGCGGGCTGGATGGCGGCTTCTTCGCTATCTACACGCCCCAGGGGCCGCGCACGCCGGAGGCCACCCGCGCCGCCCGGGACGCGGCCCTGATCCGCGGCGTCGAGATCCGCGAGATGGTGGCCAAGCACGGCGACAAGTTCGCCCTGGCGCTGAAGGCCGACGACGCCGCGGCGATCGCCGCCCAGGGCAAGCGCGTCGTGTTCATGAGCATCGAGAACAGCTATCCGATCGACGGCGACGTCACCCTGCTGTCCAGCTTCTACGCGATGGGCGTGCGGATCTCGGGCCTGGCCCACTTCAAGAACAACGACATGGCCGACAGCTCGACCGACAAGCCCGAGTGGCATGGCCTGTCGCCGCTGGGGAAGCAGTTCGTGGCCGAGGCCAACCGGCTGGGCGTGGTTCTGGACGGCTCGCACTCGTCCGACGAGGTGCTGGACCAGTTGATCGCCCTGTCCAAGACCCCGGTGATTCTGACCCATTCGGGCTGCAAGGCGGTGTTCGATCATCCGCGCAATGTCGACGACGCCCGGCTCAAGGCCCTGGCCGACAGCGGCGGGGTGATCCAGGTCGACGCCTATTCCAGCTATCTGATCGACACCCCCAAGAACCCCGAGCGCGAAGCCGCCATGGCCGCCCTGATGGCCAAGGTCGGGGCGCGCAACAAGATGACCGAAGAGCAGCGCGCCGCCTTCATGGCCGAGCGCAACGCCATCGACGCCAGGTGGCCGGTCAGGAAGGCGACGTTCGACGACTTCATGAACCACCTGAACCACGCCTTGAAGGTGGCCGGGGTCGATCACGTGGGGATCGGCATCGATTTCGACGGCGGCGGCGGGGTCACCGGCCTGGAGGACGCCTCCGACTACTGGAAGATCTCCCAGGCCCTGCTGGCCGAGGGCTACACCAAGGCCGACCTGGAGAAGATCTGGAGCGGCAATGTCCTGCGCCTGCTGCGGGCGGCCGAGGCGGCCAAGGCGTCGGCGGGGTGAGAGGGACCTGAGTCCTGGGTCTTCGCTGCGCTTCGCCCGGGATGACAACCGGGAGGCGCGCATGGAGGGCAAGGCCTAGATGGCCCGCCGCTCCCGCCAGGCCTTGGCGGCGGCCAGGACCGCGACCAGCGCCGCCGCCGCCCACAGGGCCAGGACGCCGACCCGCAGATAGGCCGCCGCGCCCAGGGCGCCGCCGAGGCAGAGGCCCGCCCACAGCAGGGCGTAGGGCCCCCAGGCCCAATGATCGCCGCCGGTCAGGGCGGCGGCGATCCGCTGGCCGGCCTTGACCAGGGCCCCGGTCATGTAGGTCAGCCCGACCCCGACGTCGCCGTTGCGCTGGAACACCGCGTTCTCCGCGCCCATGGCCAGGACCATGGCCGCGACTCCCGCCGAATCGAAGCCGGCCGAGATCAGGGCGGCGGCGGAGGCCAGCAGCGCCGCCTCCAGCGCCAGGACCGCCGAGCGTCGCTCCTCGCCCGCCTTGCGCGCGACCAGCGCCCCCAGCACCACGCCGGCGACGAACAGGCCGACCAGCATCAGGGCCGTGCGGACCATCGCCCACTGGCCGGTGGCGATGCCCACGCCCAGCCGGGTGGAGTTGCCGCTCATGAACGAGACGAAGAACCCGCCCAGCTTCAGGAAGCCGATGGCGTCGACATAGCCCGCCACGCCTGACAGTCCGGCCGCCAGGGCGACGTCGCGGCGGCGATAGTCCTTCATGTGCTTTGCCCCAGCTTCGACGCGACCGATCGTCACCGATCCGGGGCGGCCTGCGCAAACAAAAAGGCCGGCGGATCGCTCCGCCGGCCTCCTGCTGTCGACAAGGCGAAAGCCTTAGCCAACGATCTCTTCGTCCTTGAAGAACTGGGCGATTTCGATGCCCGCGTTTTCCAGGCTGTCCGAACCGTGGACCGAGTTCTCGCCGATCGACAGGGCGAACAGCTTGCGGATCGTGCCTTCGTCGGCGTTGTCGGGGTTGGTGGCGCCCATCACTTCGCGGTACTTGGCCACGGCATTGTCGCCTTCCAGCACCTGGACGACCACCGGCTCGGCGGTCATCTGGGCGACCAGTTCGCCGTAGAACGGGCGCTCGGCGTGGACTTCGTAGAACTTCTTGGCTTGCGCCTCGCTCAGCTTCACGCGGCGTTGGGCCACGATGCGCAGACCGGCTTCTTCGATGACGGCGTTGATCTTGCCGGTCAGGTTGCGACGCGTGGCGTCAGGCTTGATGATCGAGAAGGTGCGTTCGGTCATGATCCGAAAATCTCACAGAGAAAGTTTGTCGATTGGGAGGTTGCGGGCTTATAGCCGGGCGCCTCCTCCCCGCCAACCCGCCGCGTAACCTTAAAATCAAATGCTCCAGATCAACGACCTGACCTTCGACGCCTGGGGGCGGCGGTTCTTCGACCACGCCAGCGTGAGCCTGCCGCCCGGCGCCAAGGTCGGGCTGATCGGCCGCAACGGCGTGGGCAAGTCCACCCTCTTCAAGCTGATCCTGGGCCATCTGCAGGCCGGCGACGACGAGATCAGCCTGCCCAAGAGCGCCCGCGTCGGCTCGGTGGATCAGGAGCACCCGGCCACGCCCTTCACCCTGCTGGAGACGGTGCTGGAGGCCGACGAGGAGCGCCACGGCCTGCTGACGCGCCTGGAGACCGCCGAACCCGAGGAGATGGGCGAGATCTGGGCCCGACTGATCGAGATCGACGCCGACGCGGCGCCGGCCAAGGCGTCGGAAATCCTGGTGGGCCTGGGCTTCACCCAGGACGACCTGGCCCGGCCGATGGCCGAGTTCTCCGGCGGCTGGCGGATGCGCGTGGCCCTGGCCGCGGCGCTGTTCGCCGAGCCGGACATGTTGCTGCTGGACGAACCGACCAACTATCTGGACCTGGAAGGCGCCCTGTGGCTGGAGGCCCGCCTCCAGAAGTACCCGCACACCGCCCTGATCGTCAGCCACGACCGCGAGCTGCTCAACAACAGCTGCACCCACATGCTGCACCTGGCGGGCGGTAAGCTGGAACTCTACACCGGCGGCTACGACGACTTCGAGAAGCGCCGCGCCGAGAAGGCCCGCTTGCAGCTGTCGGCCAAGGCCAAGCAGGACGCCGAGCGCGCCCACCTGCAGGCCTTCGTCGACCGCTTCAAGGCCAAGGCTTCCAAGGCCGCCCAGGCCCAGTCGCGGATGAAGCGCCTGGCCAAGATGGAGCCGGTGGCGACCACGATCGAGGAGCGCGTCGCGCCCTTCACCCTGCCCTCGCCGCCGCGCCCCCTGCCCCCGCCGCTGATCAGGCTGGAGAAGGCCAATGTCGGCTACGAGCCGGGCCGCTCGATCCTCAGGAACCTCAACCTGCGCATGGACCTGGACGACCGCATCGGCCTGCTGGGCGTCAACGGCGCGGGCAAGTCGACCTTCGCCAAGATGATCGCCGGGGCGCTGGGCGTGCAGTCGGGCGAGTTCCATCGCGACCGCAAGATGAAGGTCGGCTGGTTCCACCAGCACCAGATCGAGGCGATGGACCCCGAGGACACCCCGCTGGAGATTATCCGCCGGGCCATGCCGGACGCTTCGGAAAGCTCGCGCCGCTCGCGCCTGGCCCAGTTCGGCCTGGGCTTCGAAAAGCAGGAAACCAAGGTCGAGAGCCTGTCGGGCGGCGAGCGCGCCCGCCTGCTGCTGAACCTGGTGGCGATGGACGCCCCGCACATGCTGATCCTCGACGAGCCGACCAACCACCTGGATATCGACTCGCGCCGGGCCCTGCTGGACGCCCTGAACGACTACGAAGGCGCGGTGATCCTGATCACCCACGACCGCTCGCTGATGGAGCTGGTGGCCGACCGCCTGTGGCTGGCCGCCGACGGCACGGTCAAGCCGTTCGACGGCGACATGGACGACTACGCCAAGTTCGTGCTCGACCGCGCCAAGCAGGCGGTGAAGCCGACCCAGGTGGCGCGTGAACCGGCCAAGGCCGAGCCCGCCGCCCCGGCCAAGAAGACCGTCGCCATCGAGCCGCTCAAGCGCAAGATCGAGGCCGCCGAGCAGGTCGTCACCCGCCAGACCCGGCAGGTCGCGGAGCTGGACGCCCAACTGGCCGACCCGCAGCTCTACAAGAACCCGACCAAGGTCGCCGAGCTGACCAAGCGCCGCGACAACGCCAAGGCCAAGCTGGATGAGGCCGAGGCGACCTGGATGGGGTTGGCGGAGGAGTTGGCCGAGGCCGAGGCCTGAGGCCTACTTCCCCGCGAAGAAGGCCTGGCGCAGGGCGACGGACTTGATCTGGCCGGCGGCGATGCGCTGGCGCTTCAAGGTCTTGCGCAGAGTTGCCTGGCCGCCGAGGCCCTGGGCGTAGCGGCGGGCCGCGTCCTGGGCCAGGGCGTCCAGCGCCGCCGGCGTCACCCCGTCCTCGCCATAGTCGAACACCTCCCGAGGCGGGCCGATCAGCCGGCAGTCGCCGGGGGACCGCCGCAGCAGCACCCCGACCTTGTCGGCCTCGACCGCGGGTTCGTCGCCCGCCCGCTCCACCAGCTCGCCGCCGACGACCAGGAACTCGCCCGCCGTGGTGCTGGCGTTGCCGGTCTGGGCGAACACCCACAGCCGCCGGTCCCAGCGGGCGTTGGCCAGGGCCGGACAGGCCTGGACCAGATCGGCGGGCGCAGCGGCGAACCGCGCCTCGGCGGGCAGCTTCAGGCCTAGCAGGGGGTCGATGGAGGGCTGGGCCGGCGGCCGGGCCGCGACCGGGCCAGCCGCCAGGCTGGCCAGCAGGGCGAGGATCGCGATCCGCACCTCAGCGCCTGTAGATCACGTAGCTGGGCTTTTCGCTGCGATAGGCCGGCCCCGGCCAGAACGCCTCCTGGACGAAGTCGGAGATCCAGTTGGCGCCGTCATAGCCCTGGATGTGCCCGGCGGCGCTGCTGCTGGGGTTCTGGATCACCGCGACGTCGCCGACCTCCAGTTTGAAGCCGTCGGAAGCCACGCCCTTGCTGACTGCGTCGCCGGAGACGAAACGCGCCACGGCGGTGAAGCCGCGCGCCTCCAGATAGGGGCCGTAGTCCTTGGCCTGGCGCGGATTGGGCCCGGTGGCCATGCCGGCGGCCTCGAGAGCGATTCGCACGTACTTGGCGCACTGGCCGCTGCCGTAAGGCGGCAGGGCGCGCGTCTTCAGCGTGGCGGTGAACCGCGCCTTGTCGAAGTCCACGGACGCCAAAGCCGTCGCCTGATCACTCATCTTTGCTCTCCCTGAGGTGGCATGATGCTGGAGGGGCGTTTTCAGCTTGGCAACAGTCGATGTCGCTTTTTCGATCTCGTCAGCCAAGTTTGAGCTTGGCCATAACTTGACCGATACTCGAATTCATGGATTTCCGTCACCAAAGCTTGAGCATTCGGCAGGCCTTGTGACGGTATCGTCATGGTAAATGCGCCTAAACCACGTCTCTTATCCTTTACGTGACCCGGAGCGCTTATTCCTGTTCGCATGAGTTCAGGAACCGCATCCCGAAATCACATCGTCGCCAACCCGGAAGGCCTGTCGGCCGCCGCGGTGCTGGCGGCCTTCGGCGATTGGCTGGACCAGCGCCTGGCCGAGGCCATGCGGCTGGACATGGACCTGGCCTTCCGCGACCGCCCGTTCGACGTCGAGATCGGCCGCACGCCGCCCCTGGTCGGCTGGGAGCACCGCTATCTGCAGCCCGGCGCCCCGGCCCCGAAGGGCAAGATGTGGACGGTCTATCGGCTGCAGGATCAGAACGGCCGTCCCGCCGCCCTGCCCGTCCACGCCGACGACTACGCCGACACCCTGACGCCGCTGCTGGGCGAGCTGGGCTATCTGGGCGTGTTCGACGGCGAACCGGCGCTGTTTCCGGGCGTCGGCCGGCGGTAGTCCAGGCCGTCCCGCCTTGGATTCCGCTATTCAGGGAGTCCCTAACCGCACTTGACCTGCTGGACGACGCCGGAGTCGGCGTTGAACAGGATGTTCAGCCGGTCCGGGCGATAATCCATGGTCACCGGGCAGGTCGTGCAGGCCACCCGCCAGCGCGAGGGATCGACCGGGGCTGGCAGGTCGGTGCGGTTCTTGCCGACGAAGTCCTGGGCGTCCTTCAGGCCGCACTGGTCTTTTTCCGCCACGGGCGGCGCGGCGGGCAAGGCCACGGCCGGCGGCGCGGTCGGGGTGGTCGGCGGCGGCATGGGCGCAGGCTCGGGCGCGCCGGCGGAGCAGGCGGCCAGGACCAGGACGGCGCCGACCCACGCAAACCGCTTCATGCCTGCTTCTCCCAACCGCGTTCGGCGCCCTGGCGCCAGTACGACACGGGATGGCCCGCGCCCTTGAAGGCCTTCCACCGGCCCCGCGCCAGGCGCAGGGCCTCCTCGTCGCGGCCGTCGAACAACAGGATGCAGCGTTCGAAGGCCGAAAGATCGCCCGGCTCGGCCCCGTCGAGCAGGAACAACGCCCGGCCGCCGTTCGGGTTGTCCAACTTGTCGGTCAGCAGCACCGGCTGGCGGTCGGCCATCGGCTCGTCGTCCAGGCCGTGCGGCAGGAAGCTGTCGTCGCGCCAGGTCCACAGATGCGCGTCCAGCGCCCGCAGGCGGGCCGGATCGCCGCCGCGGACCAGGGCCCGCCAGCCACGCCCCAGGGTCTTCTCCAGCAGCCCGGGCAGCACCTCTTCCAAGGCGCTGCGCTCGAGATGGTAGAACCAGATGTCGCAGGGCGCGGCGGTCAAGGGCTAGCCTTCGTAGGCGTCGGCCACGAGGCGGTTCAGCAGCCGCACGCCGAAGCCGACCGCGCCGTCCGGGACGGTCGGATCGGTCGAGGGCTTCTTCCAGGCCACCGAGGCGATGTCCAGGTGGGCCCATGGTACGCCGTTGACGAACTTCTGCAGGAACAGCGCCGCGGTGATCGAACCGGCCGGCCGGCCGCCGATGTTCTTCATGTCGGCGATCGGGCTTTCGATCTGCTTCTCGTAGGACGCCGGCATCGGCATGCGCCACAGCGGCTCGCGCTCGGCCTTGCCGGCCGCGATAAGTTTCTCAGACAAGCCGTCGTTATTGCTGAACAAACCGCCCAAGTCGTGACCCAGGGAGATGATGATCGCGCCGGTCAGGGTGGCCAGGTCGACCATGAACTTGGGCTTGAAGCGGTCCTGGCAGTACCAGAGGGCGTCGGCCAGGACGAGCCGGCCCTCGGCGTCGGTGTTGATGACTTCGATGGTCTGGCCCGACATCGAGGTGACCACGTCGCCAGGGCGCTGGGCGTTGCCGTCGGGCATGTTCTCGACCAGGCCGAGAATGCCGATGGCGTTGACCCTGGCCTTGCGGCCGGCCAGGGCGTGCATGACGCCGGCCACGGCCGCCGCACCGCCCATGTCCCACTTCATGTCCTCCATGCCGTCGGCCGGCTTGATCGAGATGCCGCCGGTGTCGAAGCAGACGCCCTTGCCGACGAAGGCGACCGGCTGGGCCGACTTGTCCGACGCGCCCAGCCACTTGATGACCACCAGCTGGCTCTCGCGCCGGCTGCCCTGCCCCACGCCCAGCAGGCTGCCCATGCCCAGCTCGGCCATCTGCGCCTCGCCCAGGATCTCGACCTCCAGGCCCAGGGCCTCCAGGCCCTTCACGCGGGCGGCGAATTCCTCCGGGTGCAGGATGTTGGCCGGCTCGGAAACCAGGTCGCGGCTGAACAGGATCGCGTCGGCGACCGCCTCCAGCGCGACGAAGGCCCTGCGCGCCTTGGCGGGATCGGCGGCGGCCACCTTGACCACGCTGACCGATGGCTTCTTTTCGGCCTTCTCGGTCGTGCGGTACCGGTCGAAACGATAGGCCGCCAGCTTGACGCCGAAGGCCGCGCGGGCGGCCGTCTCGGCGTCGCCGCCGCCCAGCTTCAGCACCAGCTCGGTGACGCCCGAAGCTTTCAGGGCCTGGAAGGCGTGGCCGGCGGCCAGCTCGACCGCCTCGGGCTCGAACGCGCCGTCGCCGTCGACGCCGACCAGCAGGACGCGGGCGGCCTCCAGCCCGGCGGGGGCGATCAGGTCCAGAGTCTGGCCCTTGGCGCCGGTGAAGCGGCCGCCGGCGACGGCGCGGGCCAGGGCCCCGCCGGTCGCCTCGTTGACGGCCTTGGCCTCCGGCGACAGGGCGGCGGCTTCATAGGCCAGGACGGCCAGGGCGGCGTTGGCGCCGGCCTGGGTGTCGGCGGTGACGAACTCGATACGCATGACGCGCTCCTGATAACCGATGGAGCCCTAGCAGGACCTTCAGCTCGCTGGATTGACGCAAACCTGAACCGAAGAAAAGCACCAATCGTCGAGGGCGTCGGCCCGCCGGCCAACGAATGCCGGCGACCGCCACTTTCACGCCTGACTTGAGCGGTTGTGCGCACGCGAACACGCCGTGTAGAAGGGACCCTTCCTTGGGGGCGCGCCGCGCGACTCCGCCGCTTCCCATTACCCCTCGGTCCCCTGCCCCAACGTCGATGCGCCTGATCGAACGCTACCTTTTCCGCCAGCTTCTGGGCCCGACGCTGTTGGCGACGTTGGCCCTGGTGGCGCTCGCCCTGCTGGCGCGAAGCCTGTCGGAGTTCGATGTCCTGATCGAACAGCGCCAGAGCGGCGTGGTCTTCCTGAAGATCATCGCCCTGGCCCTGCCCCAGCTGCTGAGCATGATTCTGCCGATCGCCCTGTTCGTGGCCACCCTGGTGGCGCTGAACCGGCTGCATACGGAACAGGAGATCGTGGTCTGTTTCGCCGGCGGCATGAGCCGCTGGCGCGTGATTTCGCCGGCCGTGCGCCTGGCCGTGTTCGCGACCTTGCTGTCCCTGGTCATGAGCCTGTGGGCGGCGCCGTGGAGCTCGCGGGCGATTCGGGAGACCTTCTTCGACATCAAGTCCGACCTGGCCTCGACCCTGGTGCGCCCGGGCGAGTTCACCGAACCGGGCCCGGGCCTGACGGTCTACGCCCAGACGATCGACCGCGACCAGATCATCCACAACCTTTTCATCCACCAGGAAAAGGCCAACGGCGGCGCGGTCACCTACACCGCCCGCGAAGGCGTCATCGCCGAACGCAAGGGCCTGCCGGTGCTGGTCCTGCGCAAGGGCTCCAATCAGGAGTTCTCCAGTTCGGGCGTGCTGCAGTACCTGTCGTGGGACGAATACACCTTCGACCTCAGCTCGCTGTTCCAGAGCGACGAGCTGCTGCACTACAAGATCGGCGACCGCTACCCGCACGAGCTGTTCTTCCCCGACCTCACCCAGGAATGGGAGCAGCAGAACCGCGAGAAGCTGCTGTCCGAGGGCCATTGGCGCCTGGCCAGTCCGCTCTACAACCTGGCCATGATGTCGATGGCGCTGGCGGCGGTGATCGGCGGGTCGTTCAGCCGGATGGGCTATGGTCGGCGGATCGCCATGGTCGGCGCGGCGGCGGCCCTGGTCCAGATCGTGGGCTTTGGCGTCAAGGCCGCCTGCGACAACGACGTCTGGCTCAACCCGCTGCAGTACGCCGTGCCGCTGGCGGCGATCTGGTGGGGCCTAAGGCAGATCTTCCGTCAGAGAATCTCCCGCTACATCGCCATCGGCGCGCACGATGGCCTCCAGCCGCTGGGGGTCCAATGATCGGCGTCGGCATGATCGAGCGCTATGTGCTCAGGAAGACGCTGGGCGGGCTCGCCGCCGCCCTGGCGGTCGTCGCCGTGCTGGTCATGCTGATCGCCTTCGTCGACATCTCCAAGAACGTCGGCACCCGGACCGACGTCGGCTTCGCCCAGCTGCTGTTCCTGACCGTGCTGCAGGCGCCCGCCACGATCGTGGTGCTGACGCCCTTCATCTTCCTGTTCGGCACCCTGGGCGCGTTCGTCGGCCTGAACAGGCGCAGCGAGCTGATCGCCATGCGCGCGGCCGGGGTCTCGGCCTGGCGCTTCATCATGCCGGCGGCCATCGCCGCCTTCATCATGGGCCTGGTGACCCTGACCCTGCTCAACCCGCTGACCTCGGCGATGAGCGCTCAGTTCGAAACCTCGCGCAACGCGCTGATGGAAAGCTATCTGAAGTCGGCGCCCAAGGGGCTGTGGCTGCGTCAGGGCGACGAGAAGACCCAGGTGGTCATTCGCGCTCGGGCGCGCGACCAAGTCGAAGGCGCGGTCCGACTGCGCGGGGTGTCGCTGTTCGTCTATGCCGTGCAGCCCGACGGCTCGCTGCAGTTCGCGCAGCGGATCGAGGCGGACGAGGCCCGGCTGGAGCCCGGCTTCTGGCGGTTGTCGGGCGTGCGCGTGGCCATGCCGGGCGCTGGGGCGATCCGCTCCGAGACCTACACCATGCCATCCAATCTCGACGACCGCACGGCGTCGGAGCGGTTCAACAACCCCCAGGCCATCGCCGTCTGGCTGCTGCCCGAGACCATCAAGCGCACCGAGGCGGCGGGGTTCTCGTCGATTCCGTTCCGCCTGCGGCTGCAGCAGGTGCTGGCCACGCCGCTGCTGTTCGCGGCGATGTCGGTCCTGGCAGCCGCCTTCTCGCTGCGGCTGATGCGGCTAGGAGGGCTGGCGGGCCTGGCAGGCGCGGGCGTAACCTTGGGCTTTGGTTTCTTCTTCTTTAACGAGCTGTGTGGCGCATTGGGCAAGGCCGACGTGCTGACGCCGGCCATGGCGGCGTGGACCCCGCCGATCGTGGCGCTTTTGGCGGGTCTGACTCTGCTTTGTTATACCGAGGATGGTTGAGTCTGTGTCGCCGGGATCGAGGACTTTGATGATGGAGCTTCGCTGGGGGGCGAAAGAGACGGGCCGCGCGGTCCTGCTGGCCGGAGCGGCTTGGCTCGCTTTGGCCGGTTCGGCGCAGGCGCAGCAGCCGCTCGCCACGATTCCCGCCGCTCCCGCGCCCGCGCCGGCCGTCGACGACGGCCTGGGCGACACCGGCTACTACCTCGAGTCCGATCTCCTGATCCGCGACGACGCCAATCAGAAGATGATCGCCCGCGGCGACGTCGAGGCGCGCTACCAGGGCCGCACCCTGCGCGCCGACGAGGTGGTCTACGACACCAAGACCGAAGTGGTCACCGCCCACGGTCACGTGACGCTGGTCAACGCCGACGGCACGGCCGAGTTCGCCAACGACATGACCATGGACAAGGACCTGAAGGCCGGCTTCGCCCGCGGCTTCTCGGCCCGCCTGGACAAGAACATCAAGATCGCCGCCGACAGCGCCGTGCGTCGCAACGAGCAGATCACCGAGCTGAACAAGGCGATCTACACCCCCTGCGAGGTGTGCGCCGAAAAGCCCAAGCCGACCTGGAGCATCCAGGCCGACAAGGTGGTCCAGGACAAGAACAACCATCTGGTCTACTACCATGGCGCGACCATCCGGGTGTTCGGCGCGCCGCTGATGTACCTGCCGGTGTTCTGGCACCCGGATCCCCAGACCGAGCGCCGTTCGGGCTTCCTGGTGCCCAAGGTCAGCGTCTCCAAGAAGCGCGGCCTGGTCTATGAGCAGCCGTATCTATTCGTGCTCTCGCCGTCTCAGGATCTGGTTGTAACCCCTCAATTCAACACGAAAGTTAATCCGTTCCTGAAAGCCCAGTACCGTAAGCGGTTCTATTCGGGCTATGTCGAGGCGCGGGTCGGCGCCACCTACGACAAGGACTTCGACAACCACGGCGACCGGTTCGGCGAGGCGACGGCCAAGAGCTACATCCTGGCCAAGGGCCTGTTCGACATCGACGAGAAGTGGAAGTGGGGCTTCACCGCCGAGCGGGCCTCGCAGGCGCTGATCTTCGACGATTACGACATCAGCGACGTCTACCAGCAGCGTGGCCAATTCACGGCCGACGACCATCGCCTGGTGTCGCAGATCTACGCGACCCGACAGTCGGCCCGGTCCTATCTGTCGGCTTCGATGATCTCGGTGCAAGGCCTGCGGGTCGTTCAGGTCAGCTCCACCGGCCTGGCGAACAAGTTCGAGAACAGCGGCGCCTTTCCCCTGATCGGACCGTTGGTCGAGGGGCGCTGGGAACCGGAATCGCACATCCTGGGCGGCCGTTTGCGCGTCCAGGGCTCCGGCGTGGTCCTGACCCGCTCGGAATCCCAGTTCGGCGAACCGCCCTACGCCTACCCCGTCTACAAGGGGCAGGACGGGGTGGATTCCGCTCGCGGCTCGATCAAGGGCGACTGGCGGGCCAGCGTGATCCTGGGTTCGGGACTGCGTGTCGAACCCTTCGCCCAGGCCCGCGGCGACACCTATCGCGTCAGCGACGTCTTCCTTCCGACCAGCGCCATGGTCGCGGGCGACACCACCACCAACATCAACTATTCGCGCGGGCTCGGCGTCGCCGGGGTCGATCTGAGCATGCCGTTCTTCAAGCCGCTGAAGAACGGCGGCAGCGTGGTGCTGGAGCCTCTGGTCCAGCTGGCCGCCGGCTCCAACAGTTCGCGGGTGCCGATCGTCGTGGCCCGCGATCCCGCCGGCAATCCGATCTACTTCAACGAAGACAGCACCAACTTCGAACTGGACGAAACCAACCTGTTCGACGTCAACAAGGCGCCCGGCTTCGACCTCTACGAAGGCGGCACGCGCATGAACGTCGGCGGCCGCGCGACGGTGAAGTTCGCCGACGGACGGGGCGGCAGCGTCCTGCTGGGCCGGAGCCTGCGCACCAAGGTCGATCCGCTGATGCCGACCCGCGCCGGACTCGACCAGAAGGCGTCGGACTGGATCGTAGCGGCCACGGTCACCCCGATCCGCGGGATCACCGCCTTCACGCGCGCGCGCTTCGATGATGACACCAGCAAGCTCAACCGCCTGGAAGCCGGTCTCGACGCCTCAGTCGCCCGCGGCTTCGGCTCCGTGCGCTACCTGAAGGACAACCGGGACACCTCGGGCTTCCGCCAGGAAAACCTGGACTTCATCGGCGACTACAAGATCCGCGAGAACTGGGGCGTGACCGCCCTGGGCCGCCTGTCCTATCAGGACGCCCGCGCCTTCGGCCTGTCCTCCAACGCCAGCAAGTGGTCCTGGACCCGTCGCGATCTGGGCGTCTATTACAAGGACGATTGCGTCCGGCTCGACGTGATTTATCAGAACGAAGATCGTTACACCCAGACGGCAGGCGGCTTGAAGTTGAAGTCCAACGAGTCCGTGGTGCTGCGCCTAACGCTCGCCACATTGGGCGACACACTGTACAGCGATTAGAATGTCACCGCGTCGGGGGACGCGCGATCAAGCGCGCGCCTTCCTTTGGACGCGTCTAGAGGAACGACAATACCGATGCGGTCTGCGCGTAGCGTGACGAAACTGGCGGCCTGCACCGCTTCCATCCTCGCCTTGACCGTGGCGAGCCTCGGCCTGCCCGCCCTGGCTCAGGAGGCCGCGCCCGCGGCGACCCCGACGGTGGACGCTCCGGCGGCGCCGGCCGCCGCCGCTCCGCGCGCCAATCCGCTGTCGGAAAGCGTCGCAGCGGTCGTCAACGACGACATCATCTCCAGCTACGACCTGATGCAGCGCATGCGCCTGCTGATGGTGACCTCCGGCCTGCAGCCGACCCAGGAGAACCTGCCCCAGCTGGAGCAGGAAGCCCTGCGCTCGCTGATCGACGAACACGTCCAGATGCAGGAGCTGCGTCGGGTCGAGAAGGCCCAGAAGATCACGATCATCTCGACCGACAAGGAAGTCGAGGAGCAGATCGGCGACATCGCCAAGGGCAACAACTTGACCGCGGCGCAACTGACCCAGCAATTGCAGGCCCAAGGCGTCGGCATCGACACCTGGAAAGCGCAGATCCGCGCCGACAGCAGCTGGCAGGCCTGGATCAGCGGTCGCTACGGCTCGCGCCTGCGGATCGGCGACGACCAGATCAAGGCCTTCGAGCGCCGCCAGGCCGAGGCCGCCAGCAAGCCGCAGTACCAGGTCAGCGAAGTGTTCATCGACGCCGCGCGCGTCGGTGGCATGGAAGTGGCCGAGAACGGCGCCAAGCAGCTGATCACCCAGATGCAGCAGGGCGCGCCCTTCCCCGCCGTGGCCCGGCAGTTCTCGGCCTCGCCGACCGCGGCCAACGGCGGCGACGCCGGCTGGGTCAGCCCCGGCGAGATGCCGCCCGAGGTCGACGCCGCGCTCGAGCAGCTGCGCCCCGGCCAACTGTCGGCCCCGATCCCGGTGCGCGACGGCGTCTACATCGTCTATCTGCGCGAGAAGCGCTCGGGCGCGAAGACGGCCCTGGTCGACCTCAAGCAGGTCGCCGTGGCCCTGCCCAAGGACGCCGCCCAGGCCCAGGTCGACGCCGCCCAGAAGCTGCTGGTCGACCTCAAGCCCAAGATCACCAGTTGCGAGACCCTCGAGGCCACGGCCGGCAAGGTCGAGGGTGTGGTCGCTGGCGATCTGGGCGAAGCCGAGATCACCGACCTGGCTCCGGCCTTCCAGGAGGCCGCCAACACGCTCAAGGTCGGCCAGGTCTCCGACCCGATCCGCACCGACGCCGGCCTGCACCTGATCGCCGTCTGCGGCAAGCGCCAGTCCGGCGCCCAGGCGCCGACGCGCGACCAGATCGAAAATCGCCTGCGCGGCCAGCAGCTTGCGCTGATCTCCAAACGTTATCTGCGAGACCTGCGCAACTCGGCGACCATCGAGACCCGGTGAAGACCACGGCCCTCGCCCTGAGCGCAGGCGATCCGGCCGGCATCGGGCCGGAGATCATCGCCAAGGCCTGGTCGACCCTGCGCGCCGAAGGTCCCAGCTTCATGGTGGTGGGCGACGCCCAGCTGCTGGCCTCGGCCGGCGGCGGGGTGAAGGTTCGCGCGGTCACCGGGCCGGTCGAGGCCGTCAAGGTGTTCGGCGAAGCCCTGCCCGTGCTGGACATCCCGCTGCAGGCCCCCGTGGTGGCCGGCAAGCCGTCCAGCGCCCACGCCGCCCAGGTGATCCGCTGGATCGAGACCGGGGCGGGCCTGGCCCTGTCGGGCGCCGTGGCCGGCCTGGTCACCGCCCCCATCGCCAAGGCGCCGCTCTACGACGCCGGCTTCGCCTTTCCCGGCCATACCGAGTTCCTGGCCGAGCTGACCCATGTGGGCGAGCGCCAGCCGCCGCACGGCCCGATCATGATGCTGGCGGCCCGCGACCTGCGCGCCACCCTGGTGACCATCCACACCCCGCTGTCGGCCGTGCCCGCGGCCCTGTCGATCGAGGCGATCGTCAACGCCGGCCTGGTGACGGTCGAGGCCCTGCGCAGGGACTTCGGCGTCGCGGTTCCGCGCCTGGCGGTGGCGGCCCTGAACCCGCATGCGGGCGAGGCCGGCGCCCTGGGCGGCGAGGAGGCGGCGATCATCGAGCCGGCCGTCCGAGTCCTGCGGGACATGGGCGTCCAGGTCAGGGGCCCCGCCCCCGCCGACAGCCTGTTCCACGCCGAGGCCCGCGCCACCTACGACGCGGTGCTGTGCATGTATCACGACCAGGCGCTGATCCCGGTCAAAATGCTGGACTTCTGGGCCGGAGTGAACGTCACCCTGGGCCTGCCGATCGTGCGCACCTCCCCCGATCATGGTACGGGTTTCGACATCGCCGGCCGCGGCCTGGCCCGGGCCGACAGCCTGGTCGCCGCCATCCGCCTGGCGGCCGAGATCGCCGACCGCCGCGCCATCGCCTAGTTTTTTTGGCAGCCTGAACTCTCGAGACGTCCATGAGCCTCGCCGACCTGCCGCCGCTTCGCGAGGTTCTCGCCGAGCACGACCTGCTGGCCAACAAGAGCTTCGGCCAGCACTTCCTGCTGGACCTGAACATCACCCGCAAGATCGCCCGCCTGTCCGAGGTCGGCGAGGGCGACGTGGTGATCGAGGTCGGGCCCGGTCCCGGCGGCCTGACCCGGGCGCTGCTGGAGACCGGCGCGCGGGTCGTGGCGGTGGAGATGGACCGGCGGTTCATCCCCCTGCTGGAACAGCTGGGCGCCGCCGCCGACGGCCGGCTGGAGATCGTCCAGGGCGACGCCCTGAAGGTCGACATGGCCGCCGTCGTCGGCGGCCCGGCCCACATGGTCAGCAACCTGCCCTATAATGTCGGCACGCCGCTGCTGATCAACTGGCTGACGGGTCCGTTCCGGCCGCTGTCGATGACCCTGATGTTCCAGAAGGAGGTCGCCGACCGCATCGCCGCCGAGGTCGACGACGACGCCTATGGCCGCCTGGCCGTGGTGTCCCAGACCGTCTGCTCGGCCAAGGTGGTCATGGACCTGCCGGCCCGCGCCTTCACCCCGCCGCCCAAGGTGGCCTCGGCCGTGGTGCGGCTGGTCCCGCTGGCGCCGGCGCCCGACAGGGCGCTGGTGGCGGCCCTGGAGAAGGTCACCGCCGCCGCCTTCGGCCAACGCCGCAAGATGCTGCGCTCCAGCCTCAAGGGTCTGGGCGGCGGCGCGCTGTGCGAGAAGGCGGGGATCAATCCGGACGCGCGGGCGGAGACGATCGATGTGGCGGGGTTTCAGGCGCTGGCGCGGGCGGTGATGGGCTAGCCGACCGAAAACCGCTCCGCCTTGACCGTGGATCGTCAACTCGTTGCCTAAAGCAGCGCTCGTGACCATTGTTGGATAGGATGTCGAACAGCAGCCGCGAAAATCACTATGTGCCTCAGTGGTACCAAGAAGGCTTTTTCGACCAAGGCAAGACCCAGCTCGCCTATCTGGATCTGACGCCGCCGACCTTTAGGCGTTCCGACGGCAGCACCGTGTCTGGAAACTCCAGGTTCACTAGCCCAACTTCCCGCTGCTTCAAGCAGCGAGATCTTTATTCCACCTTCTTCTTTGGCGGCCTTGTAGTCGACGAGATCGAACGCAAGTTGTTCGGCGACATCGACACTAGGGGAGCCAGGGCGGTAAAAGCCTACATCGGCGCGGACCCCGCCGAATGCCACCGCCATTTCGAGAATCTTTTTAGCTACATAGATATTCAGAAGACCCGCACACCAAAGGGACTGGATTGGTTGCGGGCTCAGTATCCCGACCTCTCTCAGAACGAACTTATGTGGGAGATGCAGGGCACGCGGCAGATGCATTGCACCATCTGGACGGAGGGCGTGCGCGAGATCGTCTCGGCTCAAGACTCCGACGTGAAGTTCATCGTCACCGACAACCCCGTCACCGTCTACAATCCCGCCATCGAGCCGCGCGCCGTCGGCGACACGCTCGACCATGATCCCTCTATCGCGCTCAAGGGCTCACAGACGGTCTTCCCGCTCAACCAGGACTTCTGCCTGATTCTGACTAACCTGGAGAACGCCAGGACCCCAACCGCAACGCCGCTCGACAAGCGAACATTTGCCCGCAACTTCGGGACTTCGCTGGTGCGCACCGACACTTTCATCCGCACCCGCAAGCTCGCTGGCCCAGAGGTGAGCGCGATCAACGCGATCCTGAAGCGGCGAGCCCGTCGATACATCGCGGCAGGACGGGAAGAATGGCTGCACCCAGAACAACAAGCGCCCAGAGGCTGGCGGGAGCTTGGGGCCATCCTGCGCCCCCCCACGGACGGCCTATGGTCATTCGGCGGAGAGATTTTCGCCAAAATGGAAGATGGTAGCGTCCACTTTCAGGATGAATTTGGGCGGACAGAGAAGGCCTACGAGGCGCTGCAAAAGACGCCGCCCAAGAAGTTGCGCGGCAGCGACGCCTGCGGATGCGGCTCCAACATAGCATACCGGTTCTGCTGCCAAGCCCGACCAGAGGCTCGCAGGCCAAGCTGGACGGAGCTGAGCATTCGAGAGCGAAATCTCGCGCTCTACCGCGCTACGATCGATATCCTCGACATGGGGCCAGGTCGAACCTGGACTGACGTGCGCCAGGACCTCACCGACGACCGCATCAGTCGCCTGTATGGCGTTTTCACAGCGTTCTGGCCCCTGGAAACGGACCTTCTGCAGCTCCTGCCCAAGCCTGACGGGAGGCCGCGCGCGGTGTACAGCGGGGCAATACATCCAGAGCTCATCAACGAGTTCGCCGTCGGCGCCGGGCTCTATTTTGGCGAGTTGCTGATCGAGCACCCGTTCGTCCATGCCGGCGCCATGCGCAAGGAGTTCAGCCCGGTCGACAATCCTCAGATCTATCGGCAGGAAATCCTGAAGGCCGTTGCCCTATTAGTCGGTCTCATGCCCCTGATCGATTGCGGCCTGGTCAATCTCGTTCCCGACCCCTGCAACTTCAATCTCCATCTACGCCACCAGATGATGCAGATGGCACGCGCCCGCGCCGCCGGTCGCGACATCGAAATCGATGAAAACGACCGCACCTATAAGACCATGGAGAAAGATGCACGCAGAAGCTTTCTGCTGATGCCGCAGGAGGTTCTGGAAGCGCAATTGGCGAGCGGCATTCCAGGGCTGGAAGGCGTCGACGCCGCCGAGCTCCGGGAAGGCCTAGAAGCGTTGAAACGCGCCGATCCCCTAGTCTCCCTCCAAGCCGGAGCCTTGGCCAGCGGAAAGGATGGCGGCTTGCTCAGCATGGCAAAGCTGGCACCCAACTTCGAAATGGCGATGTATCTGGCTCAAGCCACCGGGTCGGCGATAGTCACGGACGCGGCCTATCGCTGGACCGAAATCGGCGACGCCCTGATGCGGCGGGGTGTCGATCCGCAGGGTGGTCTGCGCGGCCTTGCAAAGCGGATCGAGCAAGCGAACTTCGGCTTTGTTCAGGACGCGTTGGAGGCGGTGAGATCCTATTTCGATGGTGCCTTCAGCGCCTATCCGCCCTTGATGCAGGACGCCTTCGGGTATTTGCTTGATCGCGAAAAGCGGGGTGCCAAGCCAAACTACGAAGACGGTCTTGCGGCTCGGTTTTCCAACGGCCACGCCCGGACCCAGGCCACTCTCGCCAAAGCCGGGACGAACCTCGCCAGCGGACTGATCAAAGTCGCGATGCCGGCGCGTGGGATTCAGGACAACACCATCAACCGGTTGCTGCTGATGTCGAGCTCAGAGCATCATCTCGCCAGCGTGCCGATGGCGTTCTTCATGGCGCCAGCGGGCACGACCCCGCCTGAGATGGCGTGATGGGGACGACCTCCCAGTCGTCAGCCCTCCATTTCACTGACTATTTGGACTTCAGTCTGACCCAAAGTGGATCTTGTGAATGTACGCCTGACCGCAAATAGCGGCTCGTCCCCTAAATCTCTTCCTTCAGAAGATCCCCCACCAGATTGCCGATCCACGGGTTGCGGGCCCGCTTCTGGCGTTCGGCGTGGTAGATGTGGGCCAGGTCCGAATAGGCCTTGTCGAAGTCGTCGTTGAGGATGACGTAGTCGAACTGCTCCCAGGCGGCGACCTCGTCCTTGGCGCGGGCCAGGCGGCGGTGGATGACCTCTTCGCTGTCCTGGCTGCGGGCGTGCAGGCGGCGGCTCATTTCGGCCAGGGACGGCGGCAGGATATAGACCAGGACGCTGTCCTCGCCGGCCTGCTTGTGCACCTTCATCGCGCCCTGGAAGTCGATGTCGAACAGCACGCTCTCGCCGCGGTCCAGCGCCTCCATGATCGGCGCGCGCGGGCTGCCGTAGTGGTTGCCGTAGACCTCGGCCCATTCCAGGAAGGCGTCCTCCTGGATCATGGCCTGGAACTTGTCGCGGGTGACGAAATGATAGTCGCGGCCGTCGTGCTCGCCCGGACGCGGGGCGCGGGTGGTGGCGCTGATCGACAGGTGCAGGTCGTTGTGGTCGGCCACCAGGCGGCGGGTCAGCGAGGTCTTGCCGACGCCCGACGGGGCCACGACCATCAGCAGCAGGCCGCGCGTGCGTCCATGCGGATTATTCGACATTCTGAACCTGTTCCCGGAATTGCTCGATCGTGGCCTTCAGATCCAGGCCGTGCGTGGTCAGGGCGGTCAGCGCCGACTTGCTGCAAAGGGTGTTGGCCTCGCGCATGAACTCCTGGCTGAGGAAGTCCAGGCGCCGGCCGGCGGCCGCGTCGGCGGCCAGCAGGGCGCGGGCGGCGGCCACGTGGCTGGACAGCCGGTCCAGCTCCTCGCGGACGTCGGCCTTCACGGCCAGGGCGGCCGCTTCCTGCACGATACGTTCTTCCGACGCCGCCTCGCCGATCAGCTCGGTCAGCTTGCGGGCGTAGCGCTCCCGGAGCACGGCCGGCTGGCCGGCGGCTTCCTGGGACGCCAGCACGGTCAGGGCCTCGATGCGGGCGACGGCGCCGGTCAGGATCGGAGCCAGGGCCGCCCCCTCCTCCAGCCGCGCGGCCTTCAGCCCGTCCAGCGCCTGGCCGATCGTGGCGGCCATGGCGGCCTCGATCTCGGCGCGATCCTCGGCGGCGTCCTCCTCCTCGCGGGCGTCGACCACGCCGCGCAGGGCCAGCAGGCCGTCCAGGCTGGGCTTGGCGACCATGCCGGTGGCCACATAGGGCGCGCCGGCCTTCAGATAGCGCTCCAGCACCTCGACATTGATCTGCACGGCCGCCTGGGTCTCGGCGCGCTTGGCCTGCAGGTTGACCGTCAGCTGGCCGCGCTGGAAGCGAGCCTGGGCGGCGTCGCGCGCGGCGCGGTCCAGGCTCTCGAAGCCGGGCGGGCCGCGAAACCGGGTCTCGAGGTTGCGGCCGTTGACGCTGCGCGCCTCCACCGCCCACGACCAGACCCCGTGCGAGCCCTCGACGCGGGCGAAGCCGGTCATGCCTGACAGCGCCATCCTAGCCTCCGGAAAGCGGGGTCTTGGCCGCCTTCGATCGCTCGACCTGCCGCCACTTGGCGACATTGCGCTCGTGCGCCTCGTAGGTCGAGGCGAAGACGTGGCCGCCCGTGCCGTCGGCGACGAAATAGAGGTCGTCGCTTTTCATCGGATTGAGCACCGCCTCCAGGGCGGCCTTGCCCGGATTGGCGATCGGGGTCGGCGGCAGGCCGGTGATCAGATAGGTGTTGTACGGCGTCTCGCGCTGCAGTTCCGACTGCAGGATGCCCCGGCCCAGCGGCCGCCCGCGGGTCAGGCCGTAGATGATCGTCGGGTCGCTGCCAAGGCGGACGCCCTGGCGCAGGCGATTGATGAACACCGCCGCCACGTGCGGGCGCTCGCGGGCCAGGCCCGTCTCCTTCTCGACGATCGAGGCCAGGGTCACGGCCTGGTCCTTGGTCTCGAACGGCAGGCCCGGCTGGCGCTGGGCCCACAGCTTGTCGAGCAGGGCGTCGCGATCGTCCATCATCCGCTGCAGCACCGCCGCCCGGTCCTCGCCGCGCTGGACCTGGTAGGTCTCGGGCAGGACCGAGCCCTCCGGCGGGGTCGGGACCGTGCCGGTCAGCTCGGGCGCGCGCATCAGGATGTCGACCACCATGTCCGAGGTCAGGCCCTCGGCGATGGTCACCTGGTGGCGGACGATCTTGCCGTCGCGGATCTTGGCCAGCACCTGCCGCAGCGAGGCGTGGGAGGCGAATTCATACTCGCCGGCCTTCAGCTTGCGCGCCGCGCCGGTGGTCTGGGCGGCGGTCAGGAACAGCGAGGACGAGCGGATCACCCCCGCCTGCTCCAGGCTGGAGGCGATCTCGGGCAGGCTGGCCCCGCGCCGCAGGACGACGGTCGTCTGGTCGCCCGACCGCGCGGCCGGGCCCGGCCCCTGGTAGATCCACACCGCGCCCAGCACGACCACCAGGGCGGCCAGGCCCAGCATGGTCAGCAGACCCCCGCCCATGGCGGCGATGCGGCGTCCGACCGGCGCGGTCTCGCGCCGGCGCGGATTGGCCTTGCGGGGAGCCCCGGTCTTCTGAGCCGGGCGCGGAGCGCGGCGTTGGGGCGAGGGCTTGCGGCTCACGAGACTTTGCGGAACACGACGGAGGCGTTGGTGCCGCCGAAGCCGAAGCTGTTGGACACCGCCACGTCGATCTTGTGCGGCACGGCCTTGTTCGGCGCCAGGTTCATGGCGACGTTCACGTCCGGATTGTCCAGGTTGATGGTCGGCGGGGCGATCTGGTCGCGGATGGCCAGGACCGAGAAGATCGCCTCGATCGCGCCGGCCGCGCCCAGTAGGTGGCCGGTCATCGACTTGGTCGACGACATCACCACGTTCTTGGCGTGGTCGCCCAGGAAACGCTCGACGGCCCCGGCCTCGATGCCGTCGGCCATGGTCGAGGTGCCGTGGGCGTTGACATAGTCGATCTCCGACGGGGCGATGCCCGCGTCCCTGACCGCCGCCGACAGGGCCCGGAAGCCGCCGTCGCCGTCTTCCGACGGAGCGGTGATGTGATAGGCGTCGCCCGACAGGCCGTAGCCGATGACCTCGGCATAGATCTTGGCCCCGCGCGCCTTGGCGTGCTCGTACTCCTCCAGGACGACGACGCCGGCGCCCTCGCCCATCACGAAGCCGTCGCGGTCCTTGTCGTAGGGGCGCGAGGCCTTTTCGGGCGTGTCGTTGAAGGCGGTGGCCACGGCGCGGCAGGCGATGAAGCCGGCCATGCCGACCTTGCAGACGGCCGCTTCGGCACCGCCGGCGATCATCACGTCGGCGTCGCCATACTTGATCAGCCGGGTGGCGTCGCCGATGGCGTGGGCGCCGGTGGCGCAGGCGGTGACCACGGCGTGGTTGGGACCCTTGAAGCCGTAGCGGATCGAGACCTGGCCCGAGATCAGGTTGATCAGGGCCGAGGAGATGAAGAACGGACTGACCCGGCGCGGGCCCTTGGCCTCCAGCTCCAGGGCGGTGTCGGCGATCGTCGACAGGCCGCCGATGCCCGAACCCAGGATCACCCCGGTCCGGTACTTGTCTTCCTCGGTCTGCGGGACCCAACCCGAATCCTTCACGGCCTCGTCCGCGGCGGCGATGCCGTACAGGATGAAGTCGTCGACGCGCTTCTGGTCGCGCGGGCTCATGGTCAGGTCGGGATTGAACGCGCCCTCGACGTCCGGGCCGCCGCCGCCGCGGCCGTCGACGCGCGGCACTTCGCAGGCCACCTGGCAGGCATATTCCGTCGGGTCGAAGGACGAGATCCGGTTCGCGCCGGACTTGCCGGCCAGGATGTTCTTCCAGGTGACATCGACGCCCTGACCCAGAGGGGTCAGGAGGCCAAGCCCGGTGACGACGACTCTACGCATGGATCACTCCCAACCTTCGCATCGCGGACATATGGGGATGGCGACGACTCGGACAGCCCCCCGACCGCGAATCTCGGCCACATACGAAAACCGCCGCGCGCACGATGGCAAGAGCCCGTGCAACGCGGCGGTTGATAGTTCCGTTCGCTGAAATACGCGAACCCGACGCCTTAGGCGCCGGTCTTTTCCGTGATGAACTTCACGGCGTCACCGACGGTCTGGATGTGCTCGGCGGCGTCATCCGGAATTTCGATGTCGAATTCTTCTTCGAACGCCATGACCAGCTCGACGTTGTCGAGGCTGTCGGCGCCCAGGTCGTCGATGAAGCTGGCCTTTTCGGTGACCTTTTCCGGATCGGCGTCCAGGTGCTCGATGACGATCTTACGCACGCGCTCGAGAATGTCGGACATTCTGTTAGTCCCTCGTTTTGAATCTTGCAGTTCCGTGGACGGCGGGGCGAACCTTCACCACCCACGGGAATTGTCGGGCCACCGCCTATCACGTTCTTTTTCGAGTGACTAGCGGCACGTCCGGATAGAAATGTGGGCTTTCGTCTTTCCAAGCAGAAAGGCGAGGAGCCCAGGAAAAGACGACGCGTCAGATCATGACCATGCCGCCGTTGACGTGCAAGGTCTGACCCGTGACGTAGCCGCCCTGGTCACTGGCGAGGTAAACGCACGCGGCGGCGATATCGCTCCCTTCGCCCAGGCGGCCGGCGGGGATGGTCGACAGGATGCCGGCCCGCTGCTGTTCGTTCAGGGCGTCAGTCATCGGGCTGGCGATGAAGCCGGGCGCCACGCAGTTGACGGTGACGTTGCGGCTGGCCAGCTCCTGAGCCAGGGCTTTGGAGAAGCCGATCATGCCGGCCTTCGAGGCGGCGTAGTTGGTCTGGCCCGGATTGCCGGTGACGCCGACGATCGAGGTGATGCCGATGATCCGGCCCGAACGGCGCTTCATCATGCCCTTGGCGGCGGCGCGGGCCAGGCGGAAATAGCTTTCCAGGTTCACCTTGATCACGGTGTCCCAGTCCTCGTCCTTCATGCGGACGATCAGGCCGTCGCGGGTGATGCCCGCGTTGGCGATCACGATGTCCAGCGGCGCGCCGGCGGCCTCCTCGGCCTTGCTGACCAGGCCGTCGACGGCCGCGGCGTCCGACAGATTCGCCGCCACGGTCGAGACGCGCTCGCCGAACTGGGCCTTCAGCTCGGCCAGGGCCGATTCGCGGGTGCCAGAGAGCACCACATGGGCGCCCTGCGCGTGCAGGGCCTTGGCGATGGCGCCGCCGATGCCGCCCGTGGCGCCGGTGACGAGGGCGGTCTTGCCGGTGAGATCGAACATGATCCGTGTTCCTAGGAAATTAGAGCGACTTGGCGAAGGCTTCGAGGTCGGCTGGGCTGTTCAGGGGAACGGCCTCGGCGTCCGGCGCGATGCGCTTGGCCATGCCCGACAGCACCTTGCCCGCGCCGGCCTCGGCGAAGCGGGTGACGCCGCCCTCGCCGGCCAGCCAGGTCATGCTCTCGCGCCAGCGGACGCGGCCGGTGACCTGCTCGACCAGCAGCTTGCGGATGACGTCGGGATCGTGGACCGGGGCGGCGGTGACATTGGCCACCAGCGGGGCGCGCGGGGCGACGATGGTGGTCCTCGAAAGCGCTTCGGCCATCTCGTCGGCCGCCGGCTGCATCAGCGGGCAGTGGAACGGGGCCGAGACGTTCAGCGGAATGGCCCGCGCGCCCAGCTCCTTAGCCTTTTCGATGGCCTTGTCGACGGCGGCCTTGGCGCCGGAGATCACCACATTGCCGTTGTTGTTGTCGTTGGCCACCACGCAGACGCCGACCTCGGAACCCGCCGCCGCGGCCGCTTCGGCCAGGGCCAGGTCGGTCTTGGGACCGATCAGCGAGGCCATCGCCCCCTCGCCCACCGGCACGGCGCGCTGCATGGCCTGGCCGCGCAGCTTCAGCAGCCGGGCGGTGTCGGCCAGGGTGATGGCGCCGGCGGCCGCCAGAGCGCTGTATTCGCCCAGGCTGTGGCCGGCCACGAAGGCGGCCTTGTCGATCCCGACGCCGAACTCCTTTTCCAGCACGCGAGTCACGGCCAGGCTGACGGCCATCAGGGCCGGCTGGGCGTTCTCGGTCAGGGTCAGGTCGCCCTCGGGGCCCTCGCTCATCAGCTTGAACAGCGTCTGGCCCAGGGCGTCGTCGACCTCCTGGAAGACCTCGCGGGCGGCGGCGAAGGCCTGAGCGAGATCGGCGCCCATGCCGACCGTCTGGCTGCCCTGCCCCGGGAAAATGAAAGCGATGCTCATGAAGCCCGCGCCTCTTTCTATAGATTCAGGCGCGGAGGGTTAGGCCATCGAACGCAAGGCGGCAAGTCAGCCCAGCCACGGCCCGCCCGGCGGCCCCCAGCCCCAGGCCGGCATCGGCGGATCGTCGGTCGGCGCCTCGACGCCCGGGGCCGAGTTGATCACCGCCAGCCGCGTGCCCCATTCCAGGTAGCCGACGAAGGCGGCGCGGAACTCCGGATCCGCCGGCAAGCCGACGGCGTCGGCGGTGTCCAGCATCAGCGAGACCCAGGCGCGACGCTGTTCCTCGGTCAGGTGGCGTCCCAGGTGATGGCCGATCATCGCGGCGTGGCCGCCGCCGGCTTCGGTATAGGCCTTGGGCCCGCCAAACACCTCGGTGACGAAGGCGGCCACGTGCTCGGCGTGGCGCGGGTTCATGCCGGCGAACACCGGCGCCAGCACCGGATCGTTCGGCACGGCGGCGTAGAAGGCCTCGAACAGCGCCCGGAAACGCTCCGGTCCGCCCGCCCAGGCCGCCAGGGTTGGGATTTCCGTCTCACCGAGCGCCATGGTCGCCTCCCTGTTTCAGCCTTCGGACTTAAGGGCGCAGGTTGACGTTTGGAAGCCGGAAGAATGGCGTTATTGAAATCACGACGCAGCTGGCTGCGCCCTCGCCTTCCCCTGGAGCCTATGCATGCAACGCCTGCTCACCGGTCTCGCCCTCTGCGCCGCCCTGACGGCCGCCTCCCCCGCCCTGGCCGCCCTGAAGGTCGGCGACAAGGCCCCGGACTTCACCGCCCCCGCCGCCCTGGCCGGCAAGGACTTTTCCTTCACCCTGTCCAAGGCGCTGAAGAAGGGTCCCGTGGTGCTGTACTTCTTCCCGGCCGCCTACACCTCGGGCTGCACGGCCGAGGCCCACGAATTCGCCGAGGCGACGCCAGAGTTCGAAAAGCTGGGCGCGACGGTGATCGGCGTCACCGGCGGCAATGTCGCGCGCATCAAGGACTTCTCCAAGGAGCACTGCCGCGACAAGTTCGCGGTGGCCGCCGCCAACGCCGACCTGATCAAGACCTACGACGTGGTGCTGCCGATGAAGGACAACCTGTCCAACCGCACTTCGTACGTGATCGCCCCCGGCGGCAAGATCCTGCTGGCCTACAGCGACCTGAACTTCCAGGGCCACGTCGCCCAGACGATGGACGCGGTGAAGGCCTACAAGGCCGGAAAGCGGAAGTAATTCCGGTTTCGGCCAGCCAATTGCGAAATCGGCGCGCGCGGATCGGAGCGGTCCGCGCGCGCCCCGCCTAGGATCACGGCCATGGTCGATACGATCCTTCTCGAGATCCTGGCGCGCGGAATCGCCATCGGCGGCTTCGCGGTCACGGGCCTGGCCCTGGTGCTGGACCGGCGCACGACGCCGGCCCGCTGGGTCGGCGGCCTGTTCTTCGCCTGCGCCATCGCCCATGTGATCGAGGGCTACCGGCCGGGCGGCGTGGCCGTGGCGCCGCTGGTCGTCTGCGTCCTGTCGGTGGCCACCACCGGCCTGTTCTGGACCCTGGCCTACGCGCTGTTCACCGACGAGCGGCGCTTTTCGCCCCACCGCCTGTGGCCCGCCGTCGGGCTGGTGGCGCTGTGGGCCCTGGCCCGGTCCATGCCGCCGGCGATCTGCAAGCCGTTCTGGCTGGCCTTCAACCTGGCCTCGGTCGGACTGGTGGCCCACGCCCTGCTGATGATCTGGCGCGGCTGGCGCGGTGACCTGGTGGTCCAGCGCCGCCGGCTTCGCGGGCCGGTGATGATCGCCGCGGCCGGCTACATCCTGCTGCTCAGCCTGCGGGACATGGCCTGGATCGGCGGGCTGCCGGGCCTG
>Ga0065165_1001044_pt1 | contig 33434 bp, 37 predicted proteins | sample AraplaMF_Cvi_mMF_FD_63813 | JGI IMG/M metagenome (GOLD analysis project Ga0065165, IMG submission 63813) | Arabidopsis root microbial communities from the University of North Carolina, USA - plate scrape MF_Cvi_mMF (version 2) (version 3) | ecosystem: Host-associated > Plants > Roots >... | reverse complement strand
GGCGGCTCCATCGGCGGGCGGGCTCATGACGCGGGTCCTGTCGGCGGGGAGGCGACGGGAACCCGCGCCACCACCGGCGGCGGCTTGGGGATGAAGGCCGCCACCGGCATCGGGGTCAGCACGGTCGGCAGGGCCAAGCCGACCAGCACCACGGCGAGGCCGTAGAGAAGGGTGGTCAGGACGAGGCGACGCAGGCTCTCGATCGTCAGTTCGCGTGGGGTCGTGGGCATGGCCGCCTCCTTTCGGATTGGCGAGCTAGGCCTTATGTGGTCTGCTAGATAGGTCCACTTTCAACAATCTGGACAGACCGCTTGGAGGCGCCATGAGTTGGGCCGAGCTCTATCCCTGGTCCGCGCCCGAGAGCGGCCGTCCGGTGATCCGCCAAGTCTACGACCAGGTGCGCGGGGCCATCCACGCCGGCGCGCTCAGGCCCGGCGGCCGGCTGCCGTCCAGCCGTGACCTCGCCGCCCGGCTGGGCGTGGCGCGGGCCTCGGTGGTCGCCGCCTACGACCAGCTGCTGGCGGAGGGCTACGCCCAGGGGCGCACCGGATCGGGCACCTATGTCTCGCAGGACCTGTCGGGGGTGCTGGACGTCGCCGCGCCCAGCCCCGCGCCCGCCGCCGCCCCGCCCGTGGCGCCGCAGCGGGTGCACGACATGGCGGCCATCGCCGCGGCCGCGCCGTCCCTGGAGCCGCAGGCCTTCTCGAACGGGCGCACCCTGATGGACGCCCGCGCCCAGGACGCCTGGTCGGTCTCCACCCGCCGGGCGCTGCGCAACCTCGGCCCGGCGCACTTCGGCTATTCCGATCCGGCCGGCGAGCCGCGGCTTCGGGCGGCCATCGCCGACTACCTGCGCGCGGCCCGCGGCGTGGTCTGCGAGCCCGAGCAGGTGATCGTCACCGCCGGCGCCCAACACGCGGTGGACCTGGCTGCGCGACTGCTGCTGAAACCCGGCGACCGGGTGTGGCTGGAGGATCCCGGCTACGCCAACACCTGGCAGGCGCTGCTGGCGGCGCAGGCGCAGGGCGTCGCCGTTCCGGTCGACCGCTCGGGCCTCGTCGTCCAGGCGGGGGTCGCGGCGGCGCCGGACGCCAAGGCGGTGTTCGTCACGCCCTCGCACCAGTTCCCTCTGGGGGTGGCGATGTCGATGGGCCGGCGGCTGGAGCTGATCGCCTGGGCGCGTTCGGCCGGGGCCTGGATCGTCGAGGACGACTACGCGTCGGAGTTCCGCTACGCCGGCGCGCCGCTGGCGTCGCTGCAGGGCCTGGATGGCGGCGAGCGGGTGATCTACGTCGGCACCTTCAACAAGTCGCTCTTTCCGGGCCTGCGGCTGGGCTACCTGGTGGCGCCGCGGGCGCTGACGGCGTCGCTGTTCGGCCTGCGCCGCCTGGCGGACCGGCAGCCGCCGACCCTCACCCAGGCCATCACCCTCGACTTCATGGAGAGCGGCCAGTTCGCCGCCCACATCCGCCGGCGGCGGCTGGCCTACAAGGCCCAGCGGGACGCCCTGGCCGAGGCGCTGCGTCGCCGGCTGGGCCATGTGCTGGAGCCGGACGTGCCGGACCAGGGCATGCACCTCATCGCCTATCTGAAGGACGGTCGTTCCGACCTGGACGTCGAGGCGCGGGCGGCGGCGAAGGGCGTGCTCGCCCGCGCCATCAGCCCGCTCTACCACGACGCCCCGCCGCGCCCCGGCCTGCTCCTGGGCTTCACCGGCTTCCCGGCGAAAGCCATGGACGCCGGCGTGGCCCGGCTGGCGGCGGCGATCAGTTAGCCAACGGCGAAGGCGCGCCAGCGCCAGAAAGACAACCGCCAAGACGCCAAGAACGCAAAGAGACCCGTTCTACTGGAGCGCCTTGGCGAACTTGGCGTCTTGGCGGTCGACACAGCGCCTGCGGTGCGCATGAGCCGGATGGGGGAGCACTGTCCCTCATCCGATCTGCCGCCTAGGCCGCCAGCGCGGCTTCCGCGGCGATCACGCGGCTGGCGGCGTTGACCACCGCGGCGATGCGGAGCGCGGCCTGGATGCTCTGGGCCGGCGCGCCGTGCTTCTTCAGCTCGGCCTCGTGGGCGTCCAGGCACATGCCGCAGCCGTTGATCGCCGAGACCGCGGTGGACCACAGCTCGAAGTCGACCTTGTCGACGCCGGGGTTGGCCAGGACGTTCATCCGCAGGCGGGCCGGGATGGTCTTGTACTCGCCGTTCGAGAGCAGGTGCAGCGAGCGGTAGTAGACGTTGTTCATGCCCATGATGGCGGCCGCAGCCTTGGCGGCGGTCTTGGCTTCGGCGCTGAGGCCGGCCGCGTCGGCGGCGGCTTCCACGGCCTTGACCACGGCGGGCGCGCCGATCGCATGGGCCGAGGCGACGAAGGCGCCCCACTTCTGCTGGTCGGTGAGGACGGTCTCGGAGGCCAGGCTGCCGAGGTTCAGGCTGATGTCCTTGGCATAGGCGGGCAGGGCGTCGCGAAGGGTGTCGAGGGACATCCGGGTATCTCCAGGAATGAAAAAGCCCGGGCGGCGTCTGGGGGGAGAAGGGCGACGCCGCCCGGGCCAGGTCTAAAGTCCGCGGGTGTGTGCTACGCGGCCTTCAGGGTCTCGCCGCCAACCGAACGGTTGCACGGGCAGAGTTCGTCGGTTTGCAGGGCGTCGAGCACGCGCAGGGTGTCCTGCGGGTTGCGGCCCACGTTCAGGTTCGTCACGTAGACGTGCTGCACCACATTGTCGGGGTCGACGATGTAGGTGGCGCGCAGGGCCACGCCTTCTTCCTCGTTCAGCACGCCCAGGTCGCGGGCGAACTTCCCGGAGTTGTCGGCGAAGTTCCAGATCGCCAGCTCGTTGAGGTCAGGGTGCTCGCGGCGCCAGCCGAGCTTGGAGTGCTCGTTGTCGGTCGAGCCGCCCAGGACGACGGCGTCACGGTCGGCGAACTCGCGGTTCAGGCGGGCGAACTCGGCGATCTCGGTCGGGCAGACGAAGGTGAAGTCCTTCGGATAGAAGAAGATCACCTTCCACTTCCCGGGGAAGCTTTCCTTGGTGATGGTCTCGAAGGCGCTCTCGCCGTTCTCTTCGTGGCGCATGAACTTGGGCTTCACGCCCACGAGCTTGAAATCGGGCAGCGTCTGGCCAACACCCAGCATACAACTCTCCTAATTGTGAGTAGCGGCCACAAGGGGAGGAGGGCCGCCGCACCGCTCAGATAGGGGGCGTCGCGGGAGAGTTCCAATCGATAGTTTTTGGCCTGGGGATAGGTCGGGTCTATATAGGGTGAAGGGTCCCGGCTCGGCCTGCGCGGCTTCGCCGCTCCGTTGGCCGGGATGACGGTTTCAAAGGCATGCTCCCCACCATCCGACAGCTGCAGTACCTGAAGCTGCTCGCCGAGCACGGGGCGTTCGGCAAGGCGGCCGACGCCGCGCACGTCACCCAGCCCACCCTGTCGGCCGGCATCCAGGAGCTGGAGCGGACGCTGGGCGCGCCGGTGGTCGACCGGGCGCGGACGGGCGTGATCCTGACCCCCGTCGGCGAGGAGGCCCTGCGCCGGGCGACGGTGATCCTCAACGAGGCCGAGGAACTGGTGGAGGCGGCCAAGAACGCCGGCCAGCCGCTGACCGGCCGCTTCCGCCTTGGGGTGATCCCCACCATCGCCCCGTTCCTGCTGCCAGGGGCCCTCCCGCTGCTGCGCGAGCGGTTCCCCAAGCTGCGGCTGTTCCTGCGCGAGGACCTGACCCAGCGGCTGATCGTGGAGCTGAAGGCCGGGCGGCTGGACGCGGCGCTGATCGCCCTGCCGTTCGAGATGGCGGGCCTGGAATGGGCGCACGTAGCCGACGACGAACTGCTGGCCGCCCTGCCCGCAGACCACCCGCTGGCCCGGCTCAAGTCGACGACGCCCGAGGCGCTGGAGCAGGAGAACATGATCCTGCTGGAGGACGGCCACTGCCTGCGCGAGCACGCCCTGTCGGCCTGCCGGTTGAACCCGCCCAAAGTGGGCGTGGGCGAGGAGCCGTTCGCGGCCACCTCGCTGCCGACCCTGGTGCAGATGGTGGGCTCGGGCCTGGGCGTGACCTTCCTGCCCCAGATGGCGGTGAGCGCGGGCCTGGCCGGCGCCAATGTCGCGGTGCGGCCGATCGAGGCCGACGAGCATCCGGCGCGCGAGATTGTGGTCGCCTGGCGCGCCGGCTCGAACCGCCGGGCTGAAGGCAAGCTCCTGGCCGACGTGCTGAAAGAGGTCTGATCCCGTGTCGCCCTTCTCCCGTTGCGGGAGAAGGTGTCGGCCCCGGACCTGATCCGGGGCTGACGGATGACGGGTCGTGCGAACCTTTCAGCCGCGATGGCGCGTCAGCGCCGAAGTCTCGACCGCGGACCACACGGACCACGCGGACGGGGCAGGCCATCCCCCGTCGCGCAGCCGCGAGTCCGTGTCGTCCGTGTGGTCCGTGGTCAAATAGACTGCGCCTGCGGCGCGCATGGAGCCGGCAGGCGGAGCGCGACCCCTTATCCGACCTGCTGCGCAGGCCACCTTCTCTCGCAACAGGAGAAGGGACGCCGCCGGCCTAGGCGGTCGCGAGTTCGGCGGTGAGGCTGTCCAGGACGCGGCGGCCGGCCGGGGTGGCGCGCAGCCGGAGCGGGTCGGGGGCGATAAGGCCCAACTCGGCCAGGCGGCGGACGGTGGGGTGGCCGGCTGAGAGTCGGAGGGCGGTGAGCTCGGCGAAGGGGACGCCGGCCTCGATCCGCAGGCCCAGCAGGACGCGCTCCTCGGCGGCCTCGATGGGCGACAGCGCCTCGCGGCTCGCGAAGCCCACGCCGGTCTCGCCCACGCGGCGGATGTAGTCGGCCGGGCGGTCGGCGGCCTGGGTGGCGGTGCGCACGCCCTCCAGCGTCAGGCGGCCGTGGGCGCCGGGGCCCGCGCCGACGTAGTCCCAGCCTTGCCAGTAGACGAGGTTGTGGCGCGAGCGGGCGGCCTCGCCGCGGGCGTGGTTCGAGACCTCGTAGGCGTGGAAGCCCTGGGCCTCCAGCACCGCCTGGGTGGTGTCGTAGAGGTCGGCGGCGAGGTCCTCGGCGGGCGGGGCGAAGACGTGGCGGCGGACGGCGCGGTCGAACGCCGTGCCTTCCTCGATGGTGAGCTGGTAGGGCGAGACGTGCTCTGCGCCAAGGGCCACGGCGGCGCGCAGCTCGTCGGCCCAGGCCTGCGGCGTCTGGCCGGGGCGGGCGTAGATCAGGTCCAGCGACAGGCGGGGGAAGAGGCGCGCGGCGGTCTCGGCGGCGCGGCGGCCTTCGCGGGCCCCGTGGTTGCGGCCCAGGAACTTGAGCGCCGCGTCGTCCAGCGACTGCAGGCCCAGCGACAGGCGGGTGACGCCGGCGTCGGCCAGCGCGGCGAAGCGGTCGGCCTCGGCGTCGGTGGGATTGGCCTCCAGGCTGACCTCGAGGTCGGCGGCGGGCGTCCAGAGCCGGCGCGCGGCGGCCACGACCTCGGCGGCCCAGGCCGGGTCCATCAGCGAGGGCGTGCCGCCGCCGAGGAAGATCGAAACCAGCTCGCGCGGGCCGGTGAGCGCGCGCTGGGCCGCCAGGTCGGCGACGACGGCGCGAGCGAGTTCGGCGGCCTCGGTCTCGCGTCCCTTGGCCTTGAAGACGTTGAAGTCGCAGTAGGGACAGATCTTCGCGCAGTAGGGCCAGTGGACGTAGACGCCCAGTGGTGGCGCGGCGTCGGTCAAAGCAGGGCGGCCTTCAGCTTCTCGAAGGCGCGGGCGCGGTGGCTCATGCCGTCCTTGGTGGCGGGCGCCATCTCGCCGAAGGTCATGTCGCAGCCCTCGGGCAGGAAGATCGGGTCGTAGCCGAAGCCCTTGTCGCCGCGGGGCGGGAAGGTCAGCACGCCGTCCACCCGGCCCTCGACCACCACCGCCGGCCCGTGCGGCCAGGCCACCGCCAGCGCCGAGGTGAACCAGGCCGAGAAGTCATCGGCGCCGACCTCCTCCAGCCGCTCCTCGACCTTGCGCATGGCCATGGCGAAGTCCTTCTCCGGCCCCGCCCAGCGGGCCGAGAAGATGCCGGGCGCGCCGTCCAGCGCCTTCACCGACAGGCCGGAATCGTCGGCCAGGGCGACCAGGCCCGAGGCGTCGGCCGCGGCGCGGGCCTTGAGCAGCGCGTTGCCCACGAAGGTGGTCTCGGTCTCGTCGGGCTCGGGCAGGTTCAGCTCGCCGGCGCTGACCAGGTCGAAGCGGCCGTCCAGGATCTCGATCAGCTCCTTGACCTTGCCGGGGTTGTGCGTGGCCACCACCAGCCGCGTCCCGGTCTCCAGCTTCAGGGCCATGCGCCGTCTCCGTCCTCACGCTCGGGCGCGGACCATAGCGCCGGGCGGGCCTGTTGCATTGCAAAAGTTTAATATCGTTACTCGATATTCACGTGATCGAAAATCGATGTGGGCGTATCGATAATCACATCAGGACGACGGGTCCTGAGCCACCCAACGCTGCAGTGCAGCAAATCGATAGGAGCCTACAATGTTCGCCAACGCCATGAACCAACTCGACCGCGCCGCGATGCTCTTCGTCGTCGTCCTGGCCGCCATGCCGATCCTGAGCATCGCCGCCCGCGCCGCCTTCCTCTAAGACTCAGGGTCCTGAGTTTATGAGGTTCGTCCGATCCGCCCCGGCCCAGGCCTAAAACGCCTCGCCGCGGCGGATCCAGACGACCACGAGGGGGAGCTAGACAGGCATGCGCGCCTTGGGTCCGGGTTCGGTTTCGAGTTTCCTGAAGATCATCCTGGACGTCGTCTTCGCGGCCCTCTGGATCGGCGTTGTCGCCCTCTCCCTGATCACGCTCGCGGCGCTGCTGCTGAGCTTCAATCCCGACCTCCTCGCCAACCTGACCCAGGCCACCGATCCCGGCGCGATCGCGCGGGACAGCGCCCTGGGCGAACTGGCCAGCAACGGTCCCTCCATCACCAGCGGCCTGCTCGCCGCCGTCCTCTATCTCGCGGGCGTCCTGGTCATCGTCGGCTCGCTGCGCCGCATCTTCATGACCCTGACCGCCGGCGACCCCTTCCATCCCGACAACGTGGCGCGGCTGCGCCTGATCGGCCTGATGCTGGCCGGGCTGGAGCTGGGCCGCTACGCCTTCATCGCCGTCAGCGCCTGGCTGCTGCCGGGCGTCAACCGGGCCGAGCCCAAGATGAGCCTTACGCCCTGGTTTTCCGTCCTCGTGGTCTTCGTGCTCGCGGAGGTGTTCCGCGAAGGCGCCCGCCTGCGCCGCGAAGCCGAGCTCACGATCTAGGTCCGCCCGATGCCGATCCGTGTAAGCCTCGACCGCGTGCTGCTGGAGCGACGGATGTCGCTGACCGAGCTGGCCGACCGCGCGGGCGTGACCATCGCCAACCTCTCGATCCTGAAGACGGGCAAGGCCCGCGCCGTGCGGTTCTCGACGCTGTCGGCCCTGTGCCGCGAACTCGACTGCCAGCCGGGCGACCTGCTGGTCTACGAAGCCGGCCCCGATGACGGCTTCCCCGACGAGGAAGAGGACGGGTAGGGCGACGTCCTTCTCCCCTTGCGGGAGAAGGTGTCGGCGTAGCCGACGGATGAGGGGTCGCGCAGACCGGTAAGCCGCGAGGGCGCGTCAGCGCCGAAAGATCGCCGCCAAGACGCCAAGAACGCCAAGACGTCGAAGCAGCCGTAGCCTCTTGGCGACCTTGGGGTCTTGGCGGTGAATTGCTGCGCCTGCGGCGCGCGATGAGCGCAGGCAGCGGAGCGCGACCCCTCATCCGACCTGCTGCGCAAGCCACCTTCTCCCGCAAGGGGAGAAGGATGCGGGTTCGCGTTCTACGCCCGCGGGTAGAGGATCACCTGGGTGCAGCGGAAGGCGGCCATCAGCTTGCCGGTGGCGGCGTCTTCCATGCGGGCGTCCCAGACCTGGGTCGTGCGGCCGCCGTGCAGCAGCGTGGCGGTGCAGACAGCCTCGCCTTCGCGCAGGGTGCCTGTGAAGTTGCACTTCACTTCGGCGGTGGTGAAGCCGCTCGCCCCCTCGGGCCAGGCGGTGGAGACGCCGTAGGCGCAGAGGATGTCGGCCACCGACAGAACCGCGCCCGCCAGCAGGAAGCCGGTGTGGGCCACGAGGTCCGGCCGCACGGTGAAGCGCCCGACGACGCGGCCCTCATCCACCTCGGTGATCGTCAGCCCGATGTGCCCCGGCAGCTTGCCGACGTTGGCGCGGTTCAGGTCCTCGACGCTGGTGCGGTTGGTGGTCGCCGGCATGCCCATCCCCCTCTGGTTGCGGGAGCCTTAGGGGCCCCTGCAGGACCGCTGCAACAGCTTCACCGCTGCTGCACTGCGATGCAGGGCGTGCGGCATTGCAGCGCAGATTTATTCATCAAGTTGGGAAATCCTTGATTTCACCGAGGCAGAAGCCCATATGCACAGCTACGTTGCACTGCACAAATGGGAGTGGCGCAGATGATCGCTCTGATCGAAAAGTTCCTGGACGCGATGTTCGCCCCGCTGGCGCGCGAACTCGAGCGCCTGCCGGCTTCGGCCATGCGCTTCAACGTGTTCTTCTGATCCGACGTTGAACGACGTCCCGGGCGACCGGGGCTCGAGACACGCAAGCGGCGCCGTCCTTGGCTGGGCGGCGCCGTTTTCGTTCCCGCGCCGGAGGCGCAGTCGCTTGAACCACGAAATACACGAACGGGCCGTGCCGGCTGAGCTTTCGTGTATTTCGTGGTTTGAATCCCTTGGCGCTGGCGCGCCGGTTGGTCAGGTCGTCGCGGCGCGCTGCATTTCGGTGAGTTCGCCGATGCCCTTGCGGGCGAGGGCGAAGAGGGCCTCGAACTCGCCCTGGCTAAAGCCGCGCTTCTCGCCGGTCGCCTGGATCTCGACGATGTCGCCTGCCCCGGTCAGCACGAAGTTGGCGTCGGCCTCGGCGTTGGAGTCCTCCTCGTAGTCGAGGTCGAGCACGGGCACGCCGTTGAAGATGCCGCAGCTCACCGCCGCGACCTGGTCGAGGATCGGGTCGGTGGTGATCAGGCCCTCGTCCAGCAGGTACTTCGTGGCCAAGCGCAGGGCCACCCAGGCGCCGGTGATCGAGGCCGTGCGCGTGCCGCCGTCCGCCTGCAGCACGTCGCAGTCGAGGGTGATCTGGCGCTCGCCCAGGGCCTTCAGGTCGATCACCGCGCGCATGGAGCGGCCGATCAGGCGCTGGATCTCCTGGGTGCGGCCGCTCTGCTTGCCGGCGGCGGCCTCGCGGCGGCCGCGGGTGTGGGTGGCGCGGGGCAGCATGCCGTACTCGGCGGTGACCCAGCCCTGGCCCTTGCCGCGCAGGAAGCCGGGGACGCCCTCCTCCAGGCTGGCCGTCACCAGCACCTTGGTGTGGCCCGCCGTGATCAGGCACGAACCCTCGGCGTAACGGGTGACGCCGGTCTCCAGGGTGATCGGGCGGAGCAGGTCGGCGGTGCGTTCGGACGGGCGCATGGGCTCTTGCGTTCTGGTGTGTGCAGCTTGCGCCGCTGAGGGCCGCGCTTATCCTAGATCGTGACGGCCGCGTCCATGGCCGCCGGAGAGACCTTGCCGAACCCCGTGCCGCCGCCGCTGTTCACCCGTGGGCCGACGCTTACCGACATGGATTCCCGCGCCCGCGAGATCTTCCGTCGCATCGTGGAGAGCTATCTGGAGACCGGCGAGCCGGTGGGCTCGCGAACGCTGTCGAAGGCGGGCGTGTCGCTGTCGCCGGCCTCGATCCGCAACACCATGCAGGACCTGACGCAGCTGGGCCTGCTGGGCGCGCCGCACGTCAGCGCCGGCCGCCTGCCGACGCACGCCGGCCTGCGGCTGTTCGTGGACGGGCTGATGGAGGTGGGCGACGTCGGCGACGAGGAGCGGCGCAGCATCGAGGCGCGGCTGAAGGCGCACGGCCGCAACTACGACGACGCGCTGAACGAAGCGTCGAAGATCCTGTCGGGCCTGGCCGGCGGCGCGGGCGTGGTGGTGACCCCCATGCGCGACGCGGGCGTGACCCACGTGGAGTTCGTGCCGCTGTCGGGCGACCGCACGCTGGCGATCATGGTCTTCGACGACGGGGCGGTGGAGAACCGGCTGATCCGCCTTCCCGTGGGGGTGACGCCGTCAGCGCTGCAGGAGGCATCGAACTTCCTGAACGCCCGCATGCGCGGCCGCACCCTGGGCGAGGCCAAGAACGACCTGCGGGCCGAGTTGGACCTGGCGCGCCGCGAGCTGGACGCCACGGCCGCCAAGCTGGTGGAGGACGGCCTGGCCGCCTGGGGCGGCGGCGACGCCGAGGAGCGGGCCCTGATCGTGCGCGGCCGCGCCAACCTGCTGGAGGACCGCGAGGCGCTGGAGGACCTGGAGCGCGTGCGCTCGCTGTTCGAGGACCTGGAGCAGAAGGAACAGCTGATCCAGCTGCTGGACGGGGTGCGCGACGGCGAGGGCGTGCGCATCTTCATCGGCGCCGAGACGCGACTCTTTTCCCTTTCGGGTTCCGCTGTGATCGCGGCGCCCTATATGACGGGCGCCCAGAAGGTGGTCGGCGCGATCGGCGTGATCGGCCCCGCCCGTTTGAACTATGCCCGGATCATTCCGTTGGTGGATTACACCGCCCGCGTGCTTGGCCAGGTGATGAACGCTTGAGGATACTGCGAGACCGATGTCCGAAGACCTGACCCCCGCCGACTTCGAAGCGGACGGCGACGAAGGCAACGCCAACATCGACAAGCTGCTGGCCGAGATTCAGTCGCTGAAGGAACAGGTGCTCCGCTATGCGGCGGAGGCCGAGAACACCAAGCGCCGCGCCGAGCGTGAGACGAACGACGCGCGCGCCTACGCCATCACCAAGTTCGCCCGCGACCTGCTGGGCGTGGCCGACAACTTCGACCGCGCGCTGGCGTCCGTGCCGGGCGACGTGGATGGGGCGGCCAAGAACTTCGTGGTGGGCGTCGAGATGACCGCCAAGGCGCTGCAGGGCGCCTTCGAGAACAACGGCCTGAAGAAGATCGACCCGCCGAAGGGCGAGAAGTTCGACCCGCACAAGCACCAGGCGATGATGGAGCAGCCCGGGACCGACGTGGAGCCGGGCGGCGTCATCCAGGTGCTGCAGCCGGGCTACGAGCTGCTCGGCCGCCTGGTGCGGCCGGCCATGGTGGTGGTTGCGGCCAAGGTCGCCGGCGGGCCGAAGCCCGAGGGCGGTGGGGGCGCGAACCCCTATGCCGCCGGGGGCGACGAGACCGAATCCGGCGGCAGCGTCGACCGGCGCGCCTAACGCCGAGACTCGCCTTCCAGGGGTCATCCGTTCGCATGGCGACGGTTGAGCCTCCCCCGTCCCACGGTTGCAGCCCTCGCGGCTGGGGCCGCATGGAATGGGGTTGGATCATGAAACGCATCGGATTGGCGGTCGCCGCAGGCGCCGCCGCGACCCTGCTGGCGGGCGGGGCTTCGGCTGCGCCTGTGCTGTGGGACGTCTCGGCCGGCGGCAACGGCCACTACTACGACTACATCAGCCCAGGCGTGAGCTGGGACGGCGCCCTCGCCGCCGCAGGCGCCCTCAGCTACCTGGGTCTCGACGGCTACCTGGTCACCCTCACCAGCGCGGCCGAGTCGACGTTCGTTCGCGACAACCTGACGACGGCCTCCTACTGGGCCGCCGGTTCGGACGCCGAGAACGAAGGTGTCTGGGCCTGGATGGCCGGGCCCGAGCTGGGCATGGTCTTCTGGTCCGGCGGGCCCACGGCCAACTACGCCGGCTGGAACGGCGGCGAGCCGAACAACGCCGGCGACGAGGATGGCCTCCAGGCGAACTGGAACGGCATCGCCTGGAACGACGCCCAGACGCGGAACGGGCTGGGCTATGTGGTCGAATACAGCCAGGCTGCCAGCGCGCCCGTGCCCGAACCGGCCGCCTGGGCGCTGATGATCCTGGGCTTCGGGGCGGCGGGGTCGGCCTTGCGCCGTCGACGGGGCGTCCTGGCCGCCGCTTGAGTCGCCTTCGATACACTGGTGAGACGCCTCGCGGGCCTCCGCGGGGCGTTTTGCTGTGGGTGAGGCCCTCCTGCTCTTTCACAGCGTTTCGTTTTCGCTAATGTCGCAAGTCCCCTCTTTTCGGGGCGCGCGCCGGCGTGGGTGATTCGCCAGCGGCGCGCGATAGGCGAGCCGGGACCGACATGAAGCTTACGATCGAACGCGCCGCGCTGCTCCGCGCGCTGGGCCACGTGCAGAGCGCGGTGGAGCGCCGCAACACCATTCCGATCCTGTCGAACGTGCTGCTGTCGGCCGAACGCGACCGGCTGACGTTCTCCGCCACCGACCTCGACCTCGAGATCATCGACGAGGCGATGGCCCAGGTGGACCAGCCCGGCCAGATCACCGCGCCGGCGCACACCCTGTACGAGATCGTCCGCAAGCTGCCCGAGGGCGCCGACGTCTCGCTGAGCTTCACGGGCGAGGACCCGCGCCTGACCGTGGCCGCCGGCCGCTCGCGCTTCAACCTGCCGGTATTGCCGGCGGGCGACTTCCCGGTGATGTCGGCCGAGGGCTTCGCCGGCCAGATGGAGGTCGACGTCAACGACCTGATCCGGCTGATCGACAAGACCCGCTTCGCGATCTCGGCCGAAGAGACGCGCTACTATCTGAACGGCCTCTACGTCCACACGGTGGTGATCGACGGCAGCCCGCGCCTGCGCGCCGTGGCCACCGACGGCTCGCGCCTGGCCCTGGCCGACATGGCGGCGCCGGAAGGCTCGTCGGGCGCGCCGGGCGTGATCGTGCCGCGCAAGACCATCGGCGAGCTGCGCCGCCTGCTGGAAGACGCCGGCGAGAACGTCAGCCTGCAGATCAGCCCGCAGAAGGTGCGGCTGGAGATGAGCGGCGCGGCCCTGACGTCCAAGGTCATCGACGGCAACTTCCCCGACTACGCGCGCGTCATCCCCAAGGACAACAACCGCACGGTCATGGTCGACGCCAAGCTGTTCGCCCAGGCGGTGGACCGGGTGGCGACCATCTCGGCCGAGAAGAGCCGCTCTGTGCGCATGGCCATCGAATCCGGCCGCGTGGTGCTGACGGTCCGCAACATGGAAGCCGGCCAGGCGGTGGAAGAGCTGGAGATCGACTACGACGGCGAGCCCTTCGAGCTGTCGTTCAACGCCCGCTACCTGCTGGACATCACCGACCAGATCTCGGGCGGCTCCATGGAGCTCCGCTTCGGCGGCCCGAACGACCCGGCGCTCGTGCTCGATCCGGGCGACGCGGACGTGCAGTACATCCTGATGCCGCTGCGGGTGTAGCGTTGGCGCTCTTTGGGCGTCTGCGAGCGAATGCCCTCCACGCCCAAGCGCAGTCGCTTGAGACGGCCGATGATGAAGCCGCGCTTGCCCTCTATACGCGCGCCCTGGAGTTGGATCCGGAACGCGCGAACACGCTCTACAACATAGGCCTCATCCACAAGTATCGCCGGGAATGGCCACTATCGCTGGCCTACAATCGCCGTGCTTTCGAACTTCGGCCGGATGACGAGGCAATCCGCTGGAATCTTGCGATCGCGGCTACGGCCACGGGTGACTGGGCGTCGGCGCGCGAGATGTGGCGTCTCTGCGGCTACGATGTGGGAGAAGGCGGCGGACCGATTGATGCCGATTTCGGCTCTGCGTGTGTGCGCCTGAACGCGGATGAGTCGCCCGAGGTGGTGTGGATGACGCGCGTCGATCCGGTTCGAGCGCGAGTCCTGAATGTGCCCTTTCTCGAGTCGGGCTTCTTCTACGGCGACGTTGTCCTGCACGACGGCGCTGCGACGGGCTACAAGGAAGCGGCCGACGTCAGCTACCCGATCTTCAACGCGTTCGAGCGCACGGAGCGCTCACCGTACGGCACGGCGGTGATCACCCTCACGGCTCCCAGTGAGGCGGACGTCGGATCCCTGATCGAGTCGGGACGGCGCGAAGACGTCTTCGTTGAGGACTGGACTGCTATCCCCTTCCTCTGCCAGGCCTGCAGCGAAGGCGTGAGCGCCGTGCATCACGATCACGATCCGGTCTGGAACCCTGATCGCGACGTCGCAGCGGCCGTCCGCGAGGAGGAGAGTGCCCGACAAGTCCTTGCGGCCTGGAGCGCCGGCGGGCCAGGCCGCTCGGCAGAGATCAAGATCGTCGCTCGTTAGGCCGTTCCCGACGAGAAGATGCTAGTGCCCGTGCGGTCCTTCGTAGACGCCGGGGGCCAGCAGCTCATCTTCCGGCCCCTCGCTGCCGGCGGCCAAGACGAAGCGGCGGTCGCAGTAGGGGCATTCGACGAAGGTCGCCTCGCCCATCTCCAGCCACACGCGCGGATGGCCCAGGGCGCCGCCGACGCCGTCGCAGGCGATCCGGCCGGTTCGCACGACGATCACTTCGGGCGCGGGCAGGTCGGCGGTCAGCGCCGGCTTGGCGGGCGCCGGTTCGGCCTTGGGGGTCTTGGCGGCTGCTTTACGGGCCATAGTCTTCAAACCTCGATGCCGCCCGCTTGGCTGAAGGACGGCGCGCGCCCCACCGCGCCGGGCGGCGCGGAAGGCTGCTGAAAATTTTGTGCGCGACCGGACGCGAAACCGGGTCCCACTTTCGCTGGTCGCGCACTAGGTATGCGAGCACGGCTTTGCCCGTCAACGACAGGACTGAGTTTCAGGACCCCATGGACCTTCCCGAGTACGCCATCGAGGCCAAGGGCCTGACGAAGACCTACGCCGCCACCAAGACCACGCCCGAGATGAAGGCGCTGAAGGGCCTGGACCTGGCGATCCCGCGGGGGTCGATCTTCGGCCTGCTGGGGCCGAACGGCGCGGGCAAGTCGACCTTCATCAACATCCTGGCCGGCCTCTGCCAGAAGACGTCGGGCACGGTGACCATCTGGGGCCGCGACATCGACAAGGCGCCGCGCGACGCCCGCGCCGCCATCGGCGTGGTGCCGCAGGAGATCGCCGCCGACCCGTTCTTCACGCCCAAGGAAGCGCTGGAGGTGGCCGCCGGCATGTACGCCGTGCCGAAGTCCGAGCGCCGTTCGGACGAGTTGCTGGCCGCCCTCGGCCTGGCCGACAAGTCCAAGGCCTATGTCCGCCAGCTGTCGGGGGGCATGAAGCGCCGGCTGATGGTGGCGAAGGCCATGGTGCACAATCCGCCGGTCCTGATCCTGGACGAGCCGACGGCCGGCGTGGACGTGGAGCTGCGTAAGCAGCTCTGGAACTACGTCCTGGAGCTGAACCGCAAGGGCGTGACCATCGTGCTCACGACCCACTACCTGGAAGAGGCCCAGGAGCTCTGCGACCAGATCGCCATCGTCAATCGCGGCCAGGTGGTGGCCTGCGAGCCCACCACGACGCTGCTGCGCCGGATGGACACCCGCAAGGTGCTGGTGACGCCCGAGGAGCCGCTGTCGGCCGCCCCAACGCTGGCGGGCTTCGACACGACGCTGCTGAAGTCGGGCGGGTTCTCGGTGAGCTACCGCACCGGCCAGTCCAGCGTGGAACAGGTGCTGGCCGCCGTTCGCGCCGCGGGCCTGCACATCAAGGACATCTCGACCGAGGACCCCGACCTGGAGGACGTCTTCGTGTCCCTGACCTACGCGGCGGAGAAGGCGGAAGCCTAGCTCAGCCACATCCCGGCGAGGAACGCCGCGCCCGCCACGGCGGCGCCCAGGGCGAACCAGAGCAGGCCCGCGCCGCGTTCGGGCTCGATGACCGCGACCGGCTTCGGCTCGGCCAGGCGGGCGATGTTGCGCAGGGCGGTCTCGGCCTCGGCGGCGAACTGCTTCACGCGGCTGACCGGCGACAGTTCGCGGGCGATCCAGCGGCGCACCACCGGCTCGGACGCGGCCCAGATGTCATGCCGGGGGTCGATCCGCCGGGCGACGCCCTCGACGGTCATCATGGTCTTCTGCAGCAGCACCAGCTCGGGCCGCAGGTGCATGTCGTAGAGGGCGGTGATCTCGAAGAGCTGGGTCAGCACCCGGCTCATGGCCACGGCGTTGGCCCGTTGGCCGAACACCGGCTCGCCCACCGCCCGCAGCGCCTGGGCGAAGGCGGCGACGCTGTGGTGGCGGGGCACATAGCCGGCGTCGAAATGCACCTGGGCCACGCGCGGATAGTCGCGTTGCAGGAAACCCCACAGGATCTCGGCCAGGTAGCGCCGCTCGACCGGCCCCAGACGGCCGACGATGCCGAAGTCCACGGCCGTCAGCTTGGCGGGCGCGGCGGCGAACAGGTTCCCCTCGTGCAGGTCGGCATGGAAGACGCCGTGGTCCAGGGCCTGGGCCAGGAAGGCGCGGGTCAGGTTGTCGGCCAGCGCCTTGCGGTCGAGGTCGGGCTGGACGAGCGCGGCCTCGTCGGACAGCGGCAGGCCCTCGGCCCACTCCATGGTCAGCACGCGCTTACCGACGCCTTCCCACAGCACCTTGGGGGCCGACATGTAGCCGTCGCGGGCCATCACCTCGGCCAGCTCGTCGGCGCCGGCGGCTTCCAGGCGCAGGTCCAGCTCCAGCTCGGTGGCGCGGATCACGGTCTCGGCGAACTTCAGCGGCTCCAGCCGGCGCAGCGGCGGGGCCAGGCGCTCGATCAGCCGCGCGGCCAGGTCCAGCACGGCGGAGTCGGCGGCCACCCGGCGGTCGATGCCGGGCCGCAGCACCTTTACCGCCACCCGGCGGCCGTCCTGCAGCGTCGCGTCGTGGGCCTGGGCCAGCGAGGCGGCGGCCACCGGGTCGCTGAGGCTGGCGAAGACCTCGTCGACCGGCCGGCCCAGCTCCTGGGCGATCAGCGCGCGCGCCTCGGCCATGGGGAAAGGCGGCAACTTGTCCTTGAGGTGGCCCATGTCCTCGGCGAACTGGCGGCCGAAGATGTCGCCCCGCGTGGAGAGAAGCTGGCCCAGCTTGATCGCCACGGGGCCCAGGCCCTCCAGCGACCGCGCCAGCCGCTCGCCGGGCCGGCCGCTGCGGCGGGTGGCGAAGAGGCGCAGCGTATTCGCCGCCAGGCGGACGACGGGCGAATAGAAGGCGTCCAGCTCGCGGGGCAGCAGGGCGTCGTTGCGGATCAGCGTGCCGCCGGCCCCGAACAGCCGCAGATAGGCGCCCAGCGAGGCCATCCGGGTCTAGATCGCCCGGCCGCTGTGCAGGGCCGCCACGCCGCCGGAGAAATTGGTCCAGCCCACCTGGCCGAAACCCGCCTCGGCGATCAGGGCGGCGAACGCCTTCTGGTCGGGGAAGCGGCGGATGCTCTCGACGAGGTACTGGTAGCTGTCGCGGTCGTTGGCGACGCGCGCGCCGATCTCGGGGATCACCTTGAAGGAATAGGCGTCGTAGGCCGCCCGCAGCGCCTCGGTGGTGGGCCGCGAGAACTCCAGGCACAGGAACCGGCCGCCAACCTTCAGCACGCGCCGCGCCTCACGCAGGGCGGCGGAGATGTCGGTGACGTTGCGGATGCCGAAGCTGATCACATAGGCGTCGGCGCAGCCGTTGGGCAGGGGCAACGCTTGAGCGTCGCCGACCGTCCAGGCCATCTCGGGCAGCGAGCCCTTCTCGCGGCCGGCCATGATCATCTCGGCGTTGTAGTCGACCACGAAGACCTTCGCGTCCTCGCCGCCCCGGCGCTCCTGGGCGCGGCGGGCCATCTTGGAGAAGCGGCGGGCCATGTCGCCCGTGCCGCCCGCGCAATCGACGATCACCTCGCCGGGCTGGGGATTGAGCCGCGCGGCGACCGCATCCTTCCAGAGCCGGTGCACGCCCCCGCTCATCAGGTCGTTCATCAGGTCGTAGCGCTTCGCCACGCGGTCGAAGACGCCGCGCACGAGGCCGGCCTTCTCGGAGGCGTCGACGTCGCGGAAGCCGAAGGTGGCGGAAGGTCCCGTCATGGCGGCGTCTTAGCCTTTAGGGCGTTGCGGCGCCAGCGACGCCATGCCAAGCCAGCCGTCATGCCTGAGTTGCCCGAAGTCGAGACGGTGCGGGGCGGCCTGGCGCCCGTGCTGGAGGGCCACCGGCTGGCCCGCGTGGAGGCGCGGCGCCCGGACCTGCGCTTTCCCCTGCCGCCGAACTTCGTCCAGTTCCTGACCGGCGCCACGATCGAGAAGCTGGAGCGGCGGGCGAAGTATCTGTTCGCGCGGCTGGACCGCGAGGACACGCTGGTGATGCACTTAGGGATGAGCGGCCGCTTCGAGATCGCCCGGCCGGAGGGCGAGGAGCGGCCCGGCCAGTTCCACTACGCCCCCGATCCCGACCCCAAGCACGCCCACATCGTTTTCGAGACCGACGCCGGGGCGCGGGTGACCTATTACGACCCGCGGCGCTTCGGCTACATGGCCCTGGTCAACACCGCGACGCTCCACCTGCACCCGTGGTTCGCCGGCCTGGGGCCCGAGCCCCTGTCGGACGCCTTCGACGCCAAGCACCTGAAGGCGGCCTTCGCGGGCCGCAAGCAGGGGCCCAAGACGCTGCTGCTGGACCAGAAGGTCGTGGCCGGGCTGGGCAACATCTACGTCTGCGAGGCGCTGAACCGGGCCAGGATCTCGCCGTTCAAGCCGGCCGGCGGGATCAGCGCCGCGCGGCTCGCTAAGCTGGTCCCCGAGATCAAGGCCGTGCTGCAGGAGGCGATCGCCGCCGGCGGCTCGACCCTGCGCGACTTCGCCCAGGCCGACGGCGCCCTGGGCTATTTCCAGCACCGCTTCCGCACCTATGACCGCGAAGGCCAGCCGTGCTGCAACAAGGGTTGTCCCGGGATCATCGACCGCGAGGTCCAGGCCGGCCGCTCCACCTTCTTCTGTCCGGTGTGCCAGACCTGATGCGTATCCTTGCCGGCCTTGCGGCCGCCTTCGCGCTCGCCACGCCCGCGTTCGCCGCGCCGCCCGTCTGGGTGGTGAAGGACGCGGACTCTGAGATGGTGCTGTTCGGCTCGATCCACGTCCTGCCGCCGGGCCTGGCCTGGCGGCCGCCGGCGCTGGACGCGGCCCTGAAGCGCGCCGACGACCTGTGGTTCGAGCTGCCGACCGGCCCCGCGGCCGAGCAGGAGATCGCCCGGCTCGCCGGGACGATTGGCGTCCTGCCGCCGGGCAAGTCGCTCTTCAGCCTGCTGACGCCCAAGGACGCCGAACAGCTGCTGCGCGCCGCCGACAGCCTGGGCGTCGACAAGGCGACCCTGGACCGGCTGGAGCCATGGCTGGCCGAGGTGGCCATCGCCGGGGCCTCGTACCGCGTGGCGGGCGCCGACACCGACAACGGCGTCGAGAAGTCGGTGGAGGCCGCCACCGCCTCGCGGGTGAAGCGGACGGCGCTGGAAACCCCCGCCGAGCAGCTCTCCCTGTTCGACCAGGCGCCGCTGGACGAGCAGATCGCCTCGCTGAACCAGACGGTGCGCGAGCTGGCCGACGACCCCGACGCCTACGGCAAGCTGGTGCGGGCCTGGATGGCGGGCGACGTGAAGACCCTGGACGAGGAGGCGCTGGAGCCCCTGCGCAGGGCCTCGCCGGGCCTGTTCCAGCGGCTGGTCACCGACCGCAACGTCCGCTGGATCGGCGAGCTGGACGCGCGGCTGAAGGGCAAGGGCAGGACCGTCGTGGTGGTCGGCGTCGGGCATCTGGTGGGCGAGGGCGGCCTGCCCACCCGCCTGCGGGCGCTTGGCTATTCGGTCACGGGGCCTTAAGCCCCTCGGCGACGAGAACGCCGAGAGAGCAGCGCCCATGAGCTATGAGACCCTGATCGTCGAGACGCCCAGCGCGGGCGTGACCCTGATCCGCCTGAACCGGCCCGAGGCGCTGAATGCGCTGAACAGCCAGCTGCTGGGCGAGCTGGGCCAGGCCCTGGACGCGGCCGAGGCCGACGACGGCGTGCGCTGCGTGGTGCTGACCGGCTCGGACCGCGCGTTCGCGGCCGGCGCCGACATCAAGGAGATGTCGGACAAGAGCTACGCCCAGATGTTCGCCTCGAACTTCTTCGGCGCCGCGGGCCGCCGGGTTGAGCAGTTCCGCAAGCCGATCATCGCGGCGGTCGCGGGCTACGCCCTGGGCGGCGGCTGCGAGCTGGCCATGCTGTGCGACTTCATCATCGCCGCCGAGACGGCCAAGTTCGGCCAGCCCGAGATCAACCTGGGCGTCATGCCCGGCATCGGCGGCACCCAGCGCCTGCCGCGCGCCGTGGGCAAGGCCAAGGCCATGGACATGGTGCTGACCGCCCGGATGATGGACGCCGCCGAGGCCGAGCGCGCGGGCCTCGTCTCGCGCATCGTGCCGGCCGACAAGCTGCTGGACGAGGCGCTGGCCGCGGCGAGCAAGATCGCGAGCCAGTCGCCGCTGGCCGTGATGATGAACAAGGAGCTGGTGAACGCCGCCTTCGAGACCACCCTGGCCACCGGCGTGGCGGTCGAGCGGCGGCTGTTCCACTCCCTCTTCGCCTTCGACGACCAGAAGGAGGGGATGGCCGCCTTCGTCGAGAAGCGGAAGCCCGATTTCAAGGGCAGCTAGCGCCTCCTCTCCCCCGACACGGGGTGCGGGGGGAGAGGGTAGGGAGAGGGGCGGCTCGGTGTGGAACCTTCCGCTCCCGGTTCCGTGAGGATCATGGCTGAACCGCCCTCCCCGCGGTTGGGCCGGCGCCGCCCCTCTCCCTGCCTCTCCCCTCGGGCTTCGCCTCGGGGGAGAGGAGGGGTGCGGCCAATACGGAATTCGCCCCGCGGCGCCATTGACCCGCCCGGCCCGTTTCAGTATATCCGCGCCTCCAATTTCGCCCGTCCGGCCTAAACCGGGCGCGCTATCCGTTTTGAGAGCTCAGTCGAATGGCCAATACGCCCGGCGCCAAGAAAGCGGTCCGCAAGATCGCCCGCCGCACCGAAGTGAACACCGCCCGCCGCTCGCGCGTCCGGACGTTCCTGCGCAAGTTCGAAGAGGCCGTGGCCTCGGGTGACGCCGGCGCCGCCAAGGCCGCCTTCGTGGAAGCCCAATCGGAACTGATGCGCGCCGTCGGCAAGGGCGTCGTGCACAAGAACACCGGCTCGCGGAAGGTCTCGCGCCTGGCCGCCCAGCTGAAGAAGATGTCGGCGGCCTAAGAGCCCCGCGCGGAGGCCTCCGAGGCCTCCTCTTCAAGGTTTGCCGTAGGGGAAGTTTTCCCCTTCTTCGCCTCTAGGAATTCTGATCGCGGCGCCCCTCGCGGGCGCTGCTTTTTTGTGCGCGAAATTGGGCTGCGGAATGCGCTGCCTGCGACCGATTTGCTCAGTCTCCGCACTCGGTTTTTGGGCTTTCCCTTGGACTGAAAAGGGTCCCTCGCGAGTCAACAGAAATAAGTCTCGACCGCGAAAAGAATCACCGTTGACCCCCTAGGGCGCCCCATTAGTGTCGGGGGTCTTACAGGCGTCTTTGACTTGATCCCGGCCGAAACCGGGACGGCGGCGGACCACATGCGTTCGCCGAATAAGGGTCTGTTTGCGTTGAGTAAATGAGTTGTCGGGGGGTTCGGGGCCCTGGCTTGTCGGCATTGGGTTCTATGGGGTTTGAGAGATGACAAGCGGGGGGGCTGCGGGAGCTATGGCAAGCGCGCCGGCGATGGCCGTGTGGAGCAAGACCTGCCAGGTTCTCAAGCGCGAGCTGGGTGACGCGACGTTCGGGTCCTGGCTGGGCCAGGCCGCGCTGCGCGAGTCCGGCGATGAAGTGTGCGTGGTCGCCGCCACGGGTGTGGCCCGCGACTGGATTCGCCACAACGCCTGGCGCCGTATCGGCGAGCTTTGGGCGCAGAACGACCCGCTGGGTCGCCGTCTGGACCTGAAGTCGCGCATGGAGGTCGAGGCCGCCTCGATCAGCGTGCGTCCGCCGATCGCGGCCAATGGGCCGGTCGGGGGCGGGCCGGTCGTGAGCGCGCCGGCGTCGCGCGGGGCCCAGGCGGCCCCGCAGAAGGCCCCTTTGGCGGCCGAAGTGTTCGAGATCGAGGTGGAGGCTGCGGCGCCCGTCGCGGCCCGCCAGGGACGCCTCCAGGGGCTCCAGGAGCGGTATTCGTTCGACACCTTCGTGTCGGGCCCGGCCAACGAGTTCGCCTTCGCCGTCGCGCGCCGCGTGGCGTCGTGGGCCGACGGCCACTTCAATCCGGTGGTGTTCCACGGCCCCTACGGCTTCGGGAAGACTCACCTGCTGAACGCGCTCGCGTGGGAAGCCATGCGCACGGGCGACGGCCGCAAGGTGGTCTACCTCTCGGCCGAGCGGTTCACGTCCACCTTCGTCAACGCGCTGCAGACCAAGCAGACCGCCGCCTTCAAGGAAGAGCTGCGCAACGCCGACCTGCTGCTGATCGACGACGTCCACTTCGTGGCCGGGAAGACCCAGACCCAGGAAGAGCTGTTCCACACGCTCATCGCCCTGGTCGAGGACGGCCGCCGCGTGGTGCTGACCGCCGACCGCTCGCCCACCGAGCTCTCCGAGATGGAGCCGCGCCTGCGCTCGCACCTGCAGGCGGGCCTCGTCTGCGGCATCGAGCCGGCCGACCGGACGCTGCGCCTGGGCATCCTGGAGCGCAAGCTGAACACCCTGGCCCAGCAGGGCGGCTTCGTGCCGGCCGCGCGGCCCGAGGTTCTGCAGTTCCTGGCCGACCGCTTCACCGACAGCGTGCGCGAGCTGGAGGGGGCCCTGAACACCCTGGTGGCCCGGGTGGGCGGCGAGATCGCCCGCCTGACCCTGGACGAGGCCCAGGGGATCCTGCGGCCCCACCTGTCGGTCACCGAGCGCAAGGTGACGGTCGACATGATCCAGAAGGCCGTGGCCGAGCACTATGCGCTCAAGCAGGCCGACCTGATCTCGGAACGCCGCGCCCGCGCCGTGGCCCGCCCGCGCCAGGTGGCCATGTGGCTGGCCAAGCAGATCACCACCCGCTCGCTGCCCGACATCGGCCGGCGCTTCGGCGGGCGTGACCACACCACCGTCCTGCACGCCGTGCGGCGCATCGAGGCCCTGAAGGCCGAGGACGCCGGCATCGCGCGCGACGTCGACGTGCTGCTGCGCAAGCTGCGCGGCTAGAACGACATATTGTGGGGAGCGCTGACGGAGGGCCCGCTGCAAGGCGGGCCCTTTGTCGTTGGGCGCAAGCTTTCCTGGCGCCGTTTCCCGATTTTATGATGGCCATCATATAAAAGTATGAGCCCGCCTGCCTTGAGGGATGCAGGGGGTGATTTCCATCTTCCCGCCAGCGGCCGGCGATCCTCCCGACCGGCAGGAGATGTGAAGATGAGCGACAAGATTTCCCTCGGGTCGGCCCTGGTGACCGGCGCCTCCAGCGGCATCGGCGCGGTCTATGCCGACCGCCTGGCCCGCCGCGGCTACGACCTGGTCCTGGCCGCCCGCGACGTGGACCGCCTGAACGCCCTGGCCGCGAAGCTGCGCGCCGAGACCGGCGTGAAGGTGGACGTGATCCGCGCCGACCTGACCAGCCGCGGCGACCTGACCGTGCTGGAGAGCCGCCTGCGCGAGGACCCCTCGATCACGCTGCTGGTCAACAACGCCGGCGCGGCGCTGTTCGGCCCGTTCGCCGACGCCGACCCGGACAAGCTCGAGAACCTGATCCAGCTCAACGTCACGGCGGTGACGCGCCTGGCCAATGCCGCCGCGGCCGGCTTCGCGCCGCGCGGGCGGGGCACGGTGGTCAATATCGCCTCGATCGTGGGCCTGGCGCCCGAACTGTTCCCAGGCTCGGTCTACGGGGCCACCAAGGCGTTCGTCACTTACCTGACCCAGACCCTGAACACCGAGCTGGCGCCCAAGGGGCTCAAGTTCCAGGCCGTGCTGCCGGGCGCCACGCGAACCGAGATCTGGGACCGTTCGGGCCGCGGTATCGAGAACGTGCCGGACGAGATCCTGATGGACGTGGACGAGCTCGTGGACGCCGCCCTGGCGGGCCTGGACGCCGGCGAGCTGGTGACCATCCCCTCGCTGCCCGACGCCGCCGACTGGGCCGCCGTGGAGGCCGCGCGGCTGAAGCTGGCGCCCAACCTGTCGGCCCGCCATCCCGCCGCCCGCTACGGCGTCAAGGTGGCCGAGCCCGCCTGACCCCGCCGCGGTTGGGGCTGTTCCAAAACGAGACAAAGCGCCCGGGCGTTCTGCCCGGGCGCTTCGCTGTCTACGACGACAGACGGTGTCTTAGATGCGGGCCGTGGCCAGCCGGCCGCGGCGGCGGCGCAGGGTCGCGCCCGCCATGCCGAAGCCCGAGATCATCAGGGCCCAGGTCGCCGGCTCCGGAACCGGGGCGCTGACGATCGAGACCTTGTCGAAGAAGACACCGCCGTTGCCCGGGATGGCCGCGGCGATGCTGATCTTCTCGACGTTGCCCGTGCCCTGGAAGGTGAAGCTGTCGGTCTTCCAGAGGAAGTTGTTGGCGCCGCCGAACGAGCCGTCGTTCGGGGCGAGCACATTGCGGGTCACGCCGCCGGCCGAGACCGTGGCGGCCGCGTTGTCGGGGGCGCTGGCGGCGTTGCGCGAATAGGCGAACGACACCGTGTAGAGCTGGCCCAGCTGGGTGGCGAACGACTGCGAGATCGTGCCGGCGTCCCAGCCGTTGATGTCGAGGCCGGCCTGGCCGTCGTAGGCCGGCGACCAGGACGAGGTGTTCAGAGTCACGTCGACGCTGCCGGCTTCCACGGTCCAGCCCGGCAGGGCGACCGAGCCGCCCGCGTAGTAGGTGTAGCCGCCCCAGCCCTCGGGGACCGCGGCGCCCAGGTCTTCGAAGCTGCCGTTGACCAGGATTTCCGACGCCGAGGCGGCGGAAGCGGCCGACAGGGCCGCGAGGGCCAGCGTGGCGGCGGCGGCGGTGCGAAGCAGTTGAGAGCGCATGTGATCCCCAGCGATCGATGTTTCGTTGGGAGGCTTCGCAGCAAGGACGGCGCCAGCCGGAACGGCACACACGAAAAGGGCGGCCGCATCGCTGCGGCCGCCCCGATCGTTCCGATTGTCGCTGACGCCTAGGCGTCGGCGGCTTCGGGCTCTTCCTTCTTCGACAGGTCCTCGCCGGTCTCCTGGTCGACGACCTTCATGGAGAGGCGGGTCTTGCCGCGGTCGTCGAAGCCCAGGAGCTTCACCTTGACCGACTGGCCTTCGGTCAGGACGTCCGAGACCTTGTTCACGCGCTCGTTGGCGATCTGCGACACGTGGACGAGGCCGTCCTTGGCGCCGAAGAAGTTCACGAACGCGCCGAAGTCGACGATCTTGACCACCTTGCCGGTGTAGATCGTGCCGATTTCCGGCTCGGAGGCGATGGACTTGATCCAGTCGCGGGCCGCGTCGATCTTGGCCTGGTCGGCGGCGGCGATCTTGATCGTGCCGTCTTCGCCGATGTCGACCTTCGCGCCGGTTTCGGCGGTGATCTCGCGGATCACCTTGCCGCCCGAACCGATCACTTCGCGGATCTTGTCGACCGGGATCTTGATGGTCTCGATCTTCGGCGCGAACTCGCCCAGTTCGGCGCGGGGCGCCTCCATGGCCTTGTTCATCTCGCCGAGGATGTGCTCACGACCGCCCTTCGCCTGTTCGAGGGCCTTCTTCATGATCTCCTCGGTGATCCCGGCGATCTTGATGTCCATCTGCAGCGACGTAATGCCGTCGGCGGTGCCGGCGACCTTGAAGTCCATGTCGCCCAGGTGGTCCTCGTCGCCCAGGATGTCCGAGAGAACGGCGAAGCCGTCGCTCTCCAGGATCAGGCCCATGGCGATGCCCGACACCGGCTTCTTGATCGGCACGCCGGCATCCATCAGGGCCAGCGAACCGCCGCAGACCGTGGCCATCGACGACGAGCCGTTCGACTCGAAGATCTCCGACACCAGGCGGATCGTGTAGGGGAAGTCGGCGTAGTCGGGCAGCATCGGGCGCAGGGCGCGCCAGGCCAGCTTGCCGTGGCCGACCTCACGACGCCCGGGGGCGCCCATGCGGCCGGTCTCGCCCACCGAGAAGGGCGGGAAGTTGTAGTGCAGCATGAACTTCTCGAAGTACTTGCCTTCGAGCGCGTCGATCAGCTGCTCGTCGTCGCCGGTGCCCAGGGTGGCCACGCAGAGCGATTGGGTCTCGCCGCGGGTGAACAGCGCCGAGCCGTGAGCCCGGGGCAGCACGCCCACTTCCGAGACGATCTGGCGGACCTGGTCGACCTTGCGGCCGTCGATGCGGATACCGGTGTCCAGGATCGAGCGGCGGACGACGTCGGCCTCCAGGTCCTTGAACACGCCGCCCAGCTTCAGCGGGTCGTAGCCGGTCGGGTTGGCTTCCGACTTGCCGAACTTGGCGACGGCCTTTTCCTTGGCCGCGCCGACGGCGGCGTGCCGCTCCATCTTGGCGGTGATCTTGTAGGCGGCGGCCAGGTCCTTGCCGATCAGCTTCTTCACGTCGGCCTTGATGGCGTCGGTGTCGTCCGGCGTGAACTCGAAGGGCTCCTTCGCCGAGTGCTCGGCCAGTTCGATGATCGCGTCGATCACCGCCTGCATGCCCTTGTGAGCGAAGGTGACGCCGCCCAGGACTTCGGCTTCCGAAAGCTCCTGGATCTCGGACTCCACCATCATCACGGCGTCCTGCGTGCCGGCGACGACGAGGTCCATCTTGCTTTCCTTCATCTCGTCGAGAGTCGGGTTCAGCACGTACTCGCCGTTGACGAAGCCCACGCGGGCGGCGCCGATCGGGCCCATGAACGGGGCGCCCGAGATCACCAGGGCGGCCGAGGCGGCGACCAGGGCGACGATGTCGGGATCGTTCTCGAGGTCATGCGCCAGCACGGTGGTGACGACCTGGACCTCGTTCTTGAAGCCCTTCACGAACAGCGGGCGGATCGGACGGTCGATCAGGCGGCTGGTGAGGGTTTCCTTCTGCGAGGGCGCGCCCTCGCGGCGGGGGAAGCTGCCGGGGATCTTGCCCGCGGCGTAGAACTTCTCCTGGTAGTTCACGGTGAGCGGGAAGAAGTCCTGACCGGGCTTCGCGCTCTTGGCGAAGACGGCGGTCGCCAGGACCATGGTCTCGCCATAGGTGGCCAGGACGGCGCCGTCGGCCTGACGGGCCATGCGGCCGGTTTCGAGCGTCAGCGTCTTGCCGCCCCACTCGATGGTCTTGCGTTTGATATCGAACATTTTGGCTTCTTTCTCATCCCGCGGGGCGTATTCCCGGCGGGGGCGGACAGGGGATCGGTCTCTCCGAAATCCTCTCCAATGGCACAGGCGGTGAGGATCACCTTGACCCTCGGCGTGTGTGGGGAACCCGTTCACTCAAAAGAAGGGGTGGGCCCCCGGGGTCGCCGCATCTGCCCCCCGGCCTGTTACGGAGGAGCGGCCTCAAATGCGAAACGGACCCGGTTCCCTGGCGGGAAACGGGTCCGCTTGAAGAACTAGCGGCGCAGGCCGAGCTTCTCGATGAGCGCCTGATAGCGAGCCGCGTCGGACTTCTTCAGGTGGTCGAGGAGCGAACGACGGGCGGAGACCAGCTTCAGCAGGCCCCGGCGCGAGTGGTTGTCCTTCTTGTGCGTCTTGAAGTGTTCGGTGAGGTTCGCGATCCGTTCGGACATGATCGCCACCTGGACTTCGGCGCTGCCCGTGTCCGCTTCGGCGCGGGCATGGGACTTGATGACTTCGGCTTTACGTTCGGCCGTGATCGACATCGGGTTTCTCCGCTCTGGTCAAAGATTGAAGACGCGCGAGGGTTCGAGCCGTCCCGCACGCATCTCGCAGAGCGCCACCATCATCCCCCCCGACATCGCTGAAACGGTTCTGGAGCCCGGCTTGAGCCCGGCTTTGACCGCTTCCACCTGTCGGGGAACGAGAACGATCGATCGTCCCTGCTTCAACCGGAAGGCGTCTTCGTCGGTCACGGCCAGCACCGGGATGTCGTCCAGTGCGGTCTCGACCGGAAGCAAGGCCTCCGATTGGCGGGCCTTATGCCCTAAATCTTCTAGGTATTCCAGTGTCACCGCCGATTCCTCGCTGAACTGGCCGACGCGCGTTCTGCGAAGCTGGCTCACATGGCCACACGCCCCGAGCGCATCGGCGATGTCGCGGACCAGCGCGCGGACGTAAGTGCCCTTGCCGCAGTCGATCTCGAGGGTGACGTGGTCCGCGTCCTCGGCGTCCACCACCCGGGCGTCGAAGATGGTCACCTTGCGGGCGGAAAGCTCGACGGTTTCGCCCGCGCGGGCCAGGTCGTAGGCGCGCTCGCCATCCACCTTGATGGCCGAATAGGCGGGCGGCACCTGGTCGATCTCGCCCACGAAGCGCGGCAGCACGGCCTGCACCTGGGCGATCGTCGGGCGCACGTCGGACTCGGCGATGGTCTCGCCCTCGCGATCATAGGTCGCAGTCGTGCGGCCCCAGGCGATGGTGAAGCGGTACGACTTGTCGGCGTCGACCAGGAACGGGACGGTCTTGGTGGCCTCGCCCAGCGCGATGGGCAGGATGCCGGTGGCCAGCGGGTCCAGCGTGCCGGCGTGGCCCGCCTTCTGGGCGTCGAACAGGCGGCGCACGCGGCTGACGGCGAAGGTCGAGGTCAGGTCGTAGGGCTTGTCGAGATTGATCCAGCCCGAGATCGCCTGGCCCTTCTTGCGCCGGGCCATCAGTCCTCGTCCTTCCACGAGGACGACACCGGGTCGGGGTTCAGGTCCTGGCGCACCTTGGGATCATCGAACAGGCGGCTCATGCGGGCGGCCTCGTTGAAGCTCTCGTCGTGCAGGAACTTCAGGTCGGGCGTGAAACGCATGTCGATCAGCTTGCCCAGGCGGCCGCGGACGAACTTGGCGTGCTTGTTCAGCGCCTTGATGACCTCGTCGTAGTGCTCGCCGCCCAGGGGCTCGACGAAGACCGTGGCGTGGCGCAGGTCCGGGCTCAGCCGCACTTCGGTGACGGTGACCGAAACGCCCTTCAGCGCGGGATCGGCGATCTCCTCCTCGCGGAAGATGTCGACGAGGGCGTGGCGAACCAGCTCGCCGGCGCGCAGCTGGCGCTGCGACGGGCCCTGCGGCGCGGCGCGGCCATGGCTGTTCGGTCGTTTCATGGGAGGTCTTTCCAGCAACCCTGACGGACGGATCGGACGCCTGTTCAGGAAAGCGGGCGCTTCTAGTCGGAAGGGGGCCGGGTGTCCAGACCACCAGTTCCTTCCCCGTCGGGGGAGGGGGACCGCGAAGCGGTGGAGCGGGCCCTCCACAACGTTCTGAGCGGACCCCCTCCGTCCCTTCGGGACACCTCCCCCAACGGGGGAGGAATTCAGGCCCCCGTGCGCTCCTTGAAGAACTGGATCACCCGCTGTTCGGCGGCCTTGGTCGGACCCTCCTCCTTCATGTGCAGGGTCAGGACCGAGTGCGGGGGGATGTAGGCGGGCTGGGCGTCGTCGTCGCTGAGCTCGATGCTCTCGAAGCGGTCGCCGAACTCGCGGCGGTAGGTCTCGAAGCGGGCGTCGGGGACCAGGACGTCGGAGGTGAAGCGCATCCCCAACACCGTGAGGTCCTCGGACTCCAGCCGGCTCTTCACGCAGGCGATCTCCTTGGGCGACAGGCCGACCTCGGCGGCGCGCTTCGGATTGCCGCGCGCCAGGGGGAGGGAAGGCTGGGACAAGGCGGGGGCGACCACGCTGGGGTCGGTCATCATCGCCAGGGCGAAGCCGCCGGTGAAGCACATGCCGACCGCACCCACGCCCTTGCCGCCGCACTCCGCGTGCGCCTTGCGCGACAGCGCCCGCAGCCAGTCGGCCACCGGGCTCGACTTGTCGCCGCGCCAGACCAGGAACTCGCGGCGCACGCACAGGACGCCCAGCGCCGTGCCCAGGGTGTAGCCGCGGCTCACCGGCTTGCCGGGCGTGCCGAACAGGCTGGGGCAGAAGACGGTCATGCCCGCGGCGGCCACCCGATCGGCGAAGCGGATCACCAGCGGATGCAGGCCGGGCATCTCGTGCATGATGACCACGGCGGGTCCGGAGCCGCGGCGGTAGACCGGATAGGTCTTCCCGTCGTGCGTGAAGTCGAACTTGTCGTAGTCCGCCAGCGCGGCTTCGTAGCCCATGCCCATCCCCTCTTGTCGTTAGGGGCGAGCTTAAGCCGATCAGCGCTTCAGGCGCAGCATCGAAAGGTCGCCCTCGAAGCCCGAGAGCTTCCAGCGGCCGTCCTCGGCGTGGGTGAACATCAGCAGGCAGGGCCCGCCCTTCTTGGCCGTGGCGCAGACGCGGCCGTCGGGCAGCTCCTTCAGCATGGTGGAGATGCCGATCGGGCCGGGGATCTTCATGTCGGAGCGATAGCCGTAGTACTCGGCGACGGCGCGGAAGGCGTTCGGCTGGACGAAGGTCTCGCCGGCCAGCTCGGCCAAGCCGGGCGCCAGGATCGCCGCCAGGCCCGCGGGCACCCGCTCGTCCTTGGCGGCCTCGGCCACCAGCCGGTGCTGGATCTCGCGCTTCAGGGCCTTGCGGTCCACGAGGCTGTCGAAGGTCGCCTGGTCGCCGTCGCGGATCGAGACGAGCAGGGCGTGGACGTCGCCGGCCGCGTCCAGCTTCTGGACGGTGGCGCAGGCGGACAGGGTCAGGGCCATCAGGGCGATCACGATCGCGCGCATTTCATTCTCCCGGCTGCAAGCTGCGCTACAACGCCGTTCCATCCCATGGCGAGGCAGAACCGCAGATGAACGGATTCGAGGGCGTCCGGCCCATCCTCGAAACCCCGCGCCTGGTCTTCCGGCCCTTCACCCACGACGATTTCGGCCTCCTGGCCGTGCTGCACCGTGACCCGGAAGTGGGGCGCTACATGGGCGGAGTCTGGGCCGACCAGCGGATCGGCGAGGCGCTCGGCCGCTTCGTGGCCGAGCAGGACGAGCGGGGCCATTCCAAGTGGGCCGCCTTCACCCGCGAGGGGAAGTTCGTCGGGCGCGCGGGGGTGAGCCTGTGGCCGGCGACGGGCGAGCTGGAGCTGGGCTACAGCCTGATGCCCGAGTTCTGGGGCCAGGGGCTGGCGACCGAGGCGGCGCGCGCCGTGGCCGACTGGACCTTCGCCAACACCGACGCGGCGCACTTCATCGCCTTCACCCACCTGGAGAATTACGGCTCGCAGCGGGTGCTGGAGCGGCTGGGCATGGTGCGCCAGCCCGACCAGGACATGGGCTTCGACGACGGCCTCAGCGCCGTCTACCGGCTGGAGCGGCGTTAGGGGCCAGCCTTCAAAACGTGGTGCGCGCCGCAGGCGCTGTCGTCTGGAACCACGAACCACACGAACCACACGAACGTTGCGGCGGCGCGGCCTGAGATCAGCTCGCCTCCGTTCGCGTGGTTCGTGTGGTTCGTGGTCGATATGGCGGCGCTGACGCGCCGCGGATTTCGAGGGGCAGCCCCTAGTCCTTCACGAACAGGCGCGCCGACAGGGCGATGGGCAGGCCGACCAGGAGGAGGTGGCCGGCGATCTCCCAGTAGAGGTCGGGCGGCTTGGGCATGCTGTAGCCGGCGGCCGACAGCGGCAGGACCACGAAGCGCATGACGCAGAAGATCAGCGCGCCGTAGAGCGGCCCCAGGGCGAACCAGCGCCGGCGCAGGACGGGCGCCCGCAGCGAGGCCAGCGCATAGGCGGCGGCGAAGGCCAGCACGATGGCGAAGTGGGAGGCGAGCCCGATCCAGGAGACCTCGAGCCCGCCGGCCATCGCCTTGTCGCGGCCGAACCAGCCGCGGGCCACGGCCTTGCCGATCATCAGCAGCGGCAGGCCGGAGAGGGTGCAGGCCACCCAGAGGTCGGCCGCCCCGCCCACGAGCCCGCCCACCAGCGTCGCCGGCACGATCCCCTTTCGCACGAAAAAGCCTCCCGCGTTTCCGAGGGAGGCTTTCACGTTTCCGGTGGCGCCGCAAAGCAACGCCCGAAGGCGAGGCTAGAGGCTCCGCTTCACCTCTTCGAGGTTGAAGCACTCGATGACGTCGCCCGGCTTGATGTCCTGGAAGCCCTGGAACGCCATGCCGCATTCCTGGCCCACCGGCACCTCGTTGACCTCGTCCTTGAAGCGCTTGAGCGTCTGCAGGGTGCCGAGTTCGAGCACGACGATGTCCTGGCGGATGATCCGGACGCGCGCGCCCTTGCGGACGACGCCTTCGGTGACCTTACAGCCGGCGACCCGGCCGACCTTCGAGATGTCGAAGGCCTGCAGGACCTCGGCGTTGCCCAGGAAGGTTTCGCGCTGGATCGGCGCCAGCATGCCCGAGAGCACGCCTTTGATGTCGTCGATCAGGTCGTAGATGATCGCGTAGTAGCGGATCTCGACGCCCTCGCGCTCGGCCAGCGCCTGCGCCTGCTTCGAGGCGCGGACGTTGAAGCCGAGGATCGGGGCGCCGGCGCCCTTGGCCAGCAGCACGTCGCTCTCGCTGATGGCGCCCGCGCCCGACAGGATGATCCGCGCGCGGACCTCCTCGTGCGCCAGCTTCTCCAGCGAGCCGACGATGGCTTCGGCGGACCCCTGCACGTCGGCCTTGATGATGACCGGCAGCTCCGCGACCTTCTTGTCGGCCAGCTTGGCCATCATGTCGGCCAGGCTCGCGCTCTGGACCGGCGAGCCGGCCTTCTCGCGCTTCTGACGGATGCGGTAGTCGGTCAGCTCGCGGGCGCGGGCCTCGTTCTCCACCACGGCGAAGGCGTCGCCCGGCGACGGCGTGCCGTCGAGGCCGAGGATCTCCACCGGGACGGACGGGCCGGCCTCGGTCAGCTGCTCGCCGCGCTCGTTGAGCAGGGCGCGCACGCGGCCGAAGGTGTCGCCGGCCACGACGATGTCGCCGCGCTTCAGCGTGCCGCGCTTGACCAGCACGGTCGAGACGGCGCCGCGGCCGCGGTCGAGCTTGGCCTCGATGACCATGCCGTCGGCGGTGCGGTCGGGGTTGGCCTTCAGGTCGAGCACTTCGGCCTGCAGCAGGATCGCCTCGATCAGGTCTTCCAGGCCCATCTTCTGGGTGGCGGAGACCTCGATCGCCTGGGTGTCGCCGCCCAGGCTTTCCACGACGATCTCGTGCTGCAGCAGCTCGTTGATCACGCGGGTCGGATCGGCGTCGGGCTTATCGATCTTGTTGATCGCCACGATGATCGGCGCGCCGGCGGCCTTGGCGTGATTGATGGCCTCGATGGTCTGGGGCATCACGCCGTCGTCGGCCGCCACCACCAGCACCACGATGTCGGTCACGTTGGCGCCGCGCATCCGCATGGCGGAGAAGGCGGCGTGGCCGGGGGTGTCCAGGAAGGTGACCGCCTGGCCGTTCTCCAGCCGCACCTGGTAGGCGCCGATGTGCTGGGTGATGCCGCCGTGCTCGCCGCCCACCACGTCGGTGGCGCGCAGCGCGTCGAGCAGCGAGGTCTTGCCGTGGTCGACGTGGCCCATGACCGTCACGACCGGAGGCCGCGGCAGCAGGTGATCGTCGATGTCCTCGGCGCCGATGAAGCCCTCTTCGACGTCGGCTTCCGACACGCGCTTCACGGTGTGGCCGAACTCGGTGGCCACCAGCTCGGCGGTGTCGTTGTCGATGACGTCGTTGATCTT
>Ga0065165_1001040_pt1 | contig 33487 bp, 26 predicted proteins | sample AraplaMF_Cvi_mMF_FD_63813 | JGI IMG/M metagenome (GOLD analysis project Ga0065165, IMG submission 63813) | Arabidopsis root microbial communities from the University of North Carolina, USA - plate scrape MF_Cvi_mMF (version 2) (version 3) | ecosystem: Host-associated > Plants > Roots >... | reverse complement strand
CTGCCGATGCCGCTGCAAGCCAAGCTGCTGCGCTTCCTGCAGGAGCGCGTGATCGAGCGCGTCGGCGGCCACGAGGAAATCCCGGTCGACGTGCGCATCGTCTGCGCCACCCACCAGAACCTGAAGGAACTGGTGAAGGCCGGCCGCTTCCGCGAAGACCTGTATTACCGCCTGTCGGAGATCGTGCTGACCATCCCGCCGCTGCGCGAGCGCGACGGCGACGCGGTGCTGCTGGCGCAGCACTTCAAGAACCGTTTCTGCGCCCAGGAAGGCCGCGGCAACCTGCACTTCAGCCCCGACGCGCTGGCCCAGATCGCCCACCACGACTGGCCGGGCAATGTGCGCGAAATGGAAAACTGCATCAAGCGCGCCATCATCATGGCCGACGGCCCGGCCATCACCGCCGACGACCTCGGCCTGTCCGGGGCGCCGGTGGAAGAAGAACCGTTCAACCTGCGCCAGGTGCGCGACGAAGCCGAATACCGCGCCATCGTGCGCGCCCTGGCCCGCGTCGAAGGCAATATCGTCAAGGCTTCCGAACTGCTGGGCGTGTCGCGCCCGACCCTGTACGACTTGCTGGAGCGTCACGCCATCAAGGCATCGACCTGATCGACCGGCGCCAGGACGGCACGCAGCGGGTGCTGCTGTGCGGCAGCCAGTTGTTCGACCTGGCGACGTTTTTCGCTCGCAGCGGCAGGAGAAAAAATGCCGCAGGCGGCGCGCCCGCTGGTGTGGATCTCCAGCATTAACGCGTTCGCCTCTTGCGGCGACTTGGAAAATACCGTCTGCAGCAGGTCGACGACAAACGCCATGGGCGTGAAATCGTCGTTGAGCAGGAGCAGCCGTACTGCGGCTGTCTCCATCGGAAACCCGGCATTTGCCACGGCCGGCACCGGATGCGCAACGTTCGTCATATGGCACACCAAAGCGTAACGCGCGACATCGTGCCGCGCCAAGATGGCACTGGCTGCACCCGAGGTGTTATCGATGATGGATAGGAGCAGGTCGGTATCCTGCACCATCGCCGGCGGTGCTACCCGCAGGATGGCGCGCATCAATACATGTTCGGCATCTTCGGAGAAACGCGGCAGGTCAGCACGCCGCCGTGCCTTCAGCTTCTTCAGCCAGTAAGCCCGGCTCCAGCGCGGCGCTGCCTGCGTTGCCTTCTGGCTGACCAGTAATGCGTACAATTCAGCACGCATTGCTGCTGGGATCTCCGCTGGCATGCGTTCACGCAAGAACGCCGCAATGCCCGGCTCATCCAGCAATAAGGCCAGCATGTGTTCGACTGTAATGAGCGTGAACTTGCTCTCGCGCGCCCAGCGAAACAGGTCTTGCAAAAGGTCTTCCACCGCGACCGCGATGCGTGCAGTACCGCTCATGAAAGCAAGCTCATGCGAGGTTGGCGGCATCAGCATCGGCATCCAGGCCGGTGCCGGCGCGCTGCCGCTTGACCTTGATGCGCTTGCGCGCCGCCTTCAGGCTGCCCGCCATGGCAATCAACAGGAACAGGATCGACAGCCGCGGCACGTCGGTGATCGAGTCGAACAGGCCCACCATCATGCAGCCGGTCAGCGAGGCCAGGCACACGGCGGCATAGCTGTCGCCGGCCAAGCCGCGCGCCACCAGGCGGCCACCGACCGCCAGCAGCAGGAAGGCAGTGGCCAGCACGCCAGCCCAGCCCAGCTCGAACATCTGGTTGACCGCAAAATTCTTCACGTGCCAGGGCATGTGGTTGCGGTCGCTGCTGAAGAACCAGAAATCGTTGGCATCGGTGAAGCTGCCATTGCGCAGCAGCTCGCGGCCCGTGTCGACCTCCACCAGGCTGACATTGTCGACTTCCAGTGGCGCCTTGTGCGAGTGGTTGTACAGCTCCAGCACCAGTGGCGCGCCCCATTCGCCGCGTGAATTGCGCACCGGCAGGTCGCCGCTCACCGTCTGCCAGCCTTCAGCCGGCGGCGGCATATTGAACTTGACCACGCCGCAGTCGAGCGGATAGATCAGCCAGCGCAGGCACACCATGGAAATCGGATAGGCATCCGCACTGTTGCGGCGGATGTCGAGCTTGAGCTGGTAGCGCTTGCCCGGCTGCACATCGACATGCTGCAGCATGCGCAGCACCTCGCCAAAGCCTTGCGCATATTGCGCTGCGCCCAGGCGCAGGAAGCGGTTGCGCGCCTCGTCGACATAGCTGAAAGTGCCGGGTACTTCGCCGTGCGTATTTTGCCAGGTGAACACCTGCGGGTAGCGGCCCAGGCCTTGCCCGAACGCGGTGGCCATGGCGCTGTCGTCCATCATGCCCAGCGCTTCGTTCCAGTGGGCCAGGCGCACATTGAGGTCATTGCCCACGGTGGCGAAGCGGGTGCCGGTGTAGTAACTGCCGGAAATCGGGATCAGGGCCGCAAACACGATGGCGCTGAAGAAGCTCACGGTCAGCGTGCCGCGGTCCAGTTTCCAGGGGCGCTGCGGCAGCAGGCGGCTGGCGCCCATGGCCAGGGCCAGTGCGACGGCCAGGGCAATTCCCGGCAGCGCCTCGTTGCCGCCGTAATGGCGTGCGACCAGGGCCGCTGCCAGCGCTTGCGCCGGCAGCGCTCCCGCCAGCAGCAGCACGCCCCAGGGACGCTGTCGTGGCGGTCCAACGGCCAGCAGGGCAGCGCCGCCGACCGCGCACAGCAGCGGCAGGGCATAGGCGACATAGGCGCCTTTGGCAGTGGCTCCGCCCGCGCCGAGCAAGCCGATCGCGCCGACCGCCAGCAACAACAGCAGTGCCAGGCCGGCGGCAGCCAGCGGCTGCGGCATGCGCGGCGCGGCGCCGGCCAGCAGCAGCGCCGTGGCCAGCAAGCCCAGCGCAGCGCCCAGGCCGCGGTAGCCGCCCACAGCAAACACCTGGCTCAGCACCCAGTAGGCGAGGACCAGCATCAGCACCGACGCCACCATGCTGCGGGCGCTCAGCGTGCCGCTGCGCAGGTGGTGCGCCGAACCCAGCACGGCAATGACGCCGCCGGCTGCGGCATAGGCCAGGTAGATATCGCGCGAGAAGGTGGTGAGGCCGGCAAACAGGCCCAGGGCAAGGGCGGCCAGGCCCAGCGCCAGGCGGCGCGGCGGCGGGTGGTTGACCAGCCACAGCGTGACAAAGGGGAAGGCCATGGCCAGGTAGGCGTCCAGCGCTGCGCCGCCCGTATGCATGGCCGAAAACGGCGCCGTGGGCCGGTAATCGCTGGAGAAGTTGAACAGGCCCGGGAAGGCCAGGCGCTCCCACACCACGGCCAGGCTGCAGGCCGCCAGGCCCAGCAGCATGCCGGGCACCAGCAGGCGCTGCAGGTGGCTGCCATGCTCGCCCGCGGTGGCGCGCAGCAGCGGCAGCAGCAGGACCGGCCACAGCACGCCTTTCAGCACGCGCAAGCCGTTGTAGGGACTGGTGTAGTTGGCGAAGGAATTGGCATCGAGCGGGGCCAGCGGCATCAGGCCGCGCCAGGCGGCAATCGCGTAGCACAGCAGGAACAGGCCCAGCGCAAAGCGCAGCAGGAGCGGCAGCTTGGTGGGCGCCCGCGCGCGGCCCAGGGCCCAGTAGCCGGCGGCGCAGGTGGCCAGCAGCAGCAGGTCCAGTTCCTCCAGGAAGAACCAGCCGGTCCAGGGGGCGAAGTCGAGTACCGGCAGCAGGGCCGGCACGGCCACCAGCCAGGCTTGCGGGCGCCACAGCAGCAAGGCCATGTAGCCGCCCAGCAGCAATGCCATCGGCAGCTTGGGCGCCGGGTAGACGCTGGCCGCCGCCAGCAGCAGGCCGAGGAAGGCCAGTGCCGCGCCGCGCCGCCGTAGCAGCTGCATCATGGCTTGGTCGACGGGGCCGGGTCAGCAGGTTTGGCCGCCGGCGCAGCGGACTCGGTCGACGCTGCCGAAGCTGCCGCTGCCGCTGCCGCTGGCTCAGCCTCCCCCTCGGCCGGCAGCGGTGGCGGTTCCACCCACTTGCCGGCCTTGAGCAGCATCTGCTTCAGCGCCGGCATCGGGAAATTCAGGGCATAGGCCTTCTGCGCGTAGGGCAGGGCCTCGTCATATTTCTTCAGCTTGGCGAGCACCAGGCCCATGTTGTAATTGATGGCCGGATCTTCCGGCGACTTTTCCAGCGCCTTTTCCAGCATGGAGCGGGCCTGCTGGTCCTTACCCTTCAGGAACTGGTAGCGCGCATACATGAACCAGGTGACGCCGTCGTCCGGATAGATGCGCACGGCGCGTTCGAAATAGCATTCGATCGGCTGCTTGGAGCCCGGCAGCACCCCGTTCGAATACCGCGACGCCAAGCGCAGCACGGAATTCAGGGCGCGTGCATGGTTCGGCACCAGTTTCAGCGTGTAGTCGAAGTCGGCGCCGATATCGTTCATGCTGCCCGAAGTACTCTTGACGCCCAGTTCCACATCGTCGGTAAAGTGGCGGCCTTCCAGGATGCGCATCATCTGCGGCGTGGCGGTGCGGTAGTCCCATTCCAGGCCGGTCGGTATGCCGCAATAGTTCCCGGCAGCGCTGGCAGGCAGCGCGCTGGCGCCCAGGATGGCGGCAAGCGCCAGGGTTCGGTAGTTCATGCTTCCTCCGTCGAACCGGCAGTAGCCGGCAGGGTGAGCGATTGGGGCAGCACGCTGTCCAGCAAGCGTGCCAGTTCGGCCGTGCGCGCCTGGCGCGAGGCGCCGGCCACTGCGGCTGGCGTCGGCAGCGGGGCCTGGCCAGCGCGGGCCAGCTGCAGGAAGTGCAGCAAGCCTTGTTTGATGCCGGCACTGTCATCCAGCGGGGCGATGGTGTCGACGCCGGCTGCGCGCAAGGTGGCGGCAGTATCACCGGCGGCATCGGTCAGGGCCAGGATCGGCCGGCCGGCGCGCAGGTATTCATACAGCTTGGCCGGGATCTGGTGGTTGCAGTTGCTGGCCTGCAGCAGCAGCAAGCCGTCCACCGACAGCATTTCGGCCAGCGCCGCGTGGTAGGGCACGGGCGGCGCCAGGCTGACCAGGTCGGTAATGCCGTGCTCGGCCAGCAGGCCGCCGACGTAGTCGTCATGGCTGGTGGCGCGCAGCACGATGTGCAGCTGGCGCGCATCGATGGCGCCGGCCGCCTTCAGCTCCGACAGGGCGCGGAACAGCGGCACCGGGTCGCGTTCGGACGGGTAGATGATGCCGCTGTGGATCATGGTGAACGGCCGCTCCGGCGCCGGCGCGCGCAGCGTGGCGCCGGCATGGCGGAAGTTTTCCTCGTCATAGCCGTTTTCCAGCACGGTGAAGCGCTGGCGCGGCAGTTCCGGGTAGCGCGTGGTGTAGGTCACCACGGCGCTTGGGGTGGTGCACACCACCAGCGCCGCATTGTGCACGGCCTTGCGCTCGATCCAGCGCTGGATCGCGCGCAGCTTCGGGTCGCGCGGGTAGAACTCGTCGGTCATCGGGTCGCGGAAGTCGACCACCCAGGGCAAGCCGCTCAGCTTGTGCAGCAGGTAGCCGAGCAGGGTCGCGCTGGCGATCGGGTAGGTGCTCCAGATCACTTGCGGGCGGTACTGGCGCACCAGCGACAGCCCGGCCGGCACGGCGCCCAGGCACCAGCTCACGAAACGGTCGGGCCAGGCCATCCAGCCCAGGTAGCGGCCGCGCCACGCCAGGTGGCGCCCGGTATCGAGGGCAAAGGCGCGCTTGACCACGGCTTCGGGCGGGATTTCCGCCATCTGGTCCGGGCCCTGGTTGGCGTAGGCGCGCGGATGGGCCGACAGCACCAGCGGTTGCCAGCCCAGGGCCGGCAGGTACTGCACGAACTTCAGCGCGCGCTGGATGCCGCTGCTGCCGCGCAGCGGCGGGAAGTGGAAGGCTACCATCAGCACGCGCTTCACCATGCCGCCACCCATGCCCCGGTCCAGTCGGCCACCTGGTCGCGCCAGGCGCGGCGCGAGAAGGTATGGTCGGCGCCTTCCAGCAGATGCTGCTGCACCGACGGTTTGGCCAGCAGGCGCTGCCAGCTGGGCGAAGCCTTGCACATGTCGAGGAACTCCTGCGCCGTCAGGTCGGCGCTGCTGAAGATGAACAGGACCCGGCCCGGGAAGCCTTGCATGCCTTCCAGCAGGCGCGCATGCAGGCCGGGCGTCAGCGGCGGCGCGCTGCCATCGCGCGGCAAGGCCGGTGGCGCCGCAGCGGCGCCGGGCGCGGGGGGCGCCGGCTGGCGTGCCGCGCCCACCAGCCCAAGCAGCGAGCGCAGCGACGCGCCCAGGGCGAACTGCCCGCGCGCCAGCTTGCGCCACAGGGCCGGGTCGCGCAGGCGCGCCCAGTAGTAATGCTTGAGGGTGCTGCGCGCCAGGCCGGCCGCGCTGCGCGCCCAGGGGTTGAGCAGCACCAGGCCGGTGACCCGCGGGTCGTGCCGGCCGTAGAACAGGGCGGCGGCGGCGGCATCGCACAGGCCCCACAGCACCACTTCCTGCAAGCCGGGCACGGCGGCCTGGAAAGCGTCGATGGCGCTGCGGATGTCGGCTGCCACCTCTTCGAAGGTGCGGGCGGCGCCGCTGCTGTCGCCCAGGCCGCGGTAATCAAAGCGCAGCGCCGGGATGCCTTGCGCCGCCAGCTGGCGCGCCAGCAGGGCGAACTGGCGGTGGCTGCCCGCGCGGTACTGCGGGCCGCCGACAATGACCAGCACACCGCGCCGCGCCGGCGCGGCGCTGGGGCTGAGGATGCCGACCAGGGTCTCGCCTTCGCAGTCGAAAGCCAGCGCGCGCTCGTCAAGCATGGCAGGCCTCCTGCAGTATGGCGCAGGTTGCCGCCAGCAGCGACGGCGCTTCGGCGATTTCCTGGGTGGCCCAGAATTGCGGGCCGGCGACGGACTGGGCGCGGCCATCGACACCGGCCGCCTGCCAGCCTTGCAGCACGCGCTGCGCGACCGGCGACAGCGGCCGGCCTGCGGCCGGCGCCACCTCCAGCCAGTGGACGGGGCAGGGCGGCGGCAGGCGGCTGGCGTCCAGGCCGTCCAGCGCGGCGGCCAGCGCCGGCGCCAGCGTGTAGCCGGCCACTTCCAGCGGGGTGCCGCCGGCCAAAGTGGCGCGCAGCGCTTCCGTGCCGCCGTCGGCAGCGCCGTCGCCCAGCATTTGCGCTGCCACGCGCAGGCGCAGGAACTGGGTCAGGTGGCTGGCGCCCTGCAGCACCGGCTGCCATAGCAGCAATTGCGACGGCGCGCGGCCGGCGGGACGGGCGGCATAGTCGAGCGCCAGCAGGGCGCCCAGGCGCAGTCCCCACAGGCCGGGCGCCTGCGGCAGTTGTTCGCCCAGGGTAGCGTGCAGCCAGTCCAGGCCGAGCGCGACGTCGGCGCGCCAGCTTTCCCAACTGGCATCGGCAAAGTCGCCGGCGCTGTCGCCGCAGCCATGCAGGTCGAGCTGCAGCACGGCCCAGCCTTCAGCGGCCAGGGCGCGCGCCTGCAGGGCGGCCATGCGGCGCGCCTTGTTCATTTCCTCGGCCCACGGATGCAGGTAGAGCCAGGCGCCGCGGCACGGCGCCGCCGGCGCATGGTACAGCGCGAAGCGCGCGGCCGCGCCATGCGCCAGGAACAAGGCTTGGGGCGCCGTGGCCATGGCTTTACGCGGTCAGCTTGTGCTGCACGAAGGCTGCCAGGCTGCCGAGGGTGGCAAAGGTGGTGGCGCTGATCTCGTCGTCGTCGATGCTGAAGCCGAATTGCTCTTCCAGCGCGCCGATCAACTGCACGACGGCCATCGAGTCCAGTTCCGGCAGGCTGCCCAGCAGGGCGGAGTGCTGGTCCAGCGCCTGGCCGGCAGGGCCCAGGGCGAGGACGTCGATCAGGATGGTTTTTACTTCTTCCAAATACATGTGATGCTCCAGGATTGCGGTCAGTGCGCAGTATACCTGCCCCCGGAAGCGCCGCCGTGCCATTCCGGGCAAAAAATAAATTATTGCCGATTTCGCATGTTTATTGTTGTTTTTAGAATAAAATAACGTGCCAATACTATTCTTTGCTGAGGAAGAAGGCCGAGTGGTAAGCTTAGCTGATTCAACTAGCCCGGTGGGCGCCCCGATGCTGGAGTTTTTGCGTTTCGACCCGTCTGCCTGCCACTTCCCGGCGCCGGCCGTGCCGGTATTGCCCGGCTTGCGCCTGGGCGACCTGCGCCTGCTGGCCGGGCCGGCCTGGCCAGCGCAGGGCCAGCATTTCGTGCGCGGCCGCTATGCGCTGGCCGCCGCCTATGGCGCCGCCGGGGTCGGCGCGCGCGGCGCCTTGCTGGCGCCTGCCTACCATTGCCGCACCATGCTCGACCCGGCGCTGGCGCTGGGCGGCGCCATCCGGTTCTATCCGCTGGAAGACGACCTCAGCCCTGATCTCGGGGCGCTGGCGGCGCGCCTGGCGGAGGGCGGTGTGGCGGCGCTGCTGCTGACCCATTACTTCGGCTTGCCGCAAGCCGCCGCCACGGTGGCGGCGGTGCATGCCCTGTGCCGCCGCCACGGCGTGGCCCTGGTCGAAGATTGCGCCCATGCCTGGCAGGTGGCGCTGCAGCGCGCCCCGCTGTGCCAGCCGGGCAGCGGCCATTATGTGGTGGCCAGTCCTTCCAAATTCTTTGGCTGTGCCGATGGCGGCATGCTGTGGGGCGCCCCGCCGCAGGCGCTGGCGCCGCGCGGCTGGCTGCAGGAGGCGCGCGGCTGGCGCGACGCCTGGCGCCGCGGGCAGCCGGCCCAGCCGCCGGCGCCGGCGCTGGCGGCCGCGCAGCCTTCCTGCGGCGCCGACGTGCGCAGCCGCGAGCGCGCGCCATCCCACCAGTACCAGCCGGCGCTGGCGGCCAGCAGCGGCCTGGCCGGCTCGCGCTGGATCATGCGGCACAGCCGGCTCGACCGGCTGGCCCGGCAGCGCCGCCAGCATTACGCCACCTGGGCCGCCCAGGTGGCCGGCCTGGCGCTGGCGCGGCCCCTGTGGCCCAGCCTGCCCGACGACTGCGCGCCCTATATGTTCCCGCTGCTGCTGGCCGACGACAGCCGTTTCGCGGCGCTGAAACATGCCGGCCTGCCGATCTGGCGCTGGGATGAACTGGCCAGCAGCGATTGCGCGGTGTCCGGCCGTTATCGCCTGGGCCTGCTGCACCTGCCCTGCCACCAGGGCCTGGAGGCGGACCAGCTCGAGTGGATGGGCAGCCAGTTGCGGAGGGTGCTCGCATGAACCGCTGGCAATCGGCGCCGCTGCGAGGCGGCCTGGGCAGTCATGCCGCGCGCTGGGACGCGCTGAACCAGCGCGTGGGCGGCGACCATCCCTTGCTCCACAGCCGTTTTGTCGACGCCCTGCTGCAGCATTTCGGCCGCGGCGACGAGCACCTGTTCTGGCTCGAGCAGCAAGGCCAGCTGCAAGGCATGTGCATCCTGCGCCCGCACAGCCGCATGCGCTGGGCCAGTTTCCTGCCGCCCCAGCTGCAGCTGGGACCCACGCTGGTGGCCGAGCGCGCCCAGCTGGAAGGCCTGTGCCGCAGCTTGCCGGCCGGCGCCGTGCAGCTCGACCTGCTGTGCAACGACCCGCTGGTGGGCGGCGTCAACGCGGTCAGCCGGCCTTTCCAGCTGCACAGCAACCATGCCCTGACCATGCAGGTGACGCTGCAGGGCAGCTTCGAGGATTACTGGTCGGCGCGGTCGCGCAGCCTGCAATCGAATATGCGCCGCTACCAGAAGCGGGCCGCCAACGACGGCCTGGAGCCGCGCTATGCCGAGGTAAGCGACCCGGCCGAGGTGGCCGAGGCCGTGGCGCGCTACGCCGCGCTGGAAGGGGCCAGCTGGAAAGGGCGCGAAGGCACCGCCATCAGCCACGGCGGCCAGCTGCCGTTCTACCAGGGCGTGCTGGTCGAGGCAGCCGGCCAAGGGCTCGGCCGGGTGGTCGAATTGTGGTTCGGCGACCGGCTGGTCGCCTCGCGCCTGGTCCTGGCGCGCGGCGCCATGCTGGTCATGATGAAGACCGCCTACGATGCCGAATTCGCGCGCTACGCGCCGGGCCGCCTGCTGCTGCATGAACTGCTGCGGCGCGCCTTCAGCCAGTTTGCCGGCAAGGTCATCGAGTTCTATACCGATGCCGACCAGAACCTGCTGGAATGGGGCACGGCCCAGCGCTGGATCCAGCACGACACCCTGTACCGCTACAGCGCCGTGGAAGCGCTGGCCAGGCTGCGCCATGTGCTGGGCGGCCAGCAACGCCAGCGCCAGGCCCTGGCCAACGGGCGCTACACGGTCGATGCGATCGGCAGCGTCGAGGCGCTGCCGGACGATGTGCGCGCCTGCATCGAGCAGGCCGGGCAGGGCAGCAGCGATGCCGGCTGCGACTGGTACCGCAACCTGATCGAAACCGTGCTCGATTGCGACGACGTGGTGCGCTTCTATGTGCTGCGGCGCGACAGCCAGGTGCAGGCGGTGCTGCCGCTGCATGCGGTCCAGCACAGCGGCGGCTGGCAGCTGCACGCCTTGAGCAATTTCTACACCTCCCTGTACCAGCCGGCATTCAACCCCTGCCTGAAGGCGGCCGACCTGCTGGTGCTGCTGGCGGCGGTGCAGCGCGATTTCCCCGGCGCCAGCCACCTGACCATGAAGCCGATGGATCCGTCCAGCCACGCCTACCAGGTGCTGCTCGACGCCTTGCGCAAGCTGGGCTGGCTGCCGTTCGAATATTTTTCGTTCGGCAACTGGTTCCTGACCACCGACAGCAACTGGCCGGCCTACCTGGCCGCGCGCCCCGGCGCCGTGCGCAGCACCCTGAAGCGCATGGGCCGCAAGTTCGCGCAAGCCGGCGGCACGCTGGAAATCGTCACCGGCGGCGCGCGGCTGCCGGAAGCCATCGCCGCCTACGAGGCCGTGTATGCCCACAGCTGGAAGGTGCCGGAGCCCTACCCGGCCTTCCTGCCCGGCCTGATGCGCCTGTGCGCCGCGCAGGGCAGCCTGCGCCTGGGCCTGGCCTGGCTCGATGGCAAGGCGGTGGCGGCCCAGTTCTGGATTGTGCGCAATGGCAAGGCCATGATCTACAAGCTGGCCTATGATGAGTCAGCCAAGCCGTATGCCCCGGGCACCCTGCTGAGCGCCCACCTGATGCAGCATGTGATGGAAGTCGAGCGCGTGCAGGAAGTCGATTACCTGCAGGGCGATGATCCTTACAAGCAACTCTGGATGAGCGAGCGGCGCGAACGCTGGGGCATTGTGGCGTACCAGCCACGCACCCTGGCCGGCCTGGCCGGGGCCCTGCACGAAACCATAGGCCGCGCCACACGGCGGCTGCGCCAGCGCGAGCGCCCCCACGCCCAGGGGCAAACCAGCTGGCGCCGCGCGTTGCCGGAGCAATGAGTTGCACATACAATTGTCATTTGATCCAGATTTCAGGAGGGCCGCCGCATGAGCGACCTGGTACATGAGTTCATTTTCCACAGCGCAACACTCAGCCCGCAGGCGGAAGCGCTGGTGTATGGCGCCCGCCGCCTCGACTATGCCGAACTGGCCAGCCTGGTGCGCGCCACGCGCGACGCCTTGCTGGCGCACGGCCTCGGCATGGGCGAGCGGGTCGCCGTCTACCTGGAAAAGAATGTCGAGAACGTGGCCGCCATGTTCGGCGCAGCGGCTGCCGGCGGCGCCTTCGTGCCGGTCAACCCGCTGCTGAAGCCGGAGCAGGTGGCCTATATCCTGGCCGACTGCAATGTGCGCGTGCTGGTGACCTCGGTCGACCGCTTGCGTCTGCTGGGCGATGCGCTGGCCCACTGCCGCGACTTGAAGCTGGTGGTCGCGGTCGGCGCCGGCGCCCCGCTGGCCGTGCCGGGCGTCGACGTGCTGGGCTGGGATGCCGCCCTGGCCGGCGCCCAGGGCACAGCGGTCCCGGCGCCGCACCGCGTGATCGACGGCGACCTGGCGGCCATCCTGTACACCTCGGGCAGCACCGGCAAGCCGAAAGGCGTCGTGCTGTCGCACCGCAACCTGGTGGCTGGTGCCAAGAGCGTTGCCAGCTACCTGGAAAACACCCCGGCCGACCGCCTGCTGGCCGTGCTGCCGCTGAGTTTTGATTACGGCCTGAGCCAGCTGACCACCGCCTTCCATGTTGGTGCCACAGCCGTACTGATCAACCACCTGCTGCCGCGCGACGTGCTGCATGCCGTGGTAGCGGAAAAGATCACCGGACTGGCTGCCGTGCCGCCGCTGTGGATCCAGCTGGCGCCGCTGCCCTGGCCGGCCGACTGCACCTTGCGCTACCTGACCAATTCGGGCGGCGCCATGCAGCGCCCGACCCTCGATGCCCTGCGCGCCGCGCTGCCAAACGCCCGGCCGTTCCTGATGTATGGCTTGACCGAAGCCTTCCGCTCGACCTATCTGCCGCCGGAAGAACTGGAGCGCCGCCCCGACTCGATGGGCAAGGCCATCCCGAATGCGGAAGTGGCGGTGCTGCGCCCTGACGGCAGCGAATGCGCGCCGGGCGAACCGGGCGAACTGGTGCACCGCGGCGCCCTGGTTTCGCTCGGCTACTGGAACGACCCGGCCAAGACGGCCGAGCGCTTCAAGCCGATCGCGCCGCGCCATTACGGCTTGCCGCTCACCGAGCTGGCCGTGTGGTCGGGCGACACGGTGCGCAAGGATGAAGAAGGCTTCCTGTACTTCATCAGCCGCAACGATGAAATGATCAAGACTTCCGGCTACCGCGTGTCGCCCACCGAAGTCGAGGAAGTGGTGTATGCGCGCGACCAGGTGGCCGAAGCGGCGGCGCTGGGCGTCAAGCACCCGGCCCTGGGCCAGGCCATCGTGGTGGTGGCGCTGCCGCGCGAAGGCGTGGCGCTGACCGCCTCCGACCTGCTGGCTGCGTTGAAACCGCACCTGCCGGCCTATATGTTGCCGCAGAAGGTCGTGATCGCCGAGGCCAGCCTGCCGCGCAACCCGAACGGCAAGATCGACCGCAAGCTGCTGTCGGCCCAGTATGAAAATGTGTTCGGGGAGGGCGCATGAGCATGGAGGTACCGCGCCGCCCGCAACACGCACCGCTGCTGCAGTTCGCCGTCGAAGATGACTGCCTGCTGATTGGCGGCATCCCGCTGCCGCGCCTGGCCGCCCGCGTCGGCCAGACCCCGTTCTACGCCTATTCGCGCGCTGCCATGACGCAGCGCGTGGCCGAGCTGCGCGCCGCGCTGCCGAAAGACGTGCACCTGCATTACGCCATGAAGGCCAACCCGATGCCGGCCGTGGTGCAGCATATGGCCACCCTGGTCGACGGCATCGACGTCGCCTCCGGCGGCGAGCTGCGGGTGGCGCTCGATACCGTGATGGAGCCGGGCAAGATCAGCTTTGCCGGCCCGGGCAAGGGCGAAGCCGAGCTGTCCTGCGCCATTGCCGCCGGCATCGTGCTGAACCTGGAATCGGAAGGCGAGATGGAGCGCGCCGCCGCGATCGGCCAGCGCTTGGGCATCGTGCCGAAAGTGAACGTGCGCGTGAATCCGGACTTCGAGCTGAAATCGTCCGGCATGAAGATGGGCGGCGGCCCCAAGCAGTTCGGCGTCGATGCCGAGCGCGTGCCGGCCATGCTGGCGCGCATCGGCGCGCTGGGCCTGGATTTTCACGGCTTCCACATCTTCAGCGGTTCGCAGAACCTGAAGGCGGCGGCGCTGCAGGATGCGCACGAAAAAACTTTCGCGCTGGCGCTGCGCCTGGCCGAAGCGGCGCCGCGTGCGCCGCGCATCCTCAACATCGGCGGCGGCTTCGGCATTCCCTACTTCCCGGGCGAAGAGCGGCTCGACTTGGCGGCCGTGGGCCAGAACCTGGCGCGCATCATGGATGAAGTGCGGCCCCGCCTGCAGGGCGCCGATGTGGTGATCGAGCTGGGGCGCTACCTGGTGGGCGAAGCGGGCGCCTATGTCTGCCGCGTGATCGACCGCAAGGAGTCGCGCGGCCAGGTGTTTCTGGTGACCGATGGCGGCCTGCATCATCACCTGTCGGCGTCCGGCAATTTCGGGCAGGTGATCCGCAAGAATTATCCGGTCGTGGTCGGCACCAGGGTGGCCGGCGGCCCGCGCGAACTGGCCTCCGTGGTGGGGCCGCTGTGCACCCCGCTCGACCTGCTGGCCGACCAGATGGAACTGGGCCAGGCGCAGGCCGGCGACTTGGTGGTGGTATTGCAATCCGGCGCGTATGGCGCAACGGCCAGCCCGGCGGCTTTCCTGAGCCACCCGGCCGCGGTCGAAGTTTTCGTGTAAGCGGAAGGGAAGCATATGAGCGGGATCTGTGGATGGATTGGACTGGCCGCTGCGCCGGATTTGCTGGAGCAGATGGCAGCGCCGCTGTCCCGCTTCGACCAGAGTGCGGTGCAGGCCCGTTCCGGCCAGCGCAGCGGCGTGGCCGTGGCGGCGCAGGCCGGCAGTGCCGACCTGTACCAGCGCGATGGCTTGCTGGTGGCCTTGTGGGGCCAGCCGCGCCTGGTCGACCCGGCGCTGGCCGCCCACGCCGCCGGCCAGGGCGTGGCCGCCACGGTGGCCACGCTGTGGTCGCAGGGCGCGCAGCGCTGCTGCGAACAGATTCACGGTTGCTTTACCCTGGCCATCCTCGATGAACGCAGCGGCGAAGCCTTGCTGGCCACCGACCGCATGGGCATCCAGCCGCTGAACTGGCAGCTGGCCGGCGAAACCCTGGTGTTCGCCAGCTCGGCCGACGCGCTGGTGCGCCACCCGTTGACGCCCGGCGTGCTGGACCACCAGGGCTTGTACAACTACGTCTATTTCCATATGGTGCCCTCGCCCGGCACCGTGTACCGCGGCCAGCAGCGTCTGCTGCCCGGCCGCTACCTGCACTACCGCCAGGGCCGCGTCGAAGAGCGCACCTACTGGCGCATGCAGTTCGAGGAAGACGGCAAGCGCTCGTTCGGCGAGTTGAAGGAAGACTTCCTGTCGGTGCTGCGCCACAGCGTCAAGGAAGCCGTGGGCGACCGTAAGGTCGGCGCCTTCCTCTCCGGCGGCACTGACAGCTCGACCATCGCCGGCATGCTGACCCAGGTGGGCGGCGTGGCGGCCGACACCTACTCGATCGGCTTCGAAGCCCAGGGCTACGACGAAATGGAATACGCGCGCATCGCTTCGCGCCATTTCGGCACCAGGCATCATGAATACTATGTGACGCCGGATGATGTGGCGAATGCCATCCCGCAGGTGGCAGCCGTGTTCGACCAGCCGTTTGGCAATGCTTCCGCGGTGCCGGCCTTCTATTGCGCGCGCATGGCCAGGGCCGACGGCGTGCAGCGCATGTTCGGCGGCGACGGCGGCGACGAGCTGTTCGGCGGCAACGAGCGCTATGCCAAGCAGCATGTGTTCGACCTGTACGAAAGGGTGCCGCGCCTGGTGCGCAAGGCCTTGCTGGAACCGGCCGTGTTCAATTTCCCCGGCGGCGAGCGGGTGCGCCTGCTGCGCAAGGCGCGCAGCTATATCGAGCAAGCCTCGGTCGGCATGCCGGCGCGCCTGGAAACCTATAACCTGCTGGGCCGCTACGGCCCGCAGCAGGTGTTCACCGACGACTTCCTGGCGGCGGCTGACATCGGCAACCCGATTGCCACGCTGGAGCGCAACTACGGCCGCAGCGAAGCGCGCTCCCTGATCAACCGCATGCTGGCGCTGGACCTGCAGATCACCCTGGCCGACAACGACCTGCCGAAAGTAATGAAGGCCTGCGAACTGGCCGGCGTGGAAGTCGCTTTCCCCTTCCTGAACGACGCCGTTGTGGCTTTTTCGGCCGGCCTGACGCCGCAGCAGAAGCTGAACGGCACCCAGTTGCGCTGGTTCTTCAAGGAAGCATTGCGCGGCTTCTTGCCCGATGCCATCATCAGCAAACAGAAGCATGGGTTCGGCTTGCCGTTCGGGGTCTGGCTGCAGCAGCACCAGGCCTTGCAGCAGCTGGCTGCGGACAGCCTGAGCGACCTCAAGGCGCGCAAGGTGGTGCGCGGCGAATTCATCGAGCAGCTGGTCGGTACCCACCTGAAAGAGCATGCCGGCTATCACGGCACCATGGTGTGGGTGCTGATGATGCTGGAGCAATGGTTCCGCGCGCACCGCAACGCATAACAACGACATTACCAAACTGAGGGACAACATGGCATATCGCGTTACCCGGCTCGCTGTGGCCGCCACCTTGGCCGCCAGCGCATTGCTGGCCGGCTGCAAATCGGACACCCCGGAAAGCCTGCTGGCCGACGCCAAGCAGCTGCAGCAGAAGGGCGACCGCAAGGGCGCCCAGATCCAGCTCAAGAATGCACTGGCCAAGGACCCCAACAACGGCGAGGCGCGCTACCAGCTGGGCAAGCTGTCGCTGCAGATGGGCGACCCGGTCTCGGCCGAAAAGGAAGCGCGCCGGGCCCTCGAACTGAAATACAAGCCGCAAGAGAGTGAACTGCTGCTGGCCGAAAGCCTGCTGCGCCTGGGCGACTTGCAAAAGATGCTCGATGAGACGGAAAAATTCCAGCAAAGCCCGGCCATGCTGGCCTTCCGCGGCGAAGCCCTGATCGGCTTGCGCAAGCTCGACGAGGCAAAGAAACAGTTCCAGTCGGCGCTGGACGCCGAGCCCAACAGCGCCGACGCGCTGACCGGCATGGCGCGCCTGGCGGCCATCGGCAACGACCTGGAAGGCGCGCGCACCCTGACCGAACAAGCCATTGCCAAGGACGCCACCAATATCAATGCGCTGACCTTCAAGGGTGAATTGCTGCGCGCCCAGTCCAAGCCGGAAGAAGCGCGCGCCGCCTTTGCCGAAGTGATCAAGCTGGACCCGACCAATAGCAGCGCTAACCTCGAGCAGGCTTACCTCGACATCGTGGCCGGCAAGCTCGACACCGCGCAGGCGGCCATCAACGCGGCCAAGAAGACGGCGCCGCGCAGCCTGACCACGCTGTACACCCAGGCCCTGCTCGACTACTCGAGCGGCAACTACAAGGCGGCGCGCGACAACCTGCAGGCGATCGCCAAGGGCGCGCCGAACCATCCGCCGAGCCTGTTGCTGTCGGGCGCAGTCGATTTCCAGCTGGGCACCCTGAAGCAGGGCGAAGCCCGCTTGCGCAGCTATCTCGAGATGCAGCCTGGCAACGCGTTTGCGCGCAAGCTGCTGGCTGCGACCCTGTTGCGCGAGAACATCCCGACCGAAGCGCAGAAAGTGCTGGAACCGGTCCTCAAGGGCCAGGTCACCGACGGCAGCCTGCTGGAACTGGGCGCCCAGGCCCATATGCTGCTGCGCGAACCGGCCAAGGCCGCGTCGCTGCTGGAGCAGGCCATCGCGCTCAACCCGAAACGCGCTGCCAGCTATATCGCGCTGGGCGGCGCCCGCTTTGCGATGGATGAGCGCGACAAGGGCCTGGCCATGCTGAACAAGGCGCTGGAGCTGGAACCGGATTCGCTGACCGCCGCCACTGCGCTGGCCCGCACCCATCTCGCCATGGGCAATTACGACCAGGCCCTGGCCGTGCTGGCCAAGCAGGAAGCCAAGCATGGCAAGGAAGCCGAGCTGCACATCCTGAAAGGCCAGGTGCTGCTGGCCAAGCAGGACAAGGCTGGCGCCCGCGCCGCGTTCACCAAGGCGGTGGCGCTGGCGCCGGCCAGTTATCCGACCGTGGCCAACCTGGCCCAGCTCGAAATGATGGAAAAAAAGCCGGAAGCGGCGCGCCAGCACATGCTGAAGCTGCTGGAAAAGGATAAGGACAATGTCGGCGCCATGACGGCCCTGGCCCAGATTGCCGACGGCGACAAGAAGCGCGACGAAGCGGCCCAGTGGCTGGAAAAAGCCGCCACCGTCGACCCTGAGTCGCTGGTGCCGGCTGTGCGCTTGGGCACGTATTTCCTGCAGACCCGCCAGCCGGCCAAGGCGGTCGAGCATATGCGCAAGGTGCTGCTGGTGCATCCTGCCTCGCCGCTGGTACTGGAAGTCATGGGCCGTGCCCAGCAGATGTCCGGCGACGTGGCCGGCGCCTACGAAACCTACAGCAAGCTGGCCGGCGTGGCGCCCAAGTCGCCGCAGGCCCAGCTCTTCCTGGCCAGCGTCCAGGTGCAAAAGAAAGATCTGCCGGCAGCGCAGGCCAGCGTAAAGAAAGCGCTGGGCCTGGACCCGGCCTCGGTGCAGGCCTACCTGATGCAAGCCGACCTGGCCCTGATGCAGGGCAAGCCGGACGAGGCGATGGCGGCGGCGCGCGCCCTGCAAAAGGCCCAGCCCAAGCAGCCGAGCGGTTTCATGCTGGAGGGCGATTTGCAGATGCAGGCCAGCAAGCCTGCCCTGGCGGTGGCGCCTTACCAGCAAGCGTTCACGCTGGCGGCCCGGCCGGAGCTGCTGTTCAAGCTCACTTCCGCGCTGCGCGCCGCCAACCGCGGCGGCGAGGCCGATGCCCAGGTGGCCGCCTGGCGCAAGGCGCATCCGGACGAACCTTTGGGCCTGATGTACGCCGCCGAACAGAATCTCGCGGCCAAGCAGTACAAGGCGGCCATCGGCCAGCTGGAAGCGGTCGTGGCCAAGATGCCGGACAGCGTGCTGGCGCTCAACAACCTGGCCTGGGCCTACCAGCAGGACAAGGACAAGCGCGCCCTCGCCACCGCCGAGAAGGCGCAGCAGCTGGCCGGCGATAACCCGACCATCATGGACACGCTGGGCTGGATCCTGGCCGAGCAGGACCAGCTTGAGCGCGCCTTGCCGATCCTGAAGAAAGCCAGCGAACTGGCGCCCAAGGCCGCCGATATCCGCGGCCACTATGCCGCTGCGCTGTGGAAAAAAGGCGACAAAGCCGGGGCCCGCAAGGAACTGCAGGCGGCCATGGCCGATGCGCGCTTCGCCCAGACCGACGAAGCACGTAACTTGCAAAAGCAATTTGAATAAGTAGCAACTTCCGCGCAGTCCGGCCCGCGTGCGTTACGCCGCATGCGGGCCTCCCGCCCCACGTCTATTGTTTCGTTGAAAACAGTAGAGTCTTTTTCGCAACATTTACTTCCCGGGTATTGTGTGGCAGGCGCTGCCATGCCAACATGTAGCAAGTTAGTAATTTTTACATAACTCACTTGCATGTCCGATACATTTTTCGTCCCGGCATCAATCGTGCGCGCCCCCGCAAGTGTAATCAACTATATTTTGCCGTTGAGCCCGGTGTCCGCGCCGCTCGCTGGGCCCATTGGTAGTGGCTGGCCGTAAGGCTGGCGGGTACCAAAGGAGGATAGAGCCATGAATGGAACAGCTGTCCCAGTGCTGGAAGCCGAGCCCGCAAGGCAGGCCCCAGCCGATTCCCATGCGCGCGCCACGCTCGAGGACTTGCTTCCGGAAAATATGGAAGACCTGGTCACCGACGAAAAATCTTTTGGTATTCGCATGATCGATACGGTTGAAGGCCGCAGCAAAGCCAGCCTGCTCATTAACAAAATGTACTCCTGGCGTGGCTATGCCGGGACCCACAAGCTGACCGATGATCCGAACCGGATCACGCTGACCGCCAGCGACAAGGGCGAGGTGGTCGGTACCCTGACCCTCGGGCTGGATTCCCCGATCGGCATCATGGCCGATGAAATATTCAAGGAAGAGGTCGATTCGGTGCGCATGATCCCGGGCGCCCGCGTCTGCGAAATCACCAAGCTGGCATTCGACAATGGCGGCAGCAAGTCGCAGATGGCGTCGCTGTTCCACCTGTCGGTGATCTATGCGCGCGACCTGCACCACTGCACCCACATCTTCATCGAAATCAACCCGCGCCACCGCCGCTTTTACGAAGCCATGCTCGGCTTCAAGCGCCTGGGTGAACTGAAAACCAATCCGCGCGTCGATGCCCCGGCCTACCTGCTGGTGGTGGAACTGGCCTATGTCAGCGAGCAGATCAACAAGTACGGCGGCCAGGGCGCGGACGTCGCCATGTCGGCGCGCTCGTTCTATCCGCTGTTCTATTCGCCGCGTGAAGAGCGCGGCATTATCCAGCGCCTGAAGAACATCCAATAGTCTATTGAGATTTGATAGTCGATTGACAATTATTGTGGTATTGTCAATATCCTGACAACCAAGCAGGGGTTTCCATGCCACGTCGCGAGAACCGGGGGGCGCAGCGCGCCCTCGCCATCTTCGGCAGCCTGATGCTGGCGGCCGGCTTGTCCGGCTGCCTCAAGTCCGAAACCAGCGCCACCCTGATGGCGGAAGCCCGCGAGTACTTGCAAAAGGGCGACAGCAAGGCGGCGCTGATCCAGCTCAAGAACGCCGCCGACAGCAATCCGCAGGACGGCGAAATCCGCCTGCTGCTGGCGCAGGTCTACAACGACAATAACGAACCGGCCCTGGCCGAAAAGGAAATCCGCAAGGCGCTCAGCCTCAAGCTCGACCGTGCGCGGGCCTTGCCGCAACTGCTGCGCGCCCTGCTGATGCAGGACAAGGCCCAGGCGGCGCTCGACGAAAGCGCCGACGATGCCGCCACTGCCGGCCCGGCCCTGCTGGCGGTGCGCGGCGATGCCTGGCTGGCCCTGGGCGACGCTGCCAAGGCCGGGGAGGCTTATGCGCAGGCGCTGGCCGGCGAACCGGGCCAGGCCAACGCCCTGCTGGGGCAAGCCCGGCTGGCCCAGCAGGCCGGGGACAGCGGCGCCGCCCTGGCGCTGGCCGAACAGGCGGCAGCCGCCCATCCGAAAGACCTTGCGGTGCTGCGCTACCAGGCCTCGCTGCTGCGCCAGCTGGGCAAGAACGAAGCCGCCCTGGCGGCGCTGGGAAAAGCGCTCAGCGTGCAGCCCGACCACCTGAACGCCCGGGTCGAGCGCACCGACCTCGAAATCGCCCTCAAGCAATTCGATGCCGCCAAGGCCGACATCAAGGAACTGGACAGGCTGCGGCCGGACACGCCGCATGCGCTGTACCTGCAGGCATTACTCGACCACAACCAGGGCAAATATGCCGAAGCGCAGGGCAACCTGCTCAAGCTGCTGAAGGCGGCACCCGGCCATATGCGGACCATCCTGCTGGCCGGGGCCAATGAACTCAAGCTGGGCAATGCCACGGCGGCGCAGGGCTACCTCAACGCCTACCTGGAGAAATTCCCGGACGACCTGTTTGCGCGCAAGCTGCTGGCCCAGTCCCTGCTCGCCACCAACCAGCCGGCCGAGGCGGCGGCAGCGCTGGCGCCGCTGTTGCGCAGCGGCGTCAAGGACCCGCAATTGCTGGTGCTGGCCGGCGAAGCGAACCTGCGCAACAAGGATTATGTGTCGGCCCAGCAGTATTTCGAGCAGGCGGCGCAGGCGCTGCCGGACCAGGCCACGCTGCACCTGTCGCTCGGCCTGGCCCTGCTGGGCCAGCAGCAGTTTGCCAAGGCCGTCGAACAGCTGGAGCGGGCCACCGCGCTCGACCCCAAGTCGGAGCAGGCCGCGCTATACCTGATCCATACCGATATCAGCATGCGCCGCTACGAGCAGGCGCTGGCGGCCATCAAGGCCTTCCATGCCAACCAGAAGGACAGCGCCGTGGTGCGCAACCTGGAGGGCGGCATTTACCTGGCGCAGAAGAATGCGCCGGCCGCGCGCGCCGCCTTTGAACAAGCACTGGTGCTGCAGCCCAACCACCTGGCCGCCAACATGAACCTGGCCCAGCTCGACTTGCAGGACAAGCAGCCGGCAGCGGCCCGCAAGCGCTTCGAAACCGTGCTGCAGCACGACAAGCACAATGTCGGTGCCATGACGGCGCTGGCCGACCTGTCGACCCAGCAGGGCAACACGGCGGAAGCGATCACCTGGCTGGAGCGGGCGGTGGCGGAGAAACCCAAAGCCACCGAGCTGGGGACGCGCCTGGCCCACGCCTACCAGCAAGCCGGCCAGCTGGCCAAGGCCACCACCCTGGCGCGCAAGCTGCAGGTGGACGATCCTGCCAGCCCTTACCTGGCTGAATTGCTGGGCCAGGTGCAGCTGGCCAACAACGACGCCAGCGGCGCCTTGGAAAGCTTCGGCAAGATGGTGCAGCTGGAGCCGAAATCGCCGCGCGCCTGGTTCGGCATGGCGACCGCCCACCTGATGCTGAAAAACACCGCGGCCGCGACCGGCGACCTGAAGAAAGTGCTGGCGATCGACCCGAAATACCGGCCGGCGCGCCTGGCCCTGGCCGAAATCGCGCAGCAGCAGAACCGCCCGGCCGAAGTGCTGGCCATCGCGCGCCAGATGCAGAAGGAGGACGGGCAGCAGCCGGCCGGCTATGTGCTGGAGGGTGACCTGCTGGTGCGCCAGCAGAAGTACAAGGAAGCGGTGGCGCTGTACGAAAAAGCCTATGGCTATGAAAAGGATGGCCGCATCATGCTGGCCTTGCACCGCACCCTGCTGGCGGCTGGCCTGCCGCGCGATGCCGACCAGCGCCTGGCGCAGCACCGCAAGGAGCAGCCGGACGACATGGCCGCGGCCATGTATGGCGCCGAACTGGCGCTGTCGCGCCAGCAGTATGCCGTCGCGGCAGGCGAGCTGGAGCAGGTTCTGAAGACTGCGCCCGACAGCCCGGTGGCGCTGAACAACCTGGCCTGGGCGTACAGCCAGATGAAGGATCCGCGCGCCCTGGCCACGGCCGAGAAGGCGCTGAAAGCGGCGCCGGACAGCCCGGCGGTGCTGGATACCACCGGCTGGCTGCTGCTGGGCAAGGGCGACCCGGCGCGTGCGCTGCCGCTGCTCAAGCGTGCCAGCACGCTGCAGCCGTCCAATGCCATGCTGCGCTACCACCTGGCGGTCGCGCTCAACCAGTCGGGCGACAAGAAGGCGGCCAAGCTGGAACTGGAAAAGCTGGTGGCGGCCGGCACTCCGTTCCCGCACCTCGACGATGCGATTGCCCTGCTCAAGGGCCTGAACGGCAGCTAAGCGCAATGAGCGGCGATTTCAACTACAGCCAAGCCTTCGCCCGCAATATCGGCTGGGTCACTGAAGCCGAGCAGGCCAGCCTGCGCGGCAAGCGGGTGGCCATTGCCGGCGCCGGCGGGGTGGGCGGGGTGCACCTGATGACTCTGGTGCGCCTCGGGGTCGGCTCCTTCCATATTGCCGACTTCGACAAGTTCGACCTGCCCAACTTCAACCGCCAGGTCGGCGCCATGCAGTCGACGCGCGGCCTGCCGAAAATCGAAGTGATGGCGCGCATGGCGCGCGACGTCAATCCCGAACTCGAGATCAAGACCTTCCCGAACGGCATCAACGCCGCCAACCTCGAGGAATTTTTCGATGGCGTCGACATCTACATCGACAGCCTCGACTTCTTTGCCTTCGACATCCGCCAGCGCACCTTTGCCCTGTGCGCCGCGCGCGGCATCCCGGCCACCACGGTGGCGCCGCTGGGCATGGGCGCCGCGCTGCTGAACTTCCTGCCGGGGCAGATGACGTTCGAGGAATACTTCGGCTGGGGCAGCCTGCCCGAAGGCGACAAGGCGATCCGCTTCGTGGTCGGGCTGGCGCCGGCCGGGCTGCACCGGCCCTACCTGGTGGTGCCGTCGGCGGTCAATTTCGCCGAGCGGCGCGGGCCGTCGACCATCATGGCCTGCCAGCTGTGCGCCGGCATCGCGGCCACCGAGGCGCTCAAGATCCTGCTCGGGCGCGGCGAGGTGCGGGCGGCGCCGCATGGCATGCAGTTTGACGCCTACCGCAACAAGCTGGTGCGCACCTGGCGCCCCGGCGGCAACAACAACCCGATCCAGCGCCTGGCGATCATGATCGGCAAGCGCGCCTTTGCGAAAATGGCCCAAACATGACCACCATCGAACAGATCCTCGACCTGGCGCGCTGGGCGCCCAGCGGCGACAACACGCAGGTGTGGCGCTTCGAAATCCTGGCGCCGGACCATGTGGCCGTGCATTGCTACGACACGCGCGACCATGTGGTGTACGACCTGGACGGGCATCCAAGCCAGGTCGCGGTCGGCGCCATGCTGGAGACCATGGCCATTGCCGCCAGCGCCCACGGCCTGCGCGCCGATGCCGTGCGCCGCGCCGACAGCCCGGACACCCACCCGGTGTTCGACGTGCGTTTCACGCCGGATGCGGCCGTCACGCCCAGCCCGCTGCTGCCGGTGATCACCACGCGCAGCGTGCAGCGCCGTCCGCTCAGCACGCGCGCGCTGACGGCGCAGGAAAAGCAGGCGCTGGAAGCGGCGGTCGGCCCGGCGCACCAGGTGCAATGGATCGAAGGCTTTGCCGGGCGCTGGGCGGCAGCCCGGCTGATGTTCCGCAACGCCAAGCTGCGCCTGACCATGCCGGAGGCCTACGAGGTCCATCGCCGTATCATCGACTGGGGCAAGACGCACAGCCCGGACAAGGTGCCGGACCAGGCGCTCGGCGTCGACAACGGCACCTTGGCGCTGATGAAGTGGGCGATGGCCAGCTGGGAGCGCGTCAACACCATGAATAACCTGATGGGCACCTGGGCCCCGCGCCTGCAGATGGACTTGCTGCCCGGCATGGCCTGCGCCGCCCATTTCGTGATCCGCGCCAAGCGCGCGCCGGCCGGCATCGACGACTATGTGGCCGCCGGCCGCGCCACCCAGCGCTTCTGGCTGACCGTGACCGCGCTCGGCCTGCATATGCAGCCGGAAATGACGCCGCTGATTTTTGGCCGCTATGTGCGCAATGCGCTGCGCTTCACCCGCCTTGACCAGCTGCAGGAAGCGGCGCGCAAGCTGTATGCCCAGCTCACCGGGGTGATTGGCGCCGCCCCGGAAACCGCCGTGTTCATGGGCCGGCTAGGTGCCGGCAAGGCGCCCACGGCACGCTCGGTGCGCAAGCCGCTGGCCGAGCTGATGAAATAAGCCGGCCTGCCGAGATGCCACGCAAGAAAATCCTCTTCGTCGCCGAGGCTGTGACCCTGGCCCACGTCGGCCGGCCGCTGGCCCTGGCGGCCACCCTCGACCGGGCACAGTACGAGGTGCATTTTGCCTGCGCCGAACGCTATGCCTTCTGTTTCGAAGGCGCCGACCTGGTGCGCTGGCCGATCCACAGTATTTCCAACCAGCAGTTCCTGCAAGCGCTGGCCGACGGCAAGCCGGTCTACGATGCCGCCACCCTGGCCGGCTATGTGGAACAAGACCTGCAGCTGCTGCGCCAGGTCCAGCCCGACGTGGTGGTGGGCGACTTCCGCCTGTCGCTGTCGGTCAGCGCGCGCCTGGCCGGCGTCCCCTATGTCTCGCTGATCAATGCCTACTGGAGCCCGTACGTGCGCCAGCGCTACATCGTGCCCAGCCTGCCGCTCACGCGCTTCCTGCCGATCCCGCTCGCCAACGCGCTGTTCAACCTGGCGCGCCCGCTGGCGTTTGCGCTGCATACCATGCCCCTCAACAAGGTGCGGCGCCAGCATGGCCTGCCTTCCCTGGGCTGGGACCTGAACCGGGTGTACACCGATGCCGACTACACCCTGTACGCCGACGTGCCGGACCTGTTCCCGCCGCATGACTTGCCGGCCAACCATGCCTTCATCGGTCCCGTGCTGTGGTCGCCGCCGCTGCCGGTGCCGCACTGGTGGGACCAGCTGCCGGCCGAGCGCCCGATGATCTATGTGACGGTGGGCAGCTCGGGCCATGGCGCCTTGCTGCCGGCCGTGCTGCAGGCACTGGCCGGCTTGCCGGTGATGGTGCTGGCCGCCACGGTCGGCATGGTCAAGCTCGACGCCGTGCCGGACAATGCCCGTACCGCCGATTTCCTGCCGGGCGAAGAGGCGGCCCGGCGCGCGGCCCTGGTGATCTGCAACGGCGGCAGCCCGACCAGCCACCAGGCGCTGGCGGCCGGCGTGCCGGTGGTCGGCATCGCCGGCAACCTCGACCAGTTCCTGAATATGCAGGGCATTGTCGCCGCCGGTGCCGGCGCGCTGCTGCGTGCCGACCGCTTCGACGGCGCCGCACTGCAGCAGGCCGTGCAGGGCTTGCTGGCCACGCCGGCTGCCAGCGCGGCAGCACGCCGCCTGATGGGCATTTTCGACAGTTACCGCGCTTCAGAAGCGTTTAGCAAGTTACTGTCGAAAATCCTTACAACGTAATAGGTTGATACCAACGTAGTACTAACAGTAATACGGCAAGCTATTGATTTCTAAGGGAACGGGGAAGTTGGCACAACTATTGCTCATAAGAGTTTGTGCCCGCTGCAAGGCCCGACAGCAGCAAAAGGTCAAGACAGCCCTTTTTAACTCAGGAGTCAAAACAATGAAGATTTTCCGCAAACTGCTCCCGCTCGCTACGGCAGCCAGCATGCTGTTCGCCGCTGGTGTCGCACAGGCAGATGTGATCACCCCCTTCACCATCAAGGACGGCACCAACGTCCTGGCGACCAATGTCAACTCGCTGGACTGGGCTGAAACCGGCAGCGGCCTGGCCAAGGGCATCGGCCCGTTCGGCGCCCCGCTGGCAGTCGGCACCAAGTTCGATTTCCTGTACCAGGCAACCCTGGTCGGCAAGGCCGGCGGCACCAGTAGCCCATCGCTCGGTGGTAAACTGGACGGCGAAGCGAATGGCCTGGCAGACGGCCTGTTCGAAATCACCATCGCAGCGCGCATGACCGAAGTGGTGTCCAGCGTGGTACCGGGCCCAGGCGGCACCGCTACCGCCAACTTCAACCTGGCCCCGGGCCAGAACCAGGTCGCGATCTATTTCGACACCAACCAGAACGCCAACACCGCGACCGGTGTCGGCTTCGACGACGGCATCATGATCGCCCTGCTGACCATCGACTCCAACTCGTCCGTGTTCCAGCTGCTGGCACCGAACAATGGCCAGGGTTCCGCCCGCCTGCACGCCGGCCTGTTCTCGCCAACGGACTTCATCAACGCCAACTACCTGGAAGGCGTGACCAGCCTGCTGTTCGGCATCGATTTCCAGTCGAGCCTGAACTACCCTGCTGACACCTCGACCACCACCGGCTTCCACCGCAATGGTTCGAGCAACAACGGCGACCCGTTCGCTACCGACCTGGTGGCCCGCAACGATATCCTGTTCAAGGTGGACGGCTCGAACCGCTTCACGCGCGTACCGGAACCTGGCACCATGCTGCTGATGGGCATCGGCCTGCTGGGCCTGGCTCGCCTGCGCCGCCGCGCTTAAGCAGCAGCGATGCAGAAAATGGGGACGTACCCTTCGGGGACGTCCCTTTTTTTTTGATTATTGCGGCGGCTTGAACATCTTGGCCACTTCCCGGATCACCATGCTGTGCGGGAACAGGCCGGCAAAGAAGCGCTGCTTGTAGGTGCCTTTGATCGAGGCCACCACCGGGTCGCCCTTGGCCAGGCCGGCCAGCGAAGCCTTCACCACTTCGGCCGTGGTGCCGCGCGTGGCCAGGGCGCTGGCGTAGGCGCCGGCCTTGGCATCGAATTCGGTATCGGTCGGGCCCGGCACCAGGGTTTGCACCAGGATGCCGCGTTCCTTCCATTCGCCATGCAGGGCCTGGCTGAAGCTTTGCACGAAGGCTTTCGAGGCGGCATACACCGCCATATACGGGACCGGCTGGTAGCTCGCCTGCGACGAGACGTTGATGACCGCGCTGCTGGCATGCGATGCCAGGTCGGGCAGGAAGTGGTAGCACATCTCGACCATGGCGCTGTTGTTGACCTCGATCATGTCGCGGTAGTCCTTGAGCTCCCAGTGCTCGAGCCGGTTCCAGCGGCCCATGCCGGCGATATTGCACAGCAGGCGGATGCGGATGCCGACCGCGTCGAGCCTTTCCTTGACATGGGCCACGGCGCCCGGCCTGGCCAGGTCGACGCGCACCACTTCGGCGTGCACGCCCGCTTCCTGCCTCACACGCTGCGCCAGCTCCTGCAGCCGCTCTTCGCGCCGTCCGACCAGCACCACGTTGACGCCATGGCGTGCCAGCTCGCGGGCAAACTCGGCGCCGATGCCGCCGGAGGCGCCGGTGACCAGCGCCCAGTGGCCGCGCAATTCTTCAAGCTTGATCATCGAAAATTCCTTTTCCTGTCAGGTGGCGCGCCACGCGCAGGGCATTGGCGGCAATCGTCAGGCTGGGGTTGGTGCCGCCGCTGGAGGGGAAAAAGGAGCCGTCCACCACGTACAGGTTGGACAGCCCGTGCGCGCGGTTGTCGGCATCGAGCACGCTGCTGCGCGGATCGCTGCCGAAGCGGCAGGTGCCGCACACATGGGCCAGGCGCTGGTTGTTGTCGGCCTGTTTCAGCAGGTCGAAGGCGTATGGCTTGAGCGCTTCTTTCATCAGGCGGCGCATGGCCTCGATGCGCGCCGCGTCGTGCGCACGCACGCGGTAGTCGAGCGCCAGGCGCGCGTTGCCGCTGGCAGGCGTGACCCGGTTGTCGGCATACGGCAAGTCTTCCAGCGTGGTGGCCAGCATCAGGCGCTCATGCACGAATTGCCGCAGGACCGGCTTGACCACCGGCTGCGCCAGCTTGAACAGCGGCGCCAGCCAGGGCAGGGCGCCTTGCCGGATCTCGTCTGCCATCGATGCGGCCAGCACCGGCACCGGCGGCAGGCGGCCGAAGGATTGCACCGAGCCGAGCTTCCTGCCGTCGTGCTGGTAGAAATCGTTGAAGCCGAATTCCTTTTGCCGGTTGTCGAAACCGGCCGGGGTCCTGGGCTTGATCGCGTACAGGTCGATGTGATGGCGCATCAGGTTGCGTCCCACCAGGCCGGAATCGTTGGCCAGGCCTTGCGGCCAGTCGGCGCCGGCCGATTGCAGCAGCAGGCGCGGGGTCTCGAGCGCGCCGGCGGCCAGGAACACCCGCTTGGCGCGCAAGGTCATGTGCTGGCCGCGCTGCTCGCACAGCACGCCGGTGACGGCCTCGCGCGTGGCTTCCAGCCGCAGCACCTCGCATTCGTCCATCAGGCTGGCACCATGCTGCGCCAGGGCCGGCTCCAGGCAGACGCGGCTGGCGTCGTTCTTGCACTGGCGCTTGCACAAATAACCCTGGCACGCCTCGCAGCCTTCGACAAACTCGCAGGCCAGCGGCAGGCGGTAGGGATGCAGCGCGCGCTGCTGGAAGAATGCGAACAGTTCGCCGGCCGCCGGCGTCAGCGGCGGTGGCGCGCGGAAGTGCGCGGCCCAGTCGCCGCTGCCGTCGGCGCGCAGCGGGTCGGGCGTGCCGCGCACGCGGAACAGCTGTTCCGCTTCTTCGTAATGCGGCAGCAGGGCCTCATAGGCGATCGGCCACGCTGCCGGCAGGTCCGCGTCGGCTGCCTGCGGATGCTGGGCGCGCGGCGTGAAATCGGCGGGAAAGAAGCGCTCCAGCACCATGCCGTACAACGCGCTGGAGCCGCCGGTGCCGCTGCCGATGAAGGGCACGAAATGCTGGGTGCGCGGGCCGGCGTTGCTGCGGATGGTGTCGCAGTAGCGGCCGGCACGCTGCAGCGTGGCGCGGTGCTCAGGGCCTGGCGCGGCAGGGGTGGGGAAATGCGTTTCGGGGTAGCTGTTGGCCAGTGCACCAGGCTGCAAGTGGGATCGGCCCTTCTCCAGGAACAGTACGCGCTGCCCGGCCTTCGCCAGCGCGTAGCCCAGTGGCGCGCCGCCCATGCCGGTACCGATGATGATCGCGTCCCATTCCATCGGGCAAGCATATCATCGGCGTGCGCGAATTGCCATCTGGTGCATGCAGCGTTCCGGCGCCGCCGCCGCAATCGGATGCATGGCTTTGCCGTACAGCTTGCCGATCCGGCGCACATAGGCGCGCGTTTCATCGTAAGGCGGCACGCCGCCATACTGGTCGACAGCCTGCTCGCCGGCGTTGTAGGCCGCGGTGGCCAGCGTGACGTCGCCGCTGTAGCGCGCCAGCAGCCAGCGCAGGTAAGCCAGGCCGCCGCGCAGGTTCTGTTCGGGGTTGAAGGCATCCCTGACGCAAAAGCGCGAAGCGGTGGCGGGAATCAGCTGCATCAGGCCGCGCGCATCCTTGGGCGACACGGCCGTGCGGTTGAAGCCGGATTCGACGGCGATGACGGCCAGCGCCAGGGCCGGTTCGATTTCATATTCAGGCGCCAGCCTGTCGACCAGGGCCAGCAGCTGCGGCGTGGCCGCGTTGTAATCGGGAATCGGGAAGGCGAGGTCGAGTTCGAGCGCGGGATCGGGCGACATGCAGGACGGCAAGGCAACGCCGGGGGCCGCCGGCAGCAAGGCCTGCATGCGCTCGCCCGCTGCATCGCCTTGCTCGGCCGCCAGCGCGAACAGGCGCCAGGCCACGCCATCGTCGTGCGGCACGCCGCGCCCGTTGGCATACATCCAGCCCAAAGCGTATTGCGCCGCGGGCGCGCCGAGGCGGGCGGCGCGGCAGTACAGCGCGGCGGCCTGGCTGAGGTCGCGCACCACGCCTTCGCCGTGTTCCAGGCGCTGGGCTTGTTCAAACAGGGTGGCGGCATTCTGCGCGCAGGCAGCGTGGGCCAGCAGGCTGGCCGCCACGACGGCAAGGAGTCGCATGCATGCTCCGTGCAAAGCGAATACCCTGCAATTGTAGCGGGACCGTGCTGGCAGTTGCTGCCGTTATGCGGCCGCGCCCTGCGAGTTTTTAGGCGTCAAAAATGCCTTATGGAACAGGTGGCGCGCCAGGCGCAGCGGCGGCATGCGCAGCCAGTTGCCGCGCACATACAGCAGGAAGTCGGCAAGCGCTGCGCCGGTGCCGCGGCAGCTGGGGTGGTGCGGCAGCAGGGCGCGCGTGAACAGCGCATCCATCACGGCCAGCAGCGCGGGCGGCGGGCCGTCGGGCGCCATGGCGGCCAGGGTGGCGCGCGGCACTTCGGTGCCGAGCAGCATGGCGCTGTAGCGCAAGCCGTAGAACATGAAGCGCTGCAACTGGTGCTGGCGCGCGCGCGCCGGCAGCGCGTCCCAGAAGCCGGGCTCGCGGGCGCCGAAGTGCGTGAGCAGGCAATGCAGGTCCCACAGGTCGCGCAAGCCCTTGTCGAATTCGCCGTCGGCAAACAGGTGGGTGGCGCTGTGCAGCACCATGTCCAGCGGCGCCAGGATGGCAGTCCCCGGCGGCGCGCCTTCGCCCGCCAGCGGCCGCGCGGCGGCGCGCAGCAGGCGCGCATCGGGGCGCTGGGCGGCCGTGCGCGGCAGGATGGTGTGGTGCACGTCGATCGCGGTCTGGCGCAGCACATGCATCATCGGCGGCAGCTCATGCATCCATTCGCGGTAATAGCGCTGGTCGTACTGGTCGTGGTGGGTGCCGACCCAGCCGTGGCGCATCAGGGCTGCTTCCACTTGCGGCAGGCTCTCTTCCGGCACCAGGATATCGATGTCGGAAAACAGGCGGCCGGCCGCCGGCGGCAGGTCGGCGGCGGCATAGGCGCCGCCTTTCAGCAGCAGCAGCGGCACGCCGAGCCCGCCCAGCGCCTTGCCGATCAGGCGGATTTCCCAGTAGGTGGCCTGGCGGTGGCGGCGGGCCATCACGGCCGCCCAGGAGAGCTGCTCGCGCGCTTGCGGCAGGGCTTGCGCCAGCACGCCGTGCTGCGCCAGCCAATCGTGCAGGGTGGCGCTGAGGTTGGCGTTGGCGGCCTGGCGCAGCAGCAGGTCCCAGCCGGCCGGCGGCAGGCTGGCCAGCTGCTGCGGCGTGCGCAGGGCGCGCAGCAGCAGCGGCAAGTCAGCTTTCATCAAGGCGGGCAAAGGTATCCAGGGCTTCATCCAGCGCACTATAGCGGAAGCGGAAGCCGGCCGCCTGCTCGATCAGGCGGCCGAGGGCCTGGAAGCCGGCCGCGCCCAGCACGCTGTAGTTGAAGCTGTTGCCGGCCAGTTCCATGAAGGTGGCGGCGCGCGCCAGCGGCTCCAGCGTGGTCGCGGCGCCGGCGCTGTAGTGGGGGAACACGATCCAGGCCGGCTGCGCGCAATCGGCGGCGCGCTGCACGGCGTCGCCCGGCGCCCGCATATGGGCTACCGTGCCCTTGGTGGTGTCGCGCACCGGCGTGCTCAGCACCGCGTCGGGGACATAGGCGCGGATGATGTCGATCGAGGCGTTTTTCAGGCTGATCGGGCGCGGGTTGGGCACCAGCAGGCCGGTGTCGAGTTCGAGCAGGGTCAGCTCGTCGGACAGCAGGCGCCAGCCGCCCTTGCCCGCCAGGGCCGCCGTCAGCGTGCTCTTGCCCGAGCCGGGCGGGGCCGGCAGGATGACGGCGCGGCCATGGCGCTCCAGCACGGCGGCATGCACGATCAGGTAGCGGTGGGCGCGGCTCGACACACACCAGTTCAGCCCCCATTCGAACATGGGGAAGGCGTGCTGCAAGGGCATGGGCTGGAACATTTCGTAGCCGTCGCAATGCAGGCGCACTTGCGGGCGCAGCCAGCGGCGCGGCGAGCGCGGGCGCACCAGCTGCAAATGGAAATCGGCGAAATCGCTGTCCTGCAGCAGCGGGTAGTCGCCATACAGCTGGCCGATGCCGGCGGCCACGCTGGGCATGGCGGCTTGCAGGCGCACGCTGAAACGGCCGGTGCGCAGGCGCAAGCCCTCGCCGGCCAGGCGCGCCTGCAGGGCGCCCGGCGCCAGGGAGGCCACGGTCAGCATGGTTCCACCAGGTAGAGTTTGCGCAACTCGGCAAAGGCAAGCTGGAGCTCGGGATCGGTCCAGTCTTCAGGCGCGAGTTCGCCATCGCGCAAGGCGTGCAGCAGGTCGAGGGTTTCCTGGTCCAGCAGGTGGGTGGCGCCGGACACTTCGTTGTAGAGCACGACCTGGCCGTCCCAGCTGCGATGCAGCAGGGACTGGCCCGGCACCAGTTGCCATTGCACCGGCATCAACCCATTGTGCCGGCCAGGTAGTCGACCACTTGCTTGGCATCCCACTGCACGCCGGCCGTCGGGCTGAAGTGGCCGGTATTGCGCAGCTCATTCCAGATATTCTGCAGCATCGGCACGGTCTGGAAGCCGGACAGGCCAGCCAGCACGTTCAGGTAGGCCGCCACCAGGTGGGCGCCCAAGCGGTAAGTGTCGTAGGTAGCGCTGGTGCCCAGGATGTAGTCCAGGGTGCAGCTGTCGGAACCGTAAGTGCTGTTCATCGACAGGTCGCACGTGAACACGGTACGGAACAGGTCGGTCGGCAGGGCGCCGGCCGGCCACACCTTGTCCGGCAGGGGCGACGGGGTAGGATTCTTGCCGCCCCCCTTGCCACCGCCTTTGCCGCCGCCATTGCCATTGGTGCTGCCGCCCGGGGCCGGGTCAGTGTTTTTCCACGCGCCCGGCGAGCGGCCGGCGCAGGCGCCGGGATCGTTGGGGCGGGCGCTGATCAGGCCTGACTGGAAGCCCGAAGGGCCAGCGCATACGACCGCTGCCATGCCGGGCTGGCTGTGCAGGGTCAGCAGCACGCCGGATGCTGCGGCACCGGCGCGGGTAAAGCGGCGGCGCGCAGCGCCTTTCGCGCTCAGTTGCTTGCCTGGCTGTTGTTCGTTGGCCACGTCGTCGTCCTTGCGAATTGAGGTGGGCAGCTCGGCTGCCCGCGTTACTTAGTGATCAAGCAAGTACCGTTCCAGATACGAGTTTCACCTATGGAATAGCTGGAAAATCAGGCGCTTAGCTGCAGAAAGGGGGGCTTGGCGCCCCCCCGGCTGGCTATCATATCTTGAACTGTAAGAATTCTCGACACCTACAGGAAACTATCGAATTG